>Ga0164318_10004358_pt1 | contig 13593 bp, 14 predicted proteins | sample GuaBasSedimGuay9_FD_113734 | JGI IMG/M metagenome (GOLD analysis project Ga0164318, IMG submission 113734) | Subseafloor sediment microbial communities from Guaymas Basin, Gulf of California, Mexico - Guay9, Core 4571-4, 0-3 cm | ecosystem: Environmental > Aquatic > Marine > Hydrothermal vents...
GCATCATCAACGATCATTCCCATTACAATTATTACAGCGGCCAGTGTTATACCGTTTATCGTATACCCCATAAGGGAAGCACAGATCATTGTAAAACAAAAAGAAAAAGGAATACCCATTGCCACCCATATGCCTGAACGCATATTAAGAAAAATGAAAAGAGTAATCAAAATAAGCAGAAATCCTATAACCCCGTTTGTACCGATAATGGATAAACGGTTTCTGATGTCAACAGATTCATCATCAAGCATAATGACCTGGATATTAGTTCCTTTAAGATGATTTTCCCTGAATTTTTCCACTACACGGGTCACTGCCTCAAGCGCTTCAAGAATACCGTGCGAACTGTTTTTCACCACACTAAAAAATATTGCCTCATGTCCGTTGACCTTTATAATATTTTCACTCTTCTCAAATCCTTCCACCACATCGGCAACCTGATCAAGTTGTATGACTCCTCCTTCGAATCCACCCTGCACAATAACATTCTTTAATTTCTCCACTGTATTAAGTTCAGAAAGAAGTGTGACCTTTGGTTCCTCTTTTGCCTCGATTGTACCGGCAGGCTTTCGAATGTGATTATTGGTAATCTCCTGCTTGACCGTGTTAAAGGGGATTTCATAATCAATCAGTTTTTCAGGATTTGTTTTTATATGAATCTCTTCCTGAAGATAGCCGCGCTTGTTTATGCTATTGACTTCAGCAAGGTTTAGTAGCCGGTCTTCAAGAGCACGCGCATATGTCTGGAGTTCCTGCCTAGTTTTTAAATCAAGCAGGTGTACGTCGGTATTAATAATTGCTACATCAAGAATAGCTTTTTTTGTGGTTTTAAACATGCGGATATTAGGATCATCAATAATATCTTCCGGCAGCTCGACATCAAGCACTTCATTACGTATTTCGTTCAACGCCTCTGTGAGGTCGGTATAATCGGGCTCAAGTTCTACGGATATTGAGCATTTGCCCACGCTCGTATTACTGGTAACACGATACACACCGTCTATACCTCTTAAGACTTCTTCTAATGGTTCGGTAACGAAATACTCAACATCTTCGGCAGGAGCGCCTGCATAATTCACAGAAACCCGCACATGATTAAAAGTCACGTCAGGCAATTCTTCCTTACTCGTATGCTGCCATGCAAAAACACCGCCTATAAAAACCGCGAGAAAGAAAAAATTCGTCACGAAATGACGCTTTGCAAAATAAGCTATAAATTTCTCTAACATATTATAAGTACTTTAATTAAATCCTGTTAATACACCCTTCGAATAGAAAAATAAAAAAGTGCCACATTATACCATATATTTAGACGGCAAAATGTGACATTTTGTTTACAATTATATATAAGATAAGTTAAATAGATGAGTTGGTAACACGGATATACACAGATTAAAGAACTGATTCACACGGATGCTCAGATATCCGTGTTAATCCCTGCCCGCCGTAAACATTTCCCGAACCTCCATTGGCAGGCGGGCGTTTCCCAATCCGTGTGTATCCGTGTCTTTCAGCTATTGCGCTTTATACACCCTATCATTCTCATGAACGGGCTGTTTTACTTTTATTCCTATTTCACTCCCCTTTGATGCATGCACAATATCGTTGTGATTTAGCTGCATTGATTTGATGACCTGAGTGAAATCATCATGCGCCCCTTTGATATGAATCTTATCCCCCACTTTAAGGCTGGCGGTGAGTTTAATAATACCAACCGAAATTTTTCCGAAGTGGTGAGTAATAATGCCTATTTGTTTCTCTTGCTTGCTTTTGACGGGAGGTTTGATGAGCTTGGATGGTTTCTTTCGCTGAGGAGTTTTTCGTGGGCTTTTCTTAAGCTTTTTTGCTCTTCCCTTTTGTGCCGTCTTGGGCGTTTTCTTTTTAGTCTTTTTATTTTGCTTCCTCCTGCTCACAACTTTTTTCTTTTTAGGTTTTGCCGTAACTTTCTTCACGTCTTTAATCACTGCTTTTGCAAAATCGAATATTCCCATTTTTTTTATAACTCCTCTTCAACTTTATTAAAATCAACCAGTGTCTTTATCTATTTTTAAAAACGAAAACCAACCCCTGCTGCTACCTCCTGCTCGTCCGAGTCTGCCTCAGCGCGCAGGAAAATTTCACCCCTCCCGTTAAATATGGAACGGCTGAGTTTAATTTCAATTCCAAGATCATGTCCGTCTGTTGTAGTAAGTTTGACATCAAGCTCAGTCTTAGAAGCAAGCCTGAATACGGCTCCGAACATTATAGCATGTACCCGGCCTTCAGCATATTTGATTTCAAATGCCAGCCTCAGGCCCTGATGCACCTTCCATGTACCTTTGAGAACTATCTGTCGCCTTAAGGGTTTTACCCCAATGCCTAAGGAATAAATAAATGAGCGGCGTCTTGCGTCGTAACGTGCAAAACGCACACCGAAACCAAATGCCGAATCAGAAGAAGTATCAAGATTATAAGTAATGCGGTTCCTTGAAGTAATATCCCAGTGCCCTTTAAATGTGAGGTAGTGAGTCCTTAAACTTTTTCTTTTATTATTTCTCTTTCTATAAGTATAAACGAGTTGGTGGTGCTTGTTTATATCCCACGTGCCGCGAAATGTCAGTGTATCAGTACTTCCATTTTCCCTCTCAACCCTGAATGAGAGGCGGTTATAATCATCAGCCTGCCACCAGCCCCTGAGACTGAGTATATAAACACTCTCCCCGCTTGTTTTATCTTTTGTAGTAATGGAAAACGCAATCTCGTGTGCATCAGTATTAATGATTTCTCCTCTAATGGTAAGCTTATCGCCGCTCTTCTGCCGACGTGAGCCATCTAAGGTAAGAACTAAATCGTGATTTGAGTTTAAAGAATATTTTCCGCTTAGCTTCACATCACTCAGGCGGCGTGATTGTGAAGGTTGAGTAATAGAATATGTAAGCACACCTCCCGCATCAAGTTTCCACCGGCCGTCAAGCACAGTCCTGAATTGTGAGAGTTTAGACTTGCGCCCTGAGCCGCGATAGGCGAGTCTGTTGTACGCATCTACTGTATAACGTATCTTCTCTTTCTTTTTTATAGGCATAATTTAGTCTGTGAAAAAAATCTTATAGACGTTGATCTCGTTAAGCTGGTTTGCTCGTTTAGCTCGTTGGGAAACATTTAGCCACAGAGGACACGGAGGGTACAGAGGTCAGAAGTCAGAGGTCGGAGGTCGGATTTCAGAGGTAAGAGGTCCGTATTTTTTAATCTACCCTCTGTCTTCCGCCTTCTGATTTCTGACTTCGGTGTTTATCTGTGTTCTCCGTGGCAAATATTGTAAGTCGCGTGTTAAGTGTTGCAGGTTGCGGGTTATATGTTTTACAACTCGTAGCCCGTAACCCGAAACTCGCAACTCGATAAGACGGATGCCCCTTAATCCTTCAATCCTTCTTCCCTATGATCTATATTATCGGGCGCTACCTGACCCTTACTCTTTTTCAATTTTCTTTTCAAAATAAAGTGAGCTAAACTCTTTGACAAGACTTCTCAGTGTCTTCACATGCTCCAGGTCCGTGGTTTGTTTACATTTCATGGCACCCACTAACATCTGGTGAAGGAAAGTAAGTTTTTTTTCGTACTCATCATCACCCGCATTAATGCGTTGTGTCATGAAATATTGTGTTACAATCTCCTGAAACTTATTAGCATGGTCTTCCTTATTCATAATCCATCGGGTGAGCTGGTTCGCGTTGTGCCCTTCTTCTCCTTCAAGCCTTATAATTTCTTTCATAGACTTCTCGATAGTCGTAATATGTTCGTTGAGCATGTCTATACGTGCCTCGTCACCATAAATCCCGCAGGGTATTTCACAATGTGCATCTGCGTGAGGGGGTATACTACAAAGTGAAATCAAGCTTATAATCATTACCAAAAATATTGTTCTCATACTCTTCACTCCTTTTTAAATGAGTAGTGTATACAGTGTATACAGACGTTGTATACATCATATTTCCTAACAACAGCTTACAAATCAATAAATTATAGCGATTATTGACTCCCAACCAATTTATTAAAAACGACTTACGTACAACGTCTGCAAAATCACATTTCCTTTCATAGACATTGTATATATTTCTTTATTCTAGAAGTAGCTACAACTCAATTACTCCACCGGGAATATTTGAATCGCAATGTTTTGTTTATCAAGAAGTTACGGACAACGTCTATAAATTAGTCATTTCCTTTTTCATATAACTTAAAAGTATAATCTTACTTCAGGGCTATTTGGAAACTTTAACCAAACAGCCCTAAAGTTATAATACATTTCTATTGCTGTAACTTGTTAATTATTGCCTTCTTCCTTTTATTTTTATCTTTAGGCATAACTGACTGTAAAATTTCATAGAGAGTCTTTCTAAGCAGTGGTTCCGGCATTTTATGAAATATTGCCATTAACATACCTCCTTTCTGTAAGTTAATTAGTCAAAAAAGGGGTGTGACCCCTTTTGCTTTGTAAATAAACGGTCAATTATTTATTTTGATAAATTAATTTGTTCTAAGGGAAATCTTTTCGCGTGGTCATAAGGAAAAGTAACACACCTAACTCGAAAAGTATCTTTCCAAGAAGGATCAGCCTTGACTACCTCCAGTCTGATTTTTAGATTTTTTACATATTTTCCAAGAATTGGAAAATCAAAAGCCATAAGCCCTGTACTCCAATAATGTTTCTTACCAATGTCATCTCCACCAAGTCCCCAAAACTCTGTAATATCAGTCTGCCCTACAACAACACCATCATTTAAAAAGCTTACTCGAATAATTCCATTAAAAGTTAAAATGGGACTGCCATCAACATTTATTTTAACCGTAGAAAAATCATCACGCCAAAACAGAAGATCAAGTGTATATTCTGAATCGTAATTTAGCTCCAAGTCATATTCTCGAACGAAACCTTGCTTATCTATCTTAAAATCTGTACCCAGATATACTTTCTCACCTTTACCCAACCATATATTGCGTAAATCTTTTTCAAAAAGACCGCAATAGGCAACATTAGATAATAAAATTAGAAATAGAACAAATATAATTAGTACTATTGATTTTTTACGTACTAAAATCATCTTTCTTTACTTTATTTATATTCTCACAGACGGTAGATTCAAGTTGCTAATGCAACAGCTTACAAACCAATAATTTATAGCGATTATTGACTCCCAACCAATTTATTAAAAACGACTTACGGACAACGTCTTTTAGTACTACATCCTTTTAGCATTCTTGTGCATCTTATTAATGATATCTATAAAAACATCAACAGTCTCTAACTTATCGTTTGTTGGCATACACACAGCTTTATTCTTATACTTAATCCATGAACCTTTATCATCTAAACAGTAGAAATTACTATGACCATCAGGATACATATATAAAGTTAAGTTACACCTAACTCCTTTCCCTTTTCCCAATGTTGTACGATGAATTTCTAAATTATTTATAAAATCTTCATATTTCATTCGATTGCCTCCCATTAGTTTTTATTATTTAATAAAAATTTCTTCCTTAAATAGACGTTGTATGTATTTCTTTATTCCAACCCCAATTATTCCGCCGGGAATATTTGAATCTTAGTGTTTCGCTCACCAAGAAATTACATACAATGTCTACAAAATCACAAAAGAAAAAAATATTTTCATGATTCACCAAGACACTGAACTAACTCATCATTAATAATATTCGCTATTCTCTTTACACCTCCTTTAAAAATATTAATTTTTTGTTTCTTTATCTTTTCTTGAACATCCTTAAGTATATCTTTGTGCTTAAGGATTGAACAATACTCAGAAAATTCAATTTTATTCAATCTTTCCACACTCACACTTTTTCGAAAAATATAAAATATAATAGACTTTTCAATTATATTTCTTAAGTATTCATCACCAATAAAAGTATGCATAATTAATGCAAAATAATGAAAAGTAACTTCAAATCTAATATAGGGATTAACCCCAAGATATACACATCTTAATAAAATATCAACAACTTGTGATACCCAAGAATACGTAGCAACATAGAATATTTGTGATTCTGAACAACCCTTAGTTATTTCTAGAAAGTCCATTTGTACTTTACTATAACGATCAATTTTTTCTCTTAAAGATATTTTTGAATCATCGACATCAGTAAATATTAAATGCTTACGAGTATACGGATCTAAAGCCTTTTCTATTTCTTCAAATGTATTAAAATTTTTATCAAATTCCTTTTTGCTAGCAATATCCATCTTAAAAATGCCTGAAAGGAATTTTAGAAAAAATTTATTAAGCAAATCCAATTGTGAATCTCTATTTTCCATTGATAACTCTCTGAGTGGCAAAATATAAAAATAATTTTGATAGTCATTGAGTATCTTTACTGTATCGTAATATATTTTTTTATAATAATTTACAATAGAAGAAGAATCAGCTTTAGACTCAGAGATTCTAACAACTTCTTCCAATTTAATGAATGGATCAAACAACAAATGACATTTCCCCATAGATTTAAAATAATAGTGCTCACAATCTGACACATTAAGATAAACAGCACCACACAATAAAAAACAGTCTTGCCTTTCAACTAATTCATCAAGTTCAAAAGTAATTATGTCTATTCGTTTCAACCAGAAACATTGAATCTCATCTAGAAAGAATCCAATTTCGTTCAGCGGAATTTCAGATCGTTGAAACAATTCTTCGTAATTCCTTATTATGTCTTGGTATTCTTTTTGTGCTTTCCTGATACATGTAAACTCAGAGCTATTCATTATTCAACACCTAATTCGTCCTTCAAGTTTTTTGGAACTTCATAAATTTGTGTTAAAAATAAAAATATTTTATTCATAATTTTGAGACAATCTGATTTGACATCTGGAAGTCTTTGATTATTCTCAGTATCTGGAACTGAATGATATTGATGAGTTGGATTATCACAATGTAACATTGAACTCTCTCTAATTGCTCCCCATAATCCGTGTGCAAAGCTTGAATCATAATCATAGCAAATATCATATAATTCTTTTTCTCCAACATCTTCGCTCTTTTTTCTAATATTTTGATCATCAAAATATTTTAAATCCACATCAATAAATTCTTCCCATTTAATTTCATTAACTAGCACATCAACAATTGGTGGTATAAAATGCGTTGATTCATCAATATTTTTTTCTCGAGCTTTCAACAATACTAACTTATATTTACCAATACCATACATTTTAAATTCTTCCCATATATTTGGTCTTTCTTTTTCATGTTTAATCAAATATTTCAACATTATAAATATTTCGATGATCGTCCTGATACCATGTCTTCCCAGAATACTATTTCCTAATTTATTCTGGTTAATTTCGTAGAATATTTTTAAAGCATAATTAATTAATCCAATGATTACACTAAATTTATCATCCGAAAATGATTTTCCTTTATTAGCAGAAAAGAGGTATTTTATTATTTTTCGATAGCAATGAAAATAGTTATCATAATTGTCTTTATTTTCATCGAATTTTATCACTACAGGATTGCATGATGTCATCATTCCGATTTTCCTCCAAAAGTGGTTATTGAATGTATTATTAACATCTCCAAAAGTAACTATTTCCATGCATCTAATCATTGGACGATATCTCCGCATATTTTCATCACTATGTTCAATGTTCGGATATTTTTCTAATGCTTCAGCTGATTCTTTTGTCGATTTCGCAAAATGCATTTTTCTTAATAAAGATTGGTAATATATTGCTAAAAAACGCAAATCAGTTGCTTCATGAGACTGGTGAAAATAATATAACTTAATTGCTTCGGAAAGTTGATTGATTCTAGTTTCAACCGAAATTTGTAAAACATTAAAATACTCATTAAATATAGGATAATCTGAAGGTAAATAAATAACTGTTAATGGCGAAAGTATATGTTTATCAATATTTTCACTAATTATTTTAAAAATGGAACGTTTATCTTCTTCATTGGCAGAAAGAATTATTGAAAGTCTTGGAAAATCTATTTTCTTTACGTCTTCTGTAATTTTAGAAAATATTTTAGCAACCCTCTTTAAGCCTTCATTTCTGCCGTAATACATTAGTATTAGTCCTAGCCAAAGATAATCAGGCATCCTTTCTTGAGTCCAAGAACTAAAGCTTAATTGATCGCGTAAGCCATCATTAAAGGGAGTAGCGATAAGCCCTTTCTTTTTATGTAGTTTATGATGACTTAACTTGCTTACATTCTTGTCCATTTAATTATATTCCTCCACAAGAAAAATATGGGACAGCGCCCTATTTCCCTAATCTTGCTCATTTATTTTATTAAAAAAGGAATGTGCCCTCTTTTTTCTTTTTTTCTAATCTACAGATTAACTCATAAAAAACTACAAACTTTTTGTTTTACCCTCTAATTTTCCATAGACGTTGTATATATCCTATTTCTTAACAACAGCTTACAAACCAATAAATTATAGCGATTATTGACTCCCAAGCCATTTATTAAAAACAACTTACGGACAACGTCTGCCTAGTTCTTAAGTTCTTAAGTTCTTAAGTTCTTATAGCGATTATTGACTCCCAACCAATTTATTAAAAACGACTTACGTACAACGTCTATAAAATCATAAATCATATAATTACTAAGAAAAATAATATCATAAAAAATCTAATACCTAAATTCTCAGACATATAATTGCTCATTATTCATACCTTATTATTTACTTGGCAATTGTTTTAGATAAAAATCTCTTAGCCACATTGGATTTATGTCTTATATGCTTATAGATATGCTTATAGACGTTGCACATATCCTATTCCCTAACAACAGCTTACAAACCAATAAATTATAGCGATTATTGGCTCCCAACCAATTTATTAGAAACGACTTATGTACAACGTCAACAAATTATCATCTACAAATTATCAATTATCTTACCCAACGTCTATAAATTTTTGTCTTTCGACCAATCTAAGTAAGTAATTTGCAAAAAGTATAATTTCAGCAACCTCACCGGGATTACTGAAATCTACATCTCTATGACTTAGTGGATTCTTAAAAAGCCCTATGCTACCATTAAATAAATTAAACATAGCGACTCTTTCAGCTTCAATTATAGTTTTTTCTATAAGTAGTCCATCGTTTGGATGAAACGCTGCTTTAATTAGTTTAACTCCATAATAACCATCATCCAATCCAGCTTTCTTTCTTATCCTTACTTCAACCTCTTTAAAAGCACGAAACACTGCGGTATCATAATCACCTCTTAGAAAAAGCGGATAAACATTTTCAATTAGATTTTTATCTAAATCATGCTTTGGTAACAAATTTCCTTTCTTATACGCATCCAAGTTTTTTCTATCTCTTAATCTATATCCTTTACGTGTCACAAAAATCCAACCATCTTTATCTCCCGGGCGATATGCAATTAACCCTTCGTTTTTAAGCCAATCCCATCCTTCCATTACAAGCTTAGCCACGCCTTCTTTATTATCGTTTGTATATTTTGCAATATGACTTGTTAAAGTAAAATTGCCACGGTGTAATAATCCACTCTGTCTCGTCTCCTCTAATTGACACATATATTCCAATAATAAACTTCCGATTTCCTCAGCTTCTAATGACGATAATTTTTCCGATGGAGGTAGAAAATCTTTTAATGTCATTTCTTTTCTCCTGCTATAAATTTGAAATGTACAAATATGGGACAACGCCTTATTTTTCTAATCTTGCTCATTTATTCTGTTAAAAAAGTGGTATACTCTTTTTACTCTTAATAAATTATTTTTCAAGTTTGCTTTTCTATTAAATATCATCTGCTTTTATTTCATTTGCTCTCGCAACAAGAGCATTGTAATAAGCATCGGTCATCCCTTGGGTTTTTTTTCTGTAGTAATGTTTTTCCATAGACGTTGTATATATCATATTTCCAAATAACAGCTTACAAATCAATAATTTATAGCGATTATTGACTCCCAACCCATTTATTAAAAACGACTTACGGACGATGTCTATAAAGTCTATTTTTAACCTACACCTGTCAACTTAGATAGAAAAATATGGAAAAATATGGGACAGCGCCCTATTTTCTAATCTGGCAATAAAGAGCAATAAAAGTGTCACACCCCTTTTATTTAATTTGCCGACAAATCAATCTCCATATACAGTAGTTGTATACTCACCATAAATGCCAAGGATATTTTTCGCGTCATAGTCAACGTACTTAACTTTCTTTATGTCACCGTTCTGAATTGCTGTATTAAGGCTTGCATCTCCAACAGCAATTAACAATAAAATCGATGTAGCTTTTGCTGTACCAACTTTTGTATAATTAACTTCATCCAGACTTACAACCTGATTGGGCCATTTTACCTCAGTATACAAATTCCCTACAGGATACATAGTTGCACAACCGGTCATAAGAAAACAAATTGTTATGATACCAATTAGCCTAATCATAAAAACCTCCTTTTCTTTTACATTTTGAAATTATTTTGGTCTTATTATTTACTCAATTATTCTTCTTCGATCTTAGACAAACAAACTGAAATATTTGTTTGCTGTAATTCCCATGCACCTGGGGCTAAAAGGCCAAAAAACGGTATTAGCCAAATAAAACCGCCAACACAATCAACAATTCCAACATTGCTCATAGTTTTACTAATATTTCTTGTGGCCGGATAAAATCCCTTTTTCTTGACCATAATAGTAGCATTTTCATTACGTCTAACTATTTCAGAGGCAGTTCCTACACCTACCATATTCCCGTTGATAAAAATTTCGGCATCTCTTTCTGAAGCAGTAACTGTCATTGTTTGAGTACGGGATACAAATAATGAACATCCTGAACTTACAAACATGAAAGACACTATTAAGATTAGAGCAACAACCTGTTTCATACAGCCTCCTTTCATTTATATTTTAATTAAAATAAATAACCCCCTAAAATGCATACGAGCAACCCAGCTCTTGGCCGAATTGCTCGCTTCAGTTTTTTTCTATTTATAAACCGACTGCAATCATACTGTACTCACTTTATTTCTTTTCCCTCCATTCAATTAAATGGGAATTAATTATATCATAAAGTAAACGTAAGTTAAAGTAATATTGATATTTACGCAATATTAATAGATTGTATTACTTAACAGTAGATTGTATTATATAGTAGTAGATAACAGTAGGTAACAGTTGGGGTCGTTTAGCTTGCTAGCTTCTCAGCTTCTTGGCTTCTTAGCTTCAAAAGCTAACCAGCTAGTAAGCTAAGAAGCTAACAAGCTAGCCTTACTGCCCAAACCTCTTCTTCTCCCTCTTCTCAATCTGTACTACTCGCTCGCCGTGAATGGTTATGATAACCTCTCCATACCTTATCTGATTGATTGCCTCTTTAACTTCACCAAGCACTTGCGGGTTTGCTTTAAGTGTATTCATAAAACGCAACCTTCCCTATTAAGAGGTTACTTCTACAGGTTTAAAAGAAGTTAAAAACTTTGCTATTCCCCAGGCAAGAAAAAAAGTAATTATTACACCTGCCAGGCCGGCTAAGCCGGTAGAGACAGCTTCATTGCTGATTTGAGGTACAGCATAATCAGGTAACGGGCTTACGAATGCTGGAGCTGACTCGTGAAGGAACTGGAATTTTTCTGCCACCCATTCTAAGCCGTCGGGATATCCGCTTGCAAAAGGGCTTAATATCATTGCGATAAAAGCAGATGCCATTAGAGGCGCGGCACGGAACCACTTCTTTGGAGAAGATACAGTCTCAGTGGCAAACAAAAAACAGCCGGCCACTGTTATTAAACCTTCACCAATACCTATTAATGCGTGTGTGAGGAGCATTGCAACTGCAACCTGAGAAAAAGCGATCGTACCTGATACGGCCAATTCTATACTGCAGGCCAGGGCAGCTATTACAACCGAGGCCCATGCAATACCTCCCAGAGTAACCGCATCTTTAACAGACTTTATAGATGCAGATTTCAGGAGACGTGTTGTTAAAAAACCTCCGAGGCCTGCGCCCAGTATTGCCATATTCAGAATATTAGCCCCGAGTACGGAAAAACCTCCGTCAGAAAATACAAGACACTGAATAGCAAGCACAAGTGCGATTGCCAGCACTCCGAACGGCGTGCCCAGCAAAGCGGCCGCTAGAACCCCTCCGAGTAAGTGGCCTGATGTACCGTGTTGAATCGGAAAATTCATCATCTGTGCCGCAAAAATAAGCGCGGTCACTGCTCCGAAACGTGCAGCGTCAGGTTTGTTTTTAGACTTAACAGCGCTGTAAGCTGCTGCGGCTATGCCCGCTGCACTCACTACCGCAGTTACGGGACATATCGAACCTTCTAACATAGAACTTGGAATATGCATATTATTTCTCCTTAATGAACCCCGCCTTGGCGGGGTGAATTAATCCCGATTAGCTCCTATGATTTTTGCGAAGCAAAAAAATAATCATGCTAATCGGGATACAGTTATTTGTACAATCATCACACAGAACAACGACGTAAGTTATTTGGGCGAATTTCCGCCTCCCGATTTCATCCTGAAATTCGGCGGATCCCTGTCTGCCGTTTCTTTATAATGTTAATGTATCGACAGGCAGGCGCCACGTAGTGTGGCGGAAACCCCCGCTGCTTCGTTTTGCTTAGCAAAACGGCGGGGGTACGGTTTAGTAATTTGTATACTCCTCCCTCTCACTCATAAAAAGCAAGAAAGGGGGGGGTACAGTTAATAAAATAATATTTTCAAAAAAACGTTTTACTCTTAATTAGTCTACGCCACTGTCACGGTCAACTTGCCGTGCTTAATTCCTTTTAAAGAAAGCAAACGATCGGAAAGTGCTTTAAGTTCCTTTGCCTTTCCCCTCAAGGCTATCATCTCAAGGCAATTATGATGGTCTAAGTGCACGTGCTGGGTCGAGAGAATCAAATCTGTAAATGCATGCTGAACGTCTAATGACTTATTCACTACCTCACGCTCGTGATGGTCAAAAATCAAAACAAGACATCCTGCCACTTCTTTATTTTGCTCGAGTGCATCCTCCACTAAAGTATTTCTTATAAGAAAACGTATGGCCTGGCTTCTGTTTGGAAATTTATGTTTCTTTGCCAGGGTGTCTAATTGTTCCAAAAGGTCTTCTTCAAGGGACACACCGAACCGTTTTATTCTCTTCATGGTAGCACCTTTATATAAAAAGTAACACAAAATGTCAAGGGGAATTTTTGGTAACACGGATATACACGGATGTAGGACACGCCCGCCTGCCAATGGAGGTTCGGGAAATATCTACGGCGGGCAGGGATTGACACGGATCCGTCTTCGCCGTCCTGGCTACGCCGCGACAAGTAGCTCATAGCTCATGGGGGACTTACTTACGATGTTGTCCACGATTACTTTTTAAGGTCACAAATTGTGACCTTAAAAACTTGTATTCCATACTCCATGCCTTATACTTCATGCATGAACGAACCAAACGAGCCCAAACTTTTACCCCTTAATCCTTTAATCCGTAATTATTTAGCCGATTGAGCAGGAGTTAGAATAATACTGTTTTTTGAGGTATTTTCCGGTGAGCAAGATAAGCGAATCTAAATGACTCAAATAGATTTCGATCTTGAAGCTTGAGAGA
>Ga0164318_10004359_pt1 | contig 13592 bp, 8 predicted proteins | sample GuaBasSedimGuay9_FD_113734 | JGI IMG/M metagenome (GOLD analysis project Ga0164318, IMG submission 113734) | Subseafloor sediment microbial communities from Guaymas Basin, Gulf of California, Mexico - Guay9, Core 4571-4, 0-3 cm | ecosystem: Environmental > Aquatic > Marine > Hydrothermal vents >...
CTGACAGATTTCTCCATAAAACAGGGTTCTTGCGATAAGCAGGGATGCATCGATTTCATCCTGGGCAATTACCCTTCCAGTTGCAACAGAAAAATTGAGCGAATAGGGGTCATCGGAAGGCAATCCATAACCCACATATGAATCACCTGTAGATGATTTATAATAATAACGGGGGAGCATGTTGGTGTCGCCGAGCAGAGCCAGCCATCTCAGCCCCACATTTTCATTCAATCTTTCGATTTTTTCAACCGTCTCATTAACCTTTTCGTTTATGTAGGGATGAATGGCTGGGTTATTCCATGCGCCTCCTGCCTTCCCGCTCAAAATTTTCTGGTATTCTTTATCGGTTATTTCATTTTCTGATGTTACAACGATGCCATTGTGAAAGGAAGCAAGATATGGGGCAAGGGGGGAGAGGGTAATCAACGATTCATGAACTGATTCCATTTTTTCCATTCTGACCCTGAGATGGAATGTGGTATTCACCAAAGAAATTCCACGCTGGGAGAAAAAGCCTCCTTTTATTCCCCTGTATATCTTCACAACAATTCTGTAATCTCCTCCCGCATTTATAGAATAAAATTCCAGATGGCATTTCCCCACTTCACATGCATTGCTGAAGGAATAGGTTATCATTTCCTTTCCCCTATAGACATAGGCAGAGATAATATGAGGAAAGGTATTTCCATTTTCTGGAACATTTATATCAACATAAACTCTGGTTATACCATCGGGCATTTTTATGATAAAGGACTGGCTGTCGTTTCCAAGAATATTTATTTCATGGGCAAAAAGAATGATTTTGAAGTTTTTAATATGCCCATCATATTCTTTACTTTCCTCCCCAATCACCTCTGCAGGAATTGCATCCCTGGGGTTGGTGAGGACAGCATAATCATAATCGCCCTTTAATTTCATGAGATATGAATAAATCTGAGATTCATTATTCAGATGGATTTCATTATATCCATCTATGCCCATGTCTCCAACAGAAATTATTTTCTCCACCTCCTTTTCCCTGCATATATCCTCCACCTCTTCCTTATTCCCATCATACAAAATCAATGGAATCTTTTCATAGCATGCTATCTGGGTTGCAATGATGGAGAGGTTGTAATAACTCATATTTTGAGGGATGAGAAGAATCTTTTCAGTTTTCCCATAAAATTCCCTTGCTATTTTTAGTGATACATTGGCGGGATCACCATAAAACTCCTTTTCTGGATAATTGCATGAAATATGCCCCCCCACCACAATCAAATTCTCCGCATTATATGCATTCAAAAATTTAATATGGGATGAGGACAGATTTTCATGAAAAATGAGTAGGGGAGCATGGAGTAAAAAGGAAAGGGGCGTTGAAATCAGGGTATAAAAGACATCTGAGTCTGAGGATAAAACAATAACACTGCCATCTTCTTCAGCGGGAATGGACGGAGAAAGAAAGACAAAGATGGAGAGTATAATAAAAATTTTTTTCATATTTTTTCCCCTATCCATTTCACTATTTCTCCTATACCCACCCTCACCTGCTCCGTCGTGTCCCTGAACCGGATTGTGACTGTGTCATCCTCCAGTGTCTGATAGTCCACGGTTATGCAGAAGGGCGTTCCTATCTCATCCATTCTGGCATATCTCCTCCCTATGCTGCCCCTCTCATCATAAACAGCCATTATTCCATTTTCCCTGAGCATTTTCTCGATTTTTTTGGCTACATGGGGCAGATTGTCCCTGCTTACAAGGGGAAACACACCTGCCTTTATGGGCGCCATATCCGGCGGGAGGGAGAGGATGACATATCTCTCCCCTTCCTTTTCCATTTCCCTGTAATTGTGTTCGAGGATGAAATAAAATATTCTGTCCATTCCATAGGATGGTTCTATAACATGGGGGATAAATTTCTCACCGCTCTCCACCACTTCCCTTTCCTCCAATATAAAGAATTCCTTACCTATCTCAACCTCCTCCCCATCCACTTTTACCAATATTTTTTCCTCATCGCCCTTCAATTCCATTTTCTCCATCTGCTTCACTATTTCCATTGCCTTTTCCCTGAATTCCTTTCCAAGTTTGTTCATTATGGGCTTTGCCACAATTTTTCTCACCTTTCTTTCCTTGTCAAATTTTCTGAATGCCCTCATGTCAATGCCCGTCGCCTCCATATGGGATTTCAAATCATGGGCTGATCTGTCTGCTATACCAACACATTCCACCCATCCAAAACGGGAGGAGAAGATTTCTGCATCCCAGCATTCCCTGGCATAGTGGGCAAGTTCCTCTTTTTTATGCTGCCTGAACCTTATTTTGCTTTCATCTATGCCAACACTCACCAGAAATTTCTTTGTGAGAGCCATATAATATGCAAGGGCTTCATTTCCTATTACACCCTCCTTCACAGCCTCCTCCACCTTTATTTCCATCTCTTCTTCCTCTTCAGTGAGAAGGTTAAGAATTTCATCCTTCATTTCCCCAAATCTTTCATGCTTTTTTTTATCTGGCTCAAAAAATATCTCCGCCTCCGCCATGGAAAATTCTCTCAACCTTATTATTCCCTGCCTTGGAGAAACCTCATTTCTGAAACCCTTTCCAATCTGAACCACTCCAAAGGGCATTTTTTTGCGGAAGAATTCATAAAGGAGGGGAAAATCCACAAATATCCCCTGAGCAGTTTCAGGACGGAGGAAGGCAACCTCCTTTTTTCTCGCCCCTATCTTCGTCTCAAACATTAAGTTGAGTTTGCCTTCAATTACATCTCCCCCGCAAAGGGGACATTTTCCTTCCAGAAGTTCTTCCTTTTTGAATGTTGCCCCGCATTTTCTGCATGTGGCAATCTCGTCTATGAATTCATCCACATGCCCTGAAGCCTTTAACACATCATAGGGAGTTATGACGGGCGTTGATATCTCAAAAAATCCCTCTCCCATGACATAAAATTCCCTCCATTTCTCCTCCATTTTGTTTTTCAGGAGGGTGCCCAGGGGACCATAATCATAGAAGCCGGATGCACCACCATAAATTTCATAGGAAGGGTATAAAAATCCCCTCCTTTTTGCAAGAGATATTATCTTTTCATATATCTCCTCACTCATTCTAACACTGCTTTCATCAAATCAACATCATAGACCATACCTATTATGTCATCCTCCTCATCCATTACTGGAAGCTGGTCAACATCATTTTCCATCATCTTTCTTGCCACATCTGCTATGGGTGCCTTCCTGTATGTGGTGACAACATCTCTCACCATCACCTCTCCAACAGGAACAGGGGGCAATTCTATCTTCGAGGTTTCATAATAAAGGAGCATCACATCCCTTATTCCCTCCCATGTCCATATATCCTCATCCTCTCCTATTCCAAGATTTGATTTAACAACACTCTCCTTCAAATGTGAAAAATCAAAGAGGTCTCCATCCGCCACTATGCCCGCCAGCGAGCCATTTTCATCCAGGACGGGGAGGGCGGAGGCATTGGTAAGGCGGAATATTTTCAGGACCACAGGCAGAGGAGTTTCACGATAAATGGGTATGAAAACGGGGGAAAGATAGTTTTCCACCTCTCTTTTACCCTTCTCAGATATAACCCTTAATATATCGGTTGGAGAGATAACACCAACCAGATTCCCAGATTTCACCACGGGTATTCCATGTATTCTTCTTTCATAAAATATCTTTGCTGCCGTCTTCAGGCTTGCGTCGGGGGATATTGTTATGGGATTCCTGTTCATTATGAGAGCCAGTTGCGTCTCTTCAGGATTTTTGAAAATGTCATTTCTGGTTATTATCCCTGCAAATTTTTTTGTGCCAGCCTTCACAACAGGAACTCCTGAGACCTCGTATTTTCCGAATATTCTCAGCACCTCCTCCCTATTTCCAGGCACTTCTGCGAAGATGGGGTTTCTGTTCATGACGTCCTTAACCTTCATCTTTTTCATGGGGTTATGAATGCACACGGTTTTTTAAAATTTCCCCAAAAAATTTTGAAGGAGTGCTGGATATCATTTTCAATGCTTCCTCTCTTTTGACATCAAATTTTTTTATCACATATTCCATCTCCTTCATTATATCGGGTTCAACAATCATGGCGTTGTCAGTGCCGAGCATTGTTCTCACACCCTTTTCCATCAAAATTTTTAAAGGAGGGGTTAAATCAAAGAATGCATTAGCCCTTGGACATATAACGACGCCTATGTTTTTAAAGGCAACCTCCTCTATATCCTCCTCCGTTGCCTTGCACATATGAACAACAAAATGGGGACGCAGATTCAGAATGGCGTTTATGTCTTCTCTTTTCCCCTCACTTGCATGCATGGCGAAAATCTTTTTTCTTTCCCTTACATGATTTGATATTGCCTCCAGAATTTCATAATCCCAGTCGGATATGGCACTGATGCCAATGCCATCAGAGATGGACAGCAATTTTTCCATCTCCTCCTCATTATATTTCATCTCAGAAGGACGGGAAAGTATTATTGCCTTTATTTTCCTCCCATCAATGCTTTTTTTCAGCAATTCAACTCCCTTTGTTCCTCCCTCCCTGAAGTCAACAAAAACATCTGTATGGCATTTCTCCATTATTCTCAAAGCCCTTTTCATGCCTTCCATGATTTCTCTTTTATCTGCCTTTGAGAGAATTCTGTGTTTATAGCCATGGGGAGGGGCAACCATTTCTTCCAGTGTAAATTTTTTAGAGGGAAGTTTAATAAATGCATCCCCCACATGGGTATGACAGTTGAAAATCATTTTGGGATGTAAACTTCAAAAATCGTTCCTCTTTCCTTCCCTTTCTTTCTGGCGTCATATACAAATACTCTTCCACCCATACCTTCAATGATTTTTTTAACGAGATAAAGCCCCAAACCACTTCCCCTGCTTTCCTTTCCCTTATAACCCATATCAAAGATTTTCTTTTTCTCTTCCCCACTCAGTCCTATACCATTGTCCTCTATTCCTATAACAGTCCATTTCCCTTCATCCCTTGCATATATACTCAGCCTGTTGCATCCCGAATGAATGATGGCATTCCATATTATGTTGGCAATTGCCTCCCTGAAAAATTCATTCACCTTCACCTTCCCTTCATATTTTTCATATTCCACCTCTATACTATTTTCCTGAATTTTTGCATCATATTCATTCAGAATGGATTTCACTATCTTATCCAAATCTTTAATCTCCTTTTTGCTTTCCTTTTTCAAAACATGGAGTTTTCTCACATTCTCTATTATTTCCACAGCAGAAAGGGCAGAGTTCATGGCATTTCTTGCCATTTCCTTTGCCTCCTCTCCAATATTTTCATCCATCAAAATCTCCAGGTAGCCTATAATCAACTGCAATTTATTGGCGACGTCATGCCTCAACAAAGCATTATAGAATTCCGCCTCCTTCTGCGCCTCCTTGAGTTCCGTTATGTCATGTATTATTCCATCTATATACTCCTCATTTCCCTCTTTGACAATGGTTGCATATTCATTCCCGACAACAATCTTCCCATTCTTTCTTAAATATTCCACTTCATAATTCCTGACAAACCCATCCCTCCTCAATTTTTCCATGAAAACTTTCCTTTCTTCAGGATTTTTATAAAGTTTGCTCAAATCCATGCTCTTCAGTTCTTCCTTGGTATAACCAAACAGATTTTCTAAAGCAGAGTTTATTTCAATAACCCTTCCCTTCATGTCAATTCTGTATATCCCTTCCTGCGAATTTTTAAATATACTCCTGTACTTCATCTCTGAACTTCTTAACTCTTCCTCTGCCAGAACCCTCCTTATGGAAGACGCAACCTGTGTGGATATCAATTCAAATATCTCCATCTCATTTCTCCCATATGCCCTCTCATTGATGTAACTCTGAACAGCCATCACCCCTATGATTTCTCGTCCCGCCTTCAAAGGGACACCCAGCCAGCAGGCAGAAGGAATGCTTATCCTTTCCACCTCTCCAGCCTCCCTAAGTTTCTGGAATGCGGCGGGGGTTATGATTACCGCCTTCTTATTCTTAAAAACATATCCTGTAAGACCCTTTGTCAATTCTTCGTTGGAGGGCTTTTTTTCATATTCATCAACAAAATATGGGAGGGAAAAGGATTTATTTTCTTTATCATAAATTGCTATGAAGAAATTATCTGCTGACATCAGCGATTTTATTATCTCATGAATTGATTTTAAAATATCATCCAGGGAATTTGCAGAATGGGATGCTTCGGCAATCCTGTATATTGCCTCCCTTATCCTTTCCACCTGTTTCCTCTTTGTTATGTCCTCAACGGTGCCCACAATATGACATATTTTCCCATCTTCTCCTCTCACAACTCTTGCATTTTCCTCAATCCATATAATGCTCCCATCCTTTCTGTAAACCCGTGATATGAATTCCCTTACCTCCCCTTCCTTTTTCAGAATATTTAAAAACTCTTCCCTTCTTCCCTTATCCACATATAACTCCTTCCCTATATCTTTCATGGAGTTTATCAAATCTTCGGGGGAGTCATATCCATATATTTTTGCCAGTGCAGGATTCACCTCCACATGTTTCCCTTCCGGTGTACTCTGATATATCCCCATAACAGCATTTTCAAATATTTCCCTGTAGTTTTCCTCTGCTTCCTTTATTTTTTTCTTTAGAGAAAAGTTTTTGATGGATGCCGCCAGAACGCTGGCAAAAACTTCTAGGAGTTGTATATCCTCCTGGGTAAATCCAATCTTTTCCTTTTTTTCCACATCCATTACTCCCAGCAGTTCTTCGCCATAAAGAAGGGGGACAGCCACCTCGCTTTCTATTTCCGGGGCTGCTTCTATATACCATTCATCCTTTCCCACATCAGGAACATAGATGGTTTTCTTTTCCACAGCACATCTCACAGTTATTCCTCTTTTGCCGTGCAATTTGAGAGGTTCACCAGGCTCGTATATACCAACTGTTTTCACTGTCTTCAGTTCATCCCCCTCTTTGAGGAGAAGGGCAAAATTGTCAAATTTCATCACCTTTTTGAGGGCAGCAGAAAATATACTGCATATTTCCTCCATGGAATTTGCCAGTGTGAGCGATGATGAAAGATCATAGAGTTCCAGTAATCTCTGTTGCATCACTGGAAAAGATAAAAAAGGTTTATAATACTTTTTGTTTAAATCATATAGGGTAGCGATGTTGCAACAACACAAATTCTTTATACATTTTTTTATTACACTTTCATGTTGGAAAATTTAGAGCCAAAAATTGTATGGAAATATTTTGAGGAGATATGCAAAATACCAAGATGCTCAAAACATGAGGAAAAGATTGCAGAATACATTGTTCAGGTGGCAAAAACTCTGGGACTTGAAGTTGGAAGGGATGATGTGGGAAATGTTGTTGTAAGAAAGGGAGCAAATGGATATGAAAATGCCCCCATGATAACATTTCAGTGTCACATGGACATGGTTTGTGAGAAAAATAAGGAAGTGGAGCATGATTTCAGCAAAGACGCCATACAGCCATATGTGGACGGGGAATGGGTTAAGGCTAAGGGGACAACCCTTGGAGCAGATGATGGCATAGGTGTTGCAACAGCCCTTGCACTGATGGAATCAAAGGATATAAAGCATGGTCCTCTCGAATTTCTTTTCACAGTTGATGAGGAAACAGGGTTAACAGGGGCATTCAACCTCAAAAAGGATTTTATAAAGGGAAAGATGCTCATAAATCTGGACAGCGAGGATTTTGGCGTGATATACATAGGATGTGCTGGAGGAGGAAATTCCACCATACGCCTGCCTTTAAAATATGAACCTTCTCAGGGAAAGGGATATAGAATATTTGTCAAGGGGTTAAGAGGAGGACATTCAGGAGTGGAGATTGATAAGGGAAGGGCAAATGCCATAAAATTGCTTGGAAGAATCATATACAACACAAATGCAAGAATAAGCAGAGTGGAGGGAGGAGATAAACACAACGCCATACCCAGGGAGGCGGTGGCGGAGGTGGTTGCTGGCAATGATATAAGTGAAAAGATAAAGGAAATGGAGAAGGATTTCAGAAATGAATATTCATCATCAGATCCTGACATAAAGGTGGAAGTGGAGGAATGCAATGTGGATAAGGTTCTTGATAAGGAAAGTAATGAAAAACTGGTGAAGATGATGATGTCCCTTCCTCATGGCATAATTGCAATGAGTCAGGAGGTGAAGGGGCTGGTTGAGACATCCACCAATTTTGCCACCATAAAAACTGGCGAGATGGCGGAGGTGGTGATGAGTTCAAGAAGTTCCATCAATTCTGCTTTGGATGCTTTAATGCAGAGCATAAGATGCATAGGAGAACTTGCAGGGGCAGAGGTGGAGGAGGGGAGTAAATATCCTGGATGGAAGCCGAACCTCAATTCAAAGTTGCTGAAAATTGCCTCAGATGCTTTCCGGGAGTTGTATAACAAAGAGCCTGAGAAGAAAGCAATTCATGCAGGACTGGAGACAGGAGTTATAGGAGACATTACAGGTATAGATGAGATAATATCCATTGGTCCTCAAATAGAGCATCCCCATAGCCCCGATGAGAGGGTGAATATAAAGACGGTGCAGGAATTCTGGAAATATCTTCTTTACCTCACAGAAAAAGTGGCTAAGGAATGGTAAAGGCTATTGCATTGCTTGTCGTCCTTTCCCTTCTTCTCCCCTTCAATTTTGCATACAATTATGGAGATGGATTTATAAAGAAGACATATATGGTTGAGATGAGGGATGGGGTGAAACTTGCAACAGATGTTTATTTGCCGGGGAATGGGAAATATCCTGTAATCATGATAAGAACACCCTATAACAAAAACAGCACCGATAAAATAATGATAAACCAGGTTATGAAGCATGGCTATGCTCTTGTCGTCCAGGACATGCGCGGAACACATGCGTCTGAAGGCAGGTTCATGCCCTTCCTTGATGAGGGATGGGGCGAAAGGCAGGATGGAAATGACACGGTGGAATGGATTTTGAAACAGGAATGGTGTAATGGCAGGGTGGCGATGTGGGGCGGCTCCGCCATGGGGATAGCGGGCTACATGCTGGCGGGTGCAAGGAACATAACATGCATGATGGTTGCCATCGCCGCATCGAATATGTATAAACATGCCATGTATCCGGGAGGAGAATTTCGGGTGGATTCTGAGGAATGGTTGAAGGGAGAAAATGCGGATTATATGATTCCAATATTTGAGGAGCATTATTTGTATGATGATTTCTGGAGGGGGATGGATTTATCCACTCGCTACAATCGTGTGGGCACGCCCATATATCACATAGGAGGATGGTATGACTTCTTTGCTGAAGGAACAATGGATGCATTTACAGGATTGCAACACATGGGAAATCAAAAATTGCTTGTTGGTCCATGGACTCATGGAAATTTCGGCACCAGCCAGGGTGATTTGAAATATCCTTCCAATTCCATTTTTGATGTTTACCATGAAACATTCAACTGGATGGACTACTGGATGAAAGATGAAAGGAATGGGATAATGGATGAAAAAATAAGATTCTATATGATGGGAGAATGCCCCACAAAATATGGTTATACTCCAGAGAATACCATTGGAAATGAATGGTGGGTGAGCAGTGAATGGCCTCCCTATTCATCCCATTATATATCTTTTTATCTCCATGAAGATGGATTGCTTGATGGGAGCAATCCGGGCGAAGAAAAGCCCGATTTTTATGAATACTCCCCCGTAAACCCCGCCCCCACCGTGGGGGGAAGAAACCTTGTTTTTCCTGCAGGACCCATGAGGCAGAATGAAATGGAGGAAAGAAAGGATGTTCTTGTATATACCACACCACCTCTGGAAGAACCACTGGCAATTGCTGGAAATGTTATGGCTAAATTATGGATAAATTCAACAGCAAAAGATACCGATTTCTTTGTCCGTCTCTGCGATGTTTATCCCGATGGGAATTCCATGAGTGTGACGGAAGGAGTTTTAATGGCTCGCCATAGAATGGGTTTTGAAAGAGAGGACTTCATTGATGGAATATGCCTTCTTAATATATCTGTGGGCAATACAGCAATTGTCTTTGGAAAGGGGCATAGAATAAGGGTGGACATAACCTCCAGCAGTTATCCTGCCTTTGAAAGAAATCCCAATACCGGTGATGCCATGGGAAAGAACGAAACATATGTGGTGGCAAACAATACCATATACCATGATTTTTCCCACCCTTCCTGCATTCTTCTGCCAGTGCTCGATTATATCAAAATCCATCCAGAAAATGGGTTGTACATAGGAGGCAAGAAAATAATGCCCTGGAAAATCCTTATAGTTATTGGAAGTCTGGAATTCAGCGTTGACGCCAGCTGTGATAGGGTGGCATTTTACTTTGACGGGGTGAAAAAATATGAGGACAATGCACCACCTTTCTCATGGAATTGTGATGAAAGGGCTATAGGGAAACACAATATAAAGGTGGAGTTATATGATGGAATAAAAATGGTTGGGAGGGGGAAGGAAATTATTATATTCAATATATGAAACCTATTTGTTTATCATTTTAAATTGAGGAATAACAAGGGTGATATGGCATTCTGCTCATTCCTATCAATGCCCATTTACTCAATCCATTTTCTCCTTTACAACCCCAATCAAATCAGCAATTTTAAATAAGTATTTGTGTATTTTTGGTGTGAAAAGGAGAACATGGATGGTGCTGACATTCATAATTTTCATGTCTGCTGGATTGTTAGTGGCAAATTTTTATCCAGAAATAGAAAAGATTTTCAAAGCCCCTCCTGCCTATAAATGGAGAGGAGGTATAAATGTACAGGACAGTTTTGGATGGATGGATATGGTTAATGGGGAGATAGGAAAGGTGAGCGAATACCCTGTATTCGTAGGAAATAATACAAAATACCTCCATGTTTACATAGAAGTTGTCTTCTCCAATCCAATAAACCCTGATATAGAAATATTGAACCAGGGAAATTTAAATTTCACCATTTTATCTCCTTCGGGAGAGAATATAACGAAGAGTTATTGCACCACCTTCAAAGACCATAGATATGAAGAATACTTCTATTTTGAAAATCCTGAGGAAGGACAATGGAAAATAAAATTAAAGGTGGTGGGCTATGGAACCTATAAAATATCAACACAGATGTATGAACCTGTGGAACAATAGTACCATCATTTATTCTCCATTCTCAAAAATCAGAGATAAATAGAAAAATCTTTATGATTGAGCTATATTTAGCATAAAATGCCTATTGCAGAGGAACTTGCCAGAAAGCAGAAGGAAATTTCTGTGGCTGAATTCTTTGAAAAGAATAAGCAGATACTCGGTTTCGATAGTTTGAACAGGGCTTTGATAACGTGTGTCAAAGAAGCGGTGGACAATGCCCTGGATGCATGTGAGGAGGCGGGCATTCTTCCAGAGATATACGTGAAAATAGAGGAGGTGGATAAGGATGAATACAAAATTACGGTGGAGGATAATGGGCCTGGTATCATAAAAAGTCAGATTCCTCATGTTTTTGGTCGCCTTTTATATGGCTCCCGCTTTCACAGTTTAAAGCAGTCGAGAGGGCAGCAGGGCATCGGAATATCTGCAGCCGTGCTATACTCGCAGCTTACAACTGGAAAGGCGACGATAATAACATCAAAAATAGGGGAGGGTTTTCCAGCTCACAGGGTGGAGTTGATAATTGATACAAAGAAGAATTATCCCAGGATAATAAAGGAGGAGATGATTCACTGGGAGAAAAAGAGCGGGACGAGAATAGAGTTATTTGTGAGAGGAAAATATGTCAAGAATAGAAAACAATCGGTCTATGAATATCTTCGCGGCACCGCCATTGTAAATCCACATGCTCATATTATCTTCATCGAGCCAGATGGAAATGAAATTGTTTTTGAGAGGGTAACGGAGGAAATGCCTCCCCAGCCGAGGGAGATAAAGCCCCACCCTTATGGCATCGAACTTGGAACAATGCTCAAAATGCTTAAGGAAACGAAAGCAAAAAAGATTGCCACCTTTCTCTCCACCGAATTCTCCTCCGTTAGCATAAGCAAGGCAAGGGATGTGGTGAGGAAGGCAGGAATAGATGAAAATAAGCACCCTCATAAAATAACACTGGAGGAAGCAAAGGCAATACTGGAGGCATTCGGGAAAACAAAACTCATGTCCCCCCCTACGGACTGCCTTTCCCCTATAGGAGAGGTGTTAATAAAAAGAGGGCTCCGGAAAGAGACAATGCAGTTATCTCCAGAATTCATTTCCACCGATACAAGACAGCCAAAGGTTTTTTCTGGCACACCCTTCATGGTGGAGACGGGCATTGTTTATGGAGGAAATCTTCCAAAGGAGGAAAGGGTGGAGATATTACGATTTGCCAACCGTGTTCCCCTTCTTTATCAGGAAGGAGGGTGTGTGATAACGGAAGCGATAAAAAATATGGACTGGCGCCGCTATGGACTGGAGCAGAAGGGGGGCAAGGGCATTCCATATGGGCCTGCCATAATACTTGTTCATGTTGCCTCTGTAAACATTCCATTCACCTCTGAATCAAAGGAAGCGATAGCAGGCGTTGAGGAAATAGAGAAGGAGATACGCCTTTCATTGCAGCAGTGTGCTCGCCGCCTTAAAACCCATCTTTCAAAAAAGGTGAAGAAGGAGAAGGCAAAGAATAAGTTTTTGCTGATATCAAAAATTCTGCCCGAGATAGCAAGAAAATGTGCGGAGATACTGAATAAGCCCGTGCCGCCCATAGATAACGTGATAACTCAGATAATGAACATTGTATGGATAGATGATGAGATAATAAAGAAGGATGGGGTGGTGGAGAGCAGGATAAGGGTCATGAATTATAAGGAGAAGAAGCAGAAATTTGTCTTATATGCAGAAATTCCAGATAAAGAAATGGTGGCGGAAATTTCTCCAGAGCCTGTAGAGGTGAGAAAAAAGGTAATAAAATGGGAGGTGGAAGTGGAGCCATCGCAGAAAGCAGAGTTTATTTTCAAGTTAAAGGAAGATGGAAGCGTATTTGATGAAAATAGTTTATATGTTCTGGGCATCGACCCGGTGAATGTTGTGGGAGCGGAGAAATGGGAGGGCGAAAAATGAGCACACTGGATGATTTAAAGAAGATAGCGGAGAAGATATATGCGGATCTGGAGAAGGGTAAAATTCCGTCCATAACGCTTGCCTCAAGAACCAAATCCAACATAGTTTTTGATGAACGCTACAGGGTGTGGAAGTATGGCAGCCAGAGGACAACGCGCTCAGCCGTCTCTCTGCCTGGCGCGTATATGCTTTTACGCACCATCTACGTCATGGACTTCATAAGGCAGATGATTGAGGAAGGGAAGACATCCACGCTTAGAGAGTTGTATTACATTTCCGAGGGGTGGAAAGAGGCAAAGTTTGATGCTCAGGATGAGTCGGATAAACTGGCGGAAGATTTGGAGATAATAACGGGAAGAATGAGGGAGGACTTCAAATTACGCCCAGAGGAGGATGGGGCGCGTGTTATAGGAGATATAGTGATAGAGGAGAGGACAAGGAAGGGGGAAAAGCGTCGTATACACTGCCAGGATGATGTTGGTGATGCGGGCTACAGCATACCATATAATGTGGA
>Ga0164318_10004361_pt1 | contig 13589 bp, 10 predicted proteins | sample GuaBasSedimGuay9_FD_113734 | JGI IMG/M metagenome (GOLD analysis project Ga0164318, IMG submission 113734) | Subseafloor sediment microbial communities from Guaymas Basin, Gulf of California, Mexico - Guay9, Core 4571-4, 0-3 cm | ecosystem: Environmental > Aquatic > Marine > Hydrothermal vents...
AAATGTAAGCAAAGAACTTACTGTAGAAGCAAAAGGCAATAGTAAAATTAAATATTCAGGCAATCCTGCTTTAAAAGGGGTTGGAATTAAAAGTGGAGCAAGTCTAATAAAAATTAAAGAACAAGAATAAATCAAATTCAATCAAAAAAAAATGCGAGTTTAAAAACTCGCATTTTTTTTTCATATTATAAACTATTATTTATCATTCATTGAAATCAAAAACTCTTCATTGCTCGATGTTTTTCTCATTCTATCTGTTAAAAAAGACATTGCTTCAAGAGGATTCATATCAGCAAGATAATTACGTAAAATCCATATACGATTTAGCATCTCTTTATCAAGTAATAAATCTTCTCTACGAGTACTCGATGCATTAAGGTCAACAGCAGGATAAATTCGTTTGTTAGAAAGTTTCCTGTCAAGTTGTAATTCCATATTACCTGTACCTTTAAATTCTTCAAAAATAACATCATCCATTTTCGAACCTGTTTCGGTTAGGGCTGTTGCCAAAATTGTTAAAGAACCTCCATTTTCAATATTACGGGCAGCACCAAAAAAGCTTTTAGGTTTTTGTAAAGCGTTAGCATCAACACCACCAGACAAAACTCTGCCTGAAGCCGGTGAAACAGCATTATAGGCTCGAGCTAATCTTGTAATTGAATCGAGGAGAATAACCACATCGTGTCCGCTTTCAACCAAACGTTTCGATTTTTCAAGAACAATATTTGCAATTCTTACATGTTTATCGGCAGGTTCATCAAAAGTCGATGCAATAACCTCTGCATTAACGCTACGAGACATATCAGTAACCTCTTCAGGACGTTCGTCGATAAGAAGAATAATTAAATATACATCGGGGTGATTAGCAGCAATAGCATTTGCAATTTCTTTTAAAAGAACAGTTTTTCCTGTTTTTGGTTGAGCAACAATTAACCCTCTTTGCCCTTTTCCAATTGGTGTGAACATATCAACAATTCGAGTTGACAAACTGTCTTTGGCATGTCCTGTTAATTGAAATTTTTGATCTGGGAATAAAGGTGTTAAATAATCAAAAGGAACCCTGTCTCTAATAGCTTCAGGTTGAGTTCCATTTATTTCCTGAATTTTAATTAATGGGAAATATTTTTCACCTTCTTTTGGAGGACGAATTGTTCCTTTTACAGTATCTCCTGTTTTTAATCCAAATAATTTAATCTGTGATTGTGAAACATAAATATCATCGGGAGAATTCAAATAGTTATAATCAGAAGAACGTAAGAAACCATAACCATCAGGCATTACTTCCAAAACACCTGAATTAGTAATTACACAATCGAAATCAATATTATCTTTCTTGTCATAACTTCTTTTTCTATATGGTCTGTCGCTACTATTTTGTCTGTTTGTGTTAGTAATATTTGTTGCTTTGCTAGTTGAATATGATTTTGATATTACATTTTTCTCAAATTTTTTCTCAACTTTTTCTTCCTTTACAGCAACTTCTTCTACAACTGCTTCCTTTTCTACTTTTTCAATTACAGGTTTTTTAATAATTGTTTCTTTTTCAACATTTTCCTGAATTTTTGTTCGTGTTCTAGGTCTTGATCCGGAAATTCTTTGTTTAGGTTTTGGGCTACTATTATTAGCTTTTTTTTCAATTTTAATTCCTCCTGTAGCAGAAATAGCTTGTTGATCTAAAATTTGGTAAATCAGATCTTGCTTTCGGAGAGAATCAATTCTTTTTACTTTTAATTGCTTAGCAATTTCTTTTAATTCTGAAACAACTTTCTTGTTCAGCTCAAGAATATCATACATAAAAATTCTATTAAATGAATATTTTGATTAGTTTATTATTTCAATACGAAATGGATTAATAAGGTTGAGAAAATAAGACAAATGCCTTATCACCGTATTCTGGATTTATTTTGCAAGTATAAATCAAAACATTTAAAAAACCAAAAAACATTTAAAAAAAATTGTGTAATTTTACATCGAAGGTTAAAATTTAAAATCATGCCATTACTTTTTAAGAAATTTCTAGAGACAAAAAAATACTACATAAACGAAACCCCATTTAAACTACTTATGCAAAAACGAATTTATAAGGTTTTGCTTATCTGTAGTAATTATGATGCATTCATGCTCGAAGAAGACGGTAGGATTGATGAACAAATATTTAACGAATATGTTTCCCTTAACTTAAGATATCCTCCTGTATTTATCCAGGCAAGTTCGGCGCAGAAAGCTTTTCGGATTTTAGATAAAGGAGATATTGACTTAGTAATAACCATGCTTAGTGTTCGTGAAATTGACGCTTTCGCATTATCAAAACAAATAAAAGATAAATTTCAAAACATCCCTATAGTTGTATTAACCCCATTCTCGCGTGAAGTTAGACTGAAAGTTGCTCAAGAAAACCTTAGTGCTATTGACTATGTGTTTTGTTGGCTAGGTGATGCAGACTTATTGCTTGCAATAATTAAACTTATTGAAGATAAGATGAATGTTGAACATGATGTTCAAATTGTTGGAATTCAAACAATACTTCTTGTCGAAGATTCAATAAGATTTTACTCTAGTTATTTGCCTAATATTTATAAAATTGTATTAAAACAATCACAAGCCTTTATGAAAGAAGGATTAAATGCTCACCAACGAATGCTGAGAAAACGTGGGCGACCAAAAATTCTTCTTGCAACAAATTATAACGAAGCTGTTGAACTGTACGAAAAATACAGAAATAATTTATTAGGTGTTATTTCAGATACGAGGTTTAAAAAAGATGGGATTGTTGATGAACAAGCAGGCGTTAAACTTTTCAAAAAAATAAGGTCAGACAACAAACATTTACCTTTTTTACTTCAGTCGTCAGAAACAAAGAATGCAAAAATTGCAAAGAAAATAGGTGTTAGTTTTATCGATAAAAACTCAAAAACCCTATCCCTCGAGTTACGTAATTATTTATTCAGGCGCTTAGCTTTTGGTGATTTTGTTTTTAGAACAAAAAAATCTAGTAAAGAAATAGCAAGAGCTAAGGACCTTAAAGATTTTCAAAAAAAAATATTAGAAGTCCCTGAAGAATCAATTCTTTATCATATTAACAAAAACGATTTTTCCCGTTGGCTAAATGCACGTGCATTATTTTCAATTGCTCAAATATTAAGATCTTACAATCCTGAAGACTTTGAAAATCTTTCTGAAATAAGAACTTTTGTTTACAATGAAATTTTGAGATTCCGACTTAATAAAGGAAGAGGTATTATTTCCAAATTTGATAAAGATAATTTTGACGAATATTTAATATTTTCAAGAATTGGTGAAGGCTCACTTGGTGGTAAAGGAAGAGGTCTTGCTTTTATAGATTTTTTAATAAAAAAATATCAGTTAATATATGATTACGAAAAAGTATTTATCTCTATTCCAAGAACTCTCGTTATCTGCACTGATATTTTTGACGAATTTATGGAAACTAACAACTTATATAAATTTGCATTGTCAGTAAAAGATGATGAAAGAATTCTAAAACGATTTGTTAAATCAAAACTCCCCAAATCAATAATTGAGGATCTGAAAACATTCATCTCATATATTAACAATCCAATAGCTATAAGATCATCAAGCTTACTTGAAGATTCTCACTACCAACCTTTTGCCGGTGTGTATTCTACTTACATGATTCCAAACGACAAAACAAACATGAGAAAAATGATGGCATCGCTAACAACAGCTATCAAAAGTGTTTATGCTTCTGTCTATTTCAAAAGCAGTAAAGCATATATGGAAGCTACTTCAAATGTTATTGATGAAGAAAAAATGGCTATAATATTACAAGAAGTATGTGGAACAAAATTTGGAGATAAATTCTACCCCACTTTTTCAGGAGTAGCACGCTCAATTAATTTTTATCCTATTTCCCCCGAAAAACCCGAAGATGGTATAGCAAATATTGCTTTTGGATTAGGTCGTACAATTGTTGATGGCGGTGTATCTTTAAGATTCTCCCCAAAATATCCTAAAAAAATTATTCAATTGTCAACCCCTAAAATGTCGATACAAAGCACTCAAAAAGAATTCTTTGCTCTCGATTTAAATCTTAATAATTTCAAACCATCAATAAATGAAGAGATAAACTTATTAAAGTTAAAATTAAAAGATGCAGAAAATGATAACTCATTAAAAAATATTATCTCTACTTACGACCATGAAAACGATATGATTAGAGAAGGCACAAATGTTAAAGGAAAAAAAATTATTACTTTTGCAAACATACTGAAATACAACACATTTCCTTTAGCCGAAATTTTAAATAATCTTTTACAAATTGGTCAGAAAGAATTAAACAATCCAATTGAAATTGAATTTGCCGTTAATTTAAATACACCAGAAAACTCGCCTAGAATATTTAATTTCTTACAAATAAGACCAATTGTTGAAGATAAAGAAACTATTAATTTTAATATTAACAATGTTCAAGAAGAAGACACAATTATATATTCAAATTCTGCTCTCGGCAATGGAACAATTAACGATATACACGACTTTATTTATGTAAAACCCGAAGTATTTAAAGCAGCCGAGAGTAAAAATATTGTTTTGGAAATAGAAAAACTAAATTCGCAATTTATAAAAGATAATAGATCATATGTGTTAGTGGGTCCCGGAAGATGGGGCTCAAGCGATCCGTGGTTGGGAATACCTGTTAAATGGTCACAAATATCGCAGGCAAGAGTAATTGTTGAAGCAGGATTAGAAAACTACAGAATTGACCCAAGTCAAGGCACTCATTTTTTTCAAAACTTAACTTCTTTTAAAGTAGGTTATTTCACAATAAACCCATTTATTAATGATGGTTATTACGATTTAGACTTTTTAAAAAACCAAGAAGCAAACTACGAAAGTAAATTTATTCGTCATATTATTTTTAAAGAGCAAATTACAATAAAAATTGACGGGAAAAAAAATAAAGGAGTTGTATTTAAACCAAAAATTAATTAAAAAAAAATATGATATTAATCATAAATAATTGTTTGGAAAAACCAAATTAATAATTAACATTTGCCAAATAAAGTTAATAAACCGTTATTATCTTTAATGTTCAATAAATCAATAAATTAAAAAAAAATAATAAAATGAATGTAAATCAAATTTTAAACGATCTTGAAAAAAAACACCCTGGAGAATTAGAATATCTTCAAGCTGTTAAAGAAGTTCTTGAATCAATTGAAGAAGTTTACAATGAAAATCCTCAATTTGAAGATGCTAAAATTATTGAAAGACTAGTAGAGCCTGACAGAATTTTAACTTTTAAAGTACCTTGGGTTGATGATAATGGTAATGTTCATGTAAACATTGGTTATCGTGTTCAATTTAACAATGCAATTGGACCTTACAAAGGTGGATTAAGATTTCACCCAAGTGTTACATTAAGTATTTTAAAATTTTTAGGGTTCGAACAAATATTCAAAAACAGTTTAACTACATTACCTATGGGTGGTGCAAAAGGAGGAACTGATTTTAACCCTAAAGGTAAATAAAACGCTGAAATTCAACGTTTTTGCCAATCATTTATGTTAGAACTTTGGAGAGTTATTGGTCCAGAAACTGACGTACCTGCCGGTGATATTGGTGTTGGTGGTCGCGAAATTGGTTTCTTATACGGAATGTATCGTAAATTAGCTCGCGAAAATACAGGCGTTTTAACAGGAAAAGGCTTAAACTGGGGTGGTAGTTTAATCAGACCGGAAGCAACCGGTTTTGGTGCAATTTATTTTGCAAAAGAAATGTTAGCAACAAAAGGAGATTCTTTTAAAGGTAAAACTGTTGCTATTTCAGGTTTCGGTAACGTTGCTTGGGGTGCTGCTCTTAAAGTTGTTGAATTTGGCGGTAAAGTTGTTACTATTTCAGGTCCTGATGGTTACATCTATGATAAAGATGGTATTTCTGGTGAAAAAATCGATTATATGTTAGAACTTAGAGCTACATGTAATGACGTTGTTAAACCATATGCTGACGAATTCCCCGGCGCTGTTTTCTATGAAGGTAAAAAACCTTGGGAAGCAAAATGTGATATCGCTTTACCATGTGCTACTCAAAACGAACTTAACGGTGATGACGCTAAAAAATTAGTTGAAAATGGCGTTATGATGATTGCTGAAGTTTCTAATATGGGTTGTACTCCTGAAGCTGTTGAAACATTTATTGAGAACAAATTATTATTTGCTCCCGGTAAAGCTGTTAATGCTGGTGGTGTTGCTGTTTCTGGTCTTGAAATGTCTCAAAACACTATGAAATATAACTGGAAAAAAGAAGAAGTTGACGAAAGATTAAAACACATAATGACTGAAATTCACAATTCTTGTGTGAAATATGGTACCAAAGATGGTTATACAAATTATGTAAAAGGTGCTAACGTTGCAGGTTTCCTTAAAGTTGCCAATGCAATGGTTGATCAAGGCATTTACTAATAATTTTTTTTCTTAGAAGGCTGTTAATTTTTGTTAACAGCCTTTTTTTTAATTCTATAAAATATTTTATTATGTTCAAAACAAACGAATACTTCGACGGAAAAGTAATGTCAATGGCATTTGAAACTTCTGATGGTCCGGCTACAATTGGTGTAATGGCTAAAGGAGACTACGAATTTGGAACTTCTACAATTGAGCACATGACTGTAACTTCAGGTATAATGAAAGTTATGTTACCAGATAGTAACGAATGGAAAGAATATAAAGAATTTGAGACTTTTATTGTTGATAAAGATAAAAAATTCAAAGTTCAAGTCTCAGAAGACACATCATATCGCTGTTTATACAGATAATTTAGCATAATAAAAAGAAAATAATATTTATTTTCTTTTTATTATATATTATGTTATGTTTGTAATTACATAACGAATTTAAAAAATTATGGCAGGTTCTAAAGGTGATAAATATTATAATGTTTTCTTAAAATATAAAATCTGGTTAGTTTCAAAAGAAGAAGAAAATATTTTAGGTGATGGCAAAATCAATCTCTTAAAAGAAATTGACAAAAAAGGTTCATTGCAATCAGCAGTCAACACAATAGGAATAAGTTATAGAAAAGCTTGGGGAAACATAAAAACAGCAGAAGAAGTTTTAGGATTCAACTTAGTAGAAAAACACCGTGGCGGTCAAAGTGGAGGAACAACAACCCTCACCGAAGAAGGGAAAAATCTTATTAAAGCCTATGACGAACTTCATAAAGAAATTGATATTACAATAAAAAAAACAGTAAAAAAATTCTTTAACCATCTAAATGATTTTAAATAGATAAACTTTTTTTATGATATCTATTCAGTTAAACAACTCAAAAGAACTATGAGAATAATCCTAAAAAAATCAAAACAACTAATTTCAATATTACTTGTTTTAACTTTGTCTGTTTCGTGTAACAACACTAACAATAAAACCAAAAAAGACGATAATACCATTTCAGGAAAATTAGTGATTTTTCATGCAGGAAGTTTATCAGTTCCTTTTAAACAAATCGCTACAGAATTTAACAAAGAATATCCAAACGTAAAAGTAGTGTTAGAACCAGCAGGGAGTCGAAAATGTGCCCGGAAAATAACAGACTTAAATCAAGATTGTGATATTATGGCATCAGCTGATTATAAAGTAATTAATAACTTGTTAATACCTGATTATGCTGATTGGAACATAAAATTTGCAAGCAATGAAATGGCAATTGTATATAATGAAAAATCGCATTATGCAAATGAGATTAATAAAGACAATTGGTATAAAATTTTACTGAAAAAAGATGTTGCTTTTGGTAGATCAGACCCAAATTCAGACCCTTGTGGCTATCGTGCAGTTTTAACGTCAAAACTTGCCGAAAAGTATTACAAACAAAACGGACTTGCTAAAAAACTTTTGGCAAAAGACCTTAACTACATGCGACCAAAAGAAGTTGATTTGCTTAGTCTTCTTGAAGCTAATGCAATCGATTATATTTATCTTTATCGCTCTGTAGCCGAGCAACATAATTTAAAATTCTTAATATTACCCGATTCTGTTAATCTTAAAAATCCTGAGTTAGGCGAATATTATTCAACAGTCTCTGTTAAAGTTAACGGGAGAAAACCCGGTGAAAAAATAACACATAAAGGTGAAGCAATGGTTTATGGTGTAACAATTTTAAAAAATGTTAAAAATAAACCTGCTGCAGAGGCTTTCACTAAATTCTTATTAAATAAAGAAAAGGGTGTTAAAATTATGGAAGAAAACGGACAACCATCTGTTATCCCTTCATACACAAGTACTTTTGATAAAATACAGGACGATTTTAAACAATTTGCAAAAAAATAATTTGATTAACTCTGCAAATATATAGAGACAAGGCATTGTCTTGTCTCTACTTAATAAATTATCAAAAAAAATCAATTAATGATAATTATCATATTTTATAAAAAAATTAAATAATATGTTTGTCTGCGTTATGCAAAATAAAACATAACCAAATATAAACTAATTTTTAAGAAATAAAAAAATGAAAAAACAATTACTCCTATTATTTACATTATTAATCCCTTTTCTTTCCATTTCACAAGAAATAACCGGGAAAATTATCGATGCTTCAACAAACAAAGCTTTAACCGGAGCAAATGTTGTAATAGATGAAACCAATAACGGAACTATTACAAACACTGACGGTATTTATAAGTTTGAGAATCTAGAAAAAGGAACTTATAATTTAACTGTTAGTTTTATAGGATATAAAAAAGTAAATAAAAAAATAAATATTACTGGGAATAAAACCTACACATTAAATTTTTCTATTGAAGGAATCAGTGTAGAAACAAAAGAAGTAGTAATCACAGCAACTAAGACACAGCAAAACATTGAAGATATACCACAAAGAGTTGAGTTAATTTCATTAAACAAAATCAAATCAAACCCAATTGAAAGTGCCGACGATTTATTAAAAACCATATCGGGAACATACGTAAGTCGCCCACTGGGAATATTTAGTCACAATACAAATGTTAGCATGAGGGGACTTAGTGGTAGCGAGCAATCACGAGTTTTAATTTTGATGGATGGTGTTCCAATTAATAAGTCTGACGGTGGTTCGGTAAACTGGAACTTAATGAATTTAAACCAAATTTCAAAAGTAGAAATTACAAAAGGACCCGGCTCTTCATTATATGGCAGTAATGCAATGGGTGGAGTTATCAACTTTATCTCTAAAAAACCAACTCAAAAATTTTCGGGAGGAATAAGTTCAGAATATGGCACTTACAATACTATTGGGACTAAAATAAATATTTCAGGCAGACAAAGTGATGATAAAAGTCAAGGTTTATACTGGGATGTTAACAGCTTCTATCGACAAAGTGACGGATATAATGCTACTCCTGAAAGTGAAAGAGATTCAAACGACATTAAATCAAACTTACAAGAGTATGCTGCAGGCACTAAATTAGGCTACGACTTCAACAAATTTAATAATATTGAATTGAAATTAAACTACTATGACGACCAACGAGGCACAGGTGTTAAAATCTATGATAAAGACGGTTGCAACTTTCAGCATAAAACATATTCAGGCAGTCTTAATTATAAAGGAGAAATAGGCAAAACAAAAATGAATGCTATTGTTTATTATAGAGATGAACCATTTTACAGACTAAACGAATCTATAAAAATGAAGAGTGGATCAATTTACTACAAATGTTATGATGTAAGCTCTAAACGTATTGATATGGGAACAATGTTTAATGCATCGCATAAATTTGGTCAACACAATTTAATAACTACAGGATTTGACATTAAACACGGAAGCGTTGACGGCAATGATAATTATCAAACATCAACCGATGTTGTAACAAACAAAGGCAAAATGAATACTTTTGCTTTTTATGCACAAGATGAATTAAATCTTCTTAACAATAAAATTAAAATTATAGCCGGATTAAGATATGACTTCGCTAATTTTTATGATGGAGCATATTACATAACTGACGGAACTAATGCAACAAGTATATTAACAAGCCTAGTTAATGAAAATCTTGATGAGCATACATGGTCGGCAATAAGTCCTAAAATTTCGGCTCAATATCTGTTTAACAAAAATTTCAGAACCTATATCTCTTACTCACAAGGTTTTCGTCCGTCAACTTTAGACGACCTAAGTCGTTCAGGATTTATTGCAGGAGGTTTTAAACAGGCAAACCCTAATTTAGAGGCAGAAACACTTGATAATTTTGAAATTGGAGGTGATATAAATATCAAGAATAAATTAAAAATTTCACCATCTGTTTATTATTCTATTGGGCATGATTTTATGTATTATGTAAGCACAGGAGATTCGTTAATGATGGGTAGTCGTTTAAAACCTGTAAGAATAAAACAAAACATTAGTAAAGTAAATATTTATGGAGCTGAATTAGATATCTCTTATCAAATAAATTCAAATATTAATATTTTTGCTAATTATACATTTGCAAATTCTCAAATTGCCGAATTTGATGCATCAACCGGTGATTTTGATTTAACCGACAAATATTTAACCTATGTTCCACAAAATCAGGTTGTAAGTGGGATATCATGGACAAATAAAATAATAAATACTAATGTAACTTATCATTATTATGATGATCAATGGATGGACGATCAAAACATTAACAAAATCGATGCATACTCATCTATAGATTTAAGATTTTGGAAAGCAATAAAAGCATTTACTCTTAGTGTAAATATTCAAAATGTAACAGACCATACTTATATTGAAAGTCATGGTCATGAATCTCTTGGAAGATTTATTACCGGTCAAGTCTCATATCAATTCTAAAAAATAATCTAAAAACAAAAAACAATGAAAAAAATTTTATTCCTATTTGTTGCAATTAGCTTTATAACAGTTTCTTGCACAAACAATTCAAAAACAAATAACGCACAAGAAGAAACAACATATAAAGTTGATTCTACTGATGCAACTAATGATTTTTATGATAATGAAGTTACACACAATTTAGTTGGTAAAGATGTTGAAGTTTTGGGCGAAGTAGCTAACCCCGGAAAAGTTTATTTTTCAAAATTACCTCTACGCTCTGTAATTATTAAAGAAGCAGAACTAAAAGATAATAATGAAATAGCATTTGTAGGTGCTTATCGCTACGACGGTTATTCAATTTATGACATCTTAAACGAAAGAATACTTCAAAAAGCAAATCAAGAAGAATTCCCTCCAATAGTTGACCTTTATGTTGAAATCTCTAACGACAAAGGAGAATCTGTTTTGTTAAGTTGGGGAGAACTTTATTACCCTGCCAATCGTTACAAAATAATTCTTGCAACTAAAGTTATGCACATTGTACCTTCAAAAAGTAAAGATTTATGGCCTTTGCCTACTGAAACAAAATTAATTGTTGGGACAGATTTAATTACGGAAAGAAACATTTCTAATCCTACTAAAATTATTGTTAAAAGTCTTGACGGAAAATTTAAAATTCAAAAAAATCTAAAACCCCTTTTCTCAAAAGATTTAAAAATTTATGAGCAAAATAATTTGATTGAAACATTAACTCAACTACCTAAAAATGTAAAACAAGAAACATATTCAACAGTATTTTACGGTAGGGGAAGAGGCATTCACAGCACAAGCGATTTTATAGGCTGTGAGTTAAAAAACATCTTAAAAAATAATTTTAAAATAACTAAAAAAAATATTCAAAACGGGATGTTCACTGTTGTAGGGAAAGACGGTTATAGAGCAGCTTACACATTTAGCGAAATAATGAACCGAAATGACCAAGCCGAAGTTTTATTAATTGATAAAAATAATTATGAAAATGCCGGTCGTTTCTCATTATTTCCTAGTGCTGATTTCTTCTCAGACAGAGCCATAAAAGCTTTAAGTGAAATACATTTTAAAACTATTAAACATTGAGACTACTCCGAAAAATGTTTTTCGTCATTGCGATCCGCCGGCTGGCGGAGAAGCAATCCCTACGTATCGACTATCAACGGATTGCTTCGGGCTTCGCCCTCGCAATGACGGCTATGAAGCCTTTTCGGAGTGGATTCTACATTAAGAAGTTTGGAATTTAGAGTTTGGAGTTTTGTGAATACATTTATTTAAAATGCTCTTTTGGATTATAAATTCAAAAGAGCAATTTTTTATATCACAGAGATAAAAAAATCAAGGCATATAAGATATAAAACTTTTTTTTGTACATTTAGAAGTTTTTAAGAAGTAATGTTATAATGAAAAAAATTGAACCTGTAAATCTAATATTTGCTTTTCTGGGAGGTATTGTTCTTTTATTCATATTAGGTCCTCTCATCAGCATGTTTATTGCAAGTTCCCCACATGAAATTCTTGAAACAACAAAAGATGTAGAAGTGCAAGACAGTATATGGTTAACTCTATTTACATCAATGGGGGCAACAGTTGTATTCTCAATTTTTGCAATACCACTATCCTATTTGCTTGCCCGCAAGAACTTCCCTTTTAAAAAACTTATAATTGGGATTATTGATATTCCTGTTGTAATTCCACATTCAGCTGCCGGTATTGCAATTTTAGGATTTATCTCAAGAGATACTGTAATTGGCAAAGCAGCCTCTTGTCTTGGGCTTAATCTTATTGGGCATCCAATAAGCATATCAATTGCAATGGCATTTGTTAGTATTCCTTTTTTATTAAATTCTGCTCGTGACGGATTTTCTTCTGTTCCGGTAAGACTTGAAAAAGCTGCTTTAAATCTGGGAGCTTCGCCTATAAGAGTGTTTTTCACTATTTCATTACCACTTGCTTGGCGAAATATTATTTCGGGATTAATAATGATGTTTGCCCGAGGCATGAGTGAGTTTGGTGCTGTAATTATTGTTGCTTATCATCCAATGATAACTCCTGTTTTAATTTACGAACGATTTGGTGCATTTGGTTTAAAATATGCCCGTCCTGTATCAATCGTATTTATAATGGTTTGTTTAATTTTCTTTGTTTTATTACGACTACTCTCAAAAGAAAAAAAGAATGCTTAAAGTAAAAAACATATCGAAAAAACTTGATGATTTTAACATTAAAGATATAAGCTTTTCTGTTAACAAAGGTGATTACTTTATTATTTTGGGCGTTTCGGGAGCAGGAAAATCTGTTATACTGGAAATGATAGCCGGACTAATGCAACCAAATTCAGGTACAATTTATCTTAACAATAAAAATATCACAAACGAAAAAATTCAAAAAAGAAAGCTTGGACTTGTATTTCAAGACTACGCTGTGTTTCCACATTTATCTGTAAAAGAAAACATTTCATATCCTTTAAAAAACAGAGGTCTCGAAAAAAAAGAAATTCAAAACAGATTAAATCAATTAGCCGAGGAGATGAGTATTTCTCATTTACTAAACAGAAAGCCAACAACCCTTTCGGGTGGTGAGTTACAACGAGTTGCTCTTGCTCGAACTCTTGCCTTAAATCCTGAATGCTTGCTTCTCGACGAACCACTTTCTTCCTTAGATATTCAGCTTAAGAATGACTTGAGGGGCTTGTTGCGTAAAATAAACAAAAAGGGACAAACAATAATTCATGTAACTCACGATTACGAAGAAGCAATATTTTTAGCAAATAAAGTTGCAGT
>Ga0164318_10004363_pt1 | contig 13587 bp, 11 predicted proteins | sample GuaBasSedimGuay9_FD_113734 | JGI IMG/M metagenome (GOLD analysis project Ga0164318, IMG submission 113734) | Subseafloor sediment microbial communities from Guaymas Basin, Gulf of California, Mexico - Guay9, Core 4571-4, 0-3 cm | ecosystem: Environmental > Aquatic > Marine > Hydrothermal vents...
ACCCTCTTTTTATGGTCATGTGCGCCAAAGATAATCTACGAAAAGTTTGATCCCGCAGCTCAACTTTTTTCCAGAGCTGAAAAAATGTTTCATGAGAAATCCTATGACAACGCACTGATTTTATACAATGAGTACCTTGACCGATTTTCTGACAGGCCTATGGCCGATGCAGCTTTAATGAAAATAGGAGCTATCCATACCGCTCTCGGTAACAATGACAGCGCTCGTAATGTTTATAACCGACTCATCACCGAATATCCGAAAAGTTATTTTGTTCCGGATGCCAGGATTGAAATAATGGTCACTTATTACAACCAGGGAGAATATAAAAAAGTAGTGGATCAGGCAGCCGACTTTATAAAATATGCTGTTTCCAGAGCCCACATTCTCAGAACATATGTGTTAACAGGTGATGCTTATGTGGCACTCGGTTCTCCTAAAGATGCTGTTAATTATTATACCATGGCGTATGCAAAAGCGCAGGATCAGGAAAAGAAGGTCATTATAATAAAGCTTAAATATGCTGTCCGGCAGCTTAGCTCTGAAGACATCGTATTCCTTTTAAGTCGCTTGGAAGAAAGGTTCCCGGCAGGTTATCTTATTTTCCAACTGGGGATTAACAGCATTAATGAAGAAAAATATTATGAAGCTTTAAAGATCCTATCGGAATTTATCGAAAAGTTTCCGTTTCATGAAAGTGTGCAACAGGCAAAAAAATTGAAAGTAGAAATTAAACGAAATATTAGCTATAGCCGTTACACCATAGGATGTTTGCTTCCCCTGAGCGGGCCTTATAGATTTTACGGCAAGAGAGCATTAAATGGTGTTGAACTGGCTTTGAATAAATTCAGCTCCCAAAACAGTTCTTCTCATATCAAGGTGATCATAAAAGATACGGAGTCTGACCCTACTAAGGCCGTCCTGGCTGTAAGAGAATTGTTTTATGAAAATGTTGCTGCTATTATTGGTCCCGTTATCACGGCTGAACCCGTTGCTCGGGAAGCACAGGATAAAGGGATACCGGTAATAACTTTAACACAGAAAGATAATATAACTTCAATAGGCAACTTTGTTTTCAGAAATTTTATTACTCCTGTTACGCAAGTTAAGGCCTTGGTATCTTATGCTGTTAAAGACCTTAATCTTAATAGCTTTGCGATCCTTTATCCCAATGAAAATTATGGTAAAACCTTTATGAATCTTTTCTGGGATGAGGTCATCGTCTGTGGAGGTAAAGTTGTGGGCGTGGAATCATACAATTCGGCTAATACAGATTTTTCTGATTCCATCAAAAAGCTGGTGGGGCTTTACTATGAGGTGCCTGAACATCTTAAAATCAATGACCCAGAGGCCGATGACGAAAAGAACGAGGATGCCCCTATCGGCGAAGATACAGACACATTACTGGGAGATGCACATGAATACGACGAAGATATTGCAGAGGAAAAAGAAAAAACACCGGAAGCCATAGTCGATTTTGATGCCATTTTTATTCCCGATGCCCCCACGAAAGCAGGGCTTATTATTCCACAGCTGGCTTTTTATGATGTTACAGATACATATCTCTTGGGAACCAATTTGTGGCATTCAGACAGTCTGATCGAGATGGCTCAACAATATGCACAGAACGCAATTATACCAGATGGTTTTTTTGCCGAAAGTGCTTCAGATGAGGTTATGGATTTTGTCAGAAATTTCAACAAAACTTTCCATCGAAAGCCGGAATTCATCGAAGCAGTAACATATGATTCGGCCATGATATTGTTTCAGACGGTCAACAGTCCGGACATTCAATTCAGAAGCGACATAAAAAATAAGCTCAAAACGCTTAACGATTTCCATGGAGTAACCGGACTTACTTCATTTGATGACGGCGGAGAGGCTCGAAAAAAGTTATACCTTCTTCAAATAAAAGGCAAGGAGTTTGTCGAACTGAAGCGCCACTAACTACGCAACTCATAAGAAAATCCATTGACAAAGCAAGGATTAGTCGTTTTTCAACGATCCCTGACCCGTTGCTCCGAGAACACTCATCCACAACTTTCCTTTAGGATTGATTTGCTTGCGTTTTCCGGCAGAGGCACTTAGGGGAAGATGCACGAAATGGTTGTTCCAGCGGCCGATGAGAAGTTTTGTTTTTCCCGCCATGCCTGCATGAACCGCGTCGCGTCCCAAAAAGTTGCAGAAGAAATTATCATTGGCATTCGCAGGCAGGCTTCTTATCATATAGCTGGGATCAATGTATTTTAAAGAAACCTCGATATTTTTGCGATTAAAATATGACAATATGATATCTTTGAGGAAGAGTCCGATGTCCTGGAGCTTGATATTGCCGGATTTATCACGTTCCGTTGTTTGAGCGTCAAAAAACTTTTGACCTGCGCCTTCAGCCACTACGATTACGGCATGTCCTCTGTGATGAAGACGTTTTTCAAGGGAAGCAAGAAAGCCGCCCGATCCTTCAAGGTCAAAGTCTACTTCCGGTATGAGCACAAAATTTACATCCTGTTGGGCCAGGGTGGCTGTCGCGGCGATGAAGCCCGAATGTCTTCCCATCAGTTTGATCAGGCCGATTCCGTTGGGATATCCTTCTGACTCGTTATGCGCACCCTTGATCGCCTGGGTGGCAACATCAACCGCCGTATGAAAACCAAAAGAGCGGGATACCATGTAAATATCATTATCAATGGTTTTTGGAATTCCGACAACGCTTATTTTCAGGCCTCTTTGGGATATGGTATCCGCTATCTTTGTAGCTGCCATGAGTGTGCCATCGCCTCCGATCATAAAAAGGATGCCGATGTTCATCCGTTCCAGGCTGTCGATAATCTCATCTAAAGGCTGGGGTCCCCGTGAAGATCCTAAAATTGAACCGCCCATCTCATGTATATTAACGACGATTTCGGGTTTAAGCTCCATGATGTCGTGCCCGTATTTAGGGATAAAGCCCTGAAGACCATACCTTAGGCCATAGATATTTTTTACCTCATAACCGTAGAAAAGCTCCAGAACGATTGCCCGAATAATATCGTTTAAACCGGGGCACAACCCGCCGCAGGTTACCAGTGCACACCGCAGCTTGCTCGGGTCGAAGTATATTTTACTTCTTGGGCCTGCCAGCTCAAAAGCGGGAAAATCTTTTCCTTCTTCGGCCAATTTGATCATACTCTTTAAATTGACGTCCACGAGAATCCTGTCCCTATCGTTCACAAAATTCCGGCCGAGGGAATCTTTTTCATGTCTGCGGATCGGTGATGTTATTTTAGGATGTCCAAGGGTCGCTATTGTTGTGTCAATATAATCGAAATTCATGATATTTCCTTACATATTGATTTAATTACCATTAAATTTGAAATCGCCCTTGCCTAATATGTCGTGCAGGTGCAAGATTCCCCGAATCTTTCCCGCAGAATTCGTTATTGGAAGGACCGTGATCTGGTATTTTTCCATCATATTCAGGGCGTCATATGCCAGAGAATCCGGTGACAGGGTTCGGGGCTTTTTTGTCATGACTTCTTCAACTGTGAGTTTGTGAATAGATTTTCTTTTTGCAATCAGACGCCTCAAATCGCCGTCGGTGATGATACCGGCAAGGATGTTGTCGGATCTGAAGATAAGGGTGGCTCCCAGTCCAGTCCGATTGATTTCCTTGACCGCATTCTCCATGGAGGTTCCTTCAGGAACGCGGGGAATGGATTTGCCGCTTAGCATGAAATCTTTAACTTTACTTGAAAGCCGATGCCCGAGGGCGCCGCCGGGATGAATCTTTTTGAAGTCACTTGAATTGAAATGTTTCTTGTTTATCAGAACCACGGCAAGGGCGTCGCCAATGGCAAGAAGTGCGGTGGTGCTTGCTGTGGGAACAAAGCCCAACGGGCATGCTTCCTTTTTTACGGCTACATCAATGATGATGTCACTATGTCTGGCTAATGTAGAATTTTTATTCCCGGTAAACGCAATGATTGTGCACCCTATTTTACGGATACTGGGTATAAGGATATTCAATTCGTCGGTCTCGCCGCTGTTGGAAAGGGCTATGAATATATCATCCAGGCCGACCATGCCGAGATCGCCGTGAATAGCCTCGGCAGGATGTAAAAAAAGTGACTTTGTTCCCGTGCTGTTCAAGGTAGCCACGATTTTCCGGCCCACCAGCCCGGATTTGCCGATGCCGCTGACAATTAATCTGCCATGGGACCGGCAGATGATATCCACCATTTTCGAAAAATTGTCATCAATACGATCTGCCAGTTTCAAAATACCTTGGGCCTCTATTTTGAGAACCTCAACAACCTGTTTTATGACCATGTGGAATATATTTCCTTTTGTCTGAAATTTTGAAATACCGTTTTCCCGCCATGGCAGGATGAGCGAAACAAACCAACCCGTATCGATAACTTGTCAATTTTTAATTAAAAAATCAATAGTTCTTTTTGATGCTCTGTAGTGATTCTAAGAGTTGTGAATATATTGTTGACAATTGATATATAATAAGAAAAAAGTCAAATTTTTTATTGACAACTTCTATCTGTCTGATTATATTTCTCCAGTTTTTTTGAAACCTGTCTACTTGAGGCCGGGAACTGATAACTCCCGGCCTTTTTTTGATCTTTTTCCGAAAGGGGGTGGTTACAATGGTTTGTACAACGGTTAGAAATGGTTTTGAGTGCCCTTTTATGACTGCCAAGGGGTGTTCCTACAATGGCGGAATTTGTCATGAGATCGTGGAGCAATGTAACGGCTGCAATCGTAGTATTGAATACGCTTCCAGATGGTACTGCTCGGCATGCCCTGATCCTTCACTCAAATGGAAAACCGGGGATTGCAACTTTGCTTCACATATCACAAAGGCTGATTTAACATCAAAAGCCAAGATTAATCCGCTCAAAGCATCCAAGAGAGGAAACAAGTAATGTTGCTTTCGATTGACAAATAAACCCCGCCTTATTAAAAGGGCGGGGTTTTCCATCGACTTTTCATACTGCCATAGGGCCGACACTTATTCATCTCCCCGATTTTTCAAGTTATTTTTCCTTGACATACTTTGTATCAACACGGTAAATTTTAAGTGGTTTTCTATGATCGCTATAAAAAAATCCAAGATACCCCTTGCAGTGCGGGGTATGTTCGAGTTAGTTTATTTAGGTTAAAGGAGGAAATTCGTGAATCCTATCGCTCAAGACCTTAACCAGATTATTGAGAAAAGAAATCCCCATATCATAGAAATGTTGTCTGAAATGGGCAGAAACCTTTTTTTCCCTAAAGGAATTTTAAGCCAGAGTGCCGAGGCCAGGGAAAAGGCCTATAAGTTAAATGCAACCATCGGTATTGCCACGGAGCACGGGGCGACCATGCATTTTTCTTCGGTGATGGGTTCCATTGACAGTATTCAACCCAGAGAATCGCTGACCTATGCATCATCCTTTGGTATTCCGGACTTGAGAAAAGTCTGGAAGGACTCTCTTTTTAAAAAAAATCCTTCTCTTGAAGGAAAAACCATCAGTTTACCCGTCGTTACTTGTGGCATTACCCACGCTATAAGTATGTTTGCGGATATCTGGTTAGATCCTGATGATGTGGTGATTTTGCCTGACAAGATGTGGGGCAACTATAATATGATACTGAATGTCAAAAAGGGGGTAAAAATAAGTCACTATGATTTGTTTTCGGAACGTCATGGATTTAATTTTGAAGCCTTTGAGGAAAAGATACGGATTGAGGCGGAGAAATATGATAAAATTACAGTTTTGTTGAATTTCCCAAATAACCCTACGGGTTATTCGGTAACCGTTGAAGAGGGGAAACGCATTATAGAAATCCTTGCCGGGATCGCCGAAACGGGTAAAAATATTATAGCTGTTACGGATGACGCCTACTTCGGACTTTTTTATGAAGAACAGACGCTGAAAGAATCTCTTTTTGCGAATCTTTGCAACCGGCATTCCAGGCTTTTGGCGGTTAAGCTTGATGGCGCTACCAAGGAGAACTTTGTCTGGGGGTTACGGGTCGGTTTTATAACCTACGGATGTAAAATTGAAGGTGATTCCATGGCCGTATATGATGCACTGGAAAGGAAAACCGCGGGAAGTATCAGAGGCTCTATTTCCAATGCTTCCCATCTGGGACAGACAATTGTACTCAAGTCCATGCAGAACAAAAACTTTGTTAAAGAAAAAGAAGAAAAATTCGAGGTTCTGAAAAAAAGAGCTGAACGGATTAAAGAAGTGCTTTCGGATTCCAGATATAAAGATGCCTGGGATGTTTATCCATATAATTCCGGTTATTTTATGTGTATCAGATTAAAATCGGTAGATGCCGAAACGCTCAGGCGCCACCTTCTTGAAAAATACGGAGTCGGTCTGATATCCATTGGAGAAAGGGATTTGAGAATCGCTTTTTCTTGCCTGGAGGAAAGCGATATCTCTGAACTTTTCGATATTATTTTACAGGGCGTAGAAGATATAAAAGGGTTCAAATAACAGTTTGGCATTAAAAAACATATGAAGTTAGGGACTTCGCTTCAATTGGGATAGTGGCCCCGGTGAAATAGAAAAAAAGTTTCACGGCGTAAAAATAATGGAGTAATGGAATAATGGGTTTGAAGGAGTTTTTTACAATTATGATGTTTGACTTCCGCCTTTATCCCCAATATTCCAGCATTCCAGCATTCCATTATGATGAAATAAACAGGCGCCATTAATAAACTGTATTTTCGGGAAGTTGTAGAATTTCCAAGAGATTACAATGCGGTATTGAGACATTCTTATCAATATCCACAGATCGATAAAAAGCTTGCAGAATTTATAATAACCGATGCTTGTTACGGGTTCCAGGACGGTTTGATATTTTTTAATAATGGTTGAAATAACGGGGCAGGCTTCCCTGTGGCAGTATTGAATGGTTTTAAAAAAATCTTGCAATTCATTTCCGGCAAAAAGCGGTCCATCAATATTGCCTATGCCGGTAAATGGACTTTGTATTTTGTCTTAATCGGGCTTATCGCCGGCCTCGGATCTATTGTTTTTCAATACATGTGCCAGCTGGGCCTGCATTATTTTATGGATTTTATGGCCGGTTACCGCCCCCCTTCTCCGGCCGGTGAACATCATCTTCTTCAACCCACAAGCACGTCATTCAACCGGTTGATACTTCTTTTTCTTCCAGCGCTCGGCGGTCTATTGAGCGGATGGCTGGTATACACCTATGCCCCGGAAGCCGAAGGGCATGGAACAGATGCGGCGATTGATGCCTATCATAGAAAAGGAGGCTTCATACGCGGCAGGGTTCCGATTATTAAAACAGTAGCATCTGCTCTGACCCTTACCACGGGCGGGTCAGGGGGAAGAGAAGGTCCCATTGCTCAAATCGGAGCAGGTTTCGGTTCATTTCTGGCAACGGCCTTAAAACTATCAGACCGGGAACGCAGGATAATGATGGCTGCGGGGATTGGAGCCGGGGTGGGGAGTATCTTCAAGGCCCCTCTGGCAGGCGCGCTTTTTGCTGCCGAGGTGCTTTACCGAGACCCGGAGTTTGAATCAGAGGTTATTATCCCTGCCGGTATTTCCTCAGTGGTTGCCTATTGTCTGTTTTGCCTGGTGTTCGGTTGGGGGTCTTTGTTTGAGTCACCCGATTTTTTATTCCGTAATCCCCTGGAGCTAGGACCTTACCTCGTGCTTTCCTTAGTTCTTGTCGCCACAGGCGTGCTTTACATCAAATCATTTTACGGTCTCATGGGCATTTTCAAATCTATCAAAATTCCAAATCACCTAAAGCCGGCCTTGGGTGGCCTATGTGCCGGTATTATCGGCTTTTTTTTGCCTCAGACGCTGGCATTCGGATATGGATTTGCACAGAAAGCGCTTGAAAATGAGCTTACCATACCCTTTTTATTTTTTCTTGCTATTGGAAAAATATTCACCACATCATTTTCCATCGGATCCGGTGGGAGCGGGGGGGTATTCGGACCTTCAATCGTAATCGGCGGTGCAATGGGCGGTGTAGTGGGAAAAATTTTTCACCAGATCATGCCCGGTGTTGTCACTGAACCCGGAGCCTTTGTAGTAGTGGGTATGGCAGGCTTTTTTACGGCGGTGTCAAACACTCCCATTTCTACCATAATATTTGTCAGTGAAATGACGGATTCCTATCAGCTGCTTCTGCCCAGCCTTCTGGTCTGTTCCGTATCTTATCTTGCGGCACGGAAATGGACAATTTATGAAAAACAGGTTAAAAGTAAAATCGATTCTCCGGCCCATGCAGGAGATTTCTTTGTGGATATCTTACAGGCGATCACCGTTAAGAATCTAATGCACCTTGTTAAAAAAGTGGAAGTCATTCCCCAGAACATGACCTTTCGTGATTTCAGGAAGTTTTTTTCAGAAACAAAACAGCACTATTTTCCGGTTGTAGATGAGTTTGAAAGGCTGACGGGAATATTTTCCAGTACAGATATCAGAAGTGTGCTTTTTTCGAAGGGAATCGGTCAGCTTGTGGTAATGAATGATATTGCCACGTTTGACATTATATTAACGACGCCGTCCGAGGATTTGAATGCGGTATTGCAGAAATTTACCATTAAGAATATCGACAGCCTTCCGGTTGTAAAGGATGATGATCATGGTATTCTTATCGGGATGCTGAACCGGAGAGAGGTTATTACATATTACAACGAGCAGGTTCAGAAGATGAAAAACAGGAAATAGCATTAAATTTGCCGGGAAGAAATATTTTGGTAATCATTAATGATGAACTCGTAAAAAGTCCGATTTAGACGGTTTCGTAAAAAGTTCAAATTCAAGGCGTGCAAATTTTGCAATCATGAGGCGTACTTATCGTACGTTGAATGATTGCGAAATGCAGCAAAACGCAGAAGTTGGACTTTTTACGAGACCGTCATTAATAGTTGACGTGCATAAGGAATAACCCATGTGCCGGCGCAGTTACACCGGCAAGGTTGCGATCTTTTGACAACAGTATGTTGTTAAAGTTATGGGGTGTGATCTTGCCCCGACCGACATCTACAAGGGTTCCAACAATATTTCGCACCATGAACCTCAAGAATCCGTTTCCTTGTATTTTAAAGATCAGATATCCGTCATCCATTTTTTTGAGATCTGCGTGCATAACAGAGCGGATGGTGCTGGTTCTGGGGCTTCCTGTGCCTTCAAACGCCTTGAAGTCGTGGGTTCCGATGATATAACGCAGTGAGCCGGCCATGGCCTCCAGGTTGAGTTTCTTCGGGATGTGCCAGGCATATTGCCTGAAGATCGCGGCAGGCAGGTTGCGGTTTAATATTCTGTAATGATAAGATTTGCTTTTAACATCATAGCGAGCATGAAATTCCAATGAAACCTGTGCGCATTTCGTGATGACAATATCTTTGGGCAGAAGGCTGTTGAGTCCTTTTAGAAAAACGGAATGATCCAACCCGGTACGGCATTGAAAATTTGCGACCTGGCCAAAGGCATGCACACCGGCATCGGTCCTCCCGGAACCTGTCAGAGTCACCGGGTTTCCTGTCATGGTCATCAGAGCTTTTTCAATTTCGCCCTGAATGGTTCGATCCTTAGCTTGACGCTGCCAGCCGTGATAGGTCGTACCGTCGTATTCGATGGTAATTTTAAAGTTCTTTAGCATGTAGAAATGCAGATTGACAATATTTGACTATTCTGTCAAATAAAATTGATACGGGAAGCAGGGTAAACGCATTTGATTTCGGTGCAGCGTAGCGACGGCGTGTTTCTCTTGGAAACTGACTGACTGTTTGAAGGGCTTTAGCATACGTTAGTCCGAGCCGAATGAAATTATGACTCAAAAAATCAATGGGATAATTTAGCAACGAATTGTTCTTAATAACTCTGGAGCGGCTCGGGCTTACGGGTGCTTAAGGGTTGTAAATCAAGACTGTTGGTGATTTAGCTTAAATTATCCAGGTTTCAGGTGTCAGTGTTCAGGTTTTGGGTTTCCGCTCTTACGTCCCTCTCTCCTGACACCTGAAACCTGATCTTCAGATCCCGGTGATAAGGAATGAATGGCTGTCGTAAACCAACAGCCGTGAATTACACCCGTGCTTAAGCACAAGTTTCAGTCGGTTGGAAAGAGATGCACGCCGTCGTGGAGCGTTCTCCTTGTATTGGGATTCAAATGCGCTTGCCCTGATACGGGAAGGATATATTAAAATGAATTTTAAAGGAAACGTATAAACATGAGCGTTATAATATGTCCTGGATTTAAGGCCTCCGGGGTTGCATCGGGTCTTAAAAAAAAAGGTCAAAAAGATCTTGGGCTTATCTATTCAGAGGTGCCGGCGACGGTTGCCGGTCTGTTTACTAAGAACAGGGTTAAGGCGGCGCCGGTTCTTCTTGACATGGAGTTGATAAAATCGGGTGTTTGCCAGGCGGTTATTGTCAACAGCGGCAATGCCAATTGCTGTACCGGCGAACAGGGGATGCATGATGCCAAAACCATGACCCGTCTTGCAGCGTCCGAACTCGGAATTTCAAACGATCTGGTTTTTGTAGCTTCAACCGGTGTTATCGGCGCGCCCCTGCCCATTGAAAAGATTAAAACAGCAGTTCCGGATCTTGTGCAATCCCTTCAGCCTGAAGGAATTGCCGACTTGGCCCGCTCCATAATGACAACAGACACGGTTCCTAAAATGGTTTCTTCACAAGCAGTTGTGGAAGGAAAGACTTTTACCGTTACCGGTGTTGCCAAAGGCGCAGGAATGATCCGTCCGGATATGGCGACAATGCTCTGCTTTGTTTGTACCGATGTGGGAGTATCACCGGATGTTTTAAAAGAGACATTGGTTAAAGCTGCAGACCGTTCTTTCAACCGGATAACCATTGACGGGGATACCAGCACCAACGATACGGTTATGATCATGGCAAACGGGCTGTCCGGGGCCGTTATTCAAAGCGTAGCCCATAAAAATATTTTTCAAAAGGTCTTGGATCAAATCTTACTGGACCTGGCCAAACAGCTGGTCAGAGACGGGGAAGGGGTGACAAAGCTGGTTGAAATTATAGTTCGAGGGGCGGTGTCGCACTCTGATGCCCGGAAAGTTGCAGACACGGTTGCCCATTCTCCTCTGGTGAAGACCTCATTTTTTGGAGAGGATGCCAATTGGGGACGTATCCTAGGTGCTGTGGGCAGGGCGGATGCTAAAGTAGACCCAAATAAGATAGATGTTTATTTTGATAATGTTCAAATGGTGAAAGGCGGCATGGGGTGCGGAAAAGCCGTTGAGGCTGAAGCCACAAAAGTTCTTTCTAAACCAGGATTTGTCGTCATCATTGATTTAAACATGGGTCGGGGTTCTGATTTGATGTATACCTGTGATTTTTCCGTGGACTATGTAAGAATCAACGCAGATTACAGGTCTTAAGTTTCCATCCATGACTATGATGCGTTTGCAAAAATTTCTTTCCGAAGCTGGCATTTGTTCCAGAAGGAGGGGAGAAGAGTATATTAGAGAAGGGCTTGTCAGGGTAAACAGCAGGATTATTACCGAGCTTGGCACAAAGGTAGACCCTGAGAAAGACATCGTAGAATTTAATGGAAAGATTATAACACTAAAAAGGGAGCCGATGTACATAGCGCTGAACAAGCCAAAAGGATACGTCACAAGCTGCAGCCATCCAGGTGAAAAAATCGTGCTGGATCTTATAGATATATCCGAGCGTGTTTATCCCGTAGGAAGGCTTGACAAGGACTCAACCGGGCTTCTGATTTTGACCAATGACGGCGGTCTCCATCACAGACTTTCACATCCTTCCTTTGATCACGAAAAAGAATATGATGTCACCGTTTCAAGGTCCATAACCGATGGTTCTCTCCGGAGCATTGCCGAAGGGTTGCCCATGATGGGGACCAAAACCAGACCCGCAAAGATCCGGAGGATTTCTTCCAGACGTTTTCGTATCATACTCAAAGAAGGTAAAAACAGGCAGATACGGCGCATGGTCAGAAAAGTTGGGAACCATGTGACAAGATTAAGGCGGATAAGGGTTTCAAAAATTAAACTAGGAAAGCTGGCCGAAGGAGCCTGGCGCAATTTGTCGGAGAAAGAAAAAAAGGAACTTTTAAGCCGGCTAAATTCCTGAGAATATTTATTGACATCGGCGTTCTGATAGGTTAAAGAGCACAGTATATTAGATGGCGTTGTGGTAATATTATTTGCCAAGAGACTCGAAGAGAGGGACATATTATGGTTAAATTGGGGCCGGAGCCCGTGGAGATGAGAGCCATGTCAGAGGATGATATTTTTTCATCACGATTAAAACTTCTTGTTATTATGGCCAAGGCCTATTTAAAAGACTGTCCCCTTGGAAATTACCGAAAAAAGGCCATCATAGAAAATGCGAATCATGTTTTCTATCACTCCCTCCATATGGTTAGCGAGTCCTCAACTTTAAAAAACAACGGCTTGGATTTCCAGGCAGACATTGTTTCCAAAGGAAAGACTTCGGAGGAGCATCTGTTTCATCAGCGAGTTCAGCTTCTGGCCGTAATGGCGAAAGCTCTAGCTGAGGACCGTCTCAAGGGTCATTTCAGGAAAAGGGCTCTCACCGATAATTTGAACAAGATCTGTGAGACTCTTATGTTTAAATTCCAAATTCGAGAAGTGGATTTTCTAAAAGTAGCGTGAACCAGGTCAATATACCAAACGTAAAGATAGCTGTTATTGATGATGATCTGATGGTCCGAGATTTTATGGTCACAGTTTTAATGTATTGTGTAAACAGAGATGTCTTATCTTTTGATAATGGTTTGGCTGCCTGGAGATATATAGAGGATTATGAGAGTTTCGATATAATTATTTCAGAGATTGACGTGTCCGGGTTGAACGGGTTTGAACTTATGGCTAAATTCAAGGAAAAAAGTCCGGGCAAAAAATGCCTTCTGATGTCTGACAATCCTGCCAATGAACAACTCGCCAGGGATTCCGGGGCAGATGCCTTTCTCGCCAAGCCCGTTAGCGTAAACAATCTCTTTGATGTGGTGCAAACCTTTGTTGTAAGAGGTTAGTAGGCTATATGCTTTTGGTTATTTCCCGGAAAACTCACCAAATTTAAACTTGCCGACCATTTTCTTGCCGTCGGCAGAAGTCAAAATCCCTTTTCCGCGCAGCTTATTATCTTTGAATTAGCCCACATACTTGACGCCGTTGGGCCGAACCAGAATTCCCTGTCCGTTCAGCATGTTGTTTTTAAATTCACCCACATATTTTTCGCCATCAGGAGATGTCAACGCCCCTTTGCCATTCATCTTGCCATCTTTAAATTGACCCGTGTATTTGTTGCCATCGGGATGGATGAAGGCGCCTTGCCCGTTTATACAATCTCCCTTTATGCACCCGCCAAAAGTATTCAAAGGAGAAAAACAAATTATCAATAGTAAGGCTATACCTAAAACTTTCATCTTTTTTACCCCCCCCCTTTTTTTTACTCTATATTTTCTAAGTAGCGCCCGAACGAAAACTATGATTTTTCGTTAAGATCAAGCCTCCGGCCCCGCTTCTCTCCGAGGCGTAGGATCGTGCCTTTACGAGCCGGAGGCCAGCCCGTAGGGCTTACAGGCCGG
>Ga0164318_10004367_pt1 | contig 13582 bp, 9 predicted proteins | sample GuaBasSedimGuay9_FD_113734 | JGI IMG/M metagenome (GOLD analysis project Ga0164318, IMG submission 113734) | Subseafloor sediment microbial communities from Guaymas Basin, Gulf of California, Mexico - Guay9, Core 4571-4, 0-3 cm | ecosystem: Environmental > Aquatic > Marine > Hydrothermal vents >...
AACTTCGTCTTCGATATCCGGGACGGCCAGCGGAAGGAGATCGGCGACCACTACGTCGAGACCAGCGTGGAGATCCTGACTGCCGACCGCTTCCGCATCCGCACCAACATCGCCCAGCTGCACCGCGATGCCTTCTGGAAGAACCTGACGGTGGAGATCGCCGCCGACGGACCGGTGGAACGTGTCGAAGACCAGGGGGCCATCCGCGTGGGACCCTGGACCGGTGTGGTTTTCGAGGCTGCCGAGCGTGGACCGGTCACGGTGACCGGCGGCAACGGCGTCATGCGTCTGAACCTGTATCCCGGCGACAAGCTCCGTCCCTACCCCGCCGACGAGGGTTTCCACGTCAGCCATCAGATCATCGTCGAACGCAACGCCGACCCCCGTGACCTGGCCCGCAGGGTCGCCTCGCCCCTGCACGCGGTCTTCCCTCCCGCATATGTCGCCGCCACCGGGGCCGCGGGCATCCTCGGGTACGCCGACGGCAACAGCGGGATGGTGGAGAAGAATCTCCTGACGTCGGTAGACATCCTGCGCGAGGCCCAGCAGAAAAACCCCCTCGACCGCGGCATGACCAACTGGGGCGACTTCACGGCCAACGAGGGCGCCGCCTACATGGGCTACTACAATCATGAATACGATCCCGCCTCCGCCATCTTCCAGTACTGCCTGCACGCGGGCGACAACGGCCCGCTGGACATGGGGCTGGACATGGCGCGCCATTTCGCCGACAACTGCGTCAACCTGGAGGGGCAGGTGTATCAGCACCGCTCCACCACCTACGCCATTGCCGGGACCGTGGGCGATGCCGCAGGGGAGGCCCTGATCAAGGCCTGGCGTCGAGGGTCGGATCGTCCCGCCTCCGACAAGCGGATCCTGGCCGCCATCGACAAGCTCTACCCGCCCAAACGGGACACCAAGGGACTGGCCCACAAGATGGCCGTCAAGACCATCAAGGAGATCAACGCCCAAGGCGTGACCGACCCGACCACCCGGGAAAGACTCATCGCCAATTCCATGGGCTACACCATGGCCCAGGCCTCGCGGCAGGAATACCTGCGCGGCAGCAAGGGCATCCTCCAGCGCCTTAAGAAGATCGACCCGGAAGCAGCGAGAGGAAGGCGCAAGAAAGGCGAAGTTACGTACCGCGACCTCGCCCTGATATGCAGGGCGGGAATGAGCCTGGCTCCCCTGGACAAGTTCATGCCGCGGTCCGTCGATGAGATCTTCGCCCCTTTCTTCGCCCGCTACGGAGGCGACTGGGACCATTTCCCACGTCTGCACTTCTACGACGCACCTTCGGTCGAGGACACCCACTCCGGTTCCCACACCCTGGTCGAGATGCTCGTCTGGGGCCATCTGCTGACGGGGGATCCCCACCTGCGCGACATGGCCCTGCGCATCGCCCGGGACTTCGTCGCCGACGGCGGCCTGGTGGATCGGACCATCGAATTGACCGTGAACATGAACCGGAACAAGAACATGGTTCATATCCGCACCGCGGGCTGGACCCTGATCAACCTGCTGTCCATCCAGGTGCTGACTCAAACGGCCGAGCCCGAACTGCAGGCCGTGCTGGACAGGAAGACCGACGAGCTGCTTCAGGTAATCCTGGACGTGCCCGTGCGTAAGTACGAGGGCATCATCCACGCCGGAGTGGTGACCGAGGCTCTTTCGCGCTACCATCACCGGCACCGTCAGGACAAGCCGCAGCTGGCCGCCAAAGCCCTGGCGATGGTGATCGACGTGGACAATTTCTTCGTCGAGAACCAGTGGTCCGCAGGCGACAGTCGTTTCTACTACCGGCAGGACAACCATTCCATGACCCTGAAGGCGGGATCCTACCTGATGATGCTGGGCCTGGCCTATGGCGGAACCCACGCCGAGGACTCCGCCACCAGGGACCGGTTGCTGGACTGTGCACGGTCGATGTTGAACACCGTAGGCAAGCCCGCCACCACCCCCAAGGCCCTGGGGATGAAATTCCGCAACACCTTCCGGGGTTTGGGCATCCTGCAATCCGGGCACGGCGGCAGGAAGGGGCGTTGAACATGGTCGGCGGCAATCCCTGGCTCACCACGGCCGACACCACGGTCCCGCCCCGGGCCCGGTTGTTCTGCATCCCGTTCGCGGGCGGATCGCCGGTGGTCTTCCGCTCCTGGCAGGAGCATTTCCCGGCGGACATCCAGGTCTGCGCCCTGAATTTCCCGGGCCGCGGCAACCGCATGACGGAGCCATCCCTGCGCAGGATGGACACCCTGGTCGCTCAAGCTGCCGACGCCATGGCCCCCCTGCTGGATGTACCCTTCGCCATCCTGGGCCACAGCCTGGGTGCGCTGATCGGCTACGAATTGGCCGTCCACCTGCGGGAAAAGGGGCACGGGGACCCGTTCCTCCTGGTGGCCTCGGCCGCCCGCGGACCCCAGCTGCCGGATCCCTACCCTCCCTTGCATCATCTGCCCAGGGACCAGTTCATCGAGGGGATGCAGGACCGCTACGGAGGCATTCCCCGGGAGATCCTGAACGAGCCCGACCTGCTGGCCCTCTTGATCCCCCCCCTGCAGGCCGACCTGGAGCTGTTCGAGACCTACCGTTACACGCCCCGGCCCCCTTTCTCGTGCCCCGTCGCAGTCTTTGGCGGGAACGAGGATCACCGCCTGGACGATCTCCAGTACCGGGCCTGGCAGGAGGTCACCACCGGACCGTTGACCGTCACCATGGTTCCGGGGGGACATTTCTTCATCCAGGAGCAGGGTTCCCGGGTCGCCGCCGCCGTGGCCACCGTCTGCCGCGACGCCTTGCCCCCGGCCTGAGGGGCGCCCGACATGGATGCCAAAGCCAACGGGAACACCTGGCCTCAGCCGCCCGAGGACCTCGCCCTGGCCTCCCACGAGGTCCACCTCTGGCGCTGCCGGGTGGATCTGCCGGACGACGGCCTGGCCCGTTGCCACGACTTGTTGAACCCCGCGGAAAAGCAACAGGCCGCGAGGTTCCTGGCTCCTGCCGACTGTAACCGCTTCACCGTGGCCCGGGCAAGTCTGCGCCTCATCCTGGCCTCCTACCTGGGCTGCGCACCGAAGGAAATCTCCTTCGTCCTCGGCGCCCACGGTAAACCGTCCCTGTCGGCTCCAGGCGGCTCGCCTCCCCTGGAATTCAACATCTCCCACTCCGGGTCCCTGGCCCTGGTCTGCGTGGCCGCGTCCGGTCGGCCCGTCGGGGTGGACGTGGAATGGACCGGGCGGGACATGGCGACCATGGACCTGGCCCGCAGGATCCTCTCGCCCGCCGAGTTCGGAACCTTCATGCAGGCCCCGCCTGCCCGGCGGAACCACCTGTTCCTGTCCATCTGGACCGTCAAGGAGGCGGTCGTCAAGGCCCTGGGCCGGGGGATCTCCCTGCCCCTTTCCTCCTTCACCGTCACCTTCCCGGTCGGCCGACCGCTCGTCGTAGAAGGCGGCGCCGATTCATCGGGAATATCCGACCTGACTGTGATGCCCCTGGAGCCCGACCGGGACCATCTGGGAGCCGTGGCCGCCGCGGGGTCGTCGTGGTCCCTGAGGTGCTGGTCGGCCACGGGGATCTAGGTCCATACCCGGACAATCGCAGCGGGCGGACCGGACACGATCCCGCAGGCGCAACCTTCGAGGTTGATTTTTTCGGCATTTACCTCTTTATACTGGAACCTGCGAGGACGATAGTACGAGGGGTATTCTCGCGGCGTATTCCACGGTACAAGGAAAGGAAGCGGATGAACGTGATGAAGCGGAGCTTTGGTCTTATGGGCCTGCTGTCGTTCCTGGTTCTGGCCGGTTGCGGCTCCACGAATTTCGGTGGGAACACCGTCAGGGGTCTGGATGACCTGTTCCATGAACAGCTTGGCGCCGCCACTGCGGCCGCCGACAGCACGCTCGACCTGCCCATGATTTCCTCGTCCCATCCGCGCCCCCAGTACAAAATCGGAACCAACGATGTCGTGACCGTGGTGGTCTGGGGACGCCCCGACCTGGGCTCCACCGTGCCGGCCAACAGCAACAACCGGCGGAACGTCTCCACGGTCGACGCCAAGGGAGACATCCAGCTGCCCTTCATCGGCCCCCTGACCGTGGCCGGGCTGTCCCTCAAGGGCGCGTCCGTGGCCATCGAAAACGCCTACGAAGGCATCATCTCCTCGCCCCAGGTCGAGCTGGAAATCGTCGATTACGAGGCTTATCCGGTCCTGGTCAACGGCCAGGTCCAGAAACCCGGCACCGTGTTCCTCTCCAACGCCCTGATGACCGTGGGCGAAGCCCTGGCGGCGGCCGAAGGCTCCCGGATCGACGGCGACCTGACGCGTGTCCTGCTGACCCGCGACGGCCGGGTCCACGAGCTGAACCTGTGGGCCGCCGAGCATGGCCACAACCCCAACCTCGACATCCTGCTCGAGGGCGGAGACAAGCTCTTCGTTCCCCCGGTCAACGAGAACCAGTTCTACGTCCTGGGCGACGTGTCCAACCCCGGCCCCTACCCCATTCCCAGCAAGGGCACCACCCTGATCGAGGGACTGGCCCGGGCCGGCGGCATCAACATGGATTCCGCCTCCTTCGACGACCTGCTGCTGTTCCGGCACACGGGGACCGATTCGACGGTCTACAGGTTCTCCTATTTCGAGGCCGTGACGCAGGGGGATATTCCGCTGCAGCCGGGCGACAGGATCCACGTCTCCCAGTCCAACGTCACCAAGATCGGATACGTGCTGCGCAACATCCTGCCTGTCCTGTCGGTCATCACGTCAGTCTGGATCGTCGATCGCATCATCAACGAGCCATGACCGACATCCAGGACAGCCCGATCTTCGTCATCGGATTGCCCCGCTCCGGAACCACCCTCATGCGGATGATGCTCAGCTCGCATCCGCGGGTGGCCATCGCTCCGGAGACGAATTTCCTCAACAGCTGGATGCGCATCTACGGCCACCTGGACCCGAGCCGGCCGCGGGATTTCGACCTGTTCTGGGACAAGCTCACCGCCGGGGAACTCTTCCCCTCCTTCGGCATCACTCCCGAGGGAGTGCGAGCGCGGATCGACGCCGGCGGCGATACTGGTTTCCGCGTCATCTTCACGGCCATCTGCCGGGAATACGCCGCCCGCACGGACAAGGTGCGGTGGGGAGAGAAGACTCCCCGGCACGCCGAGCACCTGGACACCCTGCGCCGGTGGTACCCGGAGGCCAGGATCCTGTACATGCAACGGGACCCCCGGGCCGTGACCTCCTCCATCCTGGCCAAGAACTGGCCGCGCTCCAGCCGTTTTCCCCATGTCCACGCCCGGCGCTGGCGCCGCAGCATCCGCCGTGTCATGCCCCATGCCGAACAGGGCCATCTCATGATGGTCGGCTATGAGGACCTCGTGGCCGACGGCGAGACCGTCCTGAGACGGATCTGCGACTTCATCGGGGAGGACTATCATCCGGACATGCTGGCCAGGTCCGATGCGGCCCGCTACCGGCTCTATCCCGACCACGAGGAATCCCTGGGGAACCTGTCCGTGCTCAAACCCCTCAACCCGTCTTCGCTCTACAAGTGGCGGAACCGGTTGTCGCCGGTGCAGGTGGCCATCATCGAACACGAATCCCAGCCCGAGATGTCGGAGCTGGGATACATGCCGGAAGCCCGAAGCCACGTCCTGCCGTGGCGCCTGAAGCTGCTGTTGCACAGGATGGTCCGACCCCTCGAATCCGTCGTCAAGCTGCCGTGGAAAAAGGTGTTCACGGGCGGGGCGGCGACCCTGGTCAAACGGTGGCTGCCGTGAGCAAAGCCGACATCCCTCTTTCCCGCCGCCCCCGGAAACGGCGCAAGGTGAGGGCCATGACGGCCCTGCTGGCGCTGATAACCGCCGTCGGTGTGGGGATCGGGGGCCTGGTGTGGTCCGGGTCCTGGCTGTGGCTGCTGGTTCCGGCGGTCGTCGCCCCGGTGACCCACAGGTTCCTCTACCGCCCCGGCGCCGTGCCCGTATTCACTTTCCACAGCGTTTCCGACGCCCCCGACTGGTTGCCCTGGGCGGCGGACATCTCCCTGGGCAGCGACCTGTTCGCCCGCCTGTTGCAGGTGCTGGAGGACACGGGTTGCCGGGTCGTCCCCACCCGGGATCTTGTGGACCGCCGCCGCACAGGTCGGCCTCTGCCGGCCAAGGCCGTGGTGCTGCACTTCGACGACGGTTACCTGGACAACTGGGTGGCGGCCTTTCCGCGCCTGCAGGAGCACGGGATGCCCGCCACCCTGTTCGTGTCCCTGGACTTCATCGACCCCGGCACCGAACCGCGGCCCCAGCTGGATTCCCCGGAAGCGCAGGGCGCGGAGGCGCTGCAGTGGGACGGCTACCTCAACAGGTCCGAGCTGCGAGCCATGGAGGAATCGGGGCTCATCGACATCCAGTCCCACGGCACAGACCACGGCCGCGTGGCCGTCGGCCCCCGCGTCATCGGCAAGCTGACCGCCGACAACTGGCGTCACCTGGCCTGGGTCCAGTGGACAGCCACCGCGGGCGACAAGAGCCGGTGGTACAGGGAGCAGACGCCGACGGCCGTGCCCCTGGGCTCTCCCGTCCACGAGAACCTGCCCTCCCTGACCGCCCGCCGCTGGCGGGACGGTCGCCGGGAATCGGAGCAGGAGTACATCGAGCGGGTGAGCAGCGAATTCCGGCGTTGCCGACAGGAACTGGGCAAGCTGCTGGACAAGGAAATCGACCTGTTCTGCTGGCCTCAGAACCACACCACGCCCCGGGCGCGGGAACTGGCCCTGCAGGCGGGTTTCACCGCCACCACAGGAGGCTGGTACGAGAACCGCCCCGGCGAAGACCCGAGCCTGATCAGCCGGATCCACATCGGCAAGGACGTGCTGGGTTTTTCCTGCCCGGCCGCCGACGTGTTCTACTTCCGGGCCCAGGTCGCCGTGGGCCTGGGCAACTACTACCACTATCCGGCGATGATGCTGTGCCAGGCCGTGCGCTCGGTGGTGCGGCTATGGGGGAACAAGCCCCGCAAGGCTCAACCCTGAGCTCCGTCGGCCGCGTTGACGCGGCCCGGGAGAGCCGATAACATGACCGCGGCCCGGCGGGAAATCCACCCGGCGCGCCACCCCTGGAACCCTTGCAGATGGGCTGTCGAACATGCGCCTGGGAATCATCGTCACCGAGTTCCCCAAGACCACCGAGACCTTCATCCTGCGGGACGTGATGCAGTTCTCCCGCGAGGGTCACGAGATCAGGCTCTATCACATGTCGCGCTTCCGCAAGCACGACGAGGTCCACGACTTCGCCCGCCCCATCCTGGGCTGGGCCCGCTCCTTCGGCTTCATCCTGGACCGCCGGGTGCTCGGCGCGCTGGGCCGGGCCGTGCTGCGCAAGCCCCTGACCCTCCTGAAGATCATGCTGGACCTGATCAGGGGCTTCTGGCGGCATCCGGTCATCCTGGCCAAGTCCCTGGTGATCCTGCCCAAGTGCCTGGCCATCGCCGAGGACCTGACCGCCTGGGGCGCCGACCATGTGCACGGCGAGTTCGCCTCCCACCCGGCCACATGCTGCTGGATCGTCGGTCGGGTGACCTGCCTGCCCTACAGCGTCAGTTGCCGGGCCCACGACATCTTCATCACCCAGGCCATGCTGGACCGCAAGCTGGGCGAGGCGGCCTTCATCCGCACCATCACCGACTACAACGTCCGCTTCCTCAAGGAGAGGGTGCCCGCCCTGGCGCACCGGGAAATGCACGTGATCCACTCGAGCCTGGACACCGACCATGTGCCCGCACTCGAGCGCACCCCCGACGGCCCCTTCCACGTGCTGTACGTCGGCTCCCTGGAGGTGCGCAAGGGCATCGATTTCCTCCTGGAGGCCCTGCACAGCGCGGGCGACAAGCTGGGGACATGGAAGTTGTCGCTCATCGGGGCCGGCCCCCTGGAACAACACCTCCGGTCGCAGGTGGCGGGGCTCGGGCTGCAGGACCACGTGGAATTCCTGGGCCCCCAGCCCCACGAGACCGTGAGCCGCTACTATGGTCTGGCGCATGTGGTGGTAGTGCCCAGCATCATCGGCCCGGGCGGCCGCACCGAGGGCATTCCCAACGTGGTCATCGAGGCCCTGGCCCATCAGCGGCCGGTGATCACCACCCGGGTTTCCGGCATTCCCGAACTGGTCGAAGACCGGGTGACCGGATCCCTGGTCGAACCCGAGGATGCCGCGGCCATCGCCGCACGCCTGGTGGAGATCCACGACGATCCCGCCGCGGCCTACGCCTGGGCGCGGCACGGACGGCAACGGGTGGTCGAGGAATTCAACCTGGTGCGGAACGTGCGCCGGCAGCTGGAGCTGTTCGCCTCGCATACGGCCGACCGCGCCGCGGCCCTTGCCGACAGGAACAGGTGACGTGCCATGAACCCGACACCCATCTTCGTCCTGGGACTCCAGCGATCCGGCACGACCTGGCTGGCCAATTGCCTGGGCGGCCATCCCCTCATCGCAGCGGTGGAATCGGCCGAGCATCGCGGGATCCACGAGAGCATCTTCTTCTCCCACTTCGCCCGCGCCTTCGGCGACCTGCGCCAAGACGACAACTTCCGGCGCTTCGTCGGGGCCTTCACCACCTGCGACTACTTCCTGCTGTCGGGCATGAACAGGGACCGGTTCCTGGCCGACTGCCCCCGCGATTACGCCGGGGCTTTCCGGCTGGTGATGGATCACGTGGCCGAACGCGCGGGGGCCGACTTCTGGCTGGAGAAGAGTCCGGACCACACCATGCTGGGGCCGGAGTTGGCGACCCTGTTTCCCGACGCCCGCTTCGTGGGCATCCTGCGCGAACCCGACGCCCTCATGCGGTCGCGCCTGTGGGCCTACGGGCGCCGTCCTCCCGGCCCCGTGTTGAGGATCCCCAGGGTGCTGGCCGGGGGCGTATCCATCTCTCTTCACGCCAGGGCCCTGGCCGATTTCTGCCGACGCAGCGACCGGGCTTTGCTGTTGACCTACGAGGAACTGCTCGACGACACCCGCGGCACCCTCGAACGGGTGACCGATTTCCTGGGCTGCGATTTCGACGACACCATGCTGGCTGTCCGTTACGCTCCCAACACCAGCTTCAAGAATCCCGCCCGGCCCACCGGCACCCTCACCCGCCCGGACAAGGTCGTCCTGGGAATCGCCCGGGTCCTGGCGGGGCTGATCCCCTGGCGTCTGCTGGCCTGGTTCCGCAACTGGAAGCACCGATTCAAGGGCGTCACGTGGCCCCGGTGGTGCTGGCAGATGCGGGACAGGAACTCCGCGTAGACCGGCTTGCAAAATGCAACAGGAGGACGACCGGGAATGCGGCCGCAGAGTTCGTGACCGGGTCACCTCTTCCTGGACAATGCCTTTTCCCCGAATCGATTACACCGTCAAGCCCGACATGATCCCCACCTGAGTCCCATTTACCGCCAACGGCACACAACTTGCGTTTTCGTCAGGCACGGGAATGCACCTGAAGGACATCCTGCACGAGGGACGGTTTACGGATATGAAGAAACTTGCTGCTGTTTTCCTGGTCACGCTGATGGTATCGATCACCGGTTCATCCGTTCTGGCCGCAGGCTCCCGGACCGAGCCTCCTTTGAAGCCAGGACTGGACTGCCAACTGACCTGGAACCGACCGACCGGCTACAAGAGCTCCAGCCTCATGCTGGCCAATCTCGCCTTCGAGCCCAATCCCCACCTGGGCCTGGGATTCCCCCCCCACGACCTGAGCACCTACTACCTCTTTCCGCAGTGCGGTTTCGGGCTGGTCCGGTTCACCGTCTACTGGCAGTACCGGGAACCGAGCAAGGGCCAGTACCGCTGGAACGCCATGGACAACAGGATCAGGGTCCTGCAGGGACTGGGCATCGATGTCTTCATGACCTTCCAGTGCGACGCGCCCTGGGGCACCGAGCCCTCGGACCTGCCGGCGGCCAACCGTCCGCCCGTCGACCTGGATGACTGGTCGGACTTCGTAACGCACGTCGTGCAGCGGTACAACATGGACGGCGTCGACGACATGCCGGGCCTGCAACGGCCCGTACTCTACTACCAGTTCATCAACGAGTGGCCCTCGCCCCGGAACAACTACGGCGGCTGGACCGGGACCATCGACCAGCTGATCGATCTGCTCAACGCTTCCTACGACGCCGTCAAACAGACCGACCCGCAGGCCGAGGTCGTCCTCGGGGGCATACCCTCCATCGGGCTGGACGCCATGGTTCTCAACGCCGGGGAGGGAGACTACGTCGCCCGCAGGTTCTACAACGACACGGTCCGGGATTCCCTGACGGTGGAAATCGCCCAGCACCCCCAGGTGGCGGAGAACGTTGCCGTCAGGGAACAGGTCCTGGCCGAAAGCCGCTACGACATGGTGGACCTGCACATGTACGGTCCGGTGGAATACAACCAGTACCGTATCGACAGAATGCGGGAAAGCGTCGGGGACGTGCCGCTGGTATCGGCCGAATGCGGTGGACCCAACCTGGCCTACGACCCCGACATCACGCCCGAGGAACACTTCCTGGCCGCCATGGACATCAACCTGGACGCCCTGTCCCGGGATCTCAAATACACCATCTGGCTGTCCATGTTCGGCAGGGAATACGACCCCGACAGCGGCCCGACGTGGGGCAATTCCCAGCTCCAGCTCATCGATGCCGACCGCCGTCCCACGGGGGGATTCTGGGGCTACCATCTGCTGGCCGCGGTCCTGGACGGCATGGAAGGCGTCGAGAAGGAAGGGCCGGGGATCTACATCGTTCACCGGACGGAGAAGCCCGACATCTACGTGGCCTGGCAGACCGAAGCCAACTCGACGTACCAGCTGCCGTCAAGCGTCCAGGCGCAGGAGATGATGGTGGTCACCGACGCCCTGTACGGCATCTACGAGATCGAGACGCCGCCCGCGGACGGGCTGCTGAATCTGGGGCCCCTGCCGACGGTCGTCAGCGAAGAGCTGCCGGGCGGTGCCTATGTCGCAGGACAGAGCCCGACCCTGGTGCCGCTGGAGTTCCCCTGACCCGGGTGATCAGACCGGCTTCCTGCGCCTGACCATGGCCACCACCGCCGTCAGCTCCGGCAGCCGGACGGCGGCGGAAAAGCCCAGGAACAGGCCGAAGCCGATGCCGGCGATGCCCACCAGCCCCAGCAAACGGACCAGGAAGCTGCCGCCCTGGGTCCAGCCCAGCTGCCTGTCCACGAGCAAGCCGGTCCCCATGGAAACAAGGGTGATCAGGACCACCAGCAGCATGTTGCGGATATCGGCCAGGCGCAGGAAGCGGCCCCACGCCCGGTAAAGCATGAAGAACACCACCATCATGCGGCAGAACACCGACAGGCTGCGTCCCAGGGCGATTCCCGCCGGCCCCATGGGGCCGATGAGCAGCTTGATGAACAGCAGTCGGGTCAGGAAGTTGATGATCACGACCAGCACCACCAACCGCAGGATCGACAGGCTCTCATCCGCATACATGCTGAATATCAGGATCCGGGACAGGAACATGCCGATGCCGGCGAAGGCCACCATCCGCATGACCATGGCCGTCTGACTGACCGCTACCGCATCGAACCTGCCATGGTGCAGAAGGAGCCCGGCGACGGACTCGCCCTCGAAGGCCATGAAGGCCACGATGGGCGCCAGGATGAACAGGCCCGCCCGCAGGGCGCGGGCCAGGCTGCGGAACATGGCCTCCCGGTCCCCGGTCGCCATCTGGTGCGAGAACTCGGTGTACATCACCGTGGTCAGGCTGGCCGTGATCAACCCGGGCAGGATCGCCATCAGCCGGTAGCCGTACTCCAGCACCGCGATGTTTCCGGTTCCCAGTGTGGAGGCGAAACCGTATTCAACCCAGATCAGGGCCTGGTTGACGCCGAACACCAGCAACCCCGGCAGAAAGAGGCGTCCCGGTCCGTTGCTCGAGTCGCCCTGGCCGGCTCCCGGCCGGGGCTTGATTCGCACCAGGGAGCGGTTGGTGATCATCGTCAGGGTCAGCGCGGCCAGGAAGGAACCCGTCAGCATGACCCAGGCCAGGAAGGCCACCCCGTGCGGCGGCACGAGGAACAGGAGGGCCATCACCAGCAGGAAACGGGAGAACTGGGCCATGAGCTCCGGCACCCCGAACACGCGTCCGGCGTTGAGCATGCTGGCGCTGATGGCGCGGAAAACCGTCACCGGAATGATGAAGATCATCACCCGCAGCAGCGCACCCGCCAGCTCCGAACCGTGGGTGGACAGCCCCGGCCCCACCAGACGCACAATGGCCGGCGCCAGGACCGCCCCGGCTATCGCCACCGGCAGCACCCAGAGCAGAACGCGCAGCTGGTAGCGTCGCCAGACCTTGCGCACCCTGGCGACATCGCCGGTGGCCAGGATGGCCACCAGACCAGGGACGAGCATGACGTTGGAGATGCGGCTGGCCGCCTCGGAAAATCCCATGGCCAGGCGGCGGGCGAAGAAAAAGGCATCGGCCGCCTCGCTGGTTCCCAGGCGGTTGGCCAGCAGGGCCGAAACCCCCAGGGCGAGCACCAGGCCCAGGCCCCGGGAAAAGGCCACCTTGGCCACCGATGTGATGATCTTCTTGAGTCTGCTTTTGGGCGCCATGAACCATTACCTGCGGCAGGGGTGGAAACCGAACAGCACCCCGCCTGAAGGCCGGGTATTAAGTCCGATGATTATGGTGCCGAATACCGGCAGGCGCCACTCCATTTTTTGGCCGGGTTCCGGAAGACCCCGACCGGCAGGACAACTGCCTTGACATCCCCATGGGCCCGATTAATCTGGGATCCCGATCCTGCGGTCCACCGCAAACATCCGGCAGTGAAAGTCGAGAGCCAGGACATGCCCCGTTCCCTGCCCCTGAACCTGATGATCATCGGCGGGGCCTTTCTCATGGCCCTGATCGTCATCGTCTCCTCGCTCATGGGGCTGGGTGTACTGGCGCTGGCCTTGCCGGTGGTCATGGCCGGCGGTCTGCTTGTATTTTTCCATCCCTTCCTGGGCCTGCTGTTCATCACCTTCTTCGTCCAGCTCGACGCCCTGCTGCGCATCGTGCCCACCAGCTCCATGCTGACCCCCGAGAAGCTCATCACCATGGTGGCCCTGGCCGGGGTGATCCTCCTGGGTTTCCGGGAATCCCGCAAGCTGCGGCTGGGCCCTCCCGAGCCCCTGGTCCAGATGGCCATGATGTTCGGCCTGGTCATCCTGACCTCTTTCTTCTTCATCAAGGATCTCGATTTCGGTCTCTGGTCCGTGCGCAAGTACCTGAGCCTGCTCGGGATGCTCTACCTGACCATCAGGGTGGTGAAGGAGTTCTCCCAGGTCCGCCTGCTCCTGCTGGTCATCGTCATCTCCACCGGCCTGTCATCGGCCATGGTGGTCATAGACTACGTCACCGGCACGACCCTGGTCGGCGGATCCCATGCGGCCACCGTCGCCTCGTACCAGGGTGTATCCCGTTCGGCCGGCGGCTCGGACTACAACCCCACCACGGCCGCCACCATGAACCTGGCCGGCACCACCCTGGCGCTGATCCTCTTCCTGCGCATGAAGAAATGGAGGATCCTGACCGGC
>Ga0164318_10004368_pt1 | contig 13582 bp, 9 predicted proteins | sample GuaBasSedimGuay9_FD_113734 | JGI IMG/M metagenome (GOLD analysis project Ga0164318, IMG submission 113734) | Subseafloor sediment microbial communities from Guaymas Basin, Gulf of California, Mexico - Guay9, Core 4571-4, 0-3 cm | ecosystem: Environmental > Aquatic > Marine > Hydrothermal vents >...
ACGCACTTTACATGCCTAAGCCTGGATGGTCAGAACAAAATCCTGAAGACTGGTGGGCGGCGACAAAAAGAGCCATTAAGACTATTATAGCGAGAAACCGAGTGACCCCCGACTCGATTGAGGGGATAGGATTAACCGGACAGATGCATGGACTCGTGATGCTTGATGAGAATTGGGAGGTGATCCGACGGGCGATACTCTGGAATGATCAGAGGACGGCCGCGGAAGCCGAGTTTCTAAATCAGAAGTTTGGCGAGAAGGTTATCGAGATAACAGGAAGCATCGTCCACACGGGGTTCACGGCCCCTAAGATACTCTGGATCAAGAGGAATGAGCCTCAAAATTTCGAGAAGATGAGGAAATTCATGCTCCCGAAAGATTACGTGGGGTTCAAGCTCACAGGAAACATCACGACTGATGTAAACGACGCCTCTGGAACGAGCCTCTTCGATGTTAGAAGGAGAAAATGGTCCGATGAACTAATCTCAGAACTCAACCTACCCGGGGAAATATTCCCAGAAGTCTTAGAGTCCCCCAACGTTAGAGGAGAACTTGGCAGAGAGCCGGCAGAAGAACTCGGCCTCAGGCCAGGCACCCCCGTCGTCGCGGGAGCAGGTGATCAAGGCGCCGCCGGAGTCGGGGCTGGCGCGGTCTCTGAGGGGATAGTATCCGTTAACATCGGGACTTCAGGAGTCGTTTTCACGGGATCGAATGAGTATAGATTTGATTCGAAGGGGAGGCTTCACGCATTCTGCCACGCTTCTCCATCTAAATGGCATTTAATGGGAGTTATGTTATCCGCTGGTGGAAGCCTGAGATGGTTTAGGGATGCACTTGGCCATTTGGAGAAAGCGGCCGCCTCACTCATCGGCGATGACCCATATAATTTACTCGTGAAGGAGGCGGAAAGCATTCCGCTGGGATCCGAGGGATTGATCTTCCTCCCATATCTATCCGGAGAGAGGACGCCGCATGCAGATCCTTATGCCCGTGGAGTATTCTTCGGACTCTCACTTAAACACGGTAAAGGACATATGGTTAGGGCGATCCTCGAAGGCGTCGCGTTTGGATTGATGAATTCCCTAGAGCTGATGATGGAGCTCGGTATTAAGCCAAAGGAGCTCAGGATCTTAGGAGGCGGGTCGAGGAGCCCGCTCTGGAGGAAGATCTTGGCCGATGTATTCGGTTTAAGGGTCTATTTACTCGAAGTCGATGAAGGATCATCTTATGGGGCCGCGATTTTGGCGGCGGTTGGAGCTGGGATCTATGAGAGCGTCGAAAAAGCTGTTGAAAACATTATTAGAGTTATAGATCCGCTTGACCCCGATAGACATTCCCATGAAACCTATCGCGCTTACTATAAGCTGTTTAATAGACTCTATCAGGTATTGAAGCAGGAGTTCAGGGAACTGGCGAACCTGCTGTAAAATCCTTCACTCATACTATTTACGGATGATGGATAATTCTTTTTAGGGGAGCCGCCTGCCATATCCTTGGGCCTTGGTTAAGAGATTAGCTATCTTAGACGCCAATAGATGTGTTGGATGCCAGCTATGCATGCTCGCATGCTCGGAAAGACTGGGATACGCGGGTCTAACTAAATCCGCGATACGCATAGTCACTCCCGGCGGGGTCGAGAGGGGATTCACCGTAATTGTGTGCAGGGCTTGTAGGGATCCGCCTTGCGCGAGAGCTTGCCCTGAGGCCGCGCTTAAAGTGAGGCAAGGGGGCGGAATATTACTAGATCCCAGTAAGTGTATTGGATGCGGCCACTGCGTTGAAGCATGTGATATAGGCGCCATCAGGCTTGATCCAGAAACCAATAAGCCTATAACATGTATCTACTGCGGCTACTGCGCCGAATTCTGCCCACATGGAGTGATAGCTTTAGAGGAGGTGGGATGAATGGGGAGAGATTGGATTCGCACACTTTCGAGGGTTCTTTACATAGATCTTGCTAAGAAGAGTTATTGGGTCGAGAACCGCGAAGACCTATTTGAAGAATGGTTAGGTGGAATAGGGGTTGCGGTCAAGTTATATGAGGAGGAAGTTCCGAGGGGAGCTGATCCACTGGGACCCGAGAACGCGATAATATTTTCAGTCGGCCCGTTGACGACGATCTATCCAATGGCCTCAAAAACGATCGCGGCCTTCAAATCCCCGTTAAACAATTACTTCGCAGAATCGCATGCGGGTGGAAGATCGGCATCGGCGATCAGATTCGCTGGATACGGCGCGATAGTCATCAGAAATGCGAGTGAGAGGCCTGTCTACCTCATAATAGAGCCTGAGAGGGTAAGGTTCAGGGACGCTGGTGCGTTATGGGGTGTGCGGAGTGCAGAAACCGTGGGGAGAATTCTGCGAGAAGTAACGGGCGGAGCGGGTGTGAGGAGTATTCTTAGGATTGGCGGAGCCGGAGAGAGGCTCGTTAGATACGCGTCCGTGATGGTGGAGACCTTTAGACACTTCGGGAGGATGGGGCTCGGCGCCGTCTTCGGATCGAAGAAACTGAAGGCGGTTGTGATAATCGCTGGTAAAAACTTCAGAATCCCAAAATTAAAAGAGTACAGGGAGATCCACCGCGAGATCTATGAGCTCACCCGTGGCCCCGGAACAAAGAAGTATCATGACCTCGGGACCGCCGCAAACATAATCTCCCTTAACGTGATAGGAGCTCTGCCGACGAGAAACTTCAGTAGCGGAAGATTTGAAGGGGCTGAGGAGATCAGCGGTGAGAAATTGGCGGAAACGATGCTGGCTCGCAGGGTCGCCTGCGTGGCCTGTCCAGTAGCATGTATTCATTTGGCGGCGATAAGAGAAGAATATGAGGACGAGAAGTTCCTCTATAAGACCGAATTCATCTCCTATGATTATGAACCCATTTACGCCCTTGGAAGCAACCTCGGGATAAGCGATAGATTCGGATTATTTAAGATGCTGAAAGCCGTGGAAGACTGGGGACTTGACGCGATCTCCACCGGAGTTGCTCTCGCCTGGGCCACTGAGGCGCTTGAACGCGGGATAATAAGCGAAAATGAAACACTTCTCCACCTGAGATGGGGAGACTGGAAAACCTATGTCGAAGCAATTAAGAACATAGTGACGCAGCCTAATGAATTCTATCAGGCGCTGGCGCTGGGCGTCGAAGAAGCTGCGAAGAAATATGGTGGAGAAGAATTCGCATTGGCGTTTAATAGGGTGGAGCCGGCCGGATATGTAACAGGCCCCCTTTATTTCATCTCCTTGGCTGTGGGGTCGCGTCACTCACACCTAGACTCGGGCGCATATTCGATGGATCAAAAACTGTTTTCAAAGGGAGAAAAACTTCCCGCCCCAGAAGAGGCCGTTGAGAAGATCGCGGAAGAGGAAGCGTGGAGACAGGTATTGAATTCCCTGGTCATATGCTTATTTGCCAGAGCAATATATACCCCAGACAACATCTGTAATGCATTAAACGCTTTAGATTACGATTTCACCCAAGACGCACTTAGAGAGCTCGGGTGGAAGATCTACTTAGAAAAGCAGAGGATCAAGCGGGAAGAGGGCTTTAGACCTACGGAGCTCAGGTTGCCGGAGAGGATATTCCAGACCCCAACACCGCTTGGAAAAATCTCGAAAGAATACATCCAGCGGGCATTAGAGACTTTCGAGAAAATAATCGGAAATAGCACATAATTCAGGCCGCTATTTACCGAGACGACATTTCTTAGAGACGCTATGGCCAAGGGGAGAAATCTCAGATAAATATTAGTTTTCAGAATCACTAGCCGGGAGAACTATTTTCCTCCTTTAAGCTCTTGAAATCCCTTTTAACCAAAAAAACCAAAAGAGGAAAAAATGTAAAAATTTGCCCCGGGCAGGACTTGAACCTGCGACATCCCGGTCTTCAGCCGGGCGCTCTCCCAGTCTGAGCTACCGGGGCTATTTTTGATATTTTCGAGGGAACTTAAAAACGTTCTCGGATTTTTTCTGCGCCACTTCTTTAAATTAATCCCCAATTTTATTACCCCTCGATATATCGGATCCGTTTTAGATGGTGAGGAGTTAAATCTTAGAAGAAAGCTCGTCTGGGTATCCCACTAAGGCGGAAAAAATGCGGTGAAAGAAGCTATAAATTGTCCATTATCCAATGGACAATATGCCCATAGAGAGCAGGAAAATTGGAGTGGGAAAAACAACAGCCGTATTGATTCTGATAATATGTATCTTGGCAGCGACGACCGCCGTGGGATTTCTGAGACAACCAAGCGTTGTTGAGAAAACCGTCACAACTACTGTGACGAAAACAGTTCAAACGGGTGCTGGCGCCGAAAAAACCGTAACGGTTACCAAAACCGTTACCCAAACCCAGGCAAAGGAGAAGCTCGTTGTTCGAGCTGTTTTCCAGACGCCTGTCAGCGAGCCGTGGGATGGCGCGATACATCAGGCGATATTAGCCGTTGCAAAGGAGTATGAGGCGAAGGGAATCGAAGTCGATTATCAGTTTGTTGATAGGAAGAGCGATCCGAAGGAATTTGAACTCGCGTTGAGAGACGCGGCTAAGGTTGCGGACATAGTGTTCCTCGACGCGTTCTTAAAAGAGGACATAGCCAGAAGGGTCGCAGAAGACTTCCCAAACGTCGCCTTCGCAGCCGGAAGCGAATACTCCCCAACGCCGCCCAACTTCGCCGTATTCGATAACTGGCTACACCAGCCGGCCTTCCTCGCCGGCATAATCGCGGGTAAGATAACTAAGACGAATAAGATAGGTGTTGTCGCCGCGATGCCCATCAACGAGGTTAACAGGATAGTGAATGCGTTCATTCAGGGCGCGAAGACCGTTAACCCAGATGTTAAGGTGATGGTAGTCTACCTACTCGGGAACATTCCACCCGGAGAATCGCCGTGGTATCACCCAGCCACCGCTAAGAGGCTCGCGAAGACCCTGATAGATAACGGCGTGGACGTGATATTCGCGGAGAGGGTTGGCGCGGAGGAGGCGGCTAAAGAGGCATACGAACAGGGTAAGGAGGTCTGGGTCATAGGAAATATGGCTGATCAATATTCGAGGGCGCCTGAAGTGACCATCACGAGCCTTGTCTGGGATATGAGGCCGACCGTTAGAATAGTCTTTGAGAGAGTTCTCAGGGGAACCTTCACCGCCGACAACCTCGGAACGTACTCTTGGATGAGCTTCGGAGGATCATATCTAGCGGACTTCCACCACTTCGGGAAACCAAGTCCGCCGTTGAATGAAGAGATCCTGAACCTCGTAAACGAGTGGAAAGAGAAGATCGAGAGGGGAATGACGTGGATACCGATAATCGAGCTTCCCCCAGAGGATGTGTGGCCTGAGCTGAGAAGTTAAGAACCACCATAAACCCGAAGCGGGAGGGCGAGGTGCCGTGGATAAACCCGCGATTAAGGCGATTGGATTGAGGAAGGTGTACGTTGGAGGGGCCGTAGCCTTAGATGATGTCAGCTTCGAACTCGAGTCCGGGAAAGTCTATGGCCTCGTCGGCCCTAATGGAGCCGGAAAATCGACGCTGACCAACGTAATAGCGGGCTACATCGCACCAGATAGGGGCGAAGTATACGTACATGGGATAAAGATCGAGGACTACCATCAAGCCATGGTCGAAGCCGGGGTTGTTAAAGTCGAACAGCACCCGAACCTCGCACCTGCCTTAACACCCCTCGAGCACCTTGCCCTCCTACTCCCCACAATTTTCTTTGATCTAGATCCGCTTAGATCCGAGGCAGAGGCTCTTGCAAAGGAACTTGATGTCCAAGTTAATTTTGATCAGATAGTTGAAAAACTCTCGATCAGTCAACAGAGGATCTTCGAGATCATTAGGGCGCTCATACTCTGCAGGATGCTCCATGACCTCGGGCGGAAACCTGTCCTCATATTAGATGAGAGCACGGCATATCTCCCCATTCAGCAAAAGAATTCCTTGAAGAATTATCTCACAAAACTCACCGACCTCGATTATACGATAATAATAATCTCTCATGATCTATCGGAGATCTTGGACATCTCCGACGAGGTAATAATCATGTCAAACGGTAAAATAGTTTCGAGGATGAAAGCCGAGAAAATAGACCTCAGCGAGCTGATGAGAAGCATGTTTGAAGAAGTACCGTTAATCGAGGTTAGAAAGGAGATCGAGGCAGCACCGCTGGATGGAGAAGCCCTCAGAATAGAGGGACTAAAGGTTAGAGATGACCGCGGAGAATTGGCGGTTAAGGGATTGAACCTAACCGTGATGCGGGGAGAGGTCCACGGAATCGCAACGATCCCGGGAACGGGAGAGAAAGAACTCGCGGAATGCATTTATGGGATTCGACCTCCAGAGTCGGGTAAGGTCATACTCTTCGGTGAAGATGTGACAGGAAAGGGTGTTCAGGAGATGAAGAAGCGGGGCGTGGACTTCCTCTCCGACAACAGGATTATGGATGGGCTGATACTGGGAGCGAGCGTTGAAGACAATTTAACGATTGGGAACGAGGAATATTTCTCTCATAGGCTCGTCCTAGACCCCGAGAAGAAGAAAAAACTCGCCGAAAAACTCGTAAACGAATTCTCGATAATCGTAAAGAACCTCAAAGACCCCATAGAAACACTCTCAGGTGGAAATATGCAGAGAACCTATATCGGGAGGGTCTTGGGGAGGTGGAGTAAACTCTTGATAGCACTCCATCCAACTGTTGGTCTTGATCCGAGGGGGGTCAAATTATTCTTTGAGAAAGTTGCCGAGAGGAAGAGGCGGGGGTTGACTACGATAATCTTCTCTCCAAACATAAAGGAACTCTTAGCGTTCTGTGACAGGGTCTCCGCATTCGTTAATGGAAAAATAGTTGAAACCTATCATCCATCCGAAATAGATGTGAAGAAACTCGGAATGATAATAAGCGGGTTGATGGCGAATTGCTCGAGCTGAGACTTCAGCGTAAGGAGCCGCTTCCAACCCTTCAGAGGATAAGTCTACCGATCTTAGCCGTCGGCCTCGCGCTCGCCACCTCTTCGATTTACGTCTTCATAGCGGGCGGAGATTTACTAAGCGTCTATTACTACCTCATGACATGGCCCTTTGAAAATCTGCCAGAGATTTTAGTCACGGCCGCCCCCTTAATCCTCCTCGCGTTCTCCGTATCAATAGCCTTCAGGGCCAGGTTCTGGAATCTAGGTCCACACGGTCAATTTATCGTTGGAGGACTCATCGCCGCCTACCTAGGAGTACAACTCAAGTATCTGCCTCCAGCCCTTCTTATACCGATCATCTGCGTGATGAGTTGGCTTGGAGGAGCGTTTATCTGTCTTATAAGCTGGTGGCTTAAGGTTTACCGGAATCAGGATGAAATACTAACCACTTTGTTGATATGGAGCGCCATTCTCCAGATCTGCGCCGGGTTGCTAACAGGTCCCATGCGCTCACCATATACCACTTATCCGCAGTCCGAGGAGATAGGTGCGAACGCGAAGCTCCCGATCCTGATTCCTGGAACGAGACTTCACTTGGGAGTGGTTGTCCCCTTCCTCATGCTCGCCGTTTTATGGATTCTCATGAATAGAACAGTTCTCCGAGACTGGATAATAGCCGCAACCGCTCCCCGCGTCGCGTCACTCGAGGGGCTTAGCATCCCGAAGATCTACTTCTGGGTCTCATTCCTCAGCGGGGGAGTTGCGGGATTGGCAGGCGCATGCGAGGTCATGGGAATACTCTATTACATGACCCCATTCGTCGGCCCGAATTATGGACTCGTGGCCCTCGCGATAGCTATGCTCGGAGGACTTGATCCAATAGGCGCAACCGTGGCCGGGTTATTCTTCAGCGTATTGATTAATGGAGCGAATGCGATGAGCTGGAACACTGGAGTCCCCTCATTCCTTTCGGACTTAATCCAAGCTCAAACACTCATCCTATTCCTCGTGGTCGGGGTCTTCAGCACCTATAAAGTCGTGATAAGGTGGAAAAAGACCCCGCCGAAGCTCGAAAAGAGGGTAGCTCCGGTTCCCCCAAAGCTCAATCCATCTAACCAGAGGACATTCCGGCCGCCTAGGAAATGGCTCACGGTATTGATCGGGTTAGTCGCCATGATAACTGCCTCCGCGCTCGCCTCCCCATTCACAGCGGGAACTCCGTTCGAGCGCATGGTCTCGAGCGTAATAGGGATGACGTTGATAGCCGCGACCCCGATAGTATTCGCCTCATTCGGGGAGATGTTGACCGAGAAGACCGGGGTAATAAACTTAGGCATACTCGGGATAATGATCGCCGGAGCCGGATGGGGGTTCATGGCCGCCTTTTTCTCAAATAACATTTGGATGGGGATCCTGGCAGCCGCCCTGATAGGCGCCCTCTTCGGACTCCTCCACGCCTTCCTCGTCGTAAGCCTCGGAAACCAGCAGCATATAGCCGGAATAGCCGTGACCTTCTACGCGATGAACCTCACCTACTTCATACACAGGGTTTTGATAGGGTCTCCGCTCGTTGAGCCGACCGTGCCCACCACACCCATCCTACGGCTTGGGCCGCTGGCGGACTTACCCTTCATAGGTCCGCTGTTTTCCCAGAGCCCATACGTCTACTTTGGAATTTACCTGCTCCCGATGATTTTGGCCTTCATCCTGACGAGAACGAGATGGGGATTACTGCTCAGGGCGGTTGGGGAAAATCCTAGGGCGGCGGATGCCTCTCTGGTGAGGGTTCACGCGACCAGGTATATCGCGACGATGATAGGCGGGGCGCTGATGGCAATCGGCGGAGCATACTATTCCCTGATCGACTTGAGATCCTTTAACCTAAATGTCGGAGGAGAATGGAGCTGGATAGCCATGGCCTTAGTCGTCTTAGGGAACTGGGAACCCCTCTGGATCTGGGCGGCATGCATCTTCTTCGGCTTCCTCAACGCATTACAGGCATGGCTCGTCACCACCGTCATCCAGATACCATACCAGTTCTTCCAATCAATCCCATACCTCCTTACGGTCGCCTTATCCGCGATTCTGGGGAAGAAAGCCAGACCACCTAAAGCAATTCTCCAAGCCTATATGAGAGAATAAATGGATAAATGTTATAGAGGGGGCTGAAGTCCGTGGCAGAAACTGGATTCATGGAAGAAGAGGCGAGGACTCACCCGGAACTCGTGAAACTCATGCGCGAGGAACTCAGAGAATATTTGGCACAGTTGTTGGAGGAATTCTTGCGTGAAATCAAGCCGAAACTGGACTCGATCACTCCTAAGCGCCTCGACCCTAAGGCTAATTTTCAAGTCCTCGCGGCCGCGGATTCGGGGAGCTTTAATGTCGTCCTCGCGGATCGGCTTATCGCGATAATAACGACGCTTTCCGTGATCTCGGAGCGATCAAACATTAGGAGAATTATCCGAAAACCGGTGATATGTGAGCAGAGGAGGAATGAAAGCGAACAAGCATTTAACATAAGAGTTGACTCAGAGAGGGAGACGAGACTCGTTGAACTCGCCGCGGATGTCGTGAAAAAATACGACCTCGAGGCGATGATCCTCGACGGGCCGCTAATACCTAGGTTCAGGGGCGCCCACATCTCGGTCATAAGAAATCTAGTTGAAATAGGCGAGAAGAGAAGAATCCCTGTAGCCGGTTTTGTTAAGCGACCTGAGAGCGGCTATTTATTTAGAAATCAAGATCCAGAATTCCTCGACTCCGCGATCTTATCGGCCCGCCTAAATGCCGGTGAATGTTATCCATGGCCTCCGAAGAAGATCCTCGACGAGCGGACTGGAATGGAGTTCCAATATACTTACCTCAAAACGACTTCGGATAGAAGGCTTCTCCCATTCAGGATAGATTTTCCGAATTATCTGGGTGATGAAAGCTGTAAAAGAATCTTAGAGCACATGCTCGCGATAACCGATCCCCTTAAGGGAGTCCCCGCGATAATAATGATGGCCGACGAGGAAGTCAAGTTATCAAAGAAGTTAATGCGAGACCTCTATGCGGAATGCGTCGCCAGCCTTATGAGCAAGTACCCAGAGAAATCTTGGGGAGTAGTCATGACGAGGTGGGGTGAGTTCTGGCTGTGAAGAAGGCCGTCGGCAGGGTATTGAGTTCATCGGGAGAATATCATTGGGACAGAGTCGAGATCACACTCTACAAAAATGAACGCGTGTATAGGGGAGAGTATCTCTATGTGGAGGTTGATGGGAAAAGGGTCTTCCTCCAAGTCGAGATAAATCCGATAAAGAGGCCGACAAGCAGTTATGATGAGAAACTCACCAGAGACGGATTAGTTAACAGGGATGAGGAAAGGGAGGTTTGGAAAGCATCCTGCTGGCAAGTGGGATATGAAGAGGATGGAACCATTCAACCATACCTATTTCCAATACCGCCCCTCTGCGAAGTCTACCGCCCCGAGCCGCGGGAACTCGAGAACTTCCTCACACCGCTTGAACCAAGCATAACCGTTGGGAGAATTTATCCCACGGATGCTCCGCTTAAACTTGGATTAAAGACGCTCGTGAGGCAGGGGTTACTCGATTGCGGCGGGGAGGGGACCGGGAAGACTACGCTCCTCCTCACGATCCTCATGGCCTTGATGGAGCAGACGCCCAGAGATCAACCGATACACGTGATGGTAATAGACTGGGATGGAGAATTTAATGTCCCAGAACTCGTCGACGCGGCGAAGAAAAAGGGTGGATATCTCAGACTCGAGGCCCCGATGAGATTTAAGAAGGAACTCAAGATAACTCCTAAAGAATTCTACGAGAGGGTGAGGAGGTATCTGGGACTTGCCCCGAACTCGAGGGAAGCTAGAAAACTCAACGCCGTCTTGATGAGGATGAGAGACCAGGCGATAGACTGGAATAGGGAGACCTACTTGAACCTTATCTCGCAAATAGACGACCCCGCCGTTGAATCAAAACTAAGGGAGCAAGTGGACATAATCTTCCCGCCCCAATCGGAGGAGGGATGGGATATCCGGGAACTCGTACAAGAGAACGCATTAGTCCACCTCGATTTCTCTAACGCGGAGAATTGGGACGAGATCATCCTGACCAGTAGAGATGCCTTGGATATATGCTATCACGAGGCGAGGACTAATCCACGATTCGGCGTGATAGTCGTGATAGACGAGGTACACAACTTCGCGCCCCAAAATATCTACGAAGCACCAGCCTCGAAGGAAGCCTATGAATCAATGGTCCCGGTCATGAAACTCTTGGCGACGACAGGGCCTAGGAATAAGATCCCATTATTCGTGGCAACCCAGAGGTTAAGCGAGGTCGAGAAGGTAGTCTCCACCCAAATGGGGCAAAACATCTTCGCATTCAGGGTTGAAGATATAGATCTGGAAAGACTCCGGGGAATAATGGGGGACATAGCTTCCGCCGTCAGGATGCTGCCGAGGGGACACGCGCTTTTCAAGGGCCATGCCGTAAAAGTCAGAACCCCGATAATATCGGTAATAGACAAACTCGCAGAACCTGCATCAGTTCACAAAGACCTGCTATCAGCCTGGAGAAGAGGCTAAAGAATTATTCATGGAACTCGTCGAGAACTCCTCGCCGCACCTCGGACACTTGACATAATTACATGAGATCACCATGGGACAATCTCCGCACGCGAAAACCCTGGAATAGCTAACATCAAATCTAAAACCACAGCCTGGACACCTCACGATCTTCTTGGCGGCAGTCATTATTCAACACCTCTAATACCGGACAAAGCAAGCCTGTTAAAAATATGGGCCGGCCCGGATTCGAACCGGGGACCTCCGCCGCGTCAGGGCGGCGTCATAGCCGCTAGACTACCGGCCCACTGTTTCTTCAGGTTCAATTTCTAGGATTTATATGTTATTTAGAGGATTCGAAAGCGAAGTCGTTATTTGTTGCCGGTTTCATCGGCACTTCCTTTCAGGACCAGGACCTTCTTGCCCCTTGATTGCGGGATTATCTTTAGCCTCGCATTTGGATATTCTCTTGTCAGCTCCTTTCCCTCTTGTAGCCAGTCGAGAAAGGTTGCGAGGGCGGCTACCTCGCTATGAGGCTGGTTTGAGACCGCCACATTATAGTCTGCGAGGTAAAAGACTTCTCCCGGGACCTTCTCGCCGCCTACTATTACGAGCAAGTCTTTGCCCGCTTTCCATTTCTCCCTGATTTCGCCGATGATGTCTGGGAGATTTATACCGTACATGGTTAGGTGGATTACGGTTCCTCCGGCGTTCTTCCAATTCCGGATCACCGCCTTCCAACTCCCTTCGAATCTCGCGGTAAAGTCCCCACCCCACCTCTCGACGACCCTCTCCACGCTTTTTATCAATCCCTCATCTCGGTCTCCGGTAATTATCACCTCGTGGGCTCCATAGGCCCTGGCCACTAAGGCTATGTGAGTAGTAATTCTCTGATCACGTATTATCCTGTGTCCAAGCCTTAAAACCGCTATCTTAGACATAGTGACTACTTCTTACCCTGCTCGATCTCTTCAACCTTTTTGAGCTTCGTCATCTCCTCCAAAGCTTTCTCGATCTCGCTCACCTTCCATTCCAAGGCCTTAACCAACTCCTCGCTATCATGGGGGGAAAGCGGTTTGCCGCACACGGGGCATCTGAAGAGACGATCCATCGCCTCATCGAATAGCAGTCGTGGATGTCCGAGGGTTCCACACCAATAGTATTGGTTGTTTTTCTCGCTCTCCAGCTTCTCCTTAAGCCTATCTAGGATCTTCTTCATGTTTGTGAGGATGAATCCTGTTATCTGCTCCTCTTGGACATACCATTTAAATATCCTGTGCTCGGTCTCCTTATCCCTCGACAACTCATAATGCAGGATACCCATCTCATTTAATTTGTGGAGTATCTTTCTGACATCGCGGATATCCATCTTTAAGCGGGATGCCATCTCCTCGTCAACTATCCCCGGTTTTCTCAGAAGTAGTTTCATCACCCTCGCAGCATCTTCTCCGCCTACGAGCCTCGCCAACTCGATTATAGTATTCTTCTCGATTATCAGGAGCATAATCCACAGTATACTTATATCAAGCGTCCTAAAAAGGTTCCCGAAGACGATGCTCCTCGCCGAGAAACTCGACCAAAGAGACGATTTAGCCGAAGTGCTCCGCGAATGGCTTCAAGAACTGGCAGAGGACGCATCGGCCGGGAACGTCTATGTCGATAAGACGGCGGATGGGTGGATGCTCCTAGATGTGGAGGATGAACCGTTAATGAGTTCTATAATCAGGCTTCAGACGAGGATAAACCCGGTGGTCTCGGGTAGGCCCCCCTATCCCGCTAGAATCATCAAACTCGGGGAAGCGAGAATAAGGATTGAATACCCTAGCCCTGAAGGAAGAACCATACACAAGTCACTCTTAACGGGCTCCTTCGCGGCGAGTTTAGGATATTGGGGCGAAGATCCGAAGAGCTTCCTAGAAGCCGCAGGAATTCTAGAAGGAGCTATCACCAGCATCTCAGCAGACTCCCCCTCACTTATCCAACTTAAGTTAACTAGGGAATACATCCTGAGAGGCCTCGATCGATTACTGATCCTTAACGCGGCACCACAAGAGGTCAGAGCCGCGCTGGCAAGTCAACAGGTGAGGGATCTAATCGCCGAAGAA
>Ga0164318_10004370_pt1 | contig 13582 bp, 15 predicted proteins | sample GuaBasSedimGuay9_FD_113734 | JGI IMG/M metagenome (GOLD analysis project Ga0164318, IMG submission 113734) | Subseafloor sediment microbial communities from Guaymas Basin, Gulf of California, Mexico - Guay9, Core 4571-4, 0-3 cm | ecosystem: Environmental > Aquatic > Marine > Hydrothermal vents...
AATTATGAGTCAGATCAGCTATAAAGATGCCGGTGTCGATATTGATGCGGGTAACAGTTTTGTTGACAACATCAAGCCCTTGGTCAAATCAACAAAAATCCCGGGAGTCCTCGGCGGGATTGGTTCGTTTGCAGGTGCCTTTGAGCTGCCAAGCGGATTTAAAGAGCCTGTCATGCTTGCGGCAACAGATGGTGTTGGCACGAAATTAAAACTGGCAATCGACTCTGGTATTCATAATACGGTAGGGATCGACCTGGTTGCCATGTGTGTCAATGACCTGATCTGCAATAATGGTACGCCTTCTTTCTTTCTTGATTATTATGCCACCGGTAAACTCGATGTTGACGTGGCAACAGCAGTTGTCAGCGGAATTGCCGAAGGGTGTATCCAGGCAGAATGTGCACTCATCGGCGGGGAAACGGCGGAGATGCCGGGGATGTATTCAGAAGATGATTATGATCTTGCCGGTTTTGCCGTGGGTGTTGCTGAAAAAAGTGAGCTGGATACGGTTAGTAATGTGCGTGCGGGTGATAAATTAATCGCCCTGCCGAGTTCCGGTCTTCACTCCAACGGTTTCTCTCTTGCGCGTAAGGTCCTGTTTGAGAAAATGGAGATGAAATTCGACGACAACGTTGCAGGGAAGTCCCTGATCGAGACCTTGCTGACACCGACGCGTATTTATGTCAAAACCTATAAAGCACTGAAATCAAATATTCAGGCGATGGCACACATTACCGGCGGGGGACTGGTTGAAAATTTGCCGCGTGTTCTTCCGGATAATTTGCGTGCAGTCATCACCGAGAGCAGTATCCAAATCCTGCCGATCTTTGATCTGATCGGTCAGCATGTGGCACGTGATGAGATGTTCCGTGCTTTCAATATGGGTGTCGGTATGGTACTTGTTGTTCGTCCTGAAGACGTGGATGCTGTTCTGAATGGTTCTGACGGTTATCTTATAGGCGAGATTGAAGAAGGTCAAAAAGAGGCGGTGTTGGTTTAGTTGAGATGCTAAAACAACGCTTAGGACTTCTATCTTTTCTCGTTTCGGCATCGCTGTATGCTGAAGAATCCTTCGTCGTTACTGCCATGAGCGGCACTTTATTTGTGTTGATCCTCATGGTTGTCGTTTTAATCGCTTATCGTCTGAAACAGTTGGCTTCCGACGTTGTTATGTATCAAAATTTATTTGCTGAATCTCCTGCAGCTATGATCTGGATCGACAGGCATGATAAAATTATTGCCGTCAATCATAGTATGCAGAAACTGCTGGGTATTTCGACACCAGAATTAATCGGTCAGGTGTGGTATGAACGTTTATTTACCCCAGAAACAGGGGTCATAGCACGTCATAAAATTCATCAAGAGCAGAAGGCTGGTGCTTCTATTTCCTTTGAAAGCTACTATTTTACACCTAAAAAAAAGACATTGAATCTCAAATTACAGATGAGTAGATTAAGTAAAAAACCTGCCGGCTATATCATCAGTGCTGTAGAATTTTAATGGTTAGTGAATTTGAATAAAGCGTGAAAGAAAAACTCCCTTTCAGATACCTGCGGCACATGATACAACCAAGTGAGCTGCTATGTTCCCATTCTGACTCAGTACTTGAGAGCACCATTGCACAGGTCTAAAAGAGAGCGTTCAATACAGCTAACTGCACTGAGCGCTTTTGTTAAGAGCTGAAATTATAGCAAAAAAATCTTAAACTTTTTTCATATATACAAATGATACAATGCCATCATGCGATATATCATCTGTGCTTTCAAGGGAGAAGCCCTTCCTTTTCTCGATCACTTTAAACTCAAGCGTATCTATAACCTTCCCTATCCACTCTATCAAAATGGTGACATCCTGCTTGTCATCACACATATGGGATATGAAAATGCCTTGATGGCGACCAGTGCACTGATGGGTTACCGTCCACCAAGCAGTCATGATATTCTTCTTAATATCGGGGTCTGTGCAGCGCCGAAACATTTTAAGATCGGAGAACTGCTGGTCATTCATAAGATCAACTATAAAGATTACGATTACAATCTCAACATTTTATTTCAGCATTCATTTAGCGAAAGCGCGCTGTTAAGCGTCGATAGCATTCAAAGTACTATGCAAAATATACCGGTAGATATGGAAGCACATGCTGTTTTCAAAGCAGCAAAAAAGTTTATGAAGAGCACTCAAATGCTTTTTATCAAAATCGTTTCAGACCATTTTGATCCCAAAAGTACACAAAAAAGTAAAATGACACAATCCATACAAGATCATGTCTCCTACATAGAAGAGTTTATAATACAGATAGAAACCTTGAACAACTCTAAATAAATGTTAAAACTATTTTTGATATTTTTATGTACTTCAAGAAAAAAACTTCATCAATTTGCTATACTAACTCCAATTAAAAGGATGTAAGCCATGACAAACTCTGCACAAATAACCCATGATGATTCTTTCCTTGCCGTTAACCCATTCATCATATTTTTTACAATATTTTTAATGCCTTATATCCTCTTTTTTCTACTGATGATGGCTATTACCGGCTTGGTAGAACCAATGCTTATTGTAGATGCTATTATTAAAAAAAGTAGTACAGATTTTATCAAAGTATGGGTGATCGGGTCTTTTGTTCTTTCGATTTTTACCACACTTTATCTTTCGGGGATCAATGTTAAACAGTATGTTCAGAACACGATGGGACGCCGTCCAAAACTCTCAGGCGGTTCTCATCAAAAAGAAGAAGTTGAAAAAGCTCCTCCGCCGACAGACGATATGATAGAGCAACACCCTCAGAAAAGTGCCGCAAAGCTCCCGGTAAAAACCAACCGACCCCGTCTCAATAAACATTAATGACAAAAAAAACGGCTGTTGTCACCGGAGCACGTTCGGGAATTGGAAAATCCATCACAGAGCGTCTTCTGACGATGGGCTTTCATGTTATCGGAATCAGCCGTACCATTACCGCAGCCGACATCAACCATATTGATTTTCTGCCGCTTCAGTGTGATCTTAGTCAAAGTAATAACATCAGTAAACAGTGCCAAGTCCTGATGGGAAACGCTACGATCAGTCTCCTGGTCAATGCAGCCGGTTTCGGCCGTTTTGAGCCACATGAAGCACTAAGCAGCCATACCATAGAAGCTATGACCGCTGTCAATCTCACCGCACCGATGATCCTTTCCAATCTGCTGCTTCGCACCCTTAAAACAAATGAAGGAACTATTATCAATATTACCTCTATCGAAGCGGTGCGCTCTTCAAAGTTTTCTGCACTCTACTCGGCCACAAAAGCAGGACTGCGTGCCTTCGGACACTCTCTGTTTGAAGAGGTCCGTAAAAGCGGGGTCAATATTGTCACCCTTAATCCAGATATGACAGACACTGATTTTTTTAAACCACTGCGCTTCGGCGTATCGGATAGAGATGATAGCCGGTTGATAAGCGATGATATTGCCGATGCGGTTGAACAAATACTCACCATGCGCAAAGGGGCATCGATCACAGAGATGACCATTCGTCCGCAGCGTTTTGGTATTATTAAAAAATAGAGAGCCTCCATGTATTCACTTTTTGCCGATCAAGTAGAATCAGAACTTTTTGATGTACTGAAGAAAACAGACGAAGCGAATGTCGTATTGCTTGAACAACGCGTAGCAAAGCATTTGGGACGCAGCTATGCTGTTGCTTTCAATACACCTGCTTCTGCCACCCTGGCTGCCTACCATACCGCTAAACTCAAGAAAGAGGACGAAATTATTCTCTCACCAATCGCCCCTTTGGGTGAATACAATTCTGCCGCAGCATTAAATATTTCAACCCACTATTGTGATATTAAACTCGACGGCACCCTCCATGAAAGAGAGCTGGAAAAGATCATCACAGCACAAAGTAAAGCAGTCATCGTCTTTCATTATGCAGGTATTTCATGTGCAATGGACGCTATTATCGCTACGGCCAGGCAGCATGATCTCCTCCTCATTGAAGATGCCACCGAATCCTTAACCCTCGCACCTTCAAACACAGACCTCATTATCTACAGCCTTCAGAGCATCATGCCTTCCATTGCAGATAAAACAGGTTTTGTCGCCTGCGACGATCCTGATCTAGCCAGTGCGCTCAGACTTTTTCGAAAGGAAGGGCGCATCCAAAGAGCCATCTGGAATTTTGATGTTTTAACTCCAGGGTATGATCTTACCCTCTCACCGCTCAGTGCAACAGTCGCATTGCATCAGCTAAAAAATCTCGATACGATCATTCAGGCACGTCAAAAGATTGTAGCACTCTATGATGAACGTTTTAAGGGCAATACGCTCATTGATCTCATACGCCGTGACAATACGAAACCGCTGCATTTTTATCCCATCATGCTCTCACCGGCACTCTATTGTCCCAAAGAAGATATTTTCACGGCACTGACAGAGCAAGGGATCGACGTCGATGTTCATACCAAACCGATCTACAAAACAAAATTCTTTAATGATCCAAGTATGAGACTGCCGGTAGCAAATGATTTTTACAAATCAGAAATCTCACTGCCATGCCATCACCTGCTCAACCTTGATGATGCGTCATATATTGCCGATACATTTTTAAAGGTTATTGAGACCTATGGATACAGAGGTTGCAGTTTTTAAACCTTTATATCAGCTTCTTTTTAGCCACACTTTCTGCACGTTAATATTTTTTTCGCTACACTTTCGTCATTTTTAATACTATATATAGGAAATTGCTTGAATTTGATTATCGTTGAGTCACCTGCAAAAGCCAGAACCATTAAAAACTTTTTAGGAAAGGGCTACGAGGTTATCGCCTCAAAGGGCCACATCCGAGACCTTCCGAAGAGCCGCTTCGGTATTACGATCGATGAAGAGACAAAAGAGATCGTACCGACGTACAGTGTAGCCAAAGAAAATGCTGCTACGGTCAAGCAGATCAAAGAGCTTGCCAAAAAGGCCGATACCATCTATATCGCGACCGATGAGGACCGCGAGGGTGAAGCGATTGGCTGGCATATTGCCCATGCGATTAAAAAGGTACCCGAAGAGCTGCCGCGTATCGTGTTTCATGAGATTACCAAAACCGCCATTAAGCATGCCATAGAGAATCCGCGTTCTATCGATATGGATCAGGTCAATGCCCAGCAGACACGCCGTCTTCTTGACCGTATTGTGGGGTATAAACTCTCTCCGCTGCTAGCCTCTAAAATTCAAAAAGGGCTCTCCGGGGGACGTGTTCAGTCATCGACACTCAAGATCATTATTGATCGTGAACGTGAAATCAATGCCTTTATCCCGGTAGAGTATTGGAGTATCGATACTATTTTCGATCCAAACATTGATGCAAATCTTGTGAAGTACCGTACTGAAAAAATTTCCAAACTGACGATCACTAATGAAACGCAGGCAAAAGAGATCGTCGCTACGATCAAAGGTGAATCCTTTAAAGTGGCATCGATCGAGACAAAACAGCGTAAAACATCTACGCCACCTCCGTTTATGACTTCAACACTTCAGCAGACAGCCTCAAGTAAACTCGGCATGTCTCCGAAAAAGACGATGATGGTCGCACAATCTCTCTATGAAGGTGTCAAAACACCAAGCGGGACTTCCGGAGTCATCACTTATATGCGTACCGATTCACTCAACATGGCGAAAGAAGCCGTCGAAGCAGCACGTGAGACGATTTTAAATACCTATGGTGAGAAATACCTGCCTGACGCACCAAAAAGCTATCTTAAAAAGTCCAAAGGCGCACAGGAGGCACACGAAGCCATTCGCCCGACCATGCTGGACTTTACCCCTGAGATCGCAGCACAGTATCTTAAGCCGGACGAACTGAAACTCTACCGTCTAATCTACACCCGTTTTCTAGCCTGCCAAATGACTGATGCGCTCTTTGAACAGCAAGCTATTATCTTTAGAAGTGAAAGTGCCGACTACAAAGCCAATGGACGCAGACTGATGTTTGACGGTTTTTACAGAGTCTTGGGAACAGAAGATAAAGATAAATTACTTCCGACGCTCCAAGAAGACCAGAGTATGAATATCAACTCCATCAAACCGACGCAGCACTTCACTGAGCCACCGCCGCATTATTCAGAAGCGAGCCTGATCAAGCAGCTTGAGGCGGAAGGAATCGGACGGCCATCGACCTATGCACCGACCATTTCAACTCTGCAGGCACGGCACTATATCGACATCGAAAAACGCCAGATCATTCCAACGAAAATCGCCTTTACCGTGATTGAACTGCTGGAAAAACACTTTGCAGATATCGTCGATGCCAAGTTTACGGCCAATATGGAAGAGACCCTGGATAAAATTGCCGACGAGGGGCATGAATGGCAGAAAATCCTCAGTGACTTTTATATCGACTTTATGAAAAAAATAGATGCCGGGAAAGAGAACATTGTCAGTCTAAAACTGGCAAAACCATTAGGAAGAAACTGTCCGGAATGCGGTTCTGAGCTCCTGCTACGTTCCGGCAGATACGGAAATTTCATTGCCTGTAGCGGTTTTCCAAAATGTAAATATACAGAACAAGTTGCCAGTGAAGAGGGTGAAGACGGTGAAAATAGTAATGCCCCTCGCGCCGAAAAAACAGATGAAGTCTGTGACAAATGCGGCAGTCCAATGGTTATTAAGAATGGCCGTAACGGAAAATTTCTCGCGTGCAGCGCCTATCCAAAATGTAAAAATACCAAACCCTATGGCGAGGTCAAAGAGGCGGCGGTACCGTGTCCTGAATGCGGTGGAAAACTACACTATAAACAGTCAAAACGCGGCGCATTTTGGGGATGTGAGAACTACCCTACCTGCAAATTCATCTCCAAGTTTGAGCCGACAGATAAAAAGTGTACCAAAGAGGAGTGTGACGGTGTGTTGGCACAGCGAACTTACCGTGGTAAAGAGGTTTATGAGTGCGTGAAGTGTAAAGAGCGCACACCTGTGGAAGAGGCATAGGACGTTATTGTGAAAATCGGCATCCTCTCTGATACCCATAAAAAAGAAGAGTACTCACAACAAGTGATCAATCATCTTCTTGAAGAAGGGGCAGAGTTTTTAATTCATGCTGGTGATATTGTCAAAGAAGATGTGTTGATGCAATTACACAACAGCGGCGTACGCTATGTCGCGGTCTATGGCAACAATGATTCACACCTGGCAGAAGTGCATAACAACTATAATTTAGTACAAGAACCGCACTATTTCAAACTTGCTCAGACAAAATTTAAACTGATGCATCTACCGTTTTATATGAATCCGGATACGGAAATCGTCATTTTCGGCCATACCCATACCTTTGAGTGCGATTTCAAAAAAGAGACGCTCTTTCTTAATCCCGGTGAAGTCTGCGCACGCAGTAAACCGATCTCAGAATGTGCCATGCTGGAGGTCACAGATGAGAACTTTAATGTCACACACTATACACGCCCTCTAAAGAAAACAAAGTTTAAAGCACGGCATTTCAGCTTTGAAAGAGCGTCGTAATGAAAAAGATATTTCTCTGTTCGATCAGCAACATAAACAGCGGTACCTGTAATGAAGACTGTAAGTTCTGTTCACAAAGTGTTCGATACAAGGCAGACATTGAACGCTTCAAACAAAAACCCATTTCTGATATTGTTGAAGAAGCTAGAATAGTTGAAGCGGCTGGAGCTTTAGGCTTTTGTCTGGTCACTTCCCAAAAAGGCCTTAATGACAAAACACTTGATTTTGTCTGTGAGGTTGCACGTACACTCACACGGGAAGTACCGCGTCTGCGGTTGATCGCCTGCAACGGTACTGCCTCTTATGAACAACTACTAATATTGAAAGAGGCTGGAATTAAAGCCTACAATCATAATCTGGAAACCTCCCGTGAGTTCTATCCAAAAATTTGTACGACGCACAGTTGGGATGAGCGTTATGAAACCTGCGAGAATGTTAATCGTGCCAAATTGACACTCATCACCGGAGGTATTTTCGGTCTGGGTGAGACACAACAGGACCGTGTCTCCATGCTCAAATCACTTCGAACGCTTAATCCGGCCTCGGTACCGATTAACTTTTATCACCATAATCCGGCACTGGAACTTCAGCCAAATCCACTCAAGATTGATGAAGCCCTGGAACTAATCACGCTTACCCGAAGTATGCTTCCCGAAAGTGACAGGATTATGGTCGCCGGAGGACGGGAACTGATGTTTGGCAACCGGCAGGAGGAGATCTTTGAGGCCGGTGCTAACTCTATTGTTATCGGCAACTATCTGACAACCCTTGGACGTGACAAAAATAGCGATCTTTCCATGCTTAGAAAACTAGGGTTAGGTGTTGCAAAAAGTCCTGAAGATAAATAAGATATAATACATCCTTATGATTGATAATATAATACTGCTTATCACCCTATCATTGGTGGTAATATTTTCACCTTTTTTTGCCAGACTTTTTAGAGTCCCAACCACACCTGTGGAGATCATACTAGGTGCTGTGTTGGGGTATGCCGGACTGCTGCATACCGATCATCTCTTTGAATTTGTAGCAGAGGCAGGCTTCTTATACCTCATGTTTATTGCCGGCACGGAAATCGACCTGAAAAAGGTACTCAAAGCAGAGATGAAACTGATACGGCGCATCTTGCTTTACATCGGACTTTTATATCTCTTTGCAATTACTATTTCTCTCTATTTTGATCTGGGTAAAGTGACTATGGTACTTTTGCCGCTTATCTCTATCGGACTTGTTGCTACCCTCTCGAAAGAGTATGGAAAAACGCCATGGCTTGAGCTTTCAATGACGGCAGGCGGTATCGGCGAAGTTATCAGTATCGGAGTCCTGACGCTTGCATCGGCAACCTTTACCTTTGGGATTGGAGAAGAACTGTTTAAAACCATCGGTGCCCTTGTACTCTTCATCGTTATTATCTATCTGCTTTTTCGTGCTCTTCAGATCTTCTTTTGGTGGTATCCAGAAGTGCTGACAGCATTGATGCCGCATGATGACAAGCAAGAACAGGACATTCGCCTCTCTATGGGAATTTTACTTATTCTGATCGGTGCCATGTTCTATCTGGAACTGGAACTGGCATTTGGTGCATTTATCGCTGGAATTTTTATCCCGACATTTTTTGAACATAAGCAAGAATTGCCAGAAAAACTTTCCAGTTTTGGTTTTGGTTTTATCATTCCCATCTTTTTTATCTACATTGGTACAACCTTCAATCTCGGCGCACTTGGGATGGATAAATTGATTATAACTGCTCTTATCATTACCTTCGGCATGATCACGATGCGTGTTATCAGTTCACTCGTATTTATAAAATTTTTAGGCATACGAAACTCTATTTTAATGGGACTTAGCCACTCCATGCCTCTGACACTTTTAATTGCAGTTACCACCCTCGCTTATCATGCGCACAGTATCGACAAATTACATTATTATGCGTTTATATTGGCTTCATTATTTGAAGTCATTATTGTGATGATACTGATACGGATGATCTCTGAATACTTTCCTGATAAAAGTGAACAAGCAATTAAAAAATAAAACGCTCTCTTCAATAATAACGCTCATGCTATAATGGAGTAAGGAGGATATTATGCTGCATGAACAATTACTTACGCTTGCCAGAAAATCGATAGAGGACCAGCTGGAACATCAAAAAACTATTGAATCAATAGAGCTATTGAAACAGTATCCTGCGTTGGGAAAAAAGATGGCGACATTTGTCACACTGACCATCAACGGCGATCTGAGAGGGTGTATCGGTTCCATTGTGCCACATCAAAGCCTACTCGATGATGTTATCCATAATGCTGCGTCTGCTGCCTTTAAAGACCCTCGTTTTTTTCCTCTTACCAAAGAAGAATATCTGCGAAGTACCATAGAAGTCTCTCTGCTGACGCCACCTGAGGAACTTGTATACGTAGATACGCTTGACCTCAAATCGAAAATACACCCGGGTGTGGATGGTGTCATTATCAAAAAAGGTGGCTACTCTGCCACATTTTTACCGCAAGTTTGGGAGCAGCTACCGACATTTGAGCTATTTTTTGCCCACCTTGGACAAAAAGCCGGATTAGGAAGCAATGTACTGGAACTTCATCCACAAGTACAGACTTACCAGGTTGAGAACTTTAAAGATGCACCATTAATTAAGGAATAGATCATGCGTAGACGAACAGCAGCACACGCCGGTACTTTTTACCCAGCTGATATGCAGGAAATTAAAAAATATTTCAATGCATTTGAAGAAGCGCAAACAGAAAAACCGGATATCGTACCACGCGCTATGATCGTACCTCATGCCGGCTATATCTACTCCGGATTAACAGCTGAAAGTGCTTACCGCACGCTTATAACGAGTGATGTCAAAAGAGCAATTGTCATCGGCCCTTCTCATCGGATTGCCTTCCGCGGTATGAGCGTCTCTCTGTATGATACTTATGAAACGCCTTTAGGCAATCTCCCTATCGACACAGCTTATGCCAATAGAGTGCTGCAGACCTATCATCTTGACTTTGAGCCTAAAATGCATCAGGAACATTCTACTGAAGTACAAATGCCTTTCCTCAAATATTTTGCTCCCAAGATTCAGGTCATTGAGATGGTATATGGTGACTTCAGTCCTCACACTCTCTCCAAAATCATCACTGATTTGCTAAATGATCCGGACAATCTCATTGTTATCAGTACTGACCTTAGCCATTTTTATACAGAAAAGGAAGCGACACAACTTGACTCCATCTGCCTTAAAGCGATCGAAGAACTCAATCCTGAAAGACTGCATCAAGGATGTCAGGCCTGCGGTAAGATCGGAATTGAGGCCATTCTAATAAGTGCTAAAGCTCTTGGACTGCAAAGCAAAATCCTTGATTACCGTACCAGTGCATGGGTAACGAATGATAAGTTAAATGTTGTAGGATATGCTTCAACAGTTTTTTATTGATTTATCCATTCACTGAAACTTTAAATGCCTTAATAACGCTTAACATCATAATTTTAGCGGTACAAATTAGCAATTATCACAGAAAACAGGTATACTACGTTCGATGACAAGATGAGGCTCGAGTTCATCTTTGGTGTGTAACGAGAATACTCTGCTAGACCTAAAGACTCTCCCGATTTTGATTCCGCTTCATTATGAAGTGTATTTTTCCCTAAAGAGGTATTACAAATGGCAGAATTGCTAAACGGAACCGTAAAATGGTTCAATGATGAAAAAGGCTATGGATTTATCCAACAAGAAAATGGAGAGAGTGATCTTTTCGTACATTTCAGACAAGTAAATAGTTCAGGTTATGGACGTGTTTCTCTTGCTGACGGTCAAAAAGTAACTTTTGAGGTCGGTGAAGGCCAAAAAGGTCCTCAAGCAGAGAACGTAACCCCTCTGTAAATACTACAATGCAGGCATTCTGCCTGTATTTTTCATCTTTCCACTTCACGTATCTATCTTTTTACTATTTTCTTAAACTATAGCCATCTGATACCAAACTAAAGTATACCAGTAAGCCATAAAAGGGTGAGATGTGAAGTAGCTATTTGGTAAAGTCGAATGATAGATGCTTTGCAGATTGCCCTTTTATGACTTATCCGAAGGACGATTAGAAAAACGTACACTTGACTTCGTTGGAAAATCTTGAAGCTACTCGTAGCTCCTACGACTTTCCGCCTTGCAATTGCACATTTTTCTAATCGCTGGTATACCTTAGTTTGGTATCAGATGGCTATACAAGCTTTTATTACTTTTAAAATGCTAATATTGTGCAATTATCCAATGATTTGGACAAAAGGACAATAATCATGAGTGAACTATTGAGCGTAAATGAGGCGGCACTCAAGTTGGGGTTCTCAACAAAATATATTTATGCCCTTATCCAGGCTGGTGAACTAAAATCACTTAAAAAGCATGGAAGAACATTTATAGATATTGAAGATCTCTCATCTGTAAGCAACACACAAATGCCACAAAACCATACCCTCAAGCAGGAAACACAACAACAGAATGTATCTCCTTCCTACAATGAGAACAGCACACTTTTAGATTATCTCTACGAAGTTGTAGCAGATCAGAAACAGCAGATCGCACAACTACAAAAAAAGGTTGATGATTGTCAAAGAGAATCCATACAATCCATCAAAGAGGCCTATGCCAAAAAAGATGAACAGTTGCAGCAGTATATGGTCTTTCTAAACAACTCGACAAAAGCACTGATTGAAAGCACGCTCGATGTGTCACCTCAGCCGCAAAAGGATGTTTTCGCTCATACAGATGATGTTGATGTAAAACAGGAACCTGTAAAGGTACTTCTAAATGACTACCTCATTGACCAGGGATATGATAAAAAACAGCGAAAGAAGATCTATACTCGTTGTCAAAATGCCTTTTTGGAAGACTCCACCCGTTTCCATGTTCAGAACAAAAAACTCTATATCTATCCTTATGAATATATGTACGATGACCTTTTATAATATCCATATATAAAAGGCACCTCTAAAGCTTTACTAACGTTTTACTTTCTAACTTATATTAAAATATCTAATGTAAATTTATCATCACTTATGTGACTATCATTACAGAAACAAATACTACAACATGTTACAATGCTTCTATAAATAAATAGATCCCAGGAGGATATTATGAAAAAGCTAATATCTTTATATAAGTTTACAGAACCACTATTAAATAAAATGCAGAGTCTTTCATTGCTTTTTTTGCGTCTAATTCTTGCATACGGTTTTTATGAACCGGCAATGATGAAATGGAAAGATATCTCATCAGTGGCCGAGTGGTTTAGCTCAATGGGCATTCCGTTGCCGACACTCAATGCTTACATGGCAGCTTCGACTGAGCTTGCCGGCGTATTTTTGTTGACATTTGGTTTGCTGACACGTCTGATCTCTATCCCGCTGATCGTCATCATGATCGTGGCAATTACAACGGTACACCTGTCAAATGGTTTTAGTTCCGGCAACAACGGCTTTGAAATTCCACTATATTATATGCTGATGCTTCTTGTGCTGGTAGCATACGGTGCCGGTAAATTTTCAGTGGATCATTTTTTGTTTAAGAAAGATTAGATATTATTATAATACTTGATACTTAGGAGAGAAAAAATATGAAAAAACTGAATATTATGGCACTGCTCGTCGGTGCAGCACTGTTTACAGGGCTTGGCACGACATCAGTAATGGCTGGAATGGGTGAGAAGTGCGGTGGTGGCAAATGCGGCTCTTCCACCGCATCAAAGTGCGGTGATTCAAAAGCGATGAAAAGCAAAATGAGCAGCATGACTTTTGAGGATAAGAAAAAAATCTGTACTGATAAATTGCATGGCATCACTCAATGTGTTGATACGGCATCTAATGCGACAGAGATGCAAGCGTGTAGAGCTCAAATTGTTGCGCTGGCGAAGAAAATAGAAAAAATGCATGGGAAAAGTAGTAGCAAATGCGGCGGTGAGAAAAAATCAATGAAATGCGGTGCAGGTAAGTGCGGTAAGTAGTCAGGGCACAGGTAAACCTATCTCCTTGACTTACTTAATCCTCACGATACTTTGAGATCCCGCAGGCCTGATTTTGTGCAGGCGGATTCTCTTTTAGATATGTGA
>Ga0164318_10004372_pt1 | contig 13579 bp, 10 predicted proteins | sample GuaBasSedimGuay9_FD_113734 | JGI IMG/M metagenome (GOLD analysis project Ga0164318, IMG submission 113734) | Subseafloor sediment microbial communities from Guaymas Basin, Gulf of California, Mexico - Guay9, Core 4571-4, 0-3 cm | ecosystem: Environmental > Aquatic > Marine > Hydrothermal vents...
GATAAATCAGCGTATAGGGGTTTGAGGATGTGTGGGAGGAAACAGGCAGTTGCAAATAGTATAACTTTTGCCTCTATTATTTATTCCTTCTCATTATGTTCCACATACAAAGAAAGCGGTAAGGACTTAAGATACTTCTCATGCCCTGCATGCGCTAATAAAAAACGATATACTGCAGTTGTACTATGTCCAGCAGGAGCAATTCTTGCACTTAATTTTGCTTTTGTTCGAGCAACTTGGAGATATTCCTTACAACCCTTATTTTTTCGTTTCATAAACTTATCGATTGATAGGCTCATTTTTTTTTCGAGCCAGATCTATCTCCTTTATTAAATTATCTATCTGTAAAGTGCTGCTTGGTTGCTTTTCTTGAACAGCATTCCATATATTTCTTAGAGCAACTTTCATATAGCGAAACTCTCCGTAATTTAAAGCTGATAAAAAATCTTTGTAATCTAAAAAATGGACAAAATCAATTTCATAATTTGTCAAATGGGCAGCAATGCGTTCCCAGGGTGACTGATAATCCCCGTAAAAATAACTAATCGATGAACAGATTTCAGACCATCTATATGGATGATGTGTTAATATAAAAGACCCTGTTGCCTGGGCTAAAAACATCCCCAACTCGAGATTGGGACTCAAATGTGATATGAGCATCTGGCCGCTACCCTTACCAGGCGTAGGTGGATGAAGCGGAGCTAGGGGGTCTTGCTCATTTTTTCTCTTAACATATTCAAGCGTTTTTTCAACATCTTCGTCACTAATTTCTGAACTTGCACGTTTAATAATATTTTTCAAACTATCAGCTGGTAAGCTAAATAGAAACCGCTTATAGTCTTCCATAGCTAACTTCTTCATAGGTTCTATTGATTTATCATCTAATTTAATCTGATTTCGGCGCTTTTCGGCTTCATCCATAATCTGTCTTCTTAAAGCTGGATTAAAATCCAAAGGATCTGGAATTAAATTGATATGCCTCGATTGTATCAAAGGGATAAATAATATAAAGAAAATAATATTTTTAAGCGTTGTTTGTCTATATTGATTAGGATTATCTATAGGATTAAATTCTTTACGCAGGATGTTTGGATTAGGAAATGGATTGAGTATTAATATTTCATCGGTGTATAACAAAAATTCTGTAATGTTTTTATAGACAATCATAGGATCTAACAATCCTGAATAAAGAGCTCGTAAGATTTTAGCATCCGGTCTGGGCAATAGCGACATTAAATCTGTCTCTGGTGGCCACAGTGCTGCAACTGCTTTATGAATATCTGCTATTTTCTGATCCGTTAGGCTACGTCGAATTTCAGTCCAGTCTGCAGTCTTATTAAAACCAACAATATGGACAAGAATATCAAAGAATTTTAGATTTCTTTCGCGAATACTGAGTTCAGTGCTAGAAGGCCGTTCATCTTCAGGTTTATCACGGCAACATTTTTTATATTTTTTCCCACTTCCACATGGACAAGGTGCATTAGGCCCCACTTTCCCTTTAACGGGTTCTTTTTTTAGCCAACTTAATTCTTTTCTAGTTCTACCGTATTCGTCATAATATGAAGATGTGCCATCCTTGTGTCCTACATAAATTTCTCCACCGAAATGATAAAGTTCATTTCCGGGAGGCAATAAAACCTTGCCTAATTCTGACCAAGAACATTTAACCATCATTTCTGGATAAAGCCATTCTTTATTCTCTGCTGCAAGAAATTGCTTTGCTCTCAGTTTAACTATCAAATTAATCATAGCAACTTCATCTTCCCGAAGTTGTCTTTTGCAAATTGTGTTATCCATTCTAACCAAGGTTGAACGAAATGGATTAGGATTAGGTCTATATGCTTTAGGATCGTACAAATTAGGATTGCGCGCGTAATCTAAATTAGTGAGAATTAAACACCGATTACTATCAAGAGGAAATATTGTTTGAGTTGCTTTCATTTCAATTCTAGGCTCGTTTGGGTATTTGCACTCACGAGAGTCGGGCGGACAAGCTGGATTATAAATTGTAACTGGATGATCCGATATTATAAACTTTATCTTGGAGTTCTCGGCATATACAATTTCTCGTACTGCCTCGAACCATATTGTACAATGTAGTTGTCGGATACGTTGCATTTCATATAGTAATTGATTGTGAGTTAGATTTGGATACTTCGACTTTATCCAAGCAAGGCCTTTAGGAGTGCGAATTTTCTGAGCATCCATATATTCAAAGAAATTTTGAAAATTATCATGCAACCTCTTAAAATCCTGTTCCGCCATAGCATCGACGGCCTTCACTCCTAAATTATCTATTCTTCCAAAAAGATATCGTTCGATTTCGTCATTAAGTAGCCCATGATAATGTGTCGTATAAAGGTCTTTTAAGTAAAAGCATTGTGAAGGCTTCAAGGGCCACCTTATGCTATTCAACTTTTTCTTTTTCCCATTAGATAACTCAATTGTGGGTGGAATGAGATTTAAATAATAAAAGGCGCTTTTCTGTGAGGATAAAAATCTTTTTTGATACCATTCAGGAACATAATGATTCCGGCAAGTTATACTCATACTAACGGTATAGTCATAATAATGTGACTACAGTCACTCTACAGCTATTCAGTAATATCACATTTTAGAAAAACATCCATCACTAATACTCATTTAATCTTCTATAAACATAGAATCCAGGAATTCCTATTGCTTCGCTTGTGCATGTGTAACCATTTCCTCTTTTAAATTCATAATTCCCCAGGATCCCCAAGATTCTGTTTCACGATGAAACTCATGCCACGCATTAGATATTAACTCTACCTGATCTGAACTGACTAATGGTTTATCTATGAATTCAAGATGATCATATTGAGGAGTAGGTAAGAATATATGACTTGTTCTCGATAACAAATACATATCAAGAAAATTAGCTACCTGACAAATAATTTTGTGTGATTCCCATAAACAATTAAGTGTAAGGGATATCTCATCAGAGTTTTTATATTGTCTGCTTTGAGGAGATGCTGCATGAGCTACGTTTTGGTCCACACGTAACTTAATGTTTTCTGTTGACAGTTTAACCTTCTCTATAAGGAAATTGAATATTTTCGGGGATACTGTGTCGTCAGGAGAACGCTGATCTTTATTGACATTGGTCAACGCGTCAATTTCGTTATGACGTTGCTCAACACTATGACTATCTACATCATTGGGTATCCACAAAGCGCCAGATCCATTTTTTGTATGTTCTCGGAAATACTCCCCTTCCTTTTGACGTATTACTTCAATATCGTATTCAAGTCCTTCATCCGCAAAAAAATTAGCACGGGTCATCAATCCAACATGCTGCTTCATATCGTTGATTAAAGAAATTAAAGAAAAAACTCCTTTGGGGCCTTCGAAAGGATGTGGATCGCATAAGCGACGAACCGCTAATAGTTGACTATCAAAAAAACATCTGTCAATAAACCTATGTAACATTCCATTAAGCTTAGCTTGTTTCTGTCCATTATTCGTAGCAAGTCTACGAGCTTCATTTATAACTTTAAAGACTGCGGCATTCCATACCATATTGTATATCTGTTTTATTATGGAATGGCGGTCTTCGCCTGAAAAACAATGAATCCACTGCTTTCGTTTTTCTTTAAATTGCTCTAAACTCATAGCCACGTCCTTGTGTTTCATAATTTTAGTGGCAAATTATATTTTCTTCTTCGGTCCATTCTTTCCACAATAAACCAACTTAGCTGTTCCCAGCATATGTGGATATTTCCGTCAATTAAATAGCGTCGTCACTGTTTTTTTATTTTGATTTTACCTTGTAAACTTTATAAATATTACCGTCTAAATTTTTATAGTCCCATTGTTCTTCAGGAACTACGGATTCGCAAATTTGCCTCCACATTATATGAAGATTCCGCTCGGCAACTTCCCCAAGGTAAATCTCTCCAGGATTAGCTAAAGATTGTATTTTTACAGCTAAATTAACAACAGCGCCAATTATATCCTTATATTGTTTAGTCTCTGGACTACCTATAGTTTCAATATAAGCCTCTCCTGCATCAAATCCTATTCTAACGTCAATCGGAGGATATCCTCTGTCTACAAAAATAGGATTTAAAGCTTTATAAACTAAACCTCTCAATGTAAGGGCGCAGTCAATTGCAAGATCATTTTTAGCAATAAAGCTTGGCTCTGGAAAATAAGCAATAAAACCATCACCAGTATATTTGAGCACGTATCCATGAAATTTCGGTATAATATCTCCTAATTCATATAAGGTGGTGCGGATTATATTTCTAAAAACTGCACCATCGATTGATGTAGAAAGCTTAGTGGAACCAACTATATCAATTGAGAGTATAACAAAAGCTAATTTATTAACCGAGAGAGATTGTAGAAACTTTTCTGATTTATCTTCTAAAATAGGTAATTCTTCTGAGTCATCGAGCATATTCTCAATAATAGGTTGCCGCGATTTAATATAAGCTTCTGCATCGTCTATTTTCTGTGGCTGGAAATATATTGGTTTCCCTTTTAAAGTTTTCAACGATGCTTGAAAGACATCTTCGGGAATATAAACGTTATCAAACTTATCATAAAGACTTCGCCTACCGTTAATTTCTCTCCATTCATATCTACGAGGATCCGGCTCTAAACTTACTATAAATTCTCCTGTCTTATCATCGATGGAGATGATTTTCTGAACAAAATCCACTCTGAATCTATAGAACCTTTCTTTCACGGAGTTTCAAAAACTAATTATAAAATATTAGAATACCAACACAGACAATAATACCTGCCAAGCTCCATTTAAAAGCTCTGGATAACCACAAATATTTGCGCTTACAAACTATAGAAAGATCATAATTTAATTCATATAGTGCCTCAATTATCTTCCCATCATTGGCCGACAAAATATCTTTCAGATATTCTTCCGATGTTTTATAATCTGCTATATGAACCCAAGAACAAAATCCTCTCTTCTTGCTAACCGGCGTCCGGGGCCATACAACCACTAAAGAAAAACAAATAGCTACACATAAACACATAAACCCTACAAAGGTTAAGTATTCAATAATGCTCCATAGTTTCAAACTGGTTTTAAAAATTTGAGGGCCATTTATATAAGTTGTAGCTAATATCCCTGCTGTAATACCTAAAATAAATCCTGCCTTTGTATCTGCTAGTACTATATATGTGCTTATGTAGTCTCGAATAGAAGACACAGTCTTCTTGGCAACCTCGGAAGGCTTTCGCTTATCACTGAATTTTACCTCCTCTTTTTTAATCTCTGTCTTTTCTTTTAACGCCTCCAGAGAAAGGAGTTTCTGGATATCATCCGATACCGCCTTTTCTACAGAAGGCGAAAGGGAAGATACGTATTCTTCCTTATTTTTATCTTCTTTCTTATTGTTGTCCATAACTGCTCCTGTTTTAATTCATTTAAACGGCAATATACTGGGGTGCTTCCATCTTCCCATATATCTATATGCCAAATATGGTGAACCATTTAAAATATAAACAAACCCTGTATTCTGAAAAACCAACCGGCAGTATCGCTGCCGATATGAAGGTAAATATCTTTTTACATGTTCTCCTATTACAATTTCTCCGGGACCTGCAATATTTAAAAGTTTGTTTGCTATATTAGCAGTGGTCCCTATAGCAACAAAGGAATTCAATCCTCCAGGAACACCAACCTTCCCTATCGTTACCTTACCGTAATCTATGCCAATACGAAATTTGAGTGCGGTCTGTGCACCTTGACGGTACATATATGGAGTCAACAAATTATCATTGAAGTAGTGCATAGTTAATGCTGCTTCTATTGCTGCCTCAACACATTTAGCCGGATCATTATCTTCTGTGCCAAAATAAGCCATTAACCCATCACCTGTATTCTTTTCAAAATTACCTTTGTAATCCCTCACTATATTCATCATTTCAGCCATAAATATATTCATAATAGCTAAAACTACCTTTTGCGATTCAAAGCTATCGTTAAACCAAGAGCTGTAGTCGCAAATATCAAGAAACAATACTGCAATTTCCATTTGTCTACCTGAACCAATGGTCACCTGATCTTCCTCAGGCATCTGTTTGCCAGGTTTTACTTCAATCATTTTCTGACTTTGTTGGACAATTCTCTTATTTGTTCTTTCAATAATCTTATTTAAATACTCTAAATTCCACATAAGATTGAATTTGTGTTAAACCAAACCTTTTCTCATTTGATAATCACAATTCTGGACAGCTAAATCAATTCCCCAGAATATCTTTAGTTAAACTTCATCCCTTCGTCTTGTAATAGAACTATATATTCTTAACTAATTTATTCCCTCTACAAATTTAAGTTTAATTGAGTATCACCCCTTCTGCGAATAAGTTAGTCTAAATACTGTATCTGATAGCCATTTTTTGAATGAAGGGTTATCGCTAAATTGTTTAAAAAGTTCTGTATGGTCTGATAATAACGCCATCATCACTCGCTGTAAGGCCTTATCGTGTTCAATACGGGCGTTCTGTTTATCTGAATATTTAATAGCGTTTTGATAAGCCTTATCTTTCTTAACTCTATCAGGAATTTCCTCTGTAATAACTTTACGTATTTTATCCTTATCTTTCCAGTCAATATTGCCGAATTGGTCGTTAAATGTCTTGATAATATTGCTCAACAAATCAATTTCTGGCTCTCGTATACCTCCACCAGCACTTGTAGGAACAGGGGCTATTTCAGAATCTTGCTCAGGAAGACTAATCTGTATAGTTGACTGCACTTCGATACGGTAGCTATCCATATCTACTGTTTGTAATATTCCTTTTGAAAAATCATCTTCTATTGGCGCGGGCAATTTAGGTATAAGAAAGTTCAAAAATATTGATAGTTTTTCCCATTCAGCAATTGTATAGGGCAAAATGGAAGCAAGAAAATTATACGTTCTCACAAACGCTTTTGCCTTCCCTTTAAAATTAACCTGTCCATCTTCATCAAGTTCAGTTTTGTATGCAGCAACACAGGCATCAAGTATAGGATCAAGTTGTTCCCGGCCAGCCCCACTCAAATATAGCCTCACTAAATCTTCAACCTGCTCAGCAGAATAAACTGCCAGAGAATCAAGCACAGATTTTAAGTCATGTAATTTATCAGGATCGGTTTCTTCACTCAAAATAGTTGTCCGATAGTAATCTGCAAAAGCCTTTTGGATTGTGTCTACGTCATTCACAAAATCAAGGACAAAGGTATCATATTTAAGAGGATGGGCCCTATTTAAGCGAGAAAGAGTCTGGACAGCCTTAATTCCGCTTAAATGTTTATCCACATACATAGTGTGAAGCAAGGGTTCATCATAACCGGTCTGAAATTTATCGGCAACAATAAGAAAACGGTAAGGTTCTTGAACGAATCTCTTTGGTATCTCTTTGCTGGGAAAACCATTCAAAGAAGCCTCAGTTACCCTGCGGCCGCCAAATTCATGCTCACCGGAGAATGCAACTATAGCTTTATAAGGGCTTTTGCGTTCTCGCAAATATTCAACAAAGGCAAGATAATATTGATAGGCACGTTCAATACTACCAGTAACTACCATTGCCCGGGCTTGCCCTCCAATTTTACGATGGGATATTACAGAGTCATGAAAGTGGTCAATCATTATTTTTGCTTTCTCTTTAATGGCATAAGAATGTGATTCTACATATCTTCTCAGTTTCTTTTTAGCCTTTTGCACATCAAACTTAGGATCATCTTCTACAGTTTTAACCAATCTATAGTAACTCTCAACTGGAGTATAGTGCTTAAGCACATCTATGATAAAACCTTCCTGTATTGCCTGCTTCATAGTATAAGTATGGAAAGGCCGATGCTTAACTTTTCCGCCTTCTGTAAAGGCTTCGCCAAATACCTCAAGGGTTTTATTTTTAGGAGTGGCTGTAAAGGCAAAATAACTCGCGTTATTCAACATCTTACGAGATTCCATAATGTAGTTTATCTTATCTTCAACTGTTTCTTCTTCATCAATGGTATGGTCGGATAATACAATATTCATTTTTGCTGATGTCCTTCCTCCCTGGCTTGAGTGTGCCTCGTCAATAATAATGGCAAATTTATTCTTACGATGTTCCGTGCCAATCTCATCAAGTATAAAAGGGAATTTCTGGACAGTGCTTATAATAATCTTCTTTTTGGAACTTAAAAACTTTCGTAAGTCACCTGCTCTTTCTGCATGCCCTACTATTGAAGGCACCTGGCCAAAGTTTTTAATTGTATTCTTAATCTGCCTATCTAAAATAATCCTGTCAGTGACTACTATTATTGAATCAAAAATTTCTCTTTCTTCCTTTTTTAAATCCACCAGCTGATACGCAAGCCAAGCAATTGAATTGCTCTTTCCACTTCCAGTAGAATGCTGGATAAGATATCTTCTGCCTGCACCACTTCTTTTTACATCTGCTAAGAGCTTGCGCACTGCCTCAAGCTGATGGTAACGAGGAAATATTAACTTACGCCTCTTCCTTCCCTTCTCATCTTTCTCTTCTACAATCTGAACATAATCCTCAATGATATTTGTTAGACTCTGCTTGTTAAGGATTTCTTTCCATAAATAATCCGTAGCAACACCATTAGGATTAGGAGGATTGCCTGCTCCATCATTAAACCCTTTGTTGAAAGGCAAAAACCATGAATATTTACCCTGAAGATGCGTACACATAAACACCTGGTGGTCATCTACTGCAAAATGCACAATGCATCTTCCAAAATGGAACAAAGGTTCTCTTGGATTACGGTCTCTTTTGTATTGTTCTATAGCGTCATCAACGGTTTGCTTTGTTAGTCTATTCTTAAGTTCAAAAGTTATCACAGGAAGCCCATTGATAAAAATTACCATATCCAGGGCCAATTGAGTCTCATCCTTGCTATAGTGTAACTGTCGGGTAACGCTGAAAATATTTGTTTTAAATAATTCCTCTGCTTTTTTGTTACCAGGCGTAGGTGTCCCATAAAATAAATCTATTGATAATGGGCCGTGTTTGATGCCATTACGCAGGACATCCACTACGCCCCGCTTTGAAATCTCTCCTTGCAGCCTGTTAAGAAATTTTACCCGCGTGGGGCTATCTTCATCCAGCCCTAAAGATTCATATATTTTAGGTTGAGACTCTTTCAAAAATTCAGATAATTTCACTAAATCAAGGGCATATTCTACATCATAATCTTCTGATTTGCCTAATTGATACCTAGATTCATTAACCAAAGACTCAACAATCAATGTTTCAAGCCCTTTTTCGCTAGTATCAGAGGTTTTCATACGTTTTCTCCTCAAAATTTTCTAGTTCTTCCTGCATTTGCTCCTCTTCAACCATATCCAATCCTTCATCACTTTGAGATTCTTCAATGGGCTCTACAGGAATATTCCGTACATCAATTTTGCCTGTTACCACATCAGAAATGAGCCGGGTTCGATATTCGCGGATGAGGTCTATTTCTTGCTTAGCCCGCATAATGATAACATCAATAATCGAGCATTTTGTTTCAATATAAGCTAATATATCTTTTTGTTCTCTTTTAGGAGGTAAAGGGATTAGTAAACGTCCATAGCGTGTAGCATTTAAGTTAGATTGGTGTAAACTAGGAATAGCATTTTGTCTTGCAACTGAAATGACGTTGTATGAATTAAGTATATAATTCATATATCTCGGGAAAACCTTTTTATTTACTTTCATTCTTACCAAATATGAAGCAAAAGTAACTTTATTTGCCTTATCACCTGTAAAAATGCCTACTTTCCCTACTAACTCTCGACTATTTGTTCTGTTAAAAAGCAAATCATCCTTTTCTAGTATAAGATCAAAGGGAACATTATCAATCCGTCCACAATTTTCTACTTTAACATTACCATCTTTAATATGTCCCATTCCTAAAACTCGATATTCCCCGACATCTCTGGCACGTTCCAATATACCATATGTCATAGAAGAAAGTGCTCTTTTAATTGGTAAAACCTCCCAATGCTCCGGAATACCACCTAAATAATCCACGCCTGATGGTTTAAGGCGGACATTGGGATTAATGCCCCGAGTCACAGCCTGGTTGATGATGGCTTGTTTTTGCTCTTGAAGCAACTGAATTAACCGGCGTTTGTTGCGGATGAATTTCGCTATTTGATTAAGTTTTCTATCAAGGAAAAAACTAATTTTATCCTGCTCTTGCTTTTCCGGTATAGGAATAGGAAGATCTAAAAGCCTTTTTGCAGAAAGAGTAGCGCGCACACCCGCCCCAATCTTGTTATAAACACCTTGGAGATAAAGACTATAATAAAAATAATAATAAAATTTAGGAGATAAATCAGGAGAATCTACTATAACTCTAATATAGGCGGGACTCATAATTCCTCGCCTATGGACTAAACCAACACGGCTTGTTTTATAATTTTCTAAATCTATTAGTTTAAACACCAAATTATTTTTTTCAAAAATTTGATAAGACCTGTAGTCATTTGGGACAAGTCCTTCTGGCTTATCCGGATCATTATCAACAACCCCACGCAGAGTTAATGATAATACATCTCTACAGGAGCCATCGGTATTTATTTCTTTTTTTGATTTCAAATACCATTTTGCTCGTTTTAAATTCCACTCCGTAGGTATCCTCCCCAGCCAGGGCAGATTTGAATCTTTATATTCTGGATAAGTTTTCATTGTTATCTATTCCTTAATAATCTCATCAAGTAATCCTTCTGTTTCTTTTTCTAAGGCTAGAATATCTGCTTTAATCTCTTGGAGTGTGCGAAGTGGTGCTGGTTTATAAAAATATTTGGTAAATAAAATCTCATAACCAATCTGAGTCTTAGACTCATCAATCCAGGCATCAGGCACATAAGGCAGAACTTCCCTTCTAAAGAAAGCCTCTATTCCCCCTTCTTCAAGCAAAGGTACCTGTTCTGTATCGCTCAGTTCGGTATCTGACTCATATTCAACAATATATTTCTTGCCATCAATCTCGGTTTCAAATTTGCCATAGAGAGGATTTGGGCTATCGTCCTTGCATATCTTCTTAATAACTGGTTTGGCAGACTCATTGCGAACAGATAACTCAGAGGTAAGTAGCTTAATATGCGTTGCTTTTAACTTAAGGTTTTTTTCTTCAGCTATTATCTTAACCCCATCTATAAAGGCATTAAAATCCATATGCGGACCCGACCCTATTTTTGCTGCAACCTGTTCTACAATTTTAAGTAGTTTCTTTTCTTTTACTTTTTCACAAGTCTTTGTAAACTTTTTAAGCACATCCGAAGAAAGATCAACTTTTAATCTAAGAGGACGTTCTACTGTGATTTTCCAATATCCAAATTCTTCATTGGGGAATATCTTTGACTGCTCGGTTTCTTTAAAATCAAGTAACAATTCACAAATCTTTTTTATATGTTCTGCTGTATATTCGCAGTTCTTTTTGCCTAAATTCTTTCGCAGGGGCGCAAACCACTTTGTTGCATCAATAAGTTGAATTTTGCCTTTGCGATGTTCTGCTTTACGGTTAGTAAGAACCCAGATGTAAGTGGGAATACCTGTGTTGTAGAACATATTCTCAGGTAAAGCAATAATTGCTTCAAGCCAGTCATTTTCTATAATCCAGCGTCTAATATTGCTTTCTCCCTGGCCGGCATCGCCGGTAAAAAGGGAAGAGCCATTGTGAACTTCAGCAATGCGGCTTCCTAAAGGTGTATTATGCTTCATCTTGCTTAGGTTATTCACCAAAAACATAAGCTGGCCATCGCTTGACCTGGTAATTAAACTAAATTCGGGATTACCCGCATGGCTTACTATAAAACGCGGGTCATAGAAATCTCTCTTCCCACCTAATCTTTCAAGGTCTGTCTTCCAGCTTTTGCCGTAGGGAGGATTGGACAGCATAAAATCAAACTCGTGGGATGGAAATCCATCGGCAGAAAGCGTGGAACCAAATTTCATATTCTCTGCCTCATCACCTTCACCCTTTAGAAGAAGATCTGCTTTGCTTATAGCGTAAGTTTCAGGGTTTATTTCCTGGCCATATAAATGAATGGCAACATCTTTTCCTCTTTCGTTAGCCAACTTTTTAAGAGTTTCTTCTGCTACAGTCAACATTCCCCCTGTTCCGCAAGCCCCATCATAAACAAGATAAGTGCCAGACTCTATTCTGTCTGCAATAGGAAGAAAAACTAAATTTGCCATAAGTTTAACTACGTCACGAGGAGTAAAGTGTTCTCCAGCTTCTTCGTTATTTTCTTCATTAAAACGCCGTATCAATTCTTCGAATATCGTTCCCATGGCATGGTTATCCAAACCGGGTAATATTATATTTCCTTGCGAATCACAGATTGGCTTATGGCTTAAGTTGATAGAAGGGTCTAAAAACTTTTCGATAACATACCCCAGAATACCTGCTTCTACCATTGTAGGTATCTGATTTCGAAACTTAAACTTGTCTAATATCTCCTGAACATTAGGAGAAAAACCATCCAGATAAGCTTCAAAATCTTTCTTTAGTTGCTGCTTTTTGGCGCGTGCCTTTAAATCCTTGAGTGTAAATGGGGAAACATTATAGAATGCCTGACCAGAAGCCTGACATAGAGCAACATGTTGATTAGCTATTTTGTTTTCATCAAGATATTTTTTCATTTTAAGGACTTCTTCCTTAGTTGGCTCTAATACTGCATCAAATCGACGAATTACAGTCATTGGTAAAATAACATCCCTATATTTGCCACGGACGTAAACATCTCTTAAGACATCATCTGCTATACCCCAGATAAAATTTACTATTTTATTGTGAAGTTCGTGATTCATTAGTTACTCCTTGTTATATTTTACAGCTCTCCCTTCATCAGCAAAACTGTAATATTTATTATCCCCGATAATGATGTGGTCTAATACTCTTATTTGCATACTTTTACCTACCTGACATAATTCTTTTGTAAAATCCCTATCTTCTTTGCTAGGAGACACATCCCCTGATGGATGGTTGTGGACGCAAACAATAGAAGAAGCAAATGCTTGCAGTGCTTTTTGAAAAATCTCTCTTATTATGGGATTTGCCTGATTTACTGTCCCTTCTGTAATTTCTACAATATCAATAAGTCTATTTTGGGAATTTAGCAACAATAACTTAAAAACCTCTTTCTTTAAATCTCTCATTCTTGGCATCATTATATCTACTACTGTTTTTGATGACCTTATCCTGATTTTATTCTCTATTATTGCTTCTTCCCTAAATCTTCTTCCTATCTCAATTGCTGCTTTAATCTGGGCTATTTTTGCCTGGCCTAAACCTTTAAATTCTTTCCAGTCTCTTAAATCTGTATGGCTCATATTGCGAAAGGTTTTAAATTTTTGAAGTATCTTTCTTGCTAAATCAATGGCGCTTTCTCCCTTAACTCCACTTCGAAGTAAGATAGCTAAAAGTTCAGTATTAGAAAGTTTGTGCTCGCCCTCTTTAAAAAGTTTTTCTCTGGGGCGTTCATCTTTTGGCCAATTTTTTATCGCCTTCCTGCCTGCCGAAGCTTTAGCGCAGGCAGGTTCATAGACTTTGTGCTCCCTCGGTTTCTTTTCCACTTTTCTATCTCCTTAA
>Ga0164318_10004373_pt1 | contig 13579 bp, 10 predicted proteins | sample GuaBasSedimGuay9_FD_113734 | JGI IMG/M metagenome (GOLD analysis project Ga0164318, IMG submission 113734) | Subseafloor sediment microbial communities from Guaymas Basin, Gulf of California, Mexico - Guay9, Core 4571-4, 0-3 cm | ecosystem: Environmental > Aquatic > Marine > Hydrothermal vents...
TCAAGAAGTTTTAAGGAATTTTAAGGGTTTACTATTTGTGATGTTTGTCTTAATATAAAACAACCCAGCGTTTAAAAATGATACATCTATGGTGTTGTTTTTGTTATTTTTACTTTCATATTGTAATACTTTTTGCCCTAGGGGATTGTAAATATAAAAGGTTACTGAGCTTGTATATTCTTCAGAAATAGTAATATTTATAAAGCTATGTACTAAAGTATTATGAATAGTAATAAAATTAGTAGTTGTAAAATCAGGCGAACTTAATATAAACTCTTTATCAGTTTCAAACTGCATTACTACTGGAAGGTGGTCACTCATATTATAGAGGTTATCTCTTAATTCTTGACTGTAAACACCATTACAATCTTCATTGTTGATGTCTAGATTATAACAATTACCGTTATTGCCAAAAGACTTATAGGTGTCTTGTATATAGTGCATTTTAGGATCACTTTCCATATTTTCTGAAATAGTAATAAAATCAAATCGATCATCTAATCCTCCACCGGCACCAGCCCCAAAAGGTCCAGAACTTATACGAGTGCTTTGTGTATGAATATCTTGAAAATCTTCATTGTTATTCCAAGCTCCAAGAGTATGTATAGGGTCTACCATAACAATAGCATTGGTCTCGTCTAATAACTCAATATAAGCTGGCTCTGTAGAGCTGTACAAATTAAAATCTCCTGCAAAAATCACAAATGAGTTTGGATCAATAGATCCTAATGCAGTAGTAAATTCGTTAACCATATCTAAACGTAGGTTTTGGTTTTCAGAACCTTGGCTAGATTTTAAATGGGTAACATAAAGGTCTAAATAAACTGGATCTACTGTTTGGTCTAGTGTGTTTAACTTCAATAAATATCTGTTAATATCCCTAACAGGAGTCGTTATAATTTCTGACGTTTCTAAATTAAATTTACCCGATTTATAAAAAACCATTTGTTGGAGATCTGCACTTCCAGATTGATTAGGGACAAATGGTGCTCTAGAGTATTGCTCAGTTTCATTATTAAGTGTGATATCTAAAATTAAATCGGCTCCTTCATCGGATAGTAATTCACAAATCATGAAGATATCAGGGTCATATTCATCAAGTATCTCTCTAAGTAAAACTTCTCGATTTGCAGGTGATGCTTCAGGAAACTCTAAAAGATTATAAAACATTGTTTTAATTGTTTCTTGAGCATTAGCAGTAATTGCAAACAACAAGAATGTCAAATATAAAAAGCCTTTCATATTAATTGGAGAGGTAAGATGTGTATTCTGTTAGAAATTAGGACTTAAATTGTATTTTTTATAGAAGTTATTTAAAATGGTAATTACTTCATCTTCGGTATCTACTACATCAACTAAATGCAAATCGTCTGGACTTACATTTCCACTCGATTCTAATAACGTTTTTTTAATCCAATCTACCAATCCGCCCCAAAATTCTGTGCCTACTAATATAATTGGAAACTTTCTAATTTTGTTAGTTTGGATAAGTGTAAGTGCTTCAAAAAATTCATCTAAAGTTCCAAATCCTCCAGGCATTACTACAAAACCCTGAGAGTATTTAACAAACATTACTTTTCGAACAAAAAAGTAATCAAAATCTATACTCTTATCACTATCGATATAAGGGTTATCATGCTGCTCAAAAGGAAGGGTGATGTTAAGACCTACTGAAGTTCCTCCAGCATTGTGTGCTCCTTTGTTACCTGCTTCCATGATACCAGGTCCACCCCCAGTAATTACTCCGTACCCATTTTCTGAAAGGCTTTTAGCTATATTTTCGGCTAGTTTGTAGTATTTGTCATTAGGTTTTGTTCTTGCAGATCCGTAAATAGATACGCAAGGGCCTATTCTACTTAATTTTTCATATCCATTAACAAACTCTCCCATGATTTTAAAAATCGCCCAAGAGTCGTTTGTTTTCACTTCATTCCAATTTTTTGGATTTTGTTCTTTTTTCATATTTATTGCCCGAGAAGTCAGGTAACTTTTTATGTTTTTACTGCTAATTACAGACTGAATACTATAGACTGATAAGGCTAATGTAATTCTTTTTTAAGGAAATGAGCAGTATAGCTAGCTTTCACTTTAATGATTTCTTCTGGTGTGCCAGAAGCTAATATTTTCCCTCCTTTTTTTCCGCCTTCAGGTCCAATATCGATGATATAATCTACTGTTTTTATAACATCTAGATTATGCTCTATAATTAAAACGGTATTTCCTTTATTTACTAGTTTATTTAATACTACTAATAACACTCGAATATCTTCAAAATGCAAACCTGTCGTAGGCTCATCTAAAATATAAAAAGTATTGCCGGTATCTCTTTTTGAAAGCTCAGTCGCTAGTTTTATTCTTTGTGCTTCACCTCCAGATAGGGTGGTAGATTGCTGACCTAGAGTAATATATCCCAGACCAACATCTTCAATCGTTTTTAGTTTTCTGTATATCTTCGGAATATGCTCGAATAAAATACAAGCATCTTCAATAGTCATATCTAATACATCATAGATAGATTTCCCTTTGTATTTAATTTCTAAGGTTTCTCTATTGAAACGTTTCCCTTGACAAGCTTCACATTCTACATAAACATCTGGAAGAAAATTCATTTCTATTACTCGTAAACCTCCACCTTTGCAAGTTTCGCATCGGCCACCAGTTACATTAAAACTAAACCGACCTGGTTTATAGCCTCTAATCAATGCCTCAGGTACTTTTGCAAATAAGCTACGTATTTCTGAAAATACTCCTGTATACGTGGCAGGATTTGAGCGTGGCGTTCGACCAATAGGCGATTGATTAATGTCGATTACCTTGTCAATATTTTTTAGGCCTTCTATTTTTTTATAGGGCATTGGTTTTTTAACCCCTCTAAAGAAATAAGCATTTAATATTGGATATAAAGTTTCGTTAATCAAAGTTGATTTTCCACTACCAGAAACTCCTGTAACCCCGATCATCATTCCTAATGGGATATCTATAGATACGTTTTTTAAGTTATGTCCTTTAGCTCCATAAAGGCTTAGTGTTTTTCCATTGCCTTTTCGTCTTTCTTTTGGGATGCTAATCTCTCTTCTTCCATTAAGATAATCTGCTGTAAGTGTGTGATGGTGTAAAATTTCCGTTGGAGTACCAACTGAATCTATTTCGCCACCATGTTTTCCTGCAGCAGGACCAATATCTATTACCCAATCTGCACTTTCAATCATCTCCTTATCATGTTCCACAACAATTACAGAGTTACCTATTGCTTTTAAGGCGAGTAATGATTGGATTAATTTCTCATTATCTCGTTGATGTAATCCTATGCTTGGCTCATCTAATATATAAAGTACACCAACCAATTGTGAGCCTATTTGTGTAGCCAATCTTATGCGTTGTGCCTCTCCTCCAGATAGAGATTTTGAACTCCTGTCAAGTGCCAAATAAGTAAGACCTACATCTATTAAGAATTGCAATCTAGATTTTACTTCTTTAATAATTTCTTCTGCTATTTTAAGCTGATTTCCTGATATTTTCTTATTAAGTGTTTGGAACCACTTAGCTAAATCAATAATATCCATATGGGCTAACTCAGCTATGTTCTTGCCATTAACTTTAAAAAAGAGGGATTCTTTTCTTAGTCTTGTTCCGTTGCATTCTGGGCAATCTACATGGTTCATATAATCTTTTGCCCATCGTTTTAACGATTTAGATTCATTGTCTTCAAAAGTATTCTGAAGAAAAGTAACAACACCTTCAAAGTCTATTTTATAACTTCTAGTAATTCCCAAAGATTTAGATGCTACATCAAATTTTTCTTCAGCTCCATAAAAAATAATATCGATTGCCTCTTTAGGGATTTTACTAAATGGATCACTTAATTTAAAATGATAACGTTGTGCTATTAATTCTAACTGTTTAAAAACCCAATTTTGTTTTTGAGAACCCTGTGGAGCAAGAGCACCTTGATTAATGGAAAGGCTTTTGTTGGGAACAACTTTATCTAAATTTACTTCATATAATTTTCCTAAGCCTTTGCATTTTGGGCACATTCCTTTGGGAGAATTAAATGAAAAATTATTGGGTTCTGGGCTAGGATAGGAGATACCACTTGAAGGACACATTAATGAACGACTAAAATAGCGAGCTTCGTTACTGTCATTATCAAGAACCATAATTACATCATCACCGTGATACATGGCAGTTGTAATGGTTTCACTCAACCTATTGTTGAGGTTACTTTCTTCAGAAATCTTTAGGCGATCGATTACAATTTCGATATCGTGATTTTTATAGCGATCCACCTTCATTCCTCTAACTAAATCTCTAATCTCTCCATCTACTCTAACTTTCAAAAATCCTTGCTTGGCAATTTGTTGAAATAACTCTCTATAATGGCCTTTTCTAGAACGAACTACTGGTGCAAGAATATTTACCTTTCGATTGTCAAAATCTTTTAAAATTAATTTCTGAATTTGTTCATCACTATAGCTCACCATTTTTTCTCCAGTGTTGTAACTATAAGCATCACTAGCACGGGCATAAAGAAGTCTTAGGAAATCATAAATTTCGGTAATAGTTCCAACAGTAGAGCGGGGACTTTTACTCGTAGTTTTTTGTTCAATTGCAATAACAGGAGAAAGCCCTTCAATTTTATCAACATCGGGTCTTTCTAACCCTCCTAGAAATTGACGTGCATAGGCAGAGAATGTTTCTATATAACGACGTTGTCCTTCAGCATAAATTGTATCGAAGGCAAGAGAAGATTTTCCACTACCAGAAAGCCCAGTAATAACTACTAGTTTTTCTCTCGGAATCTTTACATCAATGTTCTTTAAATTATGAACTCTTGCACCAAGAATTTCAATAAATTCTTCATTTTTTGCCATAGCTTGCAAAGGTAATTAATTGAATTGAAAATTTAACAATACAAAGTGTTTGTGATGTTAAAATTTAATTGATGGGAAATGTTAATTAGCTAACTATTGACTTCTTTTGAAATAAACTCATAAAAAGTGGTAGCTAAAAAGAAGATAATACTTACTACTGAAGCATAACTAATTACAAGGAGTATTATTGGCAAATTAAATAATAAAAACCCTAAAGGAAGTAGTACTCCAAATACTACTAGAAAAAGAAAAATAGAATATAAATAATTCAATATGCGAGGTAATCTTGTATTTACATTGTCTTGAAGCTGATATAGTTTTGGTATAATATCGTTAGACATATAATCTCCTAACTTAGATAAGAAAACTTCATTAAAAGAAGAATCTTCAAAAACTTCAGGATCAATAGAATTTGCCAGAGCCATTATTTTATCTTGATGTCTTTCGTAAACAGATTCTATATCAAGAGTTTCTTTATAGATACCATATTTATAACCAAAATAATAGAGAAGCCCAGAACCACATTTGTGCTCTAACCATTTTTCTATAATAGCACTATCGTATATTTTTGGAAAATTTATGTTTTTTGGTAATTTCTTTTCCTTTGGTTTTGTCATTAAAAGAGACTTTAACTCAAGATAAAGATTTTCGGTGTCTCCATAATGTTGGCTTTCTTGAAGAAATTCAATAGCTAATTTAGACTTCCCTTTGTAGAATTCTTTAACCTCAAAGAAGTTAAGACCAGAAAACTCCTCATCAATATATTCTTTTAATCCAGGAAGCCACATTTTAGATTGTAATAATAGGCTAACTATTTCCCTAAAGTTGTGCATCTTTTGAGTAATCTTACTAAGATTATCAATAACTATTATTCTATTATTTTTTAAAACTAAAGCCGAAGAGGCTAAATACACCATTATTATTGCAGCTAGAAATCCACTTATACTTATAAAAATGGTTGAGATATTGGTGAGTTTTTCAATGAAGGCAGGATCGGCATTGTATTTTTGCCAAAGAAAAAAAATAAGAGTAATGCAAAGAAGTCCACTAAACACTAGTGGAATCAGGGCATACAAATCCTTAAATAAAGATTTTTTTTTCATTTTTTCATTTCATAAAAAAGCATTGAAGGCATTTATAGCTATATCAACAAGACTTAATTATAGTTATTAAAAAATAATTCGGACACCAAAAGTAGGATAATTCTTGTTAAAATGTAGTAAAAAGACTACAATTCGTTGAATTACAAGAATGTCCGATAAAGAGTAAGTCTTTGTGAAAGCCTATATTTAAAAGCCAACAGCGGTATCATCACCTCGACGATCCGCTCCGCCTTCAAGCTTTCCATTAGGAAGAATTCTGATTCCGTCAACTTTTCCGATAATAGTTGATTTTTTTTCTTCAACTATATAGCCTTTATCTTCAAGAAATTTTAGAGAATCTTTAGGAAAAGATTTGGGTTCAAATCGTATCACATCAGGTAACCATTGATGATGAAACCTTGGGGCGTCAACTGCCTCTTGCATATTCATATCGTATTCATACACATTCAATATTGTTTGTAAAACAGAAGTTATAATTTTTGACCCTCCAGGAGTTCCTACAGTCATCCAAAATTCTCCGTCTTTTTCTACAAGTGTTGGAGTCATGGAGCTTAGCATTCTTTTCTGTGGCGCTATAGAATTTGCCTCACCACCTACAAGCCCAAACATATTAGCTGTTCCTGGTTTAGCACTAAAATCGTCCATTTCATTGTTTAAGAAAAACCCTAATTCTTTTACATATAATTTAGATCCATAAGCACCATTGAGTGTTGTTGTTACGGCTATTGCATTTCCGAATTGATCTACAATAGAATAATGAGTAGTCTCATCACTTTCATAACCAGGTATAACACCATAACTTAAACTATCTGATGAGGTTGCTTTATCGAAAGAAAAATTATCCATTCTCCCTTTTAAATAATCATCACTTAGCAACGTTTCAAGAGGAATATCAACAAAATCTGAATCTCCTAAATAAAAGCTTCTATCTGCGTATGCTCGACGCTCTGCTTCAGTGATTACTTGAATTGTTTTCACACTATTATGGCCATATTCTTTAATTGGAAATGGTTCAATTAGTTTTAAAATTTGAGCTAAACAAATCCCACCACTTGAAGGAGGTGACATGGAGATTATTTTCAATTCTTTATAATTAAATACAATAGGATCTCGCCATACCGCTTCATAAGCGTTGAGGTCTTTCATCGTTATTATACCGTTATTCGATTGTAAGTATTTCACTAAATTTTCACCCGTTTCTCCATTGTAAAATTCCGCTCTTCCATTTTGAGAAATTCTATTTAAAGTATTTGAAAGGGCACTATTTTTTAACGTATCTCCTTCTTTGTAAGTTTTAGTAAAAATGGATTGTTCTTTGTTTGTGTCAATAAAAACCTGATTATAATAGGTTAGTCTTTTAGCTTGCTTGCTAGTAATTACAAAACCTCTTTTGGCTAGTGCGATAACAGGCTCTAAAATTTCTTCAATTGGTAAAGACCCTAATTTTTCGTGCACAGCAAATATTCCTGCAATAGTTCCTGGCACACCAACTGCCATTCCACCTACTTTACTTTTTTCTGTAATAAAATCACCGTTTTCATCTAAATACATATCCCGTGAAGCTGCCATAGGAGCCTTTTCCCTATAATCTAAAGCACCAATTTCTCCATATTGAGTACGGTAAACCATAAAACCGCCACCTCCAAGATTTCCAGCAAAAGGGAATGAAACTGCTAAAGCCATTTCTGTGGCAATCATTGCATCAAAAGCGTTTCCACCTTTCTTTAAAATTTCAATTCCTATTTTTGAAGCTTCTTCACGGGCTGAAACTACCATTGCTTTTTCTGAAATGATACTTTTTTTGGTCTCTACTTTTATTTCAGAAAGAGGAGTTGTAGCTATTTCAGCTTTTTTCACTTCTTGTTTACAAGAAATAAAGAGTATAATGACGAAAAGAAAAATAAGGTTTTTCATAAATTTTCTAATTGAAGGAGTTTATTTGATGTGAATGATTCTAATTCGATAAAAAATGAAGTGAATTCTTCTTCAAACTCGGTATAATATTTTTCAAGTTCAATGACTGCAAAATTCATTTTTGAAATATTATTAGTACGTCTGTTCATCTGCACTAATATCTTACTAATTCCTGGAACTGTAGCATAGCTCAACAACCAATTATCAGAAATCATATACGGCATCATTTGTTGAATCCTTGATGGGAGTATATCAAAATCTGTCCGCAGTAATTTGTAGAAATCTTGAATATATTCTTCTAAGGGTTGTTTGTGATAATCATTCCAGTTTTTTGCTAAAAAATGATCGTATAGAATATCTACAATTACACCACTATAATGGCTATAATTATCATGTAACCTAGCAGTGCTTTTTCTCACTATGGGATGCTGGTCTGTAAAGGTGTCTATCTCTCTGTGTAAAAGGATTCCTTTTTGAATTTGAAGAGGGTATTTTTTATAACTTTTGCCCTTGATACCATCGGCGATAAAATTCCCAATCGTTACCGCTTCATTACTCCCTGATAGATATATATGTGCTAAAAAATTCATTCCGCACAATTTACAAAATAGGTTAAATAAAAAAGTATCTTTGTCAGAAATTGATTAAAATATGACATTAATTAAGTCTATTTCTGGGATTAGAGGTACCATAGGAGGTTTTCAGGGAGATAATTTAACACCAATTGATGCAGTAAAATATGCTGCAGCTTATGGATCTTGGGTAAAAAATCAACGAGATAAAGAAAATTATCGAGTAGTTGTTGGGAGAGATGCTAGAATTTCGGGTGAAATGATACAACAATTAGTGATGAATACTTTAGTTGGTTTGGGAATTCATGTTATAGATTTAGGGCTTTCTACAACTCCAACTGTTGAAATGGCTGTTACTATGGAACATGCTGATGGAGGAATAATCTTAACAGCTAGTCATAATCCAAAACAATGGAACGCTTTAAAATTACTAAATAATAAGGGAGAGTTTCTAAATGCTGATGCAGGACAAGAAATTCTTGATTTGGCTGAAGGGAATGAACTCACTTTTTCTGAAGTTGATGATTTAGGAAAGATTACAAAGAATTCTGCCTATATAGATTTACATATTGAAGAGATATTAGACCTTCCGTTAGTGAATGTAAAGAAAATTAAAGAAGCAAAATTTAAAGTAGTGGTGGATGCTGTTAATTCTACTGGTGGAATTGCAGTACCGTTATTACTAGAAGCTTTAGGAGTACATCCAGTAAAATTATATTGTGACCCTACTGGCCATTTTCCACATAATCCAGAACCTTTAAAAGAACATTTGGGAGATTTAATGGAAAGAGTAGTTTCAGAAAGAGCAGACTTTGGTCTTGTTGTAGATCCAGATGTTGATAGATTGGCTTTTGTAGATGAAAAAGGGGAGATGTTTGGTGAAGAGTATACTTTAGTTGCTGTTGCAGATTATATACTTCAGCAAACTCCGGGAAACACTGTTTCAAACATGTCATCATCTCGTGCCTTAAGAGATGTAACAGAAAAGCATAATGGAACTTATAATGCGAGTGCTGTAGGAGAAGTGAATGTTGTAAATATGATGAAGGAGACTAATGCTATTATTGGAGGAGAAGGTAACGGTGGAATTATTTATCCTGAATTGCACTACGGAAGAGATAGTTTGGTAGGAATTGCTTTATTTTTAAGTTTCTTGGCAGATGGTTATGATAAAGTGAGTGAGCTTCGGAAAAAATACCCATCATACTTTATGAGTAAAAAGAAAATACAATTAACACCAGAGTTAGATGTTGATGCTATTTTGAGTGTGATGGAAATTAAATATGCTTCAGAAGAAATTAATACTATTGATGGAGTAAAAATAGATTTTGAAAATAACTGGGTACACCTTAGAAAGTCTAATACAGAGCCTATTATTAGAATTTATACGGAAGCTGAATCGCAAACAGAAGCAGATGAATTAGCAGATCGTATTATTAAAGAAATAGAAGAGATAGCAAATTTATAATTTATATTATGTTGTCACAATTAGAAATAGAGAGCAAAGTACTGGAAACATATTTTAATGATTTCAGAAAAAACATTTTAGGCATAGATAAAACTTTTGAATCTCCTTTTGGAACTGAAAAGATTGTATATGTAGATTGGACGGCTAGTGGGAGGCTTTATGGCCCTATAGAAAAAAAGATGATGCTTGATTTTGGTCCCTTTGTGGCCAATACTCATACTGAAACTACTGTAAGCGGTACGGTAATGACACTTGCTTACCATAAGGCAAGAAAAATTATTAAGGAACATGTAAATGCTCATATAGAGAACGATGTGTTTTTACCTTGTGGGACAGGAATGACAGGAGCTGTAAATAAATTTCAACGAATTTTAGGGCTTAAAGTTCCTGAAAAGTTGAAAGATTATTTTTCTATTCCAGATAAGGAACGTCCAGTCGTTTTTATTTCGCATATGGAACATCATAGCAATCAGACCTCTTGGTTAGAGACAATTGCAAAAGTTGTTGTAGTGCCTAGTGATGACAAAGGGTTGTTTAGTATTAAAAACCTCAAAGAGTTAGTTGAAAAATATAAGGACACTCCTATAAAAATTGCTTCTATAACTGCTTGTTCTAATGTTACGGGTATCACAACTCCTTATCATGAAGTAGCAAAAGTGATGCATCAAAATGGAGGCTTATGCTTTATAGATTTTGCCTGTTCTGCACCTTATGTAGCTATTGATATGCACCCAGAAGATCCAGAAGCATATTTAGATGCAATTTTCTTTTCGCCACATAAGTTCTTGGGAGGTCCAGGAACGAATGGAGTACTAATTTTTAATAAGAAAATGTATCATAATATTGTTCCAGATTGCCCAGGTGGCGGTACGGTAAGTTGGACGACACCCTGGGGAGATCATAAGTTTTTGGATAATATTGAGGACCGAGAAGATGGAGGAACTCCTGGGTTTCTTCAAGTAATAAAGACTTCTTTAACTATAAAGTTAAAAGAAAAAATGGGTGTTCAGAATATGATGAAACGGGAAGAAGAATTGGTTTCTTATATTTTTGAAAGATTCAACCAACATTCAGAAATTAAAATTCTTGCAGGGCATCATGAACATAGATTAGGTGTAATTTCTATTTTAATAGGAAATTTACATCATGAGCTTGCTGTAAAATTATTAAACGATCGTTTTGGTATTCAATCACGTGGTGGATGTAGTTGTGCGGGTACTTACGGGCATCACCTTTTAAAAATAGATCATCAAAAATCTGATGAGATAATAGGAAAACTTGAAGATGGTACTTGTGAGTTAAAACCAGGATGGGTTCGTTTTTCAATACATCCTACAACTACCAATGACGAAATAAAATATGTTTGTGACAGTATCATTTCTTTATCTAAAAACTATAAGGATTGGGTAAAAGAATATAGTATTGTTGATGGGAATTATGTTCATAATGATGAAACAACTTCACCTTTACAGGAAAGCTGGTTCGAGTTATAGAAAATACTACAGAAACTCTTTCGGAACTTTATTTCTGTGTTTCCAACGTTTGTGTGTCCATAAATAATACTCAGGAGCTTCGTAAATCATCTCTTCTAGATATTTTATAAACATATCTGTAATCTCGTAATCTTTATATTCATTAGGATTTATGGCCACTGTTTTAAAAGTGGTTTCGTAATAACCTCTTTTCACTTTTCTTGTTCTAAAAAATAGAACAGACATATCTAATTCCTTTGCTAATTTTTCCGCTCCTGTATGAACGGGAACTTTTATATTCATAAAATTGGTCCAGTGAAAAGCTTTATTAGCTTTTGGAGATTGATCTGAAAGAAACCCAAAAAAAGCTATTTTGCCTTCTTTTTTTAAACTTCTTAAAGTAAAAACAGTCTCTTTATTTGTGATAAGATATGTGTTATATCTTGCTCTAATTCTTCTAACAAGTCTGTCAAAATATTTATTATTAAGTCTTTTGTAAACTGCATAACCATCAAAACTCACATATTTCTGTATAATAAATATCCACTCCCAACTTCCATAATGTGCACACATCATCATAATACTTTTATTCTCTTTCTCTAACTTATGTACTTCTTCAATATTGGTGAATTTAAATCTTCTTTTCATTTCAGCTTCAGAGATGGTTAAAGATTTAATAGATTCAAAAATCATATCGCAAAAATGCTGATAGAATTTTTTTGCAATAGTTCTTATTTCACTATCAGACTTTTCAGGAAAACAAAGTTTAAGATTGTTTCTAACAACTTTTCTGCGATATCCAAAAACATAAAAGACAAAAACAAATAATATGGATGAAAACATATAAAGAACTCTCGTAGGTAGAATAGAAAGTAACCAGATGAAAGGGTAAATTAATAAATAAGCAATTAAATGCATAATTGAAGAATGTGATTTAAACTTTTTTGTTAGCACAAAACTAACTAATCTTATCACATAAATAAAGCATTAGATTTATGGAAAATATTCATTTGGCAACATTGGCTATAATAGTAGTAAATGTTATAATATCAATTAAGGGATTTAATGACTATTCTTTTTTTGAAAAGTACAAGTTCAATATTGCTGGAATTAGAAAAGGTGAGCAAATACGAATGTTTAGTTCTGGATTTTTACATTTAGATTTTTCACATCTTATTTTTAATATGCTAACACTTTACTTTTTTGCAGATGTTGTAATTTTCTCATTGGGATATATTAAATTTATTTTAATTTATTTGGCAAGCTTATTGGTAGGTAATTTGTTGTCCTACTTTTTCCATAAGGATGAATATCATTATAGTGCGATAGGAGCAAGTGGAGCAGTTATGGGGGTTTTATATTCTGCTATTCTTTTTTATCCAGATATGGGATTGTATTTGTTTTTTATTCCAATTCCTATTCCAGCTTGGATTTTCGGAATAATGTACTTGCTGTATTCTATTTATGGAATGAAAAAGCAATTAGGTAATATAGGGCATGATGCTCATTTTGGTGGAGCTATAGCTGGATATGTTTTGACGCTTTTATTTGCACCTTTCCTATTGAATACACAATTATGGATAGTCGTGTTATTAGCAATTCCACTTATTTTACTTTTTGTATTAATTAAACTCAAGAAAATTTAAATATATAGATTATGAAGACATTGCAGATTATTTTAATTTTATTAGTCAGTACTATAGCTACATCTCAAAATAGCTTTCAGCCTACGGTAGATGTTGCAGGTGAAGGGATTGTTAGAGCTGTTCCAGATGAAGTAACTATTAATGTTCAAGTTGAAAACAAAGGGGAGAACCCTAAAGAATTAAAGAAAGAAAATGATAGGATTGTAAATGATGTTTTAGTTTTCATTAAAAGCTTAAAAATTAAAGAATCAGATACTAAAACGCAGTATATTAGACTTAATAAGAACTTTGATTATCAAAGTAAAACCTATCACTATGTAGCCAACCAATCCATTTCTGTGAAGCTTAAGGATTTAAGCAAGTATGAGTCATTAATGAATGGTTTACTAGAAAGTGGGATTAATAGAATAGACGGTATCTCATTTTCGGTTTCAAATAAAGAAGAACTCCAATCTGAAGCTCGGATAAAAGCGGTACAAGATGCTAAGAAAAAGGCAATGGAATATGCAGGAGTATTAGATCAATCTATTGGA
>Ga0164318_10004374_pt1 | contig 13578 bp, 8 predicted proteins | sample GuaBasSedimGuay9_FD_113734 | JGI IMG/M metagenome (GOLD analysis project Ga0164318, IMG submission 113734) | Subseafloor sediment microbial communities from Guaymas Basin, Gulf of California, Mexico - Guay9, Core 4571-4, 0-3 cm | ecosystem: Environmental > Aquatic > Marine > Hydrothermal vents >...
TAACTGGATGGTATAATTCTATCACAGGAGCTCCTTACATTGTAATAAAAGGGACAACTGATACTGGAAGTGGAGTTAGAGAGGTAAGATATACTACTGATGGGACAGAACCAGGTCTGACAAATGGCATCTCCTATACTGCTCCTTTCCAGATTGATAATGTTAAGATAGATGCTGGAAACTTTAAATTTGCAGGATTTGATAATGTTGGAAATAAGGAAACTACAAAATCAAATACTCAGAATATCTGGGTAGATACAATTTCTCCACATACAGAATTTTCTTTGAATGGAAATACATTTACTCTGAATGCTACAGATAATCTTTCTGGAGTAAAAGATACTTATTATTCCTTTGATGGAAGTACCTGGAATACTTACACAGGGCCTGTTCCAATAACTCCTGCAGTTACTCAAATCTATTATTATTCAGTGGATAATGCAGGTAATGAAGAAACTCACCATCTGTATGATTTTGCACCGGTGGAGATTTCAGGATATGTGAGAGATATAAAAGGGGAAGGTGTAAGTGGAGTGAAATTACTTCTTATTGGAGACAATGGAACTAAACTGGCAACTACTACCAATAATATGGGATATTATGAATTTTCAAATGTTGACCCTCGTGGAAATTATTCCGTTATTCCAAAAGATGGAAATTTTGCTCCTTTAAGAAGGGAATACTCCTCTCCAATCAATGACCAGACAGAGCAGAACTTTGTCCTTTACAGTGGATGGACTCACATAAATTATGATATTGGCTGTACAAATAATTATCGTAGTGCTTCAGAAAAAGTTGAGGAGGGAAGCAAACTCATTGGAGAATTTACTGATACAGGAAGGAACTTAAGTATACTGTCTGGAGATATAGATGGAGATGGTAAGGTAGAACTTTTAACATCTGATGGAACTTCACTGAAAATTTATAAATATAATTCCCATACAAAGACATATGATTTAATATGGACAGTGGCAATTACAGGTAAACTTTCACTTCTTGATAATGTGGATAGTGATACACAACTTGAGATTTATGTCTCCACAAAAGATGTGAATGGTGACCTGACATTGAAGATTTATAAATGGGACAATATAACTTCTCAACTCAATTGTATTAAAACTATTACAAAATCCGGAACAAATACTGCTGATTACTGGATACCGAGAATTGGTCAGGATAAAGTTGTAGCTGGAATAAAAGCCCCAGAAGGGACAGGTTTGAATGGAGTGAGTGTATTTGATTACAGTTCAGGCACAGAAAACTTCTTTGTTGGCACACCTGATGATAGAATCCTTTCTCCCGAATGGCTACCTGCAGGAGATTACAATAAAGATGGAAAATTTGAGTTAATCCTTACAGGAAAATCAGATATTTCTGATTTGAAAGTTAAGGGAATTGATGAAAATGGAGCAAGTATATTTACAGCTACATTTGCAGGTATAAAAGGGAAGATGATAGGTTTAAATGCAGACCTTGATGTGGATGGTGTTCCAGAAATACTTGTCTTTGAATCTCACAATTCTTCAAATCCAGGGGATTCAACTGTTTATATCCTTAAGACAGATGGTTCAATTGATAAACAGTATAGGCTTTCATCCACACCACAGGATAATGAGAATCTCTATCCAGCAACAGGAGATATAAATAATGATGGAGTTAGAGAAGTTGTTGTATCTGATGATAGTGGAAATATCTATGTTATCAACATGCTGACACAGACGCTCATAACTTATAAACCTGGTATTGGAAGAGTATGGGCAATTAATGAATTTGATGGAGATAAAGGAAATGGTAAAGAGATAATAGTAAGTTCTTTAACACCTCCTTACCAGATAAAAGTTCTTGATAAAGACCTTAATGAAAAATACATTTATCCACCAGAAGGAAGCATTTCAATAAATTCTCCTGTTAGTTGCCTTATACTTTCTGATTTGAATGGTGATGGAGTAAATGAGATAATCTTTTCTGCTGATAAACTCTATATTATAAGACCTTCTCTACCTTCTGATATTCCAGCTCCACCTTCAAATCTTCAGGTTTCACTTGATTTGAACAATAATGTTGTATGTGTATGGCAGGATAATTCAGACAATGAACTTGGATTTAAAATCTATAGATCCAATAATCCATCTGATCCTGAATCATGGAAACTGGTAGGAGAAACCCAGACAAATGATACATTCTACGTTGATACTTCTGCTCCTTCAGGATACTGGACTTATAGAGTAACTGCTTATAATGAATGTGGAGAGTCAAATCCTGCTGAAGGAGAAGTGATATATGTTCCTCCTTCTGGAGAGGAGGGAGGTGGAGGATGTTTCATTGCAACAGCTGCTTATGGAACACCTTTTGCCAAAGAAATAGATTATTTGAGGAAATTCAGAGACAGATACCTGCTTAAAAACAGAATTGGAAGAGCACTTGTAAGATTCTATTACAGACATTCTCCTCCAGTTGCAGAGTTTATAAGCAAATCCTCCTTATTGAGAAAAATTACAAGATTCTTCCTTGCTCCTTTAGTATTTATGGTTAAACTCATTATCACTGGACACAAGTTTGTTTTAATCACAATTTTTGCTTTACCATTACTCCTGCTATTTTTCCTCATAAGGAAAAGGAGGCTTAAAAATGCATAAACTTAAGTGGGGCTTTCTTCCAATTTTGCTGTTGATAATTTCCGCACCGATTTTTGGAAGTGGAATATTGAAATTCAGTCCCCCATATGATATAAAACTTCTCAATTTACAAAAATCTTTTTCTGTCCTGGGAGGAAAACAATCAGGTATTGTAAAATCATTTACCTTCCATATAGACCCAGAAAAAGATGTTTTTCTTGCAAGAACAGGGGGTAAATATGATGTTTTGAAAGTGAAAGACCTTAAATTTAAGGGAAAAATTGGATATCCACAATTACCTGTTAAAGTCTTTACATTTCAACTCCCTGAAAATTCTGTTGTTGTTGGTGTAGAGGTTGTAAATGGGAAATATGTTGAGATTAAGAATAAATTGAAAATAGCGCCTGTCCCGCGACCCTTAAAAACAGCAAAATTCTTAAACTTAAATCCTTCTAAGGAAGCATATTCAGTTGATAAATTAATCCCTGGTAAGATAATTTCCTATAAAATCGGTAAGAAAAGAAAGAAAATTTATGGAGCAATTTATTTCTATCCTGTCCAGTATAATCCTCTGAAAAAGAAAACATACCTTATTTATTCTGCAAAGATTAACCTTTATTACCGTATAAATGGAAGTAGCAAAAATTATGCAAGTTTAAATTCAAATCCTGAATGTATAATTATCTGCCCTGAAATTTATTCTGATATAAATTATTATGACCCTTCAGACCCTTTAAGCAGTCCAGCAAATAAACTGAAAAATCTCCACCAAAATATGGGAATCTCCACTGAAATTTATACAATTGAAGATATAAACGACTTGCAGTATGGACAACCAGGGCAACCTCCTCTCTTTTCATTCTGTAATATTGAAAGATTCTGTCCTGAAGGTGGATTCTATAGAGGGGGACAGACAGGGGTTATTAACTGGGATATTATTGCAAAAAATTACAATGAAAAACTTGCAAGAAAGATTTTATCTTTTATTGCAGACCTTGCTGATGCACCTGGATATGACCCCGGTTATGTTTCCAACCCGAATTTAAAATACATAGTTCTTTTTGGTAACAGTCAGGATATACCTCCAAGTTATTATGTTATAAATACTGTAGATGGAGAGATTCCTGAAGGTGATTACCATTCATGGATTCCAACAGATTTCTTCTATTCTCTTGCTGATACTAATGATTTAATCCCGGATTTTGGTGTTGGAAGATTACCTGTTAATGATGTTACAGATGGGGATACTGTTCTTTATGGGACAATTACAGAGATTTCAATAACAGATACAGATATTACAATTACAGATACAGGAATCCTTCATGACCCTGGGGATTTGAAAGGGATGACTCTTAAAATCGTTGATAATGCTTCAGGTGGGCCTGATGCAACTGGAAGATACCTCCATATAGTTTCATCTTCATATGATGCTCTAACAAATACTTTAACTCTCCATTTAAGTCTTGCTTCATGGATGGATAATGTTGAGGTTGGAGACCATTATGAAATAATAAATTTAAGGGATGATGCATTATTTCTGGCAGATAAGATTGTAAACTGGTATTCAAATCTCAATTATTCATGGTTTAAAAATGTTGCTCTATGTGGAGGCCATCCATTTTATAATCCACCATATTACCAGATATTCTTCTGGGGAGAACTTGCCTGTCTGGATGTTCTGAATGCTTCTGATGAGGATTTTGATAATAAATCTTACTTTTCAGGTATGAATGTTAAAAAGTATTTTCTGACTGATGAAGGATATGATGAATCTTTCAAAAAAGATGATGTTGAGCCACTCTTAAAAGATGGTTCAGAACATGGATTTGTTTATCTGGTCGGGAATGGTGGAGGAGATTGTTTTTATTTTGATGATGGAACAAAAATAGATACATCAGAACTTCTGAATTATGACCCAACTTCTAATTATCACATTCCAGTGGTTATATCTCCTGCAGATATAAATGGAGCCTTTGATACTGAAATATGGGACCCATACAATTTCAACATTTCTTTTGGAGAAAGTATCCTGTTTTCTCCTGCAGGTGGAATTGTATACTTTGGTTCCACAAGAAGAAGTTTCTCTTCTCTGTTTTATTCAATATCTTCTTCAGAACCCGGTGTAATCTACCACCATGTAGGTTTAATGCCTGAAATAACAGGATTGGTTTTCAGAAGATACCATAGAGGGAATAACAGAATTGGAGATATATTTTCAGAAGCACTTAAAGATTATTACCTTTTAAATGGTGATAACTGGGACAATTTACATTTCCGCACACTTATGGAATTCACTCTCCTCGGAGACCCTGCTTTAATTCTCCCAGCCCAGCAAAAAGACCCTGAAGATGATTATCCTTTACCATCTGTTGAAGCACTTAATCCAAGACCGAATTATCCTTTAAATTTATATAATTTCCCTGTTTATGAAGTTCCGGATAAAGGAAAAATAAATGTGAATTTCTCTGTAAATACTCAATCTCCTTCTGTTGAATTCAAACTTGTTGATGTCAGGTATTCTAAAACAGATAAAAAGAGTATTCTATCTCCATCATCAAATTTCACAACTGAATTTGACAGCACTGATTGTGGCCCTGATGATTATCCAAATGGTCCATCTGTTTACTTTGTTAGAGTTTCAAATAAGGAAAAATACAGAGATAATTATTCAAGAGAAAGAAGGTTGTATATAGAGGTTGTTAACAAATTTGTTCCTGAAGGTGATATTCTTTTAATTGATGATGATGAATACAGGGGATTTATCTGGGATATCTTTCCTGATTATGAAGATATATATGAAAAGGCACTGGAAGATCTTGGATATGTGAGAACAGATGTAGAAAATCCACCACCAGGAACTATTGGAAGATATAAAGTATGGCATGTTGAAAACACAAATGGTCTTAATTTACCTGGAGAAGGAAGACATGGAGATATTACACCTGATATACTTGACTACTACACCAGTAATGGAAAAGCAGTGATATGGTTTACCGGTGATGATAATATAACAACTCTTGTGAATAAGTTAAATAAGTGGCCAATTTCAGAAGAGGAGGAGTCTGAAACAGAAGTTGAAAAATATTCTGGAGACTGGAAAGCAATAGTGGAATTTATTGAAAATGGAGGGAAACTATTCTTAACAGGTGAAAATATAGGTTCTGATATTGGTGAAAGTTATTTTTACAAAAATTATCTGCATTCAATTTTTGTTCAGGATGATATTGACCTTTCCAAAATAGATGGAATTTATGATGACCCTTTAAGCGATGGGATTTCTGATATTGATATTTCTTCAATCTCTCCAACTGAAATAGACCCGTATAATGGTTCATCATTATGCATTTTATACCAGCAGGGTTCAGGCCCTGGAAACTGGGAATCTTCTGGTGGTGCAGGTATAAGATATTATGATGATGAAACTTCCGGAGCACTTGTTTACTTCTCATTTGGATTTGAAAAGATTACTTCATCAACAGATAGAAAAGAAGTTCTTGAGAAAGTTCTTGATTGGCTTTCCAATCCAACTCCAACAGGACTATTTACTGCTATTGCTGGTGATGAAATTGTAACTCTCCGCTGGGAAATTCCTTCTGATAAAGATGGAGTTTTAATAATAAGAAAAGAGGGAAGTTACAGTTCCGGAATCCCTCAGGATGGAATACTTTATATCCCGGGTGCTGTCATTTCAGATGGTGAAGTAATCTATGTTGGTGATGATGAATTTTATGTTGATACAGGGCTTGAAAATGGAAAAACATACTATTATACATGCTATTCTTATGACTCAACTTTAAAATATTCACTCCTTGGCCATGATTATGCAACTCCTTCTGAAGGTGAAGAAGGCAATCTTGGTGTGAATCTTCAGGCAATAGGTGGGAAGATGAAGGTTATTCTCCACTGGAATCCAATTTCTACAGAAGAAGGCTTTATTATAGAAAGAAAACATTTCACACCATCAAATCCTGAACCTGAATATGAAAGAATTGCAGTGGTTGGGCCTGATGAGACCACTTATGTGGATACAGACCTTAAATGTGATAGCAGACCTTATTTCTACAGATTGAGGAGTCTTGACCTTAATAGAAAATCAAATGAAGCTTCTGCCACTCCATCTGCATTTCCTGGCCCAGAAAATCCGACAAATCTCCAGGGTTTACCAGGTTATAATGCTGTAACTGTTGTCTGGGATGATAATACTGAAAACGAAACCAGTTATTACATTGAACTGTGGAAACATCCTCCTTCTGATATTGATACTCCAGATTCTGAAATTGAAGTGGGTCCATATTCAGGAAAAGGTACTGTTTCAGAAAGTATCTCTGTAGATACTTCCATTGTTGAGAATAATGTTCTCTATATAAGAGTGAGAGCTTCCACTGTTGTTGATAGTGAAATTGAGTATTCACTTTATGCTACTTCAAAAGATGACCCATCAAAGAATTATGTGAAAGTTACATTTTTCCTGGATGCTCCTCCAGAAGAAGGAACCGGAGGAGGATGTTTTATTGCCACTGCAGCATTTGGTTCTCCACTTTCAAAATATGTTATTATTTTAAAGGAATTTAGAGATAAATATCTTCTGACAAATTATCCTGGAAGAAAATTTGTATCATTCTATTATAAAGTAAGTCCACCAGTGGCAAGATTTTTGGAAAACCATCTCTTCTTCAAAATTATTGTGAGAACTTTACTTTATCCTGTTGTGGGTATTGCATTCATTGTAGTGAAAGGTTATTCAATCTGGCTTCTTACAATTTACTGCCTGTACATTTACTTATCTCTTTATCGTCGGGTAAAATTAAAATACAGATGAAAAAGTTATTTTCTGGAATTTTAATTATTTTCCTTTGTTCTATATGTGTTGAAGGGAAAGAGGATTACTCAATAATTTTAAAAAGGAATATATTTACTTCTCAACCCCCAAGAATACCAAAAGTTGAAAAGAAAACAATTCTGAAACCACCACCTCCTCCACCAGGTCTTGATACTCTCATTGAGATAGTTGGAATCTTCTATTTCAAAGAGGGCCCTTCATATGTAATAATCAGAGGAAAGAGAGACAGGAAAGAGGGTATTTACAAAGAGGGTGATAGAGTTGAGGGGGCAGAAATTGTTAAAATTGAGAAAGATAAAGTAATTTTTAAATACAATGGTGAAACAATTGCTATCTCTTTTGAAAATAAAATAGAACCTGGTAAGTATATATCTGTGAAAAATGTTGAAGTAAAAAGAGAACCACAAAAAGTTGTAATTCCAGAACCCAAGGGGTCTTTCATAATTGACTTTGGTGAAGCATTGCATTCCATTAAGAAAGATAAATTACTGCTTAAAAATATAAATATTGCTCCTTATGTAAGGAAAGGGAAAATAGAAGGGTTTAGAATAAGCAGGATTCCTTCAAATAGCCTTCCTTACAAATATGGTTTCAGGAATGGTGATGTGATAAGAAGGGTTAATGGAATATTGATTGACAGTCTTTCAAAAGGATTTGAAGTTTATAAACAGATTTTGGAATCCGGAGTAAAACTTGTCACTGTGGAAGTTTTAAGGAATGGTAAACCAATCCTTTTGACCTACCGTGTTCGATGAAAGAAACCTATCTTTATGAACCGCTTGAAGGAAATAAGGTAAAATGTAAAACTTGCAACCATTTCTGTATTATCAAAGATGGAGGGAAGGGAAGGTGTGGAGTTAGAGTTAATGAGGGAGGAAAACTTTACACACTTGTATATGGAAAATTGATAGCAGAAAATATAGACCCTATTGAGAAAAAGCCATTTTACCACTTTCTTCCTCAATCTTTCGCTTTATCAATTGCAACTGTTGGATGTAATTTTTCCTGTCCTTTCTGTCAGAATTATGAAATTTCTCAGGTATGGGATGGGATTGTTGGGATTGATGAGAAACCTGAAAGTGTGGTTAAAAAGGCTATTTCTTATAAATGCGAAAGCATCTCATATACATATACAGAACCAACAGTATTTTTTGAATTTGCATATGATACTGCAAAGATTGCAAAGGAGAATGGGCTGAAGAACAATTTTGTAACTAATGGATATATGAGTAAAGAAGCACTGGAAATGATTTCTCCATACCTTGATGCTGCAAATGTTGACCTTAAAGGCGATGAGGAATTTTACAGAAATTTATGTAAAGCAAAAAGAGAACCTGTGATTGAAAATATAAAAAAAATGAAAGAACTGGGGATATGGGTGGAAGTTACAACTCTTATAATTCCGGAATACAATGATTCTGAAGAAACAATCAGGAATATTGCAAGGACAATAAAAGAAATAGACCCTTCAATTCCATGGCATATCAGCAGATTTTTCCCTCATTTTAAAATGAGAAACCATTATCCAACACCTGTTGAGAAGATAAAAAGAGCAAGAGAGATTGGATTTGAGGAAGGTTTAAAATATGTTTATACAGGAAATATACCTGGAGATGAAGGAGAAAACACATATTGTCCATCCTGTAAAAAGGTTCTTATAAGGAGATTTGGGTACAATATTCTTGAGAATAATATCATAGATGGAAAATGTAAATTCTGTGGAGAAAAGATAGATGGAGTTTTTTAAGATTCATTCAATCTTTTTGCAGTTTTAATGGCATCCCTCACAGCAAAATTTCCATCAAGTCCAAGGCAGATAATTCCAGCAATTATTAAAGCAACAGCCAGTCTTGGAACTTTCTCCTCTTCCTCCTCCTCTTCTTTTTCCTCCTCCTCTTCTATTACAATACCTTCTTCAGTCATTTCCACAGGTTTTTCACTCATAATCCCTGCAGATTCTTTTCCGGGAACCCCTTTAATCCAGAATGTAATTCCTGTAACAATGAGAGAAAGACTTATAAGTATAATGAAAAAGAAGATAGCCCCTTTTCCAATCTGACCATTATAAATCTGACCAAGCCCAGGACATATCGTTGAGAGGACTGCAGCAATTCCTGTTGATTTTTGCTCATATTTACGCCTTATCTTTGCTCTCAATTCCTCTTCTTCTATTATCCTTTTTTTCTCTTCATCGCTTAAAACTCCCATTTCTTCCTCCTACTTGTATTCCCACTTTACTCCTTTTATCTTTTCATAAAGTTGAGGAAGAATTTTGAAATTTTTATTTATAGGCATAAATATCATAAATACATCTATTGATTCTCCTTTTTTCAATTTCTTTTTTGGAGGAACACTGTTTATAAATACAAAATTCTCCCCTCTTCCCCAGATAACAGCAGGTGCAATCAATCCAGCCCCTTCTCCTTTCCCATTGTGGACATATATCCAGTTTGCCTGGCCGATCTTTGTTCTTTTTGTTTTTTTGAGTTTATAGGTTAAAATTTTCCCTTTCTTTGGAATTGTGTAATATTTAAAGGATTCATAAGCAGAATCAACACCCCAGTTTATACCACATATATGTGCACCTTTCCCCAGATATTTAAATTTTGAGTAAATGGCAAGGAAAGGATATTCCTTTCTTATTTCCAGAAATAATTCAAGTTGATAATCAGGGTATACCTTACTATCGTTCCCTATGGAAAATTTTGCATTTATAACTTTTCTGTCTTTTTCATCCACAACTACTTTTGCTTCTTTCAGTTTCTGAACAAGTAAATCTCTCTTTGCAGTGAAATCTTTTGCTGCAAAATACATCATCTTCCCATTACTGAATATGGATTCAGCCTGGACAATATAAATATTTCCCTTTGTGAAAAGGAAAATGTCCTCTTTTTCTATCTTATACCCGAATTTTTCTGCACAGAATACTTTTAATGGAAGGACTAATAGAAACAGAGATAAAATTATTTTTCTCATCTTTCCCCCCTTTAAAAAATTTAATCCTTAATGTTTATATTTGTCAAATCCTCTCTTCTTTAAAAAATTGACTGGGATAACGGAAAAAGGTAAAATTGGAGTATGAAAGTAATTTACATCATACTTGTGATTTTCCTTTCCACTCTTATCGGAACAGCAGTTGGACAATTGATACTTCTTTTTTTGAATGATAAAAGTTACCTTTACCATATCTTTTCTTCCTGGGTTTCCCCCTCCTGGAAAATTGATAAACTTGATTTGATTGTAGCCACTGTAAATCTTGGTATCTCAATTAAACTCAATATTATGAGTATAGTCGGAATGGTAACAGGTGCAGTTTTTGCTTTGAGAAGATTGTAATCCTTCCAATGGGTATAAAATTTTATATCCGTACATATGGATGCCAGATGAATTTCCTTGATTCAGAAAAACTGGAGACAATCCTTTTAAAAAATGGATTTGAAAAAGTTGATAATCCAGAAGATGCCGATGTTTTAATTGTAAATAGTTGCAGTGTCAGAAAGCATGCAGAGGATAGAGCATTTGGATATCTCAATTCTTTAAAATTTTTGAAAAATAGAGGGAAGATTTTCTGCCTTTATGGTTGCACTGCAAATATCTATGGAAGTCAGATAATTGAAAAATATCCATTTATTGATGTTGTTTGTGGGCCTAATAAAATCCGTGAAAGTCCGAAAATTTTAAAAGAAGCTTTGAATGGAGAAAAAATTGTTTGTGTAGGGGAGAGTGATAATCCATTTATAGAAGATTTGATAAATGTCGGAGGCAAAATTTCAGCATCAATTTCTATAACGAAAGGATGCAATAACTTCTGCAGTTATTGTGTTGTTCCTTTTGGAAGGGGAAGACTGATGAGCAGGAGTCCACAGTCAATAATTGATGAAATAAAAAGGCTGGTTGATAAGGGAATAAAAGAGATAATACTTCTTGGGCAGAATGTGAACGAATATGGTAAGGATATCGGCACAGACTTTGTTTCTCTTCTTGAGAAAATACATCAGATTGATGGTATTTTAAGAATTAGATTTCTCACATCTCACCCAAAGGATGTACCTGAAAAATTGATCCTTTCTTTCAGGGATTTACCAAAACTCTGCAAGCATTTCCATCTTCCTTTACAATCAGGTTCTGATAGGATTCTGAAATTGATGAATAGAAAATATACTGTTTCTCATTATCTTGGTATAGTTGAGAAAGTGAGGGAGGTGTGCCCTGATATAACGATAACTTCTGATATTATAGTCGGTTTTCCAACAGAATCGGAAAAAGATTTTTTACAGACATATAAAATTGTTGAAAATGTAAAATTTGATGAATTATTTGTATTCAAATATTCTCCAAGACCTAAAACATCTGCTTCTAAACTTCCTGATGATGTTGGAAAAGAGGAGAAGGAAAGGAGACACAGGCTTATTTACAATTTGCAGCAGAAGATAACAGAGCAGATAAATAAAAATTATATTGGTAAAATTGTGGAGGTGCTTGTGGAGAAAGAAAGTTATAAGAAGAAAGGGTATTTTATTGGTAAAACTCATAACAAAAAGACAGTTTTATTCAGAAAAGAAGGGAATGTAAAAATAGGTGATATTGTAAATGTTGAGATTTTAAACTCTTCTATTCACTTTCTCTCTGGAAGGATTTGCGTGAAATAAATATAAATATCAAGGTGATAATACCGAGAATAAAACTTAACCATACTTTAGTTAAATCAAGTTTTTCCTTTATTATTTCACCTTTTTTCACTATTTCTACTTTTTCTGCGTGGATATCTGTTTCTCCATAATGGATTTTACAGTTCTGATTGAAAACTCCCTCCACTCTCACAATATCTCCTTTTACTCCATACCTTCCAAGATAAGTTATCTTTTCAGCATCTTTTTTGCTCATCCACACTCCAATAACAAAATCGCCATCTTTCAGATTTACCCATCTATTTTCTCCTCTCCCCATAATATCTCCTATTGCTTCCCCTTCAAATATAATTTTTTTACCATCATATTTCTTTCCGTCTTTCTTAAGAATATCTCCTGAAACAAGAATCGCACCATTTGAAACAAACGGGAATAAAATAAAGAATAAGAAATAAAATTTTCTCATCTTTTTCTCCTTATCCCGAAAAGAGAATTAAAAAGAACAAGTATTGAGAAGAATTCAAGCCTCCCTATCCACATTTCAAAAATATATGTAATCTTCAATCCTGCTGGCATAAGTGGAGATGTGATGCCAACAGAAAGTCCGACATTTGCAGCTGCAGAGACTGATTCAAAAAGAGAATGGAGGAATGGGTAATTGTAAAAACATCCAACAATAGCTCCGAAAAGGTAAAGGGATATGTAAGAAATTATAAGAATGCATGCAATTTTCAATTGTGTATCTTCAAGCAATATTTCCCTTATATGATGAAATCTTTCAGTCACCACAGCTGATTCAGGGAATGTAAATCTTTTTATCTCTTTCTTTACCCCCTTTAAAAAAATCCCAATCCTTATAATCTTAATCCCACCGGCTGTAGAAGATGAACTTCCTCCAAGTCCCATTGCAATTATTATTGCAATAAGTGAAATTGGACTCCAGTAATTTAAGAAATGTGAGGAATATATATTTGAATATCCGGTTCCTGTATGGGCAGAAATAAGTTGATAGAAAGTTTTTCTGAAGAAAGAAAGGAAGTTTGGGAATGGAAAATTTTTAATAAATCCTATACACAGAATGAAAAAGAGAGTTAGAATACTTGTAAGAAAAACCTTAAGTTCAAAATTTTTCAGCAATTCCTTTGGTCTACCTGTCCAGACACAGTAATGTACACCAAAGTTTATTGCTCCGAGTGTAAATATAAATACTGTCAATAATTCAAAAATTGGACTGTGGTAATAAGTTATATTCTGAGACTGGACTGCAAATCCTGCTGTATCCCATCCAGCCATAAATACACATATTCCATGGAAAAATGCTCTCCCAAGACTCATATTATGGAAAAGACCAACAAATGTGAAGATAGATGTTCCAATTACAAGATATGTGAAACTTACAAGCCATATAAATTTTGCAGTCTCAACAATATTTGGAAGTATTTTTTCTTCGCGAGCCTCCCCAATATATACTTTTAAAGCACTCCCACCCCTTACA
>Ga0164318_10004376_pt1 | contig 13578 bp, 18 predicted proteins | sample GuaBasSedimGuay9_FD_113734 | JGI IMG/M metagenome (GOLD analysis project Ga0164318, IMG submission 113734) | Subseafloor sediment microbial communities from Guaymas Basin, Gulf of California, Mexico - Guay9, Core 4571-4, 0-3 cm | ecosystem: Environmental > Aquatic > Marine > Hydrothermal vents...
AAACTTTTCCAAAAAAGGAAACGCAGCAAGCCGCGGGGAATTAAACCATAGATCCTTCGACTCCCTTCGGCCGCTCAGGATCAATTCGGCTATAGACTTTTTCTTCGAAAAAGTCTAAGTCTCATTGATTAAAAAAATGGATTAACGACTACAATACGGATTTTCCACATCAATCGCTCAACAATATGACGCCAGAGCAATATCATGAAAACTATACCTGCCCCGAACGAAGCATCGGGGTTAACAAAGAGCTATGTTCTAACTTAAAAACTGCTTGACTAATGTGGAGCATTACATCTATCTACACTTGTTAATAAGTGTATAGCATTAGGGCTATAATGTCAGGTAGTATTTTTGACACTCCCTTTTTATATGTTACCTTGGAGATTTTATTTCAGGAAAGAGAGTAACTTTAGACTTTATGGAAGAGGATATAAGACATCCTTTTTCCGAGCGGGAGATAAAATCTTTTGCTTTTTCAATATCGGATTCCTGTTTCACCACGATATTCGGCCTGACAATGATTTCAGAGAACATAAACCCGTCCTCTGTATGCTCTAATACCCCTTCAGCCTCGCTGGAATAATTCACAAATTCAAATCCGTTTTTTTCGGCGTAAAACAAAAAGGTAGTCATAATACATGAATTTACGGAAGCCACGAACAAGTTCTCCGGAGTCCATATGCCGCTATGCCCGCGGAATTCAGCGGGCGTTGCTATTTCTACATCAGGCTTATCATCTGAAGATAAAACACCCCTTTTAGCCTCAAGCCATTTCACATTAACTTTATAAACGAATTTCTTTGTCCTCATTTATACCGTTTTGCCCCTCTATTATTTTATTGTAACAGCAATCAATAACCCCCAAACAGCTCCATATACGGCTCCCCGCAAAGGCGTGCTGGTCAAAGGACAGGATCCGGAAGAACATTTTCCAAAATGGCCTAATCGATGACTATACCTAAAACAATCCTGATTATCATTATAACAGACTTATCTTACAGTATCATAGGCCTGATGAACAAGTCCCTGATGAACAGGTACCTGTTGAACAGCTGGGACAAGAAGAATAACTTTTGCTTCCCGACGCCCCCACACTGAAAGAGCTCAAAGATTCCTCAATATTTTTACTGCCGCATTTTTTGCATTTAAGCTCTTCCTGTTTAGAGCCCACGCCGGTTAACAAATCAAACTTCTCTCCGCAGTCTTTGCAAACATAAGTATAAATAGGCATAATTGAGACCTCCTGTCCTATTTCCCGCTTTTCTTTTCTAAAATCCTTTTCTTAACTTCCGCCATCATCTTCTCTTCCGTATCAGCCACATCTTTCATAACTTTACCTATAATCCCAAAATACATTTTACTCATTAAAGCGATATTCATCTTAGCTATATAAACATCACCGTTCCTATCCTCATAAACCGCCCAGGTACAGGGCATAATCCCAGCCATTTTAGGATCAACCTTCAAGACTTTATTAGCATATATGGGTTTACAGACAAAATGCATAACCATACTCTTAATATTATCGTAACTTAACCCTTTAGAAAGCTGAGATTTATAAAACTGCCAATCAGGTATCGGAAAGCCCCAGCCCTTAAATTGAGGAACCACATTCCTTACTGCTTCCTCTACCTCCTCAAAACTTCCTTCAATCTTAAAGCTGACCATCATATATTTTCTCAAAACATAGACAAAAGCCAGTCCGCTCAAAATTATTCCCAGTATCAATCCTAATAACAACATAACATTCCTTCCTCTTTATTCTTAAGAATATTTAGAATCCTCAACCGATCTTTGGATTAAGCCCCCCGGCCTAAGGTAAGAATCAAAGGTTTTCTCTTCTCGCCTTTCTGGTATTCCGCTGTTATACTGTCAAGATTAGCCCGGACAAGCTTAACAACATCTTTGATAAGAAAGCCTTCTCTGATAACAACACAGGAGAACTTCTTTATAATTCTGGTTATGTTCGGGCCGAATCGCTTTGAAACAAGGACATTTATCCCCTTTAAGACAAAAGAAACAGACTTTGCCTTGTTTGGGTCTCCGTGAATTTTGCTTTCATCTTCTTCTATTTTTGTGTTCTTTCTCTTCTCTATAAAATCAGCTTTATCTGAGTTTATTCTATAAATAGAGTAATACTCCGCATTGCCGAAATGGCCGTCATCCTTTAAAGTATCCCCATCATCAGTAGCAAACGCGAATAAAAGTTCCATATTGTCTTACCTTTTTTTAAAATAGGAAAACCTGAACCACCTACGAGGAGCCCCTCGGACCACCGCGTAGGTGTTACCAAATGAATTATATGGAATCCACTTCAACTACCTTAGCTAAGATATCGTCTATGGTAACCAAAAGGTACTTTTCTCCTTCAAAAGTTATCTCTGTACCCGAGAAATCCTTGTAGATAACTTTATCTCCCGCGGATAACTGTTCAGATACAGCGGCAGATATTGCTATGACTTCTCCTTCCTTCGGTTTTTCCTTGGCAGTATCAGGAATAATTATCCCGCCCGGCGTTTTATCCGCGGCATTCCGGAATAACTTTATTAGAACATAGTTATTGATAGGCTGAATCTTCTTCATCTTAACACCCCTTTCTTTTTTAAAACTAATCTCCGCCTTTTATCCCTAAAAGGCTGTCTAATTTCACTTTATCAAACCCCACGACAATCCTTCCATCAATGTCCGTCTGAGGAACCCCGCTCTGGCCGCTTCTTCTCATCAAGTCCTGAGCAGCTCTTTCATCACGGGAGACATCCACTCCCCGAAAAGGAATCCTGTTCTTCATCAAATAGGCCTTTACTTTACTGCACCAGGGACAGGTTGGCGAAGAATAAACCGTAACGCTCCTGAATTTTCTTTCTTCTCTCTTCCCTGCCTTAGGCAAAGGCGCCTCTGACAAAGCAATTTCGTAATACTGCTTATTCTGCAAACCGTATATAATTTTAGAAACTTTATCGTCTTTAAGAACCAAAACAGCGGGAACAGAATCTATCCCGTATAAAGGGTGAATATCTTTGACTTTTAAAGCATTGACTGAATAGACCGGAATATCGGGATTATCCTCTTTAACTCCTTCCAAAACGCCTACAGCTTCTTTGCTTTTTTGAGAAGAATCCGAATAGAAAATAACCATAAGAAAAGATTTTTCTTTCTTTATTTTCTCAAAACCTGATTTATCCTGAATGTTTTCAATCATACTTATGACCTCTTAATATCTTTAAGGTAATCCCTTACTGAAACAGCCGCGATAGTTGCTTCCCCACAGGCAACATCTATCTGGCGCACTTTCTTTGAACGCACATCTCCTACAGCATACACTCCCGCAGTCTTCGTCCGCATATCATCGTTCGTCTTGATATACCCGGACCTGTCAAAATCAACAAGACCTTCCAGGAAACCGGAATTAGGCAAAAAACCCACATAGACAAACACCCCTGAAACATCAACTTTTTTCTTCTCTCCTGTTTTGCGGTCTTCTACAGTAACAGAATTGACATTACTGTCCCCGTTCACAGCGACAAGCCTATGGTTTAAGAGAAACTCGGCATTGCTGTTTTTCTTCAGCCTTTCCTGAAGAATCTTTTCAGCGTTCATATAGGACAAAAACTCTATAAAAGTTATGCTTTTTACATACTTAAGAAGAGTTTCTCCCTCCTGAAGGCCGGAATTTCCGCATCCTATGACAGCCACATCTTTATTTTTATAAAGCGGCCCGTCGCAGGTAGCGCAGTAAGAAACACCTCTGCCTTTGAATTCCTTTTCACCAGGAACACCTAATTCTTTAGGGATACTGCCGGAAGCGGTTATCAGGCTATATCCTAAATAAGTTTCTTTGTCTGTCTGGACCTTTATCTTTCCGTCAACAGACTCTATTCTCCTGACTTCGGTAAACTCCAATATTTCAGCCCCAAACCTCTCGGCCTGTTTTTTAAACTTACTTATCAACTCAGCCCCATTGACACCTTCAGAAAATCCTGGGTAATTCTCTATTAAATCAGTTCCGGCAGGCAGGCCTCCGCAGATATCTTTTTCCAGCAAAAGAGTACTGAACATCTCTCTTGAAGTATAGACAGCCGAAGTTAATCCTGCCGGCCCTCCTCCTATAATAATCACGTCATAAATGTTTTCGCTCATTTTTTTCTCCGCTATTTTAAAACCCATCAATTCTAAAGATTATAATTTATTATTAGAAACAGTCAATACCCTTTTTAATCTTCTTGTCCTACGCTGATTTTTCAATTAACTCTATTATTTTCCGGCAGGATGCCGGCAGGCTGGCTTGAATCTTTTCATCTTCAGGCAGAGCTTCTTTTATAAAACCTTCAGTAAAAGGAAGATAATTTACGGTAGTTACTCCTTTATTCCGATAAACGACTATCTGTTTCGGCTGGAGTAATACCGCGGCTGTTTCCATATTTCTTTTCATCGTCTTATAGGATTTATCAAAATTGCACAGTATAACCTGATACAGCTCAAAATCATCAGACACATCCACATTGTGTTCTTTATACTCTTTGCCCATATCAAACACATACCTCACGCCAAAGTTTACCTCTTGAGTATTCCGGCTAAAACTCTCAATAAATTCACGGATAGGTTTACCGCTCGTTATACTGAACAAATTCTTCTTTCCTATATTCTTTCCTTCCATCTTCCACCTCTTTTTACCCTTCTAAGACTTCATAAGCAGCCTGACGATTAAAAGCTGTACCTCACCCTCATATAAACATTCTTGTTCTTTTTCATCTGTCCAAACTCGGTAATTTCATCATTTCCCCAGGGAACATTAGCGCCTAATATAGCTTTTAAATGGTCAGTTACATCATAACTTATACTGGGCCTGAAATATCCATCCCTGTCCGAAGGAGAATAAAAAGTGAACAAAGACAGCATGACCGTCTGGTTTTTAAATAGTTTGGTAATCCGGTTTGTTACCAAATGCCGGTATTGGTCCCAGAAATAATCCGTAGGCAAAAGGTTATTGCGGTAATTGTCATAATCTAACTTCTGCTCATAATAATACTGAAAACCCACTCTCAAGTCATTTCCTAAATCTTTTGAATATCCAACCAATGCTTTAAACATGGAATTTTCAATTAACCTATTGCTTCCGTTATGGTCGTCGCGGGAATTAACATACCCCGCTTCAGCGTTTCCTATGCCAGAGAAGAACGGCCCGCGGATACTCGCCCCGTAAATATCAACTCTTTCATAATATAATTGGCGGGCTAACTCATTCTTATAACTGCGGGGGCTCTTATCAAACCCGTGGAAATAATAAAGAGCGGCTTCATTCCTGCCTAAATTACGGTATATCCTTAAAGCATACTCGCTGTTAGACATCTGGTGCGGAGGCTCAAGCAAATCGCGGTCAGAATTGGTGCCGGCAATTCCCTGCTGAAAACTGTCAAAAAAGGAAAGCCTATCTCCCTCAGCATGAGTATTAGGCTCAAAACGGGAAATTACAACAAAATCTATGCTGGCAATTTTAGGATAGAAAGAAAATTTAACCGCGTCCGAAGGTTGTTTCAAATACTCATCATCCCTCCCGGCAAAAAATGAAACATAATCCTTAGGAAACATATCGTTTATAAAAAGATAATCCCCTGTCCCCCAGGTAAGAATCTGCCGCCCAAGCTTAACATCCATAAAATCATTGGGAGTGAAGGAAAAATTCATTTCTCTTACGTCAAAGTCCGTCTTGCCGGAAAAATATTCGTCAACCGTCCAATCCCCCCTGAAGAAAAACTCAGAGTTCCAGTCAGCCAAGAACGATTTAGGATAATACCTGCTTTTTAACTGAAGCCTCTGTTCTAATAAATTGTAATCGTCTCTTTTTGTCGTATCGCGCCCTATCCTATACCCGTAATCAGCTTCCCAAAAACCGTGAATAGCCGGAAGGTCTTTCCCAAGAATCACTGCCTTAGAACAGGGAGAAGAAAAAAGAATACCAACAATAAGAAATAGTATTATCTTCCGCATTTCCTATTTCCTTTTTATCCATTTCAAAGGCGGCCTTCTTAAAAACCTCTCGGTAAAAATATTATCGTCTAAGTTGATATCATACTGGATTTTGTTGTATGTAATCACTGTGCTTCCTCCGGTATTTAAGTCACTGGCTTTCATCTCAGTAATAGTAGGATAGCCCTGGATATTTTCTACCTTAAGGGCTTCTATTACACGGTATTTCTTCCCCTGGCTATCGTAATACTCAGCTTTTACCGGCATAAAGTTATCTTTCCTAATCCAGATATAATAATAGGAAAATTCCACATTATCTTTATTTTTCGGGACATTCTTGATTTTATAACATCCGTTTTCTTCACCCGTCAATTCGTGAGTATCCTCGTCTATACCTCTTCCGGAAACATCCTCATACACAAAGTGAGACCCCACAAAACTGGAACGTTTATCACTGGAGGCAATTCTGCGAACCAAGTCTAATGCCGGTAAGTAAAGCCACCTGTCATCATCCTTGCCTAAATGCTTCCAGACCATATAAACCATATCCCGAACATCCTCGGGTTTATAGAAATACACGTAGAATTTCTGTTCCCCTCCGTCCTGGACATCTCTCCTCAAAATAGTAAGCTCCCTTATCCTTTTTCTTCCCTGAGAATCGGTTATTTCCATATTAACTTCGGCCATACCGTCATTGCCCTCATAATAAGCAACTTTATTAGCCTTATCCACAATCCGGCCTACGGTCAAATCCGCAGAATATGCCGGAATGCTTAAAAGAAACAAACATAGGATAAATACTGAAGAAATTTTTCTAAACATCTTACTCCTCCTTTTTAAGTTTCAGCAACTTACAAACTCTGTCATTTTTTAACAGACATTTACAGAAACAAGATAGAATAAGAAAAAGCGGGGTTGTGATAAACAAAATACCCTTTATCCCCATATCAGTAAACCCTAAAAGGACGTAAAGAACAGCTAAAACTATAGCCATCGATAGAAATATACAGTCAAAAGGATAACACAAGAAATGCTTCTCCCTTTTCATATATATACGAGAAGGGTTAGCAGAAATAATTGACGGAAGGATAAAAAACGTTCCTAAGCTTGATGTGAACATAATCGCCGCCATAAAAAACCCTACTGTCTGGTAAGGGACCAAAGGAGCAGCCAACAACGGCAAAAAACCTACAGCTATAACAATAGCATTTCTGGCAATCGCCCTGCCGGGGCCGGAGAATGTATATTGGGCAGTATCCTGCCAATCCTTACTCTTTTCATAACGGGCTCTGCTTCTCTGGATAAAATGGATAGCGAAATCTATTGACAGCCCTAAAGTTAAAGCTGAAAGCACCGCTACCGGCATATCATAATACCTTCCGATTATACCTAATAATCCGTAAATAAACACTATGGTTACCGTCAAAGGAATCATTGAAATTAAGCCTCTCAAAGGTGAGCCAAAAAGAAAAGCCATCATAAAAAACACGATAATAAAACTTCCCAAAAAATTCCTGAGCATCCCTATAACCATTTTGTTCTGCCAGGCGACATTGACATAAGTCAAACCCGCCCAATCATATTTCATCTTATACGGCAAAGGATTAGCCTTAGTAAAATCATCCACCTGATGAATGACTTTTTCCATGTTTCTATTATCTCCGCTGGTAAGCTGAACCCAGATATTTAGCTTAGAATAATCCGGCGAAACAAAATGCCACAAGTCATCAGGCTTATGAGAATTCTGGTAAGATATCAAACACTGAGCCACTCCCTGTTTAGTCCTGGGGATTTTATAATATGCCTTATCCCCTCCTACAAGTTCCATATAAACTTTTTTAGTAACATCTGCCAAAGATGTAGTCTTTCCCACATCTCCTTTTTCCTTCAAATAGGCCTGAAGTTTCTCTACATAGTGAAGCATATCCGGACGCTTGAAGATCTCCGGCGGCTTATCTTCAGACTGCATTACCAAATAAGCCATATATGTCCCGCCGAAATGGGCATTTAAGACCCTGTCGGCAATTCTTATAGGGTGATTTTTAACAAACCATTTTACAGGGTTATCATTAACCTGAATCCTGCTTATCCCCCATATAGATACAGCGAATGTAACAACGGTAAGAAACAAAACCAGTTTCCACTTGGCAACAACAATCCTGCCTATAGGTTTAAGGAATTTATCCAGCACAGACTTTTTCTCCTCTTCGTCTAACGCCCCGAAATTCTCCAAAGTCTTAGGTTTCATTAGAGATATATAAGCGGGAATAAAAGTCATTGATATAAACCAGGCAATCATAACCCCGGTTGATACAAACACCCCAAAAACCTGGACAGGAGGAATGCGTGAAAATGACAGAGAAAGAAAACCTACCCAGGTAGTAAGCGCGGCGTAAAGCATGGGAATAAAAAGTGTATCTATTGACTCAATAATCGTTTTCTTCCTATCCCCAATTTTCTTATACTTCTCAAAAAACTCGCTTAATATATGGATAGAGCTCAAGACAGCAATAGGTATCAAGAATATCGGTATCATAGAGCTCATAATATGGACCGGAAAACCAAATCCGATTAAAAGGCCCATTGTTATCACTACCGTAACAATAGCTACAATCATCGGAGCTATAATAAGGTTTATTTTCTTAAAAAACATAAGCATAAGAAGAAAAATAATCAACCCGGCTAAAGGAGCGGATATTGCCATCTGGATAAACATCTCATGGCCGAAAGTATCTTCGGCAATAGGCAGGCCGGTCATATAATATTTCTCATCGCCTTTATATTTGGAAACGATTTTCTTTATCTGCTGAGAGATCTGATAACTCATATTCTTTTTTTCTATCGGAACATATATACATAAAGCTTTCCCATCTTCAGAGATGAGTGTTCCGTAAAATACCGGATTATCCATCATCCTATCCCTGATATGCAAAGCTTCTTTCTCGGTTTTAGGCGGTGAAGGCATCAGCCACTTAAAACGGACAGTTCCAATACCCGCCTGCTCAATATCGTCTTTAACCGAAGGTGAAATCAGCTCATGGTTAATTACTCCTTTTATATCCTCAATACCTTCGGTTATGTCATAAACTTTAGTTAAAGTATCTACATTAAATACGCCGTTGGGATTCTTTTCATTTACAATGCCTAAGACTATAAAATCATAGAGAGAAAATTCCTTTTTGGTCTGATTATGAAAAATCCGGACAAACTCGTCCCTGGAAAGCATATTCTCAGGATCAGTATCCACTTTCATCTTAGGGTACTGAATAAAAGAAAAAGCCAACGCCAGAATTAAGGCGGATACAATAAGTTTAGGATGATCTACTGAGAATTTTATAATCTTTTTCATAAAACATTATCTCCTATTATTCAGACGGTGAAAACACTTTATCTAAAATATCTTTTACCTGTCTCTCACTTTGAATACTTGTTGTAGCAGCAACAACCTTACCGTCCTTAAAATAGACTGTAAAAGGCAGGCCCATAAAAAAACTACATTCCGGCAAATCTTTTATGAAAGAAGCAGCGGGAATATCAAAATCCATATCCCTAAACTGGACATGCGGATATTCAGGCTCTAATTTCTGCATAATTCCGTAAACAGGGAAACACATAGGCCCCATTCTTCCGCAGCAGATCATAACATTTTCGTTATTCTTAAGAATCTCGTCAATCTCTTCTTTGGTCCCTAAATGCTTGAGATTTGTACTTAACACACTGGCACCTCCTTATTATGGGACTGGTGTAAAACACACCAGTCCCTGATTACGATGATTAACCCTCGATTACAATGATTGAAAACATTAACTTTTAAATCGCTGAAATCATTCTTCAATCGCTGGAATCAGGCATTGGTGCTATTATGCACCAGCGCCTTTATCTATTGCTTCAACTAACTCCCTGCAATAATAGGGTATATCTTTTACGACCCTTCCCCAAACTAGATTACCGTCCCTGAAAGCAGGCTCATCCTGCCAAAGAGCTCCGGCATTTTCCAAATCATCCTTTATCCCTGTTGACCCGGTCGCCTTCTTCCCTTTAACAATCCCCGCCGATGCGCCAACCCATCCGGCATGGCAAATCATCCCAATTACTCCTCCCCGTTCATAAACATCCTTAACTAAGTTAAGTACGCCTTTATTTCTCCTCAACTTATCCGGCGCCCATCCTCCGGGTATTAAAACCGCGTCTATTCCTTCCGGCTGAATTTCAGAAACGGAGTATTCACTCTTAACCTTCAACCCTCCGGACTTGCTCAAATACTCCTCATCTTTATTCAACCCGGAAACTTTTACATCAGCGCCCTCTTCTATCATTCTCATATATACTACCCAGAACTCCAAGTCCTCATAACCCGGGCCGACGAGCATAACGATATTTTTACCCTTTAACTTCATATTAATTACTCCTCTTTTCTAAAGGGCTAAAGTTTAATACAACACAGTCATTATAAGAACCGTCATGAAGACATCTTCTATCCAATTTGCCTTTTAAAACAAACTTGGCTTTCTCCACTTCTTTTATAATATCCTCAAGATCCAACAAAGACAACTCCATTAAGGGATAATCTTTTTTATAATGTTTCGGGTAAAGAGAAAAGAGCCCTCCGGATTTCAAGACTCTGTAAACTTCGCTGTAAATTAGGTTCCTGTCTCCCATATAATGAATCATATCATAACACAAAACCGCGTCTACAATATTATTTTCCAGAGGCAACTCAGTATCTCCTTTTACCAATTCTATATTATTCAGACGACTTTCTTTAGCTAACATTCTAACCTCATCCAATGAATACTCGTCTTTATCAAAAGCAAAAACCTTTCCCTTATTTCCCACAACCTTTGCTAAAGGAATTGCATACCTCCCTTTCCCGCAGCCAAAATCCAGGACATACCATCCCTTTTCAATCCCGACATCTTTAAGAAATCTTTCTCCGTCTCTGCCTGTCCACTTCTCAACTTCGCTTAACATTTCTAACTCCGCCATGCTTCTTGAGCCATTTCCATAAATTTCGCGCGTTCTTCAAGACTCATCTCTTCAATCTCTACCTCAGATTTTACATTACTATCCGTTTTCTTTATCTCAGACTTAATGATATCTATTAAATAATCCTTAATTGGAATATCCAGCATCGGGACTTTCAAAATTAAAGAAACTTTTTTATCTCCGGCATTTATATCCTTAATCATCCCTAACTCAAAAAGGGTACGGTTAATTTCCGGATGAACAATCCTTCTCAATGCATCCTTAACTCTACTTTCCAAATTTTCTCTATCCATTTTTATCTTTTGTTTTATTTAAAATCATCTGCCTCGGCCAATACCCCGGCCTCTGCCCATTCCTCTGCCTCTACCCATACCTCGTCCCATGCCCCTGCCTATGCCTCGTCCCATACCTCCGCCAAAAGCAGGCTGTCCGGAACCGGGTTGAGTACGATTTTTAGAAGTGCTTGTTCCTTCATCAACAGATATAAACCCTATTGCCTGCGCGGGGCAGACATTTATACACCTTCCGCATTCAATACATTTATTAACATCCACACCAGCTGTGCCATTAACTATAGAAATAGCCTGAACAGGACAAACATTTACACAAGCCTCACACCCCTGACATTTAGTTTTATCTACCTTAACCATTTCTACCCCCTTCTACCCCCTTCTACTTCTATTCATTTATTCCTGACAGGATTCCGCTCTCATATCCTCAAGCATATTTAGAATTTTCTCCATCAACTTCGGATTCTTCAGAAAATAGCATCTTGTCTTTCCATCCCTCACACAATCGACAATATTACCCGCTTTAAGAACAGTTAAATGCTGGGAAATATTCGGCTGCCTAACCTTAACAAATTCTTTTATGTCTCCAACACACTTTTTATTCTTCAACAGCTCTTCAACCATTGCAATACGGGTAGGATGAGAAAGTGCCTTAAAGAATTCGGAGACTTTTTCATGATTTATCACACTCATATCTTCTCCTTTGATATATTCTCACATTCGAATATGAGAATATATCACAGAAGAAAAATATGTCAAGAGAAATTTAGAACTGATTTAGGACTGATTCAGAATTTAACAAATGCAACAAAACTGTTACGAACAGAAATGTTGCATTGGACCTTTCACATGGTATAATATATTTTATGAATAATATCCCTTCCCGCATATTTATGCCTAACCGCAAAATTATATTAGAAGAGGGGATATACCATATCACTCAACGCGCTCCAGGGAAAGAACTGATATTTATAGAAAAGGCTGACTACTTAACCTTTATCTCTATATTGAAACAAGTATCGAAAAAGTTTAACCTTACTATTTTCTGTTTCTCTCTCCTCTCCAACCACCTCCATATTCTTACTCAAATAAAAGAAAGAAACTTATCCCAGGCAATGCAGGAATTATTTAAAAGATACGCCCAAATTTTTAACATAAAATATGAAAGAAAAGGGCATGTTTTCTGCGGCAGATACAGAGCGGCATCATGTAATGACGACAGATATTTCCTTATCATATCTTTGTATATTCATCTCAACGCATACCGCGCGGGAATGACAGATTCCCCCTTTAAATATAAATGGCATTCTTTAGATGTGTACATCAAAAAAATAAGAAGTTCTTTTGTTAATCCTAAATTAATCTTAGACGGTATATTCGCCAATGACACCGTTAAAGCTAAAGAGATATACAAAAACCTCATAAAAGGAGTATCAGGAATAAAAACTGATGATTTTATGGAAGAAAAAAATACTTTTACAAAATTATACGATAATTTTGTAAAATGGGTCAAGACTGATTCAAAGAAAAATACTATTTACAAAGACAGCCCTATTATAAAAAGTTTTGTGGATATAGAAAAAGGAATTGAAGCATTCAAGAACAAGAAAAGAACATCTTCTCCACAAGATAAAAAAGCAATTATATACCTAATTCAGCAATTGATATCCCGCGGATACAACAAGGAAGAAATTGCAGAAAAACTAGATATTAACAGAGTCACTATTTATAGACTGTTAAAACAAAACCATCAGAGAGCCCTTTCTAAATAACATACCTTATCTCTTTTGCCTCTATCCCAAATGCAACAAAACCGTTACGAACACTTTTGTTACATTACGGCCTCCTCTGAATGAAATGCAACAAAACCGTTACGAACAGAAATGTTGCACTTGGGACGTTAGGCCTTATTTCAGAATGACGTCTTTGACAATTAATAATCCAGCAACGCCTAAAAGAACAAATCCAAATATCAGTTTTATACCTTTTGCTTTAAGTTTTCCAGCCATTAACCTTGAACCTGCCTGGCTGCCTAAAAATACCGCAAGCACACACAGTCCCCACAAAAGCCAATCAGGCTGAGCCGCGGTCATAATATGTGAAATAAAGCTTGATAGCCCTGAAAAGGTTACAACGAAAGCGGAAGTTGCCGCGGCAAACTTCGGATTTAACCCGGCAATGAAAAGCAAAGGCACAACAAAACTTCCTCCCCCTCTGCCTATCAACCCGGCAAAAAATCCCAAACACCCCCCGCCTACAATTCCTAAAATGAACTTGCCTCTACCGGACAAGCCTCCGGTCTTAGGCTTCCAGCCTGAAAGCATAAGAATTGCGG
>Ga0164318_10004378_pt1 | contig 13577 bp, 14 predicted proteins | sample GuaBasSedimGuay9_FD_113734 | JGI IMG/M metagenome (GOLD analysis project Ga0164318, IMG submission 113734) | Subseafloor sediment microbial communities from Guaymas Basin, Gulf of California, Mexico - Guay9, Core 4571-4, 0-3 cm | ecosystem: Environmental > Aquatic > Marine > Hydrothermal vents...
GATTTTACTTCAAAAACTCCATCGCCAATTTCCAGTATAGAAATATCAAATGTTCCACCGCCAAGGTCAAAAACAGCAATTTTTTCTTCTTTTTTCTTATCAAGACCATATGCAAGACTCGCAGCTGTCGGTTCGTTAATAATCCTCATAACTTCAAGACCCGCGATACGGCCGGCATCTTTAGTTGCCTGTCTCTGAGAATCGTTAAAATAAGCTGGAACAGTAATAACTGCTTTTTTCACAGATTGACCGAGATAATCTTCAGCTGTCTGTTTCATTTTCTGAAGGATCATCGCGGAAATTTCCGGAGGAGTGTATTGCTTGTCACCAACATTCACCACCACTTCTCCTTTGCTGTTCTCACCAACTTTGTATGGAACATTTTTCTCTTCTTCCATTACTTCCGAATGACGTCTTCCCATAAAACGCTTAATTGAAAAGATTGTATTTTCCGGATTAGTGGCTGCCTGCCTCTTAGCAACAGTGCCAACCAGTCTTTCACCGTCTTTTGTAAATGCAACGACTGACGGAGTAGTTCTTCCGCCTTCGCTGTTTTGGATAACAATTGCCTCATCGCCTTCCATAATGGAAACGCACGAGTTTGTTGTACCGAGATCAATTCCGATAATTTTTTCTTTAGCCATAATATTTCCTTCTTTTTATTTAAATTTTATTTTTTATTTACAATTTTTGCTTTTGAATGTTGAAAGCAATTGACGTGCCAAACCAGTGAAATAACGATTATACGTTTAAAAGTAAAGAATGAGAAAAGTGAAAATGTGCCATGAGGCGCCACACGCGCCAATATGGCACAAAAACAAAATTGGATGTTGGAAATTGGAAACTGGAAATTTGAAATTGGAAATTGGACGTTGGAAATTGGACGTTGGAAATTGGACGTTGGAAATTGGAAATTGGAAACTGGAAATTTGAAATTGGAAACTGGAAATTGGACGTTGGACGTTGGAAATTTGAAATTGGAAATTGGAAATTGAACATTGGACATTGGACATTGGACATTGGACATTGGACATTGGACGTTGGACATTGACCTTTGACCTTTTGACCTTAAGATTTTGGAGTGCAGTAATAAAGAATTTTTTGCGATAGCTAAAAATTCATTTACTGCATCGGCGGTTTATCGCCGAAAAATAATGAATTGATACGCTTATGCTGCAAGTAGCTCACTTCGACCTTTCAACCCAGCGAATAGTGGGCGAAGTGGGTTTGCGTACTCCCGCAAATACTGGAAATCATTTTATTGTATGGTGTTAATTTGATTTTTTTAGACTCTATTACTTCAACCTTTCTGAAACTTTAATATTCGTTCTTTTGGTAATTTTCGTTACCTTTTTTTCTAAATCCGAAGTCACAGCAAAAAGCAAGGTTGTGCATAAAAGCACAACTATTAATCTAAAACCTGTTTCAACCGGTTCTATAGGTAAGTTAGTACTTCTTCTGGATGGTAGCCAATATTTAAACGGATCGATGTTTGCTATTTTATAAATAACATTTTTGGCTTTTGTAACTTTTTTTGTGGACATTAAATCTTTCCAGTGAGTTTCGATTTCATTATAGCGCGGTGCATTCATCAAAGTAATGACAAGTGCTATTGCTCCAAATACTAATGTCCATCTTTGTAATACATTTATTTTCATAACACTCCTTATAAATATTTTATGATGTTGTCACAAACGATTTTTTGTCTTTAATAATCTACCACAGATATTTAGAAAAACCGTTAACTAAAATATCTCAGAAACAAATTAATTAGAGTTTGTAAATATGTGATGTGATACTTTTTTATTTATTCACCCAAGCGATTAAATCATCCTTATTAATCTCCGCAATACCTTTTTGATTACACAAAAATTCGATATTATGATTACTTCCGAATCGATTTATAATTTTTCCCTTTATTTTTTCTTCATTAACATCAATAACTAAAGTTTGTTTGTTATTATTTTGTAAAAACTTTTCCAAATATTTATTTATGCCCTTATCACCAAAACCATAACCAATAATCAACAGCTTTTGTGATTGTTCTAAGTTTTTCTTAAAATGCTCAAATATATAGTTATAATGCCTTTCTTGGTAATGTATTATTTTCGTATTTTCTCCTGTTAAAAAGTCAGGAAACAAATTAGGTTCGTATTGAGAAACTAAATCTTTCTCTCCATTTTCATTGATTTTTTCTACATGAAGTTCTTTGGCAGAAAGACCGTAAGGTATTTTTATTGTTTCATAAATACCGTTATTTTCTTCTACTAAATAATAATCAATGCTACCATGAAGTTTATAAAAACAAATGGGTCCTGGAAATTTATTAACAAAATTTTTCAATTTCACCATATTCCCTGCTATGCATTCGGAATAATATGGCGAGTCAACATACGAAAAGCCATCTGACACTATTTCTGTTGGAATGTATTTCACAAGATATTCCATCAGAAGATCGTGATTTAAACTATGAATATGAATTGCCATACATGATTCTTTAGCAAATTTAAGAAAGTCCAAAAATTCACTATAAGGCAGTGGATAATGAGTATCAATAAGTTTACCAAGTTTCTTTTGAAACCAATATTTTGAAAAATCTTTTCTCAAAAGACTTGCAAGTAATTGAGAAAAAGTATCATGAAAATGCGATAAATTACAGTCTTCTCGTCGAAAATCATTATCTTTACAAAATTTGCGAAAATCATTATATTTTTCGCATTTCTCCTTTTGGGGCATATTGTTTATTTCTTTTTCAAATAAACTTTGGTAATAATCATAAAATTCTTCATAATGAAATTTCTTATTTTCCTTTTGTAATTTCTCATTATAAAATTCTAGAAACTTTTGTGAAAATCTTTCTTCATTTTTGCTGGAAATATTTAAATGATTTACTTCATCCTTCTTTCTACTTATCTTTTTAAGATAACTATTCAAACACTTCACACTTGGTATTCCCGCAGGTACAGAGAAACCTGAACTCAACAAAAGTGATATTCTCTTTTCTTTTAACACCATTTCATTCATTGCCACATTTATTATTATAACAATTCATTTTCCACAGATGTTTTAAGCATTTAGCATCATTATCATTATCATTTTCTTTTTTCATAATAAATTACAAATAAGAAATAGTAAATGGTAAATAAAAGAGGTTCAGGAATTGCTCCTTCATAACAACCCATATCAACTGTTCCATCTTTCACGCGTGGATTACCATCTAAATCTTTTTCATCAGAAATACCCGGTAGATTTATCCCGGCATTTATACATGGCGATCCTTCATTCAGATGAAAATTAAATTCAGAATAAAAATCAGGGTCATTGGTTATACATTGATTAACTAAACTCCCATTTTTAACACATGAATAATGAGCAATAACATTTGAACTTATTTGAAGATCAGTTGATGGCACATTATCAAACACTATTGAATTATATAAAGCTATAAGTGTAGTGCTATAAATCCCACCATATTGCGTTCCGGCATGATTGTCAACAATGGTATTATTATGCATTTTGGAATCACCCATTGTATATATTCCGCCACCAATATTAAATGACCAATTGCTACAAATAAGAGAATTTTTAATAATACTATTAGTACTCAATATACCACCACCGCCATTTTGGTAATAAACATAATTTTTGCTGATTGTGCAATTTTGTATTGTACTATCTTTGCAATATATGCCACCGGCACCATTATTTGCTTTATTTTTATCGATTGTACAATTTTGAACTGTGGTTCCGCCATAACAATATATGCCCGCACCTTCTAATGCCGTATTCTCACTAATATTACAGTTTGTAATAACGCTACTATGGCAATAGACTCCACCTCCACTATCGGATGATGTATTCCCACCAATTATGCAATTTTGAATAACACTTCTACTAAAACAAGAAACACCACCACCATCGGATGATGTATTTCCACTAATATTGCAGTTTGTAATAATGCTACTATGGCAATAAACACCACCACTAGTTAAATTCTTACTGATTACGCAATTTTGTATCGTGCTATTATCGCATTGTACACCACCAGTTAAATTCCTACTGATTATGCAATTTTGTATTGCGCTATTACCGCATCGCACACCACCGAAATTCTCATTAATTGTACAATTAACAATTTTACCACCAGAGTATAAATAAATTCCACGACTTACATTTCCAACAATTATACAACCTTGAATCGTTCCTTTTTCTTCAAAATATACACCATATTCATAATTGCTACTAATTATACTATTATTAACTTTACCAGCAACGTAAAAATGAACACCATTCCCTGAGTTTCCATTAATCGTACAATCTTGGATTGTACCTTCTCCCCTAAAAGATACACCATCTTCATAATTGCTACTAATTGAACAATTAGTAATTACTGCTCCTTCATAATAACAATTCACTCCGAATGCTCCATTATTACTAATTGTGCAACTTATAACTATAGCTTCTCCATTGCAAACAACACCATCGCTTAAATTTCCACTAATTGTACAATTATCAATTGAACTACCATTGTAAAGAGAAACACCATAGTACGAATTTCCATCAATCGTACAATTCTGTACTGTGCTATTATTGTTGCAAATCATACCTCTACTAGTATTCCGACTAATTGTGCAATTTTGAATCGTGCTATTATTATCGCAATACATTCCTCCACCAGCATTCCAGCTGATTGTGCAATTTTGAACCGTGCTATTATTATCGCAATATACACCTGTACCAGAAGAAGAAGATGTGTATCCATTTGAAATAATAAAACCATCAATCGTGCCATTTTCGTTTATGTAAAAACATCTGTAAGAATGATTTCCATCAACAATAGTATTTTCTGCGCCATTGACACTTTCGACAATTATATCATTTGTAACATAAATAGTACTTAATAAATAATAAATCCCATCATTTACAAGAACTGTATTGCCTGAAACGGCAGAATTAACGGCATCCTGAATATTTGTTGCCGCATTCGCCCATGAATTGAATGGTGGAATGTGGGAACCTGTTTTAGAAACATAATTTGTAGCAGAAAAAATATTACACGATGAAATAATAAATATCAAGATTAAAACATTTGAATATTTTATAAGTATTTTCATTTTTGCCTTTTAATTTTATATTAATAACAAAACAATAATTTTTTATTACTTTATTATGTGAGAATAAATTCTTATTTATTATAATAATACATGTTACCAATTCGTCGGGTCATAGATCCATCAGAGCCATAAGTCATATTACCAATGGTATTATATGTCGTTCCGTCAGAGCCATAAGTCATATTATTAATAGTGCGATACATTGTTCCATCAGATCCATAAGTCATATTATTGATAGTGCGATATGTCGTTCCATCAGAGCCATAAGTCATATTATTGATAGTGCGATATGTCGTTCCATCAGAGCCATAAGTCATGTTCCCAATAGTATTATACGTTATAGATTGCCCATTATGAGATGGTTGAGATACAGAATAGTTTCCAGATGGGTTCGCAGATTGACTAGCTCCGGCAGCAATGCTACCTACTACTATTAAGCAAACACCAGCTGTATCTAAAGTAACTGCAATTGGTGTAGCAATAATCTTCATTGTACAAATTATAGCTTTCTCACAACCTGTTTTTTCCACAAGATAATAATTTGTGTCATTATCTGCAACATAATTGAGATTATATTTTTTGATATAATCTTCGGTTTTATTATTTTTGGGCATTTTGTTAAATTTACTTTTCGCATTACTCTTCCAAAGTTGCTTGGTAGCACATGATGTACACAATATAGTAATTATTAAACATAAAGAGATTATTTTGATTATAAATTTTTCCATTTTCCACCTCCTAATTCTTAAATCGTACAACAAGATGGTCAAATCTGCCAAAATACAAAACGCATTTATTTCGCAACACAAAATTACGCAATTGAAATTATTTAATTAGATAATTTTAATTGTCCTTTCTATTTTACTATTCTATTCAATATTAATCAATCTATATAAAATGACAATAAAGCATTCAATAAACTTTTAGCACGTTTAAATCTAAAAAAAGAGGACGCGATCACAAATGCATCCACCGCTGGAGGTACTGGCATACCTGGCAAGTTAAACACAAACGGACCGCGTCCAACGGGACGCGCCGCAGTTATGTTAACTTACCATCAGAAAATTACCAGTTTTCCAGCTGTGGCGCTAACTGCACAAAGGAATATAAATTCCTCTTAACAATATTATTTCAGATTTATATTTTTCTGTTCATTCCATATCTTAAGATTTTTTAAGTTATATTTTTTAATAATTTCTATTGCCTGTTCATTCAATTTCGTGAATGATAATTTGCGTTTTGCAATCACATTACGAACTTCATGAAGTTCCCACAAGGCAGAATCTTCATTCTTAGAATAGTCATTTTTATAAGTTCCCATATTTCTCACCTCCAATATTCTCAACAGACAAAATTTCAATTATTTTATATTTATTTTCTTCATTTATATTATGAATGGTTTTCATTGTTTTTATATTAACAATATGCCTGAAATTCCATGAAATGATTGCGTCCAAACCATAAAAAGACGCAATTGCGATATGCAAAGTATCATTAATTTCTTTAGAAAGAATAGATTTTCTATAAATCCCGGCAAGTGTTTCTATTTCTTCATTAATAGGTAAAAGAGTTGCTTCGCTTTTCCCAAGTAATTCAAACATATTTTTCTTTAGCTGCAAATTGGTATTATTTTCTATTTCTTCTAACACAAGTGGAGAAGTAAATAATTGAAAATTTTCTATATCATTGTAAAACCATTTTTCAGTTATTAATTGACGTAATGGCTTATTAAAGTCAAAATAAGCTGAAATTACAGATGTATCAAGATATATTCTAAAGATATTATTATTTTCTTTTAGCAACATTTTTCATCCCGCATTTTTGATTTATATAATTATAACATATTATATTTTAAAAGTACAATTACTTTATGATAAAAAAATAATTAAAACAAAACACAATCGACATAAATTGTCGATTGAATAATGAATTGACGAGCTTATCCTGCAAATTAGGAAGACGGAGAGGACATGCCCCGATAAATCGGGATTGTGAATACCGAAAATATACAATTTACTAATTCGTTTATATTTCCGAGCATCCTCGTAAAACTATGTTAATCATAGATTAACAGTTTTTCTGGACCGGGCACCGGTTTACACATGAATAAATAAGAATCCCACTTCGAGTCGAAACGGACTACCAAATACGCATAAACGTTCATACCGAGACCGAATGACTTTCCGACTAAGCCGGAATCCGCAGCCAGCGGCAGCGGCTACAATTGAACACCACCATTAATCCATAATAACATTCCCCGCCCTAAAAGCCACGCCCTGCATGACCGGCATAGCCGTTATTTCATATCGCGGGGTCAGAGACCTTAAAAGGAGGACTAATAATTCGATAATTCAATATTCCTCACTTCGCCCCGGTGCACTTTCGCGTGATTCGGGGTTAAAATGCCGAAGTGAGGTATTTTTTTATGTACTCCAAAGTTAATGGTTGCAAGCATTTTCGCCTGATTTAAGTGTTCCGTTTATATAATCATTGACTATTTTTTCGGGTTCATCCGATGGAACTCCTATTACAACTTCCATACCGTTACTTTCAAGAAGTTGAACCGCCATTGGTCCCATTCCGCCGGCAAGAACTACCGACACATTATTTTCGCCGAGCCATTTAGGAATAATTCCCGGTTCGTGCTGCGGGGGTGTTAAAAATTTAGGATTATCGATTTTACCGTCAGCGACGTCAGCGACATAGAATTTTTCGCAGTGGCCGAAATGTTCACACAGGCAATTATTAGCGATAGGCATAGCGATTTTCATTTTATTTATCTCCATTTGTTCACGTTTAATCAAACCACCCCGCCCTAACGGGCACCCCTCCTTAACCAAGGCGGGGAATCCGGAGTTTTTTGGTTAAACATTTATTATTTTACAGTTACATTAAATTCAACATTACATTTCACGGAATTAGAAACCAGGCAATATTTTTCGCCCAGTTCAGCCAGTTTCTGTATTTTTCCTGTTTGTTCTTCAGGGACTTCAACTTTGGCATTTACGATTATACTTTCGAATTCAAATCCATTTTCCCCTTTTTTAAGAATTCCTTTCGCGCTGCTTTCATAAGATTTTATTTCCACTTTTCTTTGCTCCGCAAAATACATAAACGAAAGCATTGTGCAGCTTGCGATAGACGAAACGAATAAATGTTCAGGCGACCACACGTCATCCGGGCCGCCGAAATTTGCGGGAGCATTAACTTCTATTTCGGGCAATTTACCATTTTTCATAACAGCGTTAGGCGTATTTTTCCAATCAATATCAATTTTGTACTCGTGCATATTGTCTCCTCGTTTATTTTTTTTTATTCTGTCAATAAGTTCTTATAAATTTCTTTAATAATTTTTGATGCCGGCGCTTCGGAATTATACTCAATCACCGATTTCCCTTCCTTCAGCGCATCGAGTACATTATCGTCAAACGGAATTTCCGCGATAACTTCCGCATGATTTTCGTTCGCGAGTTTATAAATTCTGTCTGCCTGTTCCTTATTTAAGTCCGCTTTGTTAATAACCACCTTTGATTCAACACGGAAATGTTTAGCAAGTTTTAACACGCGCTCAAGATCGTGTACGCCGGAGACAGTCGGTTCGGTAACGATAACGGCCAAATCGACCCCTGAGAGCGAAGCGATAACCGGGCAACCTGTTCCCGGAGGTCCGTCAGCTAATATTTTATCATATTTTTCCTGAGATGCAATCCCCGCAGCTATTTCTCTTACTTTTGTAACAAGTTTTCCCGTGTTTTCTTCCGCGACACCAAGCAGCGCGTGCGCCATTGGTCCGACTTTAGTTTCTGAAACGAACCAATTTCCGTTTATAACATCATATTCGGCAATAGCATTGACCGGGCAAGCGAGTGAGCAGAGTCCACACCCTTCGCAGCTTAATTTATTCACGGAGTATTTATCATTTTTTATAATTGCGTCGAAATGGCATATTTCTTCACATTTTCCGCAATTAATACATTTTTCGGCATCGATTTCAGCCACTTTCCCACCTGAGAAGTTATGTTTTTCAATAATTTCAGGATTTAAGATAAGGTGTAAATCAGCCGCATCGACGTCATTATCGGCCAGCACGCTATTTTCTGAGATTATTGCGAGCGAAGAAAGTACGGAAGTTTTACCTGTGCCTCCTTTTCCGCTAATGACGACGATTTCTTTGAAGGGAGATTCGTTTTGATCATTAATTTTGAGAGTTTTTTTATTTTCGGGTTCGATTTTTTCGGAGAAAATTTCTATTGTTTTTGATGCCGGCGGTGTTCCCTTTAATTTTACTATATTTTCATAAATTCCTGTAAACACATCTATCAGCTCATCATATTTCTCAACTAAAATACCACCGTGTGAATAAGTTTCGGCAAATTCTCTTTTAAAAGGTATTCTTCCGATTATTGGAATACCGGCCTCTTCAGCAAAAACATTTATTATTTTATCTTCACCGTCAGATTTATTCACCACTATCCCGGTTGGAACACCTAACTTCTGTGTTAATGACGCGGCAAGTTTCAAATCATGAACTCCAAAAGGTGTAGGTTCGGTTACAAGAACTGCCACATCGGCGTCGTTTAGTGCTTCGACGACAGGGCATGCAGTTCCCGGCGAAGCATCGATAATATTTATGGAATCATTATTTATAAGTTTCTTTACATTTTTAACGATTGTTGGAGCCAATGCTTCTCCGACGTTCAGCGTTCCATAAGCGAAATTAAGGTTATCATTAATCACAGATGATTTCACGCTGCCAATTTTCACGGATTTTTCAATTAGCGCATTACTTGGGCAGGCATAAACACATGCACCGCAGCTATGGCACAATTCATTGAAGATAAGAGTTTTACCGTTTACCCGAGCGATAGCATTATAAGTACAAACTTCCGCGCATTTTCCCAAATCGCAGCATTTATTTTCATCCCATTCCGGTTTTAAGGCTATAACCGGCTGCTCGTTTGTTATTTTTGGATTAATAAAAAGAAAATCATTTGGCTCTTCCACATCACAGTCAAGCAGATTGATTTTCATATTTTGTTTTGATAAAGTGTAGGCAAGGTTAACAGAAAAGGTTGTTTTGCCGGTTCCACCCTTGCCGCTTGCGATAGTTATTGTCATAAGATTTGTAATTTGTGATTTAATTCCCGTTTTCCGCCCGCCGATATTTCTCTTATGTTAAATGGGAGGCATGGGAAACATGTACGGCACTGCCGCGATAATTCGTTGTCTTCCTCCCGGCGATTTTGAAGAGTAGGTGCGCAAAATAAGGAGAGATTATTTACTTGAAGATTGGATATCGAATACCTAATCGACTTATTTTCCGTGATGGCTTTCTACATTAGGTGCATCCGAGATTTTATGCACACCGTTATTAAAATCTTCTATAGCGGAGCGAACTGTTCCGGAAATATTAACGATAACGTTTATTCCCGCGGCTTCGAAAACTTTAAAAGCGTTTGGGCCGCAATTTCCGGTTAACAAGTATTCCGCTTTTTCATCAGAAATAAGTTGGGCTGATTGAACGCCTGCTCCGCCGCCTGCAGCTATACTTGGGTTTTCGATAGTTTTAAATTCGAGTGTTTCGGTATCAACAATGATAAAATAATGTGCGCGCCCGAAGCGTGGATCGACATTTGCGTCGAGATTATTTCCTGTAGCTGTAATTGCAATTTTCATAATTTTTTAGGTTTTAGGTTTTAGATTTAGTCGCAATATTTTGCGTGAAATTAAATTAGGAAGGACGCGGAAAAACGTCCTTCCTTGTTTTGAGTTAAGACTGGGGATTGTTCTGTTCATCTCTCTGCCATCCGGTTAATCCGGTCGCGCGGTAAACATTTCTGAATCCTCTTCCGCGACCGCGACCACCGCCGCCACGTCCAAGCCCACGCCCGAATCCTGCTTGCGGGATATCAGGGTTTTGGTTTGTGTTGTTCGCGCAAAGCCCCATTCTTCTACCTGTCATAGCGCCTTGACCATTAGGTCCTGTTCTGTCTAAGCCTGGCATAATAAGCCTCCACTATTTATTGGGTTATTAGATTAAATTCATTCTGATAAATTGGAATGAATTTTGTATTTTGTTTTTATTTGATTATTAAGTTTCTCTGCATCTCCCCCGTCCGAAGCCTCTATTTTGACCACATCGACCTCCCCTGCCTTTTCCCATTCCTCTCCCGAAGCCCGGCATAGAAAATTTTTGATTTGATATTTCATCATTCAAATAAGCGGTAATGATTTCATTTACGCTTCCAGAAACATGAGAAACGACTTCTATTCCGAGTTGAGTTAAGGCTTCATAAGAGCATCTTGAAATACAGCCGCAAATAACGATTTCGGCATTCATTTTTTTTATTTCGGCGGCTCGTGAAGTTGGGTTAATATTATTCAATAAACATACATTTTCTTTTTTTGCCATTTTATTCTCAACAGAAAATATCTGCAAAGTGTCAGCAAAGTCAAAAGCAATTGATAAATTATCTTTATATGTAGAGAGCGCGATTTTCATTTTTCGAATATTAAATTCCAAGTTTTAATTATCATAATTCATTTTTATACCAACACATACTGTGCCAATAACGCAAACAGCATAAACATCGTAATTAAAGCAGTTTAAGAGTTAAGCGGAGAAAACGGGGTTGCATTTTTGCAACTTATGCAAAAAAATGATAGCATTTATGCTACCTTAATTTTTATTTAGTGGAAATTCATATCCAGGAATTCGCCGTATTTTCAATAATCCGTGTCAAAAGTTTTAAAACTAATTGACAATAAACCGTCTTATGGTTATAATCATTTATTATGGAAAATAATACAAAAAATTATACCGTTTTAGCAAGAAAATGGCGTCCTCAAAATTTCGAGGAGGTCATAGGACAGGAACATGTTACGACGACACTCCAAAACGCCATTAAAAAGGGACGTGTGGGTCAAGGATATTTGTTTATTGGAACCCGCGGTGTCGGCAAGACCACCATTGCGAGGATTATGTCGAAGGCATTGAATTGTTTAAAGACCGACTCCCCCAACCCGAATCCATGCGGAGTGTGTGAGAATTGCATAGCAATTCGAGACGGCAGATGTCTTGATGTGATGGAAATTGACGGAGCATCAAATCGTGGAATTGAGGAAATAAGACGATTAAGAGATTCGGTTTCTATTGCGCCGGTCAGCGCACGCTACAAGATATACATAATTGACGAAGTTCACATGCTTACCCGGGAAGCATTTAACGCGTTGTTAAAGACTTTGGAGGAGCCGCCTCCGCATGTCAAGTTTTTCTTTGCGACAACTGAGCCGCACAAAATTCCCGCGACAATACTTTCACGCGTGCAAAAATTTGAACTTCGCCGAGTTGAGTACAAGGTTTTACTCGGCTACTTAAACAAAATTGCAAAAGATGAAAAAGTAAAAATCGATGAAGGCGCTTTATCGGCAATAGCCATTGCCGGGAATGGTAGTGTACGTGACGCGCTATCTGTTTTCGATCAGGTTTTAGCATTAGCAAGCGATAATATTACCGAAAAAGAAGTAATACAATTGCTTGGCTGGACCGACCGGGAAATTTATCTTGAATTAAATGACGCAATCGTAAAACAAAACACCGCCGATGCACTTGAAGCGATAGGGAAAGTAGTAAAGACCGGTCATGATCCGACGCAATTTATTTTAGGTTTGCTTCGGTTCATGAGAAATCTTCTTTTATTCAAATCGATTCCGAATGCCAAAGAAGTAATTGAAGAACCGGTGGATTTTCTTGAGAAGTTAAAAACCGGGTCGGAAAGTTATACCCCACAGCAACTTCTCTATTCCGTAGATGTTCTGCTTGAAGTTTTGCCGCGGTTGGAATCAACAGAAGCCAAGCAAACATTGCTTGAGATTACAATTTTGAAATTACTTCACGCGAGAAAGCGCGTTAGTTTAGACGAAGTTTTCGCTCGGCTTGCCGCGTTAGAATCCGGATCACCGCTTGTGGAAAGAGAAAAGACCGCTGTGTATCAAGCAACACATGCGTCAGCTAATCAAACTGAAGGAGCATCTAATGTTGCGGAAATAGATATAGAAAAAAGTGAAGAAGAAGTTGCAAAAAAAAAGAAAGATGCGCTTATTAATAAAGCTAAAAACGAGCCTATTGTAAAAAAAGCTTTCGAACTTTTCCCGGGCAGTAAGATAATAGATGTTGAAGAATGATGAGAGAAAATTAACCTAATTTACCTAATTAATCTAATTTTTAAATAATAGCCGATACACAAAAAGCCAAACAAAATAACATGTATTAATATTCATACGCAAACTAAGAAACAACTTATTTGTTATATTTCTTCTTTTGGATTTTCGGGGACTTTTTTAGGTTAATTAAATTAGATCAATTAGAAATTAAATTTTATGCTAAAAAGAACACATACATGCGGAGAACTGAGAAGAGAAAATATTGATGAAACAATAATTTTAAACGGCTGGGTAAAAAAA
>Ga0164318_10004379_pt1 | contig 13576 bp, 10 predicted proteins | sample GuaBasSedimGuay9_FD_113734 | JGI IMG/M metagenome (GOLD analysis project Ga0164318, IMG submission 113734) | Subseafloor sediment microbial communities from Guaymas Basin, Gulf of California, Mexico - Guay9, Core 4571-4, 0-3 cm | ecosystem: Environmental > Aquatic > Marine > Hydrothermal vents...
CTATAATGATGTTATTAATTCCCCCACCAGTGTCACGGGTTTTAATCATATCAGAAAAATTTTCTGATTTTTTTGAAACAATAACGATCATATTATATCAAAAACTCTTTTTATGCAAAAACAACATTAATTATGAGCACCCCGCTTTGCAGGAAGTTCATTGGCACCAGTATTAGCACTCTGGAAATAAAATTGGAACTGATTATTAACAGTTCTGTGTTTTCTGCATCATAGCCAGACACAGCATTTTGTTTTTTGGAGGGAAATCTCATTCACCAACGAAAACTGCCAATTTTTGATCAGACAATAGTTAAAAACCTGGATATTTGATATTCCGTTTCCGTTCCATGCGTGGTATGGTCTTTTCGGTACAATCATGGTGTTTTAACAAAGACATTACAAGGAATACACCCATGTCCTTTCCTGAAAACTCCAATTTTTCCGGCCTGCTGAATATGAAAAACATTGATTTTTTATCTGTGTTGAGCCATCTGGATGACGGGGTGATTATTGCCGACGTTAACGGGACCATCCTTTTTTACAATACTGCTCAGTCCAAGATAGACGGATTGGTGTCCAAAGATGTGATCGGGCTCAAGGTAACCGATATTTATGAGCTCAACAACCGTACCAGCATGATCATGCAGGTCATTTACCGGCATGCAGCCATTAAAAACAAGGCGTTTTTCTACAGGACCCGCTCAGGAAAAATTGCCAACACCATTACCAGTGTTTACCCCCTTTTAAATGGAGAAACCATCAACGGGGTGATCTGTTTTGTAAAGGATTATGAACTCCTCTACCGGTCTACTCCTTCATCAGCCATCACTGAATCCAGACCCGACCTTGGCAACGGCACCCAATACACCTTTGCCGACCTTATCGGCAATGACCCGAATTTCCAGCGGGTGGTGGGAATGGCCAGAAAGGCGGCTTCCTCATCCTCCCCCATCATGATTCAGGGGGAAACCGGGACAGGCAAGGAACTCTTTGCCCAATCCATTCACAACCACAGCCAGCGGCGGGAACAAAAATTTATCGGCATCAATTGCGGGGCCATTCCCCATGATCTTTTAGAAGGCATTCTTTTTGGCACTGCCCGGGGGGCCTTTACCGGAGCCCTGGACAAGCCCGGTCTCTTTGAAATTGCCCATGGCAGCACCCTGTTCCTTGATGAACTGCTGGCCATGCCCCTGGACCTCCAGGCAAAACTGTTAAGAGTTGTGCAGGAAAAACGTATCCGAAGGGTGGGCTCTGCCACAGAAACCCCCGTGGATGTCAAAATCATCAGTTCGGTGAGCCAGAATCCTCGAACCGCCATCCGGGAAAACCGTCTACGCACTGATCTTTTTTACCGGCTGGCAGTGGTGATGGTCAAGCTGCCACCCCTTCATGAAAGACAGGACAGCATGAATGAACTGATCAGCCATTTTATTGAAAAATACAATAACAGTCTGGGCACCAATGTAACCTATATTTCAGAGGAAGTTCTTGACTTATTCACCACCTATCAATGGCCCGGAAACGTAAGGGAACTTGAACATCTGATAGAAGGTGCCATGAACATGGCAGGCAGGGAAGAAACTATTGAAATTGAACATTTCACACCGGGCCTGGATTGTCTAGAACAACTTGATTTTACCTGCCTGGAAACTCCTTTTTCTCTATCTGGAAGTCCTGGTAGCCCCCAGGCTGAAGAAACCGTAAAAGCCCTTGAGTCAACCCAGCCCCACAACCTTGCCAAGGCCCAGGCGGATCAAGAGAAATCAGCCATCAAAGCTGCTCTTTCAGCAGCAGAAGGCAATGTGACAAAGGCTGCAAAAAACCTTGGAATTTCAAGGCAGTTGCTCCATTATAAAATTAAAAAACACGGTTTTTACCGTATGGATTTTATCCGTCGCTCGACCCTTTAGTCAATTTTTTTTCAAGTGAAAATTTTTTTTCTATCTCGATCCCATTTAAGTGAAAAAAATTTTTCTTTTTGGCGGGGCTGAAAAAATACCAGCTACGCTATTAAATAGATTTTTCATATAATATCAGGTATTTAAAAAAATTATTTAAAAAAATTGTAAGTACAATGCCTTGGTACGCAATCTGCAAGTACAGGGTAAAAATCCAGTGGTCCAAAACCGTATCGAGGACCGTCAAGATGGATAGAATATAAACCAAGTTTACAGGAGTTATATTTTGAACAATACGACGACATCAAGCAAACCCTTTGATCCCTTTGTGTTCTGGGTTTCTGCCTCTGTGACCATTTTTTTTATTCTCTGGTCCATTCTGTTTCCCGAGAATATGACCGCAGTCATCAATGCGGTTTTCAGCTGGACCACCACCAAATGGGCATGGCTCTATCTATTGACTGTTTTTATGCTGGTCATTGGCTGCTTTGTGCTCATGGGACAAAAATACGGCAGCATGAAACTGGGACTTCCCAGTGACAAGCCCGAATTTTCCAATTTTTCCTGGTTTGCCATGCTCTTTGGCTCTGCCATTGCTGCAGGCATTGTCTTCTGGGGCCCTGCCGAGCCGGCCTACCATTATATGAGTCCACCCCCCTATTTTGGCGGAGAAGCAAACACCCCGGCCTCAGGTGCTAATGCCATGACCTATTCCTTTTTCCACTGGGGTTTGAGCGCCTGGTCCATCTATGCCATGCTGACAATTGCCATAGGTCATGCCTGCTTTACCCATAACCTGCCCTTGAAATTTTCCAGTGCTTTTTATTATGTTATCGGCGACAAGATCCATGGTATCTGGGGAAAGGTATTAGACATTTTTGCTGTGTTTGCTACCCTGGGCGGCCTTGCCACCACCACGGGTTTCGTGGCCCTACAGCTCTCTTCCGGTCTGAAATTTCAGTACGGCATGCAGCTGGGCCCTTCCAGCACTTATATCATCATCGGTATTCTTACCGCCATTTTCACCCTGTCGGTTTATACCGGGCTTCAAAAAGGAGTAAAGCTCATTGGGGATATCAACATGTGGGTCTTTGTCCTGGTCTGGTTCTTTGTCCTGGTCTTCGGCCCCAGCATTTTCCTGATCAATCTTACCATAAATTCCATGGGCCAGTATCTTTTACACTTCATTCCCATGAGCCTTTTTACTGCCCCGGGATTTGAAGGTAACTGGATCGGCTCCTGGACTGTCTTCTACTGGGCCTGGTGGATGAGCTGGGCACCCTTTGTGGCTGTGTTTATCGCCAGAATTTCCAAGGGAAGAACTATCCGTGAAACCGTTGCAGCCACACTGATCCTTCCCACTCTGGGAAATTTTCTCTGGTATGGAGTCGTCGGCGGAGCCGGAATTAATTTTAATGTCAGTGCCACCATGAAGGAACACGGCATGGAAAGCGCTATATTCGCTATCGCCCAGAATCTGCCCATGAGCGGGCTTCTGGCCATTGCCCTGATCTTTCTCATCGGCACCTTCTTTTTGACTTCTGCCAATTCCGCAGCCCTCTCCCTTGCCATGTTTGTATCCGGCCATGAAAATCCCGGACGAAATCTACGGGCCTTCTGGGGTATTGCTCTGGGTGCCGTGGCAGCCGTGCTGGCAGGAAGCGGCAGTCTCAAAGCCATCCAGACCGCCTCCATTGCAACGGCATTCCCTCTCATGTTCCTGCTGTTGCTGGTACTTTACGGTACATTCAAGGGATTGAACCAATATAAAAAAGAAAATAAGGATTGATATATTCGCTCCGGGATATTATCAATCCTGGGAATGATCCATTAAAAGAAGAGAGGGTATCTCTCTTGAAGGAGAAAAAACAATGTATGATAGAATGCAGGAACTGACCAAGCAGAATATGGAAAAGATCCATGATGCTGCAATGGATCTTTTAAAAAATACGGGTGTTGCTTTTAATGACGAAGAAGCACTTGAAATTTTCAAAACAAACGGACACAAGGTGGAAGGCTCCACAGTATTTTTTGAAGAATCCAATATTCAAAAGGCTTTAAAAACTGCGCCCAAACGATTCACCGTCCATGCCAGAAACCCGGAAAAAAATGTCGAGATCGGTGAAGATGATTTTGTTTTTCTGCCAGGATACGGCGCCCCCTTTGTCATGGATGCTCAAGGCAATCGGCGCCAGGCCACCATGGAAGATTATGACAATTTCTGCAAGTTGATCCAGACTTCCCCTTATATTGACATGAACGGATGGATGATGGTGGAACCGGCTGACATGCCCAGTGACACCGTCCATCTAGATCTGAATTTATCGAATATGCTCTTGTGCGACAAACCCTTCATGGGAAGCCCAACCTCCCGACAGGGCGCCCTGGACGGTATTGAAATGGCCGGTATTCTCTGGGAAGGCAAGGAAAATATCATGGACAAGACCGTGTCTGTTTCCCTGATCAACTCCCTGTCTCCTTTGCAGTTTTCCGATGAAATGGCAGGAGCCCTTATTGAACTTGCACGCCACAACCAGGCTTGCGTAGTGGCTTCTCTTATCATGGCCGGCGGTTCCGGCCCTGTAACTCTGGATGGGGTTCTGGCCCTCCAGAATGCTGAAATTCTGGCCGGCATCACCCTGGCACAGTTGGTCAGGCCGGGAGCACCCGTAATTTACGGGTCCACTTCCTCTGCCATGGACATGAAAACAGGCGCCCTTTCCATTGGCGCACCCGAGTTGTCCAAAAATATTCACCTGGTGGCCCAGATGGCGCGGTTTTACAATCTGCCTGCCAGATCCGGCGGGGGTCTTACTGATGCCATGTCTGCCGATGCCCAGGCCGGTGCAGAATCTGCCCTGGCACTCTCCACGGCCGTCAGGGGCGGGATCAATTTTATCCTCCACTCCTGCGGTATCCTGGGAGCCTATATTGCCATGAGTTTTGAAAAATTTCTTATAGACGAGGAGGTCTGTGGTATGGTGCGAAACATGATCAAACCCCTTGCTCTTACCGATGATTCCATTGATATTGATGTGATCAAAGAAGTAGGAATAGGCGGACAATACCTGACCCACCCAAAAACCTTTCAGCTGTGCCGGACCGAATTTTTCATGCCAACTCTCATGAGCCGGAAAAATCCGGATGCCTGGGCTAAAGACGGTAAAAAACGGATTGATCAAGTAGCTGAAGACATGGTGGCACAACGGTTGGCTGCTTATGAAAAACCGGATATTGACCCGGAAATTGAAAAACAATTAACCCAATATGTTGAAAACAAAAAAAACATTTAAAGGAGAAAAAAATGACTGATTTCAATGCAATGATCGATGCCCTGGTTTCCTGTGATACTGCCAAAGTAACAGACCTTGTGAATACTGCTCTGGCAGAAGATGTAGCGGCCGGGGATATTCTCAAAAAGGGCCTGATTGCCGGCATGGACGTTGTGGGAGAAAAAATGGAAAGCGGCGATATGTTCATCCCTGAAGTCCTCATGGCAGCCCAGGCCATGGGAAACTGTGTGACCATTCTAAAGCCCCTGTTGGGAGAAGATGAATCCACCACCGGAGCCAACGTGATCATCGGTACTGTCAAAGGAGACCTCCATGATATCGGTAAAAATCTTGTGGCCATGATGATGGGAAGTGCCGGCATGGAAGTCCACAATCTTGGAGTAGACATTGCCCCTGAAAATTTTGTTACTGCAATTAAAGAAAAAAATGCACAGATTGTATGTCTGTCAGCACTTTTAACGACAACCATGCCCATGATGAAACAGACAGTGGATGCGATTGTGGAATCAGGCCTCCGGGATCAGGTTAAAATTCTTGTAGGCGGCGCACCTGTGACCCAGGCATTTTCCGATGAGATTGGAGCAGACGGGTTTGCAGCTGATGCCGGCTCTGCTTCAAAGCTTGCCAAATCTTTTGTCAACTAAACCTGACATATAAACTTTAGGAGAAACGATACCATGTTTGAAGTTATAGGCGAACGAATCAACACCTCCAGGAAACTTGTCCAGGCAGCTGTGGCAGAACGGGATGCCGAATACATCATTGATGATGTAAAAAAACAGCAGGAAGCAGGCGCCAACTATATTGACGTCAATGCCGGTGCCCGGATCGGCCATGAAACAGAAGATATGAAATGGCTGCTGGACACCATCCAGCCCATTGCCACCGTTCCATTAACTCTGGACAGCCCGGACCCGGCTGTCCTGGAAATGGCCTTTAAGATGGTGAAAAAGACCCCCATGATCAACTCCATCAGCCTGGAAAAAGAACGGTTCGAAGCCATGATGCCCTTTCTTGAAGGAAAAGAGTGTAAAATCATTGCCCTTTGCATGGATGATGCCGGCATGCCTGCCTCTTCCGATGATATCCTGGGCCGTGCCAGAGGTCTGGTAGAAGAACTTAACAAGATCGGCATTCCCACGGCCTCCATTTATGTGGATCCTCTGGTTCAACCCATCAGCGTTGAGTCCAACAAAGGCGTCATGGTCCTGGATGCGGTCAGGGCCATCAAGGCTGAATTTCCTGAAGTCCACATCACTGGAGGCCTTTCCAACATTTCCTACGGCCTGCCCTAGAGAAAGATTATCAACAGGACCTTTGTCTCCCTGATGATGGTTGCGGGCATGGATTCCGCCATTATCGATCCTTTGGACAAAAAAATAATGGCAGCCATTAGAACCGGGGATATGCTGCTGGGCCACGACGATTACTGCATGAACTATCTTAAAGGAGTTCGCTCCGGGGCCATTGAAAGTTAAATCTGCATAAAACAGGGCCCGGTTAAAGCAACCGGGCTCACCCTATAATTATAATCAGCAGCAATTGGTTTCAAGAGCAGACAGAAAACTATTTTTTAACTTGAACTTTTTTTAACTTGTTCTGGCGGTATGAGAGCCAGACAACACCTACCATCACAAGCAGGGCTCCCATTGTCTGAACCGGTGTGAGCCGTTCTCCTAACAAACACCAGGCATAGACTCCTGCAAACAAAATTTCAGACATGACAAGGATACTGGCAATTCCTGCCTGAACATATTTTAGTCCCACCATATAGAGCGTAAAGGCTCCAACAGTTGAAAAAATAATCAGCCCGGAAAAAATCAGAATTATTTTGAAGTCTAGCGTACTGGGCTGCGTAACAAAAGGCTGCAGGGGGGAAAGCATCATTGCAGCAATTCCAAAAGCGATGGTCAGGCAGGCAACTGCACCATATCGACTGACAATAGTTTTCCCGGACAATGTCCAACCCGCATAAAAGAACGGCACAAACAAGCCAACCGTTAAACCAGTGGCATTTGTTTTTTCAAGTGCAAACAGATTTAAACCCGAAGCCATGACTGTGCCAAAGAATATGATGATCATGGCAATAATTTTTTCTCTGGTAAGCGCTTCTTTCCACAGATACAAAGCTGCGATAGTTACCACAGCAGGCATGGCAGCCTGCTCAACAGTTGTCACAGCAGCTCCGTTTATCATCACACTTTTATTATAAAAAATATGAAAGCCACCTAAACAACACCCCATACTCAAAAACCAGGGAATATCCTTTTTTCGAATAGACAGCTTGTGGGGAGAGGTCACAAGAGTGTATAAAAGCAAAACACAAAAGGTACTAAAATCACGCCAGAAAGCAAGGGCTACAGAAGAGCAGCCCGTGGAATCAATAATGAGGGTCACAAAAATCCCAGACATTCCCCAGGCTGCTGCTGCAGCAAATACTGCGATAACTCCTAACAATTTATGATTCAAACAAGGAGGTTCCTGTCTTTAAAGGGTTATGCCTCACAACTTTTCAGTCAATACAGGGACCACATCAAAAATATCACCCACGATACCATAATCACACTTGGCAAAAATAGGGGCGTCCTTATCTTCATTAATGGCCACAATGACCTTAGAGGTTTTCATGCCGGCAAAATGCTGTACCGCACCCGATACACCGCAGGCAATGTAGAGTTTGGGACTGACGGTTTTGCCAGTCTGACCCACCTGCATGGAATGAGGGGCATAACCCGCATCCACAGCTGCTCTTGAAGCACCTACAGCTGCACCGATTTTTTGCGCAGCCGCTTCAAGCATTGTATAATTTTCAGCAGCCTTAATGGCCCGGCCACCGGTAATGACAATTGGGGCTTCGGTCAGATCCACTTTTCCTGCGCCCGCTTTTTTGGTTTCCACAATTTTAATGAGTCCTGAACCTACCAGATCTGCCGTAAAATCAATGAGTTCTCCTGCTGCTTGTACAGCTACAGGATCAATGGAATTGGGGCGAAGCGTACATAAAAGAATTGATCCGTTCACTTTAAGTGTGGCAAATATTTTACCGGAAAAATGTGACTTTCTTACTTTTCTTTCAGCAATATTTACCTGCACACAATCTGACACAAGCGGTTCATCTATAATGGCAGCAACTCTTGCAAACAGATCACGGCCGATGGCACTGGCTGTCCCCAAAAGCGCTTCAAACTCGTATTCTTTTACAGCTGCGGCAAGTGCCTGGGCCTGAAGGTCCGGACTGGCTGAAAGATCGACAGAAGATGTGATGCTCACGATATGAGAAGCACCATATTCTGCCAGTTTTTCCTTCATGGCAGACGCATCCTGCTCCAGTACCAGTGCATAGATTTCCTGGCCTGCTGCTGCTGTCATCACACCCAGACTGGTCTCTTTTACATTGTTGTTTTCAGTTTCAATTAATATTCCTGTACTAGTCATATCCTTTTCTCCTTTTTATAATACCTTTTCATCCTCTTTAAGGATTCTGACAAGTTCAGTCACCTGCACATCCACAGACCCTTCCAGCATAGTTGCCCCGGACCGTTCAGGCACAGGTTCCAGTTTTTCGATCCCCACTATTTTGTTTACGTCATCAATGCCCAGAGAGGCAAAATCAATTTCCTTGATCTCTTTTTTCTTGGCTTTCATGATATCTGGAAATTTTGGATATCTGGGTTCATTCAAGCCCTTTGTCGCCCCAATCACACACGGCAGACTCATTTCAATGACCTGTTTTTCCCCGCCGCCGGTCTCCCGTTCTGCAATGGCTTTATCCCCATCAATGGTCAGGCTGGATACCTCATTCACAACCGACAGTCCCAGATAACCGGCCAGCCGATACTGAGTCTGAAAACTTTCCGTATCCACGGAACCTTTTCCTGTAAAAATCATATCCGCCAGTCCATCCTCTTCCATGACCGCTTTTAATGCCCGGGCAGTTACACTGCTGTCCAGAAACTGGCTGTCAATTTTTACAAGGATGGCCCTGTGGGCGCCCATGGCCAGGGCACTCCTGATGGTCGTTGTTGCCGCTTCTTTTCCCACGGTGACAATCACGACTTCACCGCCCTGGTTTTCAACCAGGGTAACGGCTTCTTCAAGTCCGTATTCATCATACGGATTGGCCACAAATTTAATTTCCGAATCTTCAAACCCGGTGTCGCCGGAAAGTTTTATACTGGCGGCTGTATCGGGTACATGTTTTACACACACATAGATTTTCATATACTTGTCTTCCTTATTTTTGTCTTCTAACTCTTCATTTTTTCATTTTTCGGATCATACAATGGCATGGTCACCACCTGGGCTTTACGCGCCCGCCCTAAAATTTCCACATCCATTTTTGTTCCGGCCTTTGCAAACTCGGGGCTTACATATCCCAGGGCAATGCTTTTTTCCACCCTGTGACCATACCCGCCTGATGATGTCATGCCAATGCGCTCACCATCCTTTAAAATAGGGTTGTATCCCCAGGGATCTGAATCTTTTGCTTCGACCACCAGACATACCAGTTTCAAAGGAATTCCTTTCTCTTTTTGTTTAAGAACACCTTGTTTACCGATAAAATCTTTCTTGTCCAGTTTGACTGTCCAGGCCACATTGGTTTCCAGGGGGGTATGATGAACCGTCATTTCGCTCTTCCAGGCAAGATACCCTTTTTCAAGGCGCATGGAATCCATGGCATGCATACCGATCAATTTAATATCAAAGGCTTCACCCACTTCCATCAAGGCGTTGTAAACTGCAATCTGCTGTTCAATGGGGTGAAAAATTTCAAAACCCAATTCGCCCACATAGTTCATCCGGTTGATCCGGCATTTTGTCCGTCCCACATAAATTTCCTGGCTGGTGGAAAATTTGAAAGCTGCATTGGATACGTCGCCATAAATAATTTTTTCCAGCACCTTTCGGCTCTCGGGTCCCACAAGTACCAGACACCCCATTTTATACGTCAGATCATCCATTAAAACAGATCCATCTTTGGGCAGATTCAATGTCATCCAATGCTGGTCATGTTTTTTACCCACACTTGCCGTCACGCAGAAAAACTCTTCTTCATTGACCCGGGTTACGGTCATATCGGATTTAAAATTTCCCTTATGATCCAGCATGGGACTCAAAGCGATTGCGCCATCTTTTTCAGGCACTTTCTGGCAGGTCATATTGTTGAGCCAGGCCTTTGCACCCGGTCCTGAAATTTTTGTTTTGGCAAACCGGGTGAGATCTATGATCCCCACCTTATTCATGGCGTGTCGACATTCATTACCCACATGTTCGAATGCATTGGACCGCCTCCAGGAAGGTGTCTCATAGGAGTCTTCACCCTTGGGCGGAAAATAATTGGGGCATTCCCAGCCGTAGTAGTCGCCAAAAACAGCATTGGCTGATTTCTGGTATTCATAGATGGGACTGGTTCTATTGGGCCGTGCCGCATCCCTGAACTCATTGGGGAAAAACGTAGAATAGAGTCTTGGATAAATGTCTGCTATTTTTTCCGTGTTATATGCCCAGTTGACGTGGGAACCGAACCGTCTGGAGTCTACGTGCCACAGGTCAATTTCAGGTTCCCCGTTCATGATCCATCCGGATAGATAGTGACCGATACCACCGGCCTGGGTGATACCAAAGCTATACCCGCAGGCTTGAAAAAAGTTTTTCAACGGTGCCGCAGGCCCCACCAGAGGATCACCATTCGGCGTATAGGTTATGGGACCGGCTGTCACATGCTTGAATCCCGTATCTCCTAAGACAGGAAATCTTTCCATCCCCGCCTCAATACAGTCAGCAATATTATCAATATCCGGATTCAATTCTTCCTGTGCATAATCCCAGGGAACCCCGTTCTTTTTCCACTGCTGCCCGTTTGCCTCGTACATACCTAAAATCAAACTGTCCATCTCCTGTCTCAAATAGACCGATTTATCAGGATCTCGAACCAGTGGCAGCATCGTATCTCTTTCTTCAACCGCGTTAATTGTTTCATACAGGATGTGGGTGTGAGCAATGGCAATGGAAGGGATTTCAAGACCCACCATTTTTGAGACTTCGGGTGCCCATAGACCGGCTGCATTGACCACAACTTCGCAGGTGATATCGCCTTTATCCGTCTTGACCACCCATTCATCATTTTTTTTATGTTCAATACCCGTGACCAGGGTGTGAAGGTTGAGTTCTGCTCCGTATTTTCTGGCGCCTTTTGCCATGGCCTGGGTCATGGAAGCAGGATCCACATCTCCGTCATCCGGCCAGTAAAGGCCACCCAAAAGGCCATCTGTATTCATCAGAGGGTGCAGTTTCCCCATCTCTTCAGGTGTAACAAAACTGACATCCAGCCCCAGGCAGCGATTCATGGAATAATAGTATCCCAACTCATCCATTCGATCAGGGTTGTCTGCTGTTTTAATAGATCCTGTCGTATGCCAGCCTGTGGATTGCCCGGTTTCCTGTTCCAGCTGCTTGAATATTTCAATACTTTTCATGTTGATCTGAGTACAATAATAACTTGGGTGATAAAAAGACACATTTCCCGCCGCCATCCAGGTAGACCCGGACGTCAGTTCATGTTTTTCAATCAGAACTACATCTTTCCATCCATATTTTGCCAGATGATAGGCAACACTGACACCGATGGCACCGCCGCCGATAATGACTGCTCTTGCATTGGTTTTCATTGTTTTTACATCTCCTTTTTAATGAATCTTTCATCAGACAATTATTTACTCTTATTATTGATGCACTTAACATACCAATCAGGAGAATAAATTTTGTAATAAATCGAACTTTTAGCGGGTCCTATAGAGTGAAACAATGATAAAATAGACTTTTTTTACAAAATTCCATAAAAATAAAATTTTAAATAACTTTTAGAATAACATTTAAAATATACAAAATTTTTTATGATTTACTGTAAATTTTTTTACATTTTTGAATATTTTTTCACCTGTTTACCGAATAGAATAATCCTGACGTCTGACCTGATATTTCTTCAATTTATAATGAAAGGACTGAGGAGAGATCCCAAGGCTTTTTGCCGCTTTAGCCGCATTTCCAAAAGTTTTCTTCAGAGCATTACAGATTATCTGCCTTTCGTTTTCTGCCTGGTTCTCAACCAGGTTTGAAGTTATCCTGTGCTGATCTTGTTTTATAATTTCAGGTGTCTGATTCTTAGCAAAGGAAAAAATATGGGATGGCAGATGCTTTTGCCTTATGGTTCTGCCCCCGGCCACCATATTCATTGAGGCTTCAATAATATGTTGAAGTTCCCTGATATTTCCGGGCCAGTGATAGTTATTGAACCAGTCAGACACGTTTTTAGAAACATTTGACACCCGTACATTTAAGGCTTGATTATATTTTGCAATAAAATACCGGGTCAGCTCTTTTAATTCATTTTTCCTTTCCCTCAACGGCGGCAGCATAATGAAAACCACACCCATTCGGTAAAACAAATCCATCCTCAATACTCCCTTTTGGATAATTTCCAAAGGCGGCTGCCCCACTGAACTGAGTATTTTTACATCCAGATCAATTTCCTTTAAAGACCCCAGTTTTCTGACCTTCCGTTCCTGAATAACACGTAAAAGTTTAGCCTGGAGTGCCAGTGGCATGGAATCCAGCTCATCTAAAAAGATGGTTCCCCCATTGGCCAGCTCAAAAAGACCGCTTTTATTGATGGCACCGGTAAACGCCCCTTTTGAAGTTCCAAACAAAATTCCTTCCAAAAGATTTTCCGGAATCGCCGCACAGTTTACAGGAATAAAGGGTTTGCTTTTTCTGGAGCTGTGATTGTGGATCGACTGGGCAAATAACTCTTTTCCGGTTCCGGTCTCTCCATAAATCATTATAGAAGACGGCGAGTTTGAAGACATTTTGGCAATCCGCACTGCATTGCGTATATCCGGGTCCGATCCGATAATATCGGAGAAATGAAACCGCGCACTATTTTTGGTTTTCTTTTTCTGAGAAAAATTCTTATTTTGTACAACTATTTCTTCCAAAAGCTGGTAATCTTTTGAAAAATTAATGGCGCCAATCAACTTTCCGGATTTATATAAAGGATAGGCATTACTGATAATATTGGCTATCTTGCCCAACCGTGTCCGATACATCAACGTTTCATGCATTATTGACATACCGCTTTTCAGGCATTTCATTGTAGGGCTGGTATCATCGGTGAGCTGGTAAATATCTGTAACCTTTTTACCAATTACATCTTTTGGATCAACATCATCAATTTTTGCCTGGGTTTCATTAAAGAACCTGATTATTCCCTTAATATCCGAGATGACCACACCTTCATGCATGGCGGATAAAACCCTGCAAATATCAATATCTTCAAAATTTAGGTTACGTGTGACCTTTAGGTTACGTGTGACCTTTAGGTTA
>Ga0164318_10004380_pt1 | contig 13574 bp, 13 predicted proteins | sample GuaBasSedimGuay9_FD_113734 | JGI IMG/M metagenome (GOLD analysis project Ga0164318, IMG submission 113734) | Subseafloor sediment microbial communities from Guaymas Basin, Gulf of California, Mexico - Guay9, Core 4571-4, 0-3 cm | ecosystem: Environmental > Aquatic > Marine > Hydrothermal vents...
GTTCTGAGGTTTTATAGCTTTTTACTCATCCTAGGGTTTGCTATTTCTATCACTGGATATGGTCTGACTATCGATATTGCAGTAGAGTCAATAGGTGTCATCTCTTACACTATAGGAGCAATTTTCATGGTGATTGGCGTTGTAATAATGTCTTTTAGTGTCATGAACATTCCATCGTTTGGTGAATTAGATTGGAATAAAAAGATACGAAACATAATTCTGCTTTCTCCTGATGGTCATGTTCTCATACATTTAACTAATCGTAATGCTGTTGTTAAAACTGATGACAAAAGCGAAAAGACATTCTCTGGTGATGCACTTAAAGGTATTATCAATCTTATTCAGGAAGTAACGATGGACAAAGATACTGTTGACGTTATAGACCATGGAGATGTAAAAATCAATTTATTGACAGGTTCCTCTTTTGAGCTTATTGTCATAACAACTGAGATGTTGCAAGTAGTGCGGAAAAAGATGGAAGAGTTTACTACAAAATTTGAAAACTTGTATAAGGATGTTCTGAACGAATATTCTATGGACAATTTATCTATGTTTAAACCAGCTGAGGCAATGATGAAACAAATTTTCGAGATTAGTAGTTAAACAGTTAATCTTTAAGAGCATGCAATTGGCTTATAAAAAATGAAAAAAAGAGAATTAAGATTATTTTTTATTCATCTTTCCTTTTCCTTTCTTTTTACGTTCTTCGACACGTTTTCGTTGCTCAAAAATCATTCTATTGATAGCCACTTGAGATGTGAATGCGCTCTCAACCTCTCCTACTTTAAGTTTTGAGAGTTGCTCCTTCTCTTGCTCAGTAAGATCATCAAGTGCAATGTTTTTCGTTTTTGCAAACGCAATTGCTTCTTGTTTTTGACGAGCAGTTCTTGTTTCTGAACGCTGAAGATAGAGGTGTGATGTCATATGAAATACTATGCCTAATTTATGTTCAAAAGTGATAATAATGGGCCCCTCTCCATATTTTCTTGTCATTTCATCACTATAAGCTAAGATTTTTACTCTTTATGGCACTCGCTAAAAAGTTAGTGATAATTTCTATAGTGTGTATTTTTGCATTTTTACACGATGCGTTTGATGGTTATGTTACGGCATATGTCACCACGAGAGCCATGCTAACACTAGGCTCAAAATTTGCCGATCGATTCTCTCTCCACTAACTTCTAGTCAAGTGCCTTATAAAGAACTCTAAATTATATGACCAGTTTGATGAAAACTGCTTCATGAAAATGTATTAATATATCTATTACCTAAAAAAACTTAGCCTAAAAAAATTTAGGCTAAAAACTTTTTGGTGATATTTTCATGTTTATAGATCGTGAAGATGAACTTGCCACTCTTGAAAAGCTTGTAGAGATAAATGTTAGTGCGATTGTATATGGTCTAAGAGGCATTGGGAAAACGACAATTTTAAAGGAATTAAAGAAACATTTGGAGCAAAAAAACATTAAAACATTGTTCATTGATGGTTACGCAATATCAAACCCTATAGATTTATCAAAACTACTTTCGATTCAAGAGATAAATGAAAAGCACATATTAACTGAACTTTTGTCAATGGATGATATTGTTATAATAATTGATGAATTTTCCACGTTATTTAAAACATTTTCTAGGCGGAAAGAGTTTAACGATTTAGAAAGTGTAGCCAGATATTTTAGAGTCTTATTGCAAAACAGAATGAAGCGAGGTGGTAAATCAGTTATCTTATGTAGCTCTGCTATTGGTATTGTTAAGAAGTTGACAATGAGATACTTTGCCCCTTTATTTAGAGAATTTAAAATAATACGAATCGAACGTATGCCTATTGATGCAAGCATTATGCTAGCAAAATCATCAGGAATTTCTGACGAAAAATATGCTACTGAGATAGCATCACTTGCCCAAGGAAATCCATTTTATATCAAGAAACTAACGGAAGAAGTGAGAATGGGATTATCTCCAGAACAAGCATTAGAGAAACTACTTTTTGATGATACTGGCGATTTAAACATATACTTTATGTCTTTGTATGAAAAATTATCTCCTACTGAGCGATATATAGTCCATCTTGTTGCACGTGATGTGTCTAAATACTCTCAAATTCGTGAAAAGTTGTTACAAGATCCATATGCATATTTACAGAAGCTCCTCTACGAAGGTATTTTGAAAAAAGTAAAGAAATCTCCTAGGGATACCTACTATTATCTTACCGATAATTTATTCAAAGCTTGGTTAGCTACTAGAGATATTCCATCCTTGGGTAAAATGTCATTCAAGGCTATTAGAGTGTCTAGCCTTGGTTTTGAAGCATTGATTAGAGAGATGTTTAGAGAAATGGACAAAACCGTATCTATTCAAGATGTGAATAATAGCTTAGTAGAGATTGGACCATACAAATCAGTCTTTAACTGGCAGAAAGATAATGTAGAGGCTGATGCAATCTGCCTAGAAGAAAATGCTTTAACAATAATAGAAGCTCACTTTTGGGGAATTGCAACGAAACATAAAATTAATCAACTTCTTCGCATCTCAGAATATGTTAAAAATTATTTTGCATTAAATATTCGTAATTTGATAGTAATATCATATTTTGGATTTGATAATGACGCAAAAACATTAGCCAAGAAATATAATATTAAATTGCTAACTAAGGTGCAACTTAAAGAAATTCAGAGAAAACTAAGACGTTATTACGGTTTTTAGATGTTATTTTCTTAAATGAGCTTAGTTAGACATAAAAGTTTAATTGAAATAAATGAAAGAATATGCATGTGCAAATAATATTTGTTGGGGGTTTATATGTCTGCTAAAAAGTTAAGTATTGGTGACATTGCGCCAGACTTTTGTCTTCCTAATCAAGATGGAAAAGAGGTTTGCTTGAGAGATTTTCGAGGTAAGTGGATTGTACTTTACTTTTATCCCAAGGACAATACAAGTGGTTGCACTAGAGAAGCGGTTGATTTTACAGAACATTTGGATGAGTTTGAGAAGTTAAATGCAGTTGTTTTGGGTGTCAGCCCAGATTCTGTCAAGAGTCATCAAAGGTTTATTGAGAAGCATAATCTGAAAGTAACTCTTCTAAGCGACCCAGAACATAAGGTCATAGAACAATATGGTGCTTGGCAGCTCAAAAAGATGTATGGACGAGAATACTATGGTGTTGTTCGGAGCACATTCTTAATAAATCTTGATGGGCACATTAGCTATATCTGGCCGAAAGTTAAAGTAAAAGGACATGTCGAGGAGGTTAAGAAGAAATTAATAGAATTAAGTAAGTAAACATTGGGCATCTAATAGAAAATAAATTTGAGTTTGTCAAATAAATTTTAACTTTTCACTTTAACAAGTCTTAATGTGTTCAGAAGCAATAGTAATGTGACGCCGTCATCGCCTGCTGCGACTGCAAACCATAGTGGTATCATTCCTAAGAACCCTAATGCACCAAGTATCACTTTAACTCCAAGTGAAACAATTATATTCTGTTTTGCGATTTTTACTGTCTTCTTGCTCAGCTTATGTAAGTATGGTACTCGTGTTAATTCGTCTTTTACCAATACGATATCTGCCGATTCTAAAGCAACGTCTACACCTACACCGCCCATTGCAATTCCAACATCTGAAGCTGCTAATGCCGGAGCATCATTTACACCGTCGCCAACCATTGCCACTAATCTATCTTTCTTCCGCAATTCGTCTACAATCTTCAGCTTATCTTCTGGAAGGAGATCTCCATAGTATTCATTTATTCCCAATTTCTCAGCGATTTCTTCAACAACATCCGTTTTATCACCACTAAGCATTACTGTGTGAATACCACTCTCTTTAAGCATTCTAACCGCTTCTATAGCATCATCCCGAACAACATCTTTAACACAGAACGTAGCAATTATCTTATCATCTATTGAAATAATTATTCTAGTATGCTTTTCAGATATTGTGTTCAGAATTGCAAGATTTAAGCCATTATCCTTTATCAGCTCTATGTTACCTATAACAATCTTTGAGCCGTTTATGAACCCAGTTATACCCTTCCCAGCGATTTCTTTTATGTCCTTTACCTCGAGTCTCTTGAAATCTAACCCTAACTCAGATGCTTTATTTACTATTGCTCCAGCAACTGGATGATTAGAGTATTGCTCCAATGCAGCTGCATACATTAGTACTTGTTTTTCGTCATATTCGTTAAATGTGTGTATCTCAACCAGTTTTAGCCTTCCAAGGGTTAATGTACCCGTCTTATCGAAAACGACAGTTCCTATTTTATCCATCTTTTCTACGTACATGCCACCTTTGATGACAGCTCCTTTTCTGGCTGCTGTAGTTATTGCAGTAAACAGTGTTGCTGGTACAGATATCACAAAAGCGCTTGGACAAGAAACAACTAGAAGTATTAGAGATCTGTAAAACCATACTTCGAAATTCCCTGTAATTTGAGGCATAACTATTGCAGTAAATGCGGCTAACATGATGACTATAGGAACATACACTCGAGCAAATCTATCGACAAGTCGTTCAATGGATGCTTTTCTTGCTCTGGATTCCATTACTAGCTTTATGATTTTAGATACAAGGGTTTCTTCTGCTTTCTTGGTAACTCTTATTTTGAGAACACCATCTGTATTTAAAGTACCACCAAAAACTGCTTCACCTTTCTTCCTAAAAACCGGGATTGATTCACCTGTTACAAGAGATTGGTCAACATAAGATGAACCATCAATTACAATACCGTCTAGTGGTATTCGTTCCCCAGGTCTAACCAGAATTATCGTACCAGGATCTACATCCTTGACGTTTATAGTTTTCTCTGTACCATCACTAATTGCTCTAACTTCATCAGGCATATATTTTACAAGACTTTCAATTGTCTTTCTAGCTCTGTCTTCAATATAATTTTCAAAGTATTCGGATATTGCATATAGAAACAGTACGGTAGCTCCTTCGAATAAGAAATCTAAGTACCATGCACCAAGTGCTGCAACTGCCATTAGGAATTCAACAGAGAACTTTTTTTCAACAATTAGCTCTTTCAAGCCTAAAATACCAACATAGACACCCACAGCAAAAACTGATACGTGATAGAGTATAGAAGTTACTGTGGCAGGTTTATTTAACAATGGAATGATAAAACCTAATGGTAAACCACTGAAGAATGTATCAAGTATGGTTGAAACTAAAATTATAGCACCAAAACTAATAGCTATGAAAATCCAAATTTTTCTGTCCTCATCGTGGCCATGATGTTCTTCAGCAAATTCATTCAAATAAATCACATCCAACGCTGCTTCTTGACAAGAATCATTAGCATTAAATATTAATTTAATGCTATAGGACATAAACCTAATAATATTCGAATATTAATAAAACGATGATAAGTTAATATTTAAGTTAAGTGGTGTGTGAAAATGCCAGTTGTTAGTATTACATTACCAAGCCAGCTTCTAAAGAAGTTTGATGAATTTATGAAAACACGAGGATACTATAGTCGCTCTGAAGCATTTCGAGATGCTTTGCGAAATTTGATGGCCGAGGCAGAAATAGCAAAAATAGAGGGTGAAAAAGTGGCCACTACAATCATGGTTACACGTGACTATGCTAGAAAAAATGTTGAATCAAAAATAAGCGAACTAAAGCATGAATTTGATGATGTAGTTGTAGAGAGTCTACATAGACATATTGACAAAAAATACTGCCTTGATATATTTATCGCGGAGGGTGACTATAAGAGAATACTCGATTTAGTTGGTAGGATAAGAGGCATGAAGGGTTTGCAGCAAATAAAAACTATGTTCATACCATTATGATGCCAGTTGAAATGATTAAGCTAAAAGAGTTCTTTGTGGCAAATCTTAGTTTTTTAGGTACTTTTTTGCATGTTTCCTTTTCTCTTTCGCCAAAAATATGTTAAAACTACAAGCCCCACACCGATTATTATGACTATTATCACGGCAAGGAAGAATAGCGAACTGAAATCAGTACTATTACTGCATGTTGTTAATAATGAGAAAACGACAAGAGCAATTGCACGTACTTGTGCGTTTAAATTTTCAAAATTCATCCAACCAAGTGTTGATGTTGAGGTCGAATTGTCGTATTTTGTGTGGATGTATCCATTTCCTTCAAAGAGTGTAAGTGGATACGACGCTATGGTTAGTGCTGGAACGGAGTTTGCATCATTAAGTCTTTCAAGTACTGATTCATCTAGAGTACCTCCCCAGAGATATAATGTCAATTCTTGCGCAGAAAGTGGATCATCAAAAGGAACATGGTCTGAATAAGCTCTTGCAGTTATATATTGAATATCGTTTTCTTCCAAAATCTCTTCTACGAAATCAGTGAGCTGATCTTCAATAGAGTCAGCTATAAATAAAGTTTCACTTCCAATACTGTCAAGGTTAATGACCGATAAAATGTCATCATCAAGATGATTCATTAGATAAAATTCAGAGCCAACAAGACCTAATTCTTCAGCAGCGAAAGCGATAAAATATACATCATATGGCAACTTAAGATTTTCTTTATGTCGAAGTTCAGCAAGTTTTTCAGCTAAATGCAACATTAGAGAGACGCCCATCCCATTGTCGCAAAATGCGTTTGTTACAACCGAGTCATAATGCGCTGAGATAACAAAATATTTTTCATGACTTTCTCCTTCGAGTTTTCCGATTATATTTGTATGTTCTGAGGTGAAAATACTGCTGTTCACAAATAGCTTTGCGTAGATTCTGCTATTTCCTTCTTCTAGAATGCCATAAAGAATCTTTTGACTTTGCCAATCAATCCAACCAATAGTTATATTCTTGGTCCAGAATAATGTCGGATATTTACCACCAATACTCCTGAAGTACGGTGGCCACCCTTCGTGTTCATTAAAAGCCCACATAAAGATAATCGCCTTTGGAGAAGATGATGATACTCTGACAAGAAAGCTGGTTCTCCAGTCCTTATAACGCAAAACTTCGAATCCAATAAAGACAATTTTGTTGGTCAAATTTAAATTATCCCAGAATTCTGGCGGGATGTCCTCGTATTGTTTAGGTAATGTGACCACATACACTTCATAGCTTTGATCATCTCTTAAAGGGAGTGTATAGTGCGAAGCATAAAAGGTCAAATTATATTGGTCTTCAAGTGTAGAAAAGTTGTTGTCTACATCTAGAATTAAATATGGTTTTGAGTAAAGCTCCCAAGTCCAAAAATCAAAACTTTCCTCTGTGACATTTAAACCATAAGCTTCAAACTTATTTACTATATACTCTCTTACCGCATTGGCACCCTTAGATCCAGATGAACGGTATGAATAGAGCGATATGGATGTGTTTGCAGTGATGTTCTCTATTTCTAAATCTGTGTTATATACCTTAGTTGTATTCATAAGACCTGCGAATTGTTCTGGCGTAAAATTAGCTTCAACAGTAGAATTATAGTAGAATGTTACATAATTAGAAGCGATTAATAATGATGAAAAGATAAGGTATATTGTTATTACGTGCTTTAAAAGCACTAATAATCTCATTAATAACAACTCCGGTTTCTATTAGATTGTTACAATGAAGCAAAAAATTAAACTTACGGTTTTGACGAGGATAATAATAATGCCTATGAGCTAGTCCTTTTCAGAAAAAGTTAGTGTGATACACTCACAAGAATGTAGGAAGGCATGTATATATATCCTAATGATACACTGGTTAGCAAACCAAAGGTAGGACAAGGCTATAAGAATCAGCTAAGGGAATTGTTGTTGTACAGTGCTGTGAAACGCTAATATGCTTTCTCAATGTATAAATTTTATTATCATGAACAGATTATTTTTTTCTGTGGTGATATAAAATGGAAAATTGGATTGTTGATGTCTTAAAAGAGCTTATTTCTAGAAACTCTGTAAATCCCGCATATGGTGGTCCTGGAGAAAAAGAAAAGGCTGATTTTCTTCAAGATCTTCTTGAGAAAATGGGGTTGAGTGTCACACGATATGAAACCAAAGATAAGCAAGGTGTAGTGCGACCAAGTATAATCACTGAAGTTGGCAAAGGAGACACCATATGGATTATTGCGCATACGGATGTTGTCCCACCTGGAGAGGGGTGGACTACTGATCCTTTCAAGCTTAAAGTGGAGCAAAACAAGGTTTATGGAAGAGGCGTGAATGATAACGGTATTGGCATTATTTCTGCATTGATAGTACTAAAACGGATAATTGATGAGAATTTAGACATAAATTACAAACTTAAGGTAGGCTTTGTAGCTGATGAAGAGGCAGGAAGCACTTATGGACTAAAATATCTAATTAGTAAAGGCGTGTTTAAAGAGGGGGAACGAGCTTTAGTTCCTGATAGTGGCAACAAGGAAGGAACTATGATTGAGATTGCCGAGAAAGGGATATTGTGGCTGAAATTCATTACAAAAGGAATTCAAGTTCATGGTTCAAGACCTCATAAGGGCGATAATGCACATCTAAAAGCAATGCGTTTTGCAATCAAGCTTTATGATTTGTTGCATGAAAAGTATAATAAAGTGGATACGTTATTCAACCCCAGCATGTCTACGTTTGAACCTACGATGAAAGAAAAAAATGTGGATTCGATAAATATAATTCCTGGGAAGGATATTCACTACTGGGACTGTAGAGTGTTGCCTGAATACACGTTAGACGATGTCTTATCGACGATAAAAGATGTTGCTGCCAAGTTTGATACCGATGTTGAGATTATTATGAAAGAGGAAGCATCAAAAGTAGATCCTAATGACTGGATTGTCCAGAAAACCATGAAGGCGGTCAAAGAAGAACTTAATGTTGAACCAAAATTGATAGGTATTGGCGGCGGAACATTTGCTGGCATTCTTAGAAAAATCGGTGTTCCATCGGTTGTATGGCATATTGGCAGCGAAACGGAACATCGGCCAGATGAATGGGAACTCATTGACAACTATATCAAAAATGCACGTGTAATCCTGAACGTTCTTACAAGCTAATATGTTGCCTTTGTAATGCTTTAGTTCTTTTTATCCTTTATTGGATGATTAAGTTAAAATTAAAGAATAGAAGGGATAAATGTGGATGTGGATGATATAAAGTCATTTTATGAAGAATCTTTTGTAGCAGATATGCATATACATAGCCACACAATGCTCCCTTTTCCATTTAAACAAATCTATCAGTTTCAGCATAGAAAAACTCTACCGCCATATATAAAATTCAATCAACTAAAAGCAGCAGGTGTGGATTGTGCAGTCGCATGTGCTGTTGGAGATAAGCTTGTGACAAAGTGTTATCTTTTCAAAAACAATTATAGCGCAGCAATTACGCAGTTAAAGAAAATAATTTCCGAGATAAATGAAGCTGAAGGAAAAATAGTAGTTAGCGCTGATGAAATAGAGAAATATAACAAAGAAGGAAAAGTGGCATTTCTACTGGGTATAGAAGGTGGCGATTTTCTGCAAGGTGACATTCAAAATCTTAAGAAAGTTTATGATATGGGTGTCCGTGTAATTTGCTTAATACATTATTCAAAAAACGATATTGGAACTCCTTGCGCGGAATGGGGCCATTCGGACGAAAAATCTAAAGAGAATGAATTCAGTGGGTTAACTAATTTTGGTGTTGAAGTAGTCAAGGAAATGAACAAACTAGGCATGCTTATAGATGTCGCGCATGCAAGTAAACAAGTAACGCTTGATATTGCAAAAGTGACAAAGAAACCTATAATATCATCACATACTGGTGTTAAGGCATTACATGATTTTGTAAGATATCTCTCTGATGAGGAGATTGAAGCAATTGCAAAAACTGGTGGATGTATTGGACTCTGGCCTTTTCGTCACGAACGAAGTGTTAAGAATATTTCTGAACTAGTAGAACAGGCCAAATATATCGCTGATCTTGTAGGTGTTGAACACGTAGGAATAGGCACTGATATGAATGGTGTACCTCAAACAATTGAAGGATACAATAGTGAATTTGACCTTCCAAAAATTGCTGAAGCATTGTTTGAAGTTGGATTTAGCGAAAGTGATGTGCGTAAAATACTTGGTGAGAATTTCTTGCATCTTCTTCATGAAATATTAATTTGATAAACTTTAGAAGCTATCTTTCATTATTTTTTGTAAAATATCTTAGATTCTTGGAAAACGTTTTATAATTTACACTAGAACCTATTCTTGGTGTAAAAAATATGGTAGTTGTTAAGATAAGTAAGCGAAGAATTTACATTCCAAAAAAATTAAATTTTAAAGGAGAGCGGGCTATACTTATTCCATTCGGAAAAGGGTTAATTGTATATCCAATACCTCAGCAGTTTGTTGAAGTTGACATACCTTATTCTATCTCGGAACTTAAGGAACTGGCTGAAAGAAAGGCTAAAGAAGATTCTCTAGGTACATTAACAAAGGTGGAGAACAAGGATTCTCTTTGGAATTAGATTAAGTAAAAGTAATGCTAGGCTGATTTTTATGTATATCTTTATGAATTATTGTTATCAAAAGTACAGCATGATTGGGACATATAGATTGCCTTTACGACAGAATATTTCATTTTTTCCCGAATTTGCCAATTAAACCTATTAGAAGGAAGATAAAACCCAGTGTCCAAACCCCAGAAACACTATTATATATGATCAATCCTGCGATGAGCCATGCTGCTCCCAGTACAATAAAACCCTCATATACATCATTCTGATTTTTTATTTTTTTATTCATTTATTTTCTTCTCCTTAATAATATAATTGTTGAACTATTGTATAAATGTATTGTTTTCAGAAAACCTAAATTTCAGATATCATTTGTTTTAAAACTGTCCTGAATTTAAAAGAAAGGAAGATTCAGTTTAGTAATTTTATCTATTAATTAGATTTTATTGTGTAATGATTTCAAGAGTATTGTTAATGTAGTCTTGAATAATTTCGCTTATTTTTTCATGATTCTTATTGCATCTTAGAATTTTAGTACCATAGCTCTTTAATATTTTATAGGATGTTTTTCCTATGTTCTTTACGATAACTGTTGAGACACCCTGCCCCACCAAAAACTCTGCTAAGTCTGCACCCACTCCTTTTGATTCACTGAGAAATTTATTTTTTACAATTTCTATTTTTTCGATATTATTGTTCTCATCTAAAGTCAAAATGGCAATGAACGGAGTTTTTCCAAAGTGATCATTTATTGTTGAATCTCTACCTTTGTCTGTTGAGACAGGAATGGCTATTTTTTTAATCTTGGGTTCTAATGGTTTGGCTTCTATCATAACCATCGCAATCTGGGGAATCTCTTTTTTAAGACGATTTATAATTTCATCGTGTACGACATATGCACGTCTGACTTCAACTTCTGGCGGTACTAGGATAGTCAAATCCACAAGAATTCGGCCACCAGCATGCCGTGCTTTCACATCTTCTACATCAATAACACCATCGACACTCTTAACTATCTCTCTGATTTTGTCTAAAACTTCTGGTTCAAGTAAGCTATCCATTAGAGATAATATTGCATCTCTTCCAATCTCGTATGATCGCCAGACAATTAAAACTGAGATAACCATACCTATTATAGGATCTGCTAGTGGAAAGCCAAATGAGTAGAAAATTAAACCAGAAAAAACTGAAATGCTTGCCAATGTGTCGATAAGAGAATGTTCTCCTTCAGCAATTAACGATGGACTGTGTATCTTCTTGCCTACAATTTTCTTGTATTGTGCAAGTAATAATGTCAAAAATGCCGAAATTAGTGGTATTGAGAAAATCCACATGTTTAGAATAATCTCTTCGGGAACCATTATCTTGTTAATTGAGTCCCATAATGTTTCGAATCCTGCTGCTGCAATGAAAAGAGCAACAAATAAGCTAGCTATATTCTCCGCCTTGTAGTGACCGTACGGATGTTCAACATCAGGTGGCTTTGCTGAAATTTTCAGTCCAACCCACACAATTATTGACGATAGAACATCTGCTAGTGAATGAATGCCATCGGAAAGTAAACCAATGCTCCCTGAAATTAAACCACCTACTATTTTAAGTATTGAGACCACTGCATTGCCAATTGCTGATATAAACGCTGTTGTTTGCCCAATATTCTTTTTCTGTTTCATAGGCATCACATGGTATAATATCTCATACTTTAAGAAAACTTAAGTTCTGTTTATTGATATTTAACAAACATATTACCTATTTTGTGCATATGCACAAAAATATATAAAGTTTATGAGCTGCCTTATGTGTTTACCAACAGCACAATCTTTATTAGTTGTTACTACTCTAGTAGTAACAAATGATAGTGCATTTATGCATATAGTTCAATAAATGGTGGTCAAAGATGGATAAAGATATGGTTGAAGGAAAATATAGTTCTAAAAATGAGGATGTAGTAAAGCCAGAGCCGGATTGGGTTTTCAAGTTAATATCAATAATTCACGATAATCCTCTCCTCTCAATCTTTAGAAATCCATATAAACTTCTAAAGGCAGCAGGGCTTAAAACGGGCCAAAAAGTATTAGAAGTTGGATGTGGTCCAGGATTCTTTACAATTCCAGCGGCGAAAATAGTAGGTGATGAAGGAGTTGTTTATGCCATTGATATACATCCACTTGCAATTAAAAAGGTCAAAGAAAAAGTTAAGAAATATAGAGTAACCAATGTTAAACCAATCCTTGCAAATGCATCTAATACCAAATTACCTAGTCAAAGTATTGATCTTGCATTTATTTTTGGTCTTCATTATGTTGCTGGTGGGTTAGAAAATGTCATATCGGAGATGTATCGCGTTTTAAGAACTGATGGTATCCTTGCTTTTGAAAAAACACGAGGATCTGAAAAAGAGATAATTAAGCTAATAGAAGAGAAAGGATTTGTGTATTTAGAGAAACGGGGAAGAATTCTTATATTTACTAGGAGAAAAATGAAAGTCTGAAATAGGTGCATTATAGTCTAGTCGAATTGACATTTAATTTGTCTTTTTATTGATTATTGATATCTTAATTGGGTTGCTGCTGACTTCACCTTGAAATGCTTTAACAAACACTTCAATATAATATTCTCCTGGAGTTACAAGAGTCTCTCTAAAAACATTCCATGTTATAGTTTTCTCAACAGTTTCATTAGGCTCTAGAGTCAAGTCATTAATCATTTGAGCAAAAAATTTACCTTCTGACCATCTTTTAATCAACTTCTTGTTTTTGTCAAGTAGGTTAATGTCAACTATTTTTGCAGATCTAAACGTCAGCGTCAGTTTATCATTCGACGTGTTTTTTAATAGTATTTTGATTCTGATAGGTTCTTCTATTTCGTATACTTTTTTGTCTGTTAAAATCTCGAGCTTTAATTGAATCTTATTTGACATGATTGCCACCTAAACCCATAACCATACATACACTAACCATCAATTTAATAATGGAGTGTAATAAACGTTTACAACGGTGATGATTTTGATTGATGACAATACAATTGAGAAAATAGCAAAAATCTCAGTTAAAGCCTTAGCTCTTAAGAAAGGTGAAAATATTGTAATTGCAAGTGGCGTTCACAATCACAGACTCGCAGAAAAGATTGCGATAGAATCTATGCTTCTAGGTGCTCTGCCGATAGTAACTA
>Ga0164318_10004381_pt1 | contig 13573 bp, 11 predicted proteins | sample GuaBasSedimGuay9_FD_113734 | JGI IMG/M metagenome (GOLD analysis project Ga0164318, IMG submission 113734) | Subseafloor sediment microbial communities from Guaymas Basin, Gulf of California, Mexico - Guay9, Core 4571-4, 0-3 cm | ecosystem: Environmental > Aquatic > Marine > Hydrothermal vents...
GGCATACAGCGCAACAACGCCGCTTTTGTCATTGCGAGGAGCGTAGCAGCCTGCCCTGAGCCTGCCGAAGGGACGAAGCAATCCCCGTTTAGGACATCTTGGAGATTGCTTCGGGCAAAAAGCGCCCTCGCAATGACAGAGGCTGAATAGTCAAGTTACGGGCGAATTTGCTATCCGACCAGGCGGCGGTTAGCAAAACCGCCCTTTTGCCTCAATACACAAAAACGGGAGGTACGTCCGATTCTCTCGGCTCATACCTCCCGTTGCTCGCATCCACGAGTAATGCTAGTGCTCTATGCGGCAGCCGCCTTCGCCTTGCTCGCTTTTTTCTTCTTCCGCCGGGCCGCGCGAACCAGCGCGGTGCCGCGCATCGTCGGATCCAGCGCGTCCCGCAGTCCATCGCCCACAAAGTTAAAGGCCAACATGGTAAAAGTAATCGCCAAGCCCGGGAAGATGGTCAGATGAGGCGAGGAGCGCAACCCTCTCCAGCCCTCGCTCAACATCTGCCCCCAACTGGGGAAGGGCGGCGGTACGCCCAGACCGATGAAACTGAGTGTAGCCTCGGTGAGGATCAGTCCAGGTATACCCAGCGTCAGCGATACGACGGCCGGCCCCAGGCTGTTGGGCAGCAAGTGGCGTGAGATGATACGGGCCGGGCCGGCGCCGACCATCTGCGCCGCCAGCACGAACTCTTTCTCCCGCAAAGACAGAAACTGCCCCCGAATAAGCCGGGCCATACCCATCCACCCCACGATACCAATGGCGATAAAGATATTGATCATACCCTGGATAGCGGTTTCCGAGGGCATGACCACCATAACCAGGATAATAAAGAGCAGGGTGGGAAAGCCGTACATCACGTCCACAAAACGCATCATCAGGTTATCTGTTTGGCCGCCCAGATAACCGGCGATGGAGCCATAGGTGATGCCAATGATCAGCGAGGTCAGTGAACCCACGACGCCAACGGTAAGGGAGACACGCGTGCCCCACCATATCCGGCTAAAGACGTCCCTACCCATCTTGTCGGTGCCAAAAATGTGATCAAGCTGTGGAGCGACGCGGGTATTATCATAATCCGCCTCACGATAAGAATAGGGAGGGAGAAAATCCCCAGTGATGAAGCAGAAAATCATGAGAGCGATAAAGATCAACCCAATCAATGACATCCGGTTACGCAACAACCGATGCCAGGCATCCTGCCACAGGCTCACGCCTCGTTCAGAAAACTGCTCCTCTTCTTCTCGTCTACGTCGCTCGGAAGCAGTCTCAGCCATAATTTATTCCTCCTTTGCCAGTATCACTGGTATCAGAAACCCGGTTCAAGACACCTGGTTTCTTCTTAATCGAACCGGATACGTGGGTCAATATAGCCATAAGCGATGTCCACGATCAAGTTGAAAACAACCATCGCTCCTGAGTAAAGTAGGATCGTACCCATAATCAGGGTATAATCCCGGTCGGTGACCGCGGTGACGAAGAATTTGCCAATGCCGCCGATGGAAAAGACCCACTCCACCATGAACGAGCCGGTGAGCCAGCCAGCCATCAGCGGGCCTAGAACTGTGGTTACAGGAATGAGCGAGTTCTTTAACGCGTGGCGGACTATGACAACCCGCTCCGTCAACCCCTTGGCCCGGGCGGTGCGGATGTAATCGGCGCGGATGACTTCCAGCATGCTGGCGCGGGTCAGCCGGGCGATGATAGCCATACCGCCCGTGCCGAGCGTGATGGCCGGCAAAATCACCTGTTTCCAGCTCTCACCCCAGCCATAGGTAGGCAACCACTCCAGGGTCAGGGCAAAGACCAGGATCAACAAGATACCCAGGAGAAAATTGGGAATAGAGACTCCCAACATGGAAAAGAACATTGCCACGTAATCCACCACTGTATTCTGCTTTAGAGCAGAGACGATGCCCAGGGGCACGCCGATGAAAAGAGCCATACAGATGGAGACCAGCCCTACCTGGACCGAGACCATGACTGGCGCCAGCGAAAAGAAGTGCTTGATAACCTCGAACCGAGTTCTCCAATTTATGGAAATGTAGCCCACCACCTCCCTATTGGTCTTTACCACCAGAACCTCGGAATCAAACAAGCCAGGCGGCTCGGCAAAGGTCATCGAACTGGCCTGCACCCCGTAGGTGGCCCGAAGCTGGTCGCGCAGCACCTCCACCATATAGTTGGGACCAAAGAGCATACTGGTGACCGTCCGACCAGGCCGCCGTAAGGAAGGGCCAAAGTCAAAGTGCAGTAGCAACCGGTCCATATAGCTGAGATACTGCTGCCACACCGGCTTATCCAGCCCATACTTGGCCTCCATATTGGCCCGAATCTCTGGCGGAACCGGCCGGCCCGATGCGCTCGCCGAGAAGGGACCTCCCGGCACGAGCTGCATCATCCCAAAGGTGACGACAGAGATCAGGAGCAACACCGGAATGTTCCATAGAATTCGCTGTACAATAAATCTTTGCATATCTACACTCTCCTAATCAACTAGTTACTGTCAACAGAATCAACCCTCACAAATCCAGTCACGAACCTGCGCCCATCACCAGCAATTCTCAATTTGGGGTGTCATTGCGAGCACCGGACGTTTTTCCCAGGGCAAAGCAATTTTCCCCATCCGCTTGGAGATTGCTTCGTTGCAAAAAACGCTCCTCGCAATGACATAATGAGAATTGCTGGCCCATCACCTGGCAATTCGTGGATTCGTAAACTCGTGACTGTGCCTGTGACGTACCTGCTCAAAAAGTCGGGGCAACATAACCGAGGTTTCCATACCTCGCAAGCCTAACACGCTTAGAAAGCGCGGCTATGTCAGAAATGCCCTGGATTATTGAGATGATACCTTGTGACCATACTCGTGAATAAGGTTTCACCTCAAAGGGTGGGCTTGGGGTTCCCTGGCGGGAACCCCAAGCCCCATCGGATAGTCAAGACTATCTGATGGTCGTACTAGTCAATGTTGTTGCACTCGTCAAGCGTATCAAGGTAAGCAGCCCATTCCATGATGGCTACGTTGACCTTGATGCCGAGGTTGGTCTCCCATTGCTCGGCGACCGCATCGAGGGTGTCCTCGTTGCCACGGTTGTACCAGATGTTAACGGTGATGTCACCGGGGTCGGCAACATCCGCTTCAGCCATGTAGGCGTCCAGGTATCCCAGAGCGGCGTCCACATCGAACTCGTAGCCGACTTCGCCACAACCCTGGTAGCCAGGGATGCCCGGAGGGACTACGCCGCACGCCACGTTGCGCCAGGGCATTTCCAGCACGTTGTCGAGGATGGCACGCTTGTTGATGGAGGATGCCAGAGCCTTGCGCATGTTCAGGTTGTCCGTGGGCGGACGGAGGAAGTTAAAGCCGATGTAGTAGGGGCCAGGACGAACCAGAACGCGGATGTCATCGGGTGTCTCTTCCAGGAGACGCGTTATTTCCTCGCTGGGGAAAGCGCCGACATCCAGTTCGCCGCGCTCGTAAGCGGCCAGCGCGGTGGCGTTCTCGACGATGATGGGGAACTCGATCCGCTCGATGGTCACGTCGTCCGCGCCCCAGTAATCGGGGTTCTTGTCAACGGCGACGTAATTCTCGTGTTCCCACTCGGTCAGCAGGTAAGCGCCGTTGCCCACAAAGTTGCCCGGCTCGGCCCACAGCTCGCCATACTCTTCGATGATGTCCAGACGGACGGGGTAGGTGGTGGAAAAGGCCAGAATGGTGTCAAAGTAGGAGGCCGCCTGTTTCAGTGTGATTTCCAGCGTCAGGTCATCAATGGCCTTTACGCCCAAGGTGGAAGGATCGTCAGTCTCGCCGGTGTTAAAAGCCTCAGCGCCCTGGACGATGTACATCAGCCAGGCGTACTCGGCAGCCGTCGCCGGCTCCAACAGGCGGGTGATGCCGTCCACATAGTGCTGGGCGGTCACAGGCTCGCCATCGGACCACAGAGCGCCTTCGCGCAGGTGGATGGTGTAAACCAACCCATCCTCGGATACCTCGTAGCTCACAGCGCCGGCCGGCTGAATGTTGCCATCACCATCGTACTCGTAGAGAGAATCCATGATCTGGTGCTGGATCAGGTGAGAGGTGGTGTCGGTGGAGGTGTTCACGTCCAGCGTGGGCGGCTCGGTGCCAATGACAAAGCGCAGTGTGGTCTGGCCCTCGGGCAAGCGCCAGTGCTTGATAGGGGGCGAGCCAAAGGGCGGGTAAACGGCCTCGATCTCGGGCCGCAACAGCGCGGTGCGGTCATAGTAAAAGATAGGAGCAAAGGCCGCGTAATCGGTCATCATGATTCGCTCGGCCTGTTTCCACAACTCTGCCCGAGCTGCGGGGTCGAACTCCATCAGCGCCTGGTCCACCAGTTCGAGGTAGGTCTCGTCATACCAGAAGCTATACTGGAACGGCGATTCGGGGCTAAAGACGACGTTGAGGACGTTCTCAGCGTCGCCATAGTCCATCACCCAGCCCATGCGGTAGGCGTTGTAGGTGCAGCCAGCGCCCAGGCCCGGCTCCGCCGTTACCTCAACGATCTCGGGCGGCACGGTTACTTCAACGGGAACCTCAACATACGCAGGCGGGGCCGTGATAACCACGGTCTGGATTTCGCCCCCGCCGCAGGCGGTGAGCGCCAGCCCGGCCAGCACCATTACAGAAGCAAGGATATACCACTTTTTAGAAAACATTCTTTCTCCTCCTAAGGATAGTTTCACGTACATAGGTTTGTCAACAGTGCCTCTCAATATCTCTATGCTCTATCTTCTCAGTAACCACCACCTCCTTTTGTAAAAATACACGCTCCCAAACAAAACAACCCAATCAGGTTGCCAACAAACTTGTAATCGTTCAAGCCTGAACGATTACACAAACTTTACACTTGACCTGGTTTCACCAAGTGACAGGCGCAAAAGTGATCCTTTTTCACCTCAACGAACTCGGGCTCCACCTCAAAGCAGATATCCTTAGCCACCGGGCAGCGAGTGTTAAAGTTACAACCCACAGGAGGCTTGGACGGGCTGGGAATATCTCCCTCTAGAATGATGCGATGCCGCTTTTCCTCAACCAGCGGGTCCGGCACCGGCACCGCCGACATCAACGCCTTGGTATAGGGGTGCAGCGGGTTGAGGTAAATCTCGTCCCTGTCGGTCAATTCCATAATCTTGCCCAGGTACATCACCGCCATGCGGTCGCTGATGTGGCGCACCATGCTCAAGTCGTGAGCGATGAACAGGTAGGTCAGCCCCAAGCGTCCCTGCAACTCTTCCAGCAGGTTTACCACCTGAGCCTGAATGGAGACATCCAACGAGGAAATAGGCTCGTCGCAGACGATAAAATCAGGGTCGAGGGCCAGGGCGCGGGCAATACCGATACGCTGCCGCTGGCCGCCGGAGAACTCGTGGGGGTAGCGGTTGACAAAATAGGGGTTAAGCCCCACCAAGCGCAAGAGTTCCTGCACCCGCTCGCGCTTCTCTTTCCCGTGAGCAACCGCATGCACCTCCAACGGCTCAGCAACAATAGAGCCGACTGTCATGCGCGGGTTCAGCGAAGCATAGGGGTCTTGGAAGATCATTTGCATCCGGCGGCGCATGTGGCGCAATTCGTTGCCCTTGAGATCCATCATGTCCGTGCCGTCAAAGGTCATCTGTCCCTCTGTTGGTTCGTATAGCCGAAGCATCGTCCGGCCCACGGTAGTCTTGCCACTACCACTTTCCCCAACCAGGCCCAGCGTCTCTCCTTTGCGAATATCAAAGCTAACGTCATCCACCGCTTTAACGTCACCGACGTGATGCTGCACGATGATACCCCGCGTGATGGGAAAATACTTTTTAAGGTTGTGAACCTGCACCAGAGGTGTTGTATCAGCGGTCATTACCTTGTCCTCCCGACGGCCTGTTTCCATCGCCAGCAGGCGACGATGTGACCTTCTCCGTCTGTATCTTCGAGCGGCGGCATCTCCTCTAAACACCGGTCTACGGCAAAAGTACAGCGGGCAGCAAAAGGGCAACCCGGCGGCAAGTCAATCAGATCAGGCGGCAGGCCCGGAATTGAAATCAATTGGGTACCAGGCGCATCATCCAGCCGGGGTAATGACCCCAATAACCCCATCGTGTAGGGGTGACGAGAACGCCCGTAGATGTCCTTCACATCGCCTCGCTCAACGATGTAACCGGCATACATCACGTTTACCTTACTAGCCAGCCCCGCTATAACTCCCAGGTCGTGGGTGATCCACATCACTGCCATCCCCAGTTGCTCCTGGAGCCGCTTTACCAAGTCCAAAATCTGAGCCTGGATGGTAACGTCCAGAGCAGTGGTAGGTTCGTCGGCGATGAGAAGTTTGGGGTTGCAAGAAAGGCCCATAGCGATCATCGCTCGCTGGCGCATACCTCCAGAGAATTGGTGCGGATAGTTATCCAGACGCTGGACAGCATCCGGGATACCGACCAAAGTCAGCAACTCGCCGGATCGCTCCCGCGCCTGCGCGTTGTCCATCCCTTGGTGAAGCTTGAGCGCCTCCATAATCTGAAAGCCCACCGTGTACACTGGGTTGAGCGACGTCATCGGGTCCTGGAAGACCATCGCTATTTCCGCGCCACGCACGTGGTGCATCTCCCCTTCACTCACTTTCAACAAGTCACGCCCACTGAACCAAACTTCTCCCTCCTCAATCCGGCCAGGCGGGCTGGGAATCAAGCGCATGATGGAGAGCGCGTGGACGCTCTTGCCACATCCGCTCTCGCCGACGACCCCCAAGGTGCCCCCTTCTTCCATAGCATAGGAGACCCCATTAACAGCGTTCACCACGCCATCCTCAGTGTAAAAGCGGGTGACAAGGCCTCTTATATCAAGCAAGGTGTTTGGAGATTGAGTTTGCCGCTGTTCAGACATAAACCCCCCTTTGGTATATGAGAGAATACACAATGATTCAGAATAAAAAGTACTTTAAATTATACCCAATTGCCACAAAAGCGCAAGTTCACCAGCAAATTATCGCTTGTTGTACCAATTACGAGGTTGTCTTCTCATCCTCCCCACTCGTCCTCCAGTACAAATCCGCGAAACACCTAACACGCGAACTTTAGCATAGAACTATATTGATCGAGAAGACGTGTCAGCCAGGGATTGTACCTCCACTCCACCCACTCGTTATGAGGCTGGGAATACTCCCAGGCGACACACTGTGCAGAGAGAAACGCGTCTATCTTGGAGAGTGGATTCATTACCGCCCGATAGCCTCGGGAGAATTTACAGCCCGACAACATCCAGGACTCGCGCCATTCTGCGCGCGCACGTATACGCTCCCAGACCCTGGGTGGCGGAGACGCCCCGCCAACCCTCTCCCGCAACGCCCAACGCATCAGGCCATCCAACTCATCTATGGGGTACCTCTCTGACACATTCCTATGTGAAATCATATGCCACCTCGGGAATCAACCTGCGTTCCTGCTCTCGGATAACTTTCTTTAGCTTCCCACGGGCATAGTGCAGGCGCGACTTGACCGTTCCTTCTGGAACGTCTGTCACGCGGGCAATCTCTTCCAGGCTCAATCCCTCCAAATAGTGTAGGACGATGACTATGCGATGATGGGCGGGTAAGGCGTCAATCGCCCGCTGTATCATTTGCCGCCATTCCTGATCTTCTACCATCACCTCGGGGTACCACCGGGAGGGCAACGCCAAACGCTCAACAGTATCCTGGAACAAATACAGCCAGCGCCTGACCCGATTCGTCCAGGTATAGGCCGAGTTGACGGTGACACGATACAGCCACGGCCCTAGCACCACAGTCTCATCGAGGCGATCGGCGTAGGAATACGCCCGCAGAAAGACATCCTGAAGGATATCTTCAGCCGCCCGCTCGTCAAAAGTGATCGCCAGGGCCGTCCGATAGACCAGCGATTTATATCTCTCGTACAGTTCACCAAGAGCCTCGAGGTCGCCCTCTCGAATGCGGACGACGAGCCAGCCGTCGGTGTGCTGTGCGGTCATTTACCCTCCGTTGTACAGCCATGCTATATACTTTTACAAGCCCCAAAAGGTTCAATTGATTTGGTGATGCAAGATTTAGTGATTTGGGAAACGAGTCTCTGGGACCACGGATGTGAAATTCCCCAACCCTACATCAACCGTACCAGAAACTCGCGCTCTTGAGAGGTTAAATCAGCCCGCTCCAAGAGTTCCGGGCGGCGCTCAAAGGTGCGTCGCAGGGCCTGCTCGCGCCGCCAGCGGTTGATGGCAGCGTGATCTCCAGAAAGCAGCACCTCCGGCACCTCCCAACCCCGAAACTCGAACGGACGGGTGTAGTGCGGTCCTTCCAACAAGCCACGAGCGTGAGAATCATCGAGAGTAGCCCCGGGGTCACCTAGCACACCGGGCTGCAACCGCGTCACAGCGTCAACGATTACCATCGCCGCCAGTTCGCCGCCGGTAAGCACATAGTCGCCGATGGATATTTCGTCGCTCGCCAGATGCTGGCGCACCCGTTCGTCCACCCCCTCGTACCGTCCGCAGATGAGGAGAATGCGCTGGTGATGGGATAGTTCAGCCGCGATGGACTGGGTAAAGAGCCGCCCTTGAGGAGTCAGGAGGATGACCGGCACATCAGTCTCTCCCGCCAGGACCGCTTCGACAGCAGCAAAAATAGGGCCTGGCTTCATTACCATCCCGCCTCCCCCGCCGTATGGGGTGTCATCGGTGACGTGGTGCTTGTCGGTCGCATAGTCACGGATGTTGTGCAGCGAGACGGAAAGCCGACCGCTCTCTCTAGCTCTTTTGAGGATACTCTCTTCCAGGGGCCCCTGAAACATTGCCGGGAAGAGAGTCAAAATATGAAAGCGCATAAGTCAAAACAACAGATTACAGAATATCAACGGGGGGGCAACGCCTCCCGCAGCAAACGCAGCCAGTTACCCCCCAACACGGCGGCTATATCTTTCTCGCCGTACCCCATCCTGCTCAACGCCGGGCCAACGCGGGCCAGATCGGCGACGGTGTCTATCTCGGCCGGGGCGCTCTCGGCCCCGAAACCGCCGTCGAAATCGGATCCCAACCCCACGTGGGCCGCATCTCCCACCACCTGGCAGACGTGATCTATGGCGGCGACCACATCGGTCAGAGCGACCGCCTCTTTGGGGTCGCCCATCTTCCAATCGGGATGCAGGAATCTGTTGAATAACACGATCCCAATGACACCATCCCGCTCGGTCAAGCGTTGAATCATCTCGTCGGAGAGTTGGCGGGGGCCAGACACTCGCGCGCGAGGGTTGGCATGACTGGCAATGATGTGGCCCTCAAAACAATCCAGCGCCTCAAAGAACGATTCTTCCGCCAAATGGCTGACGTCCAGAATCAAACCCAAGTCGGCCATCACCGCCAGCAGTTCGCGGCCGGCGTCAGTGAGCCGGCCTGGAGTGGAATTGCCACCAGCGTAACGGGAACCCAGCCTCCAGGAAAGGCCCACCATCCGCAACCCGCGCTCGAACCACGCCTCGGCCTCGGCCGGTTCGCGGATGGGATCAGCCCCCTCCATCAACGGGACGATGCCTACCTGGGGGGTTTCGCCTTTCTGGCTGGCGATCACTTGCTCAAGATCAGCGCGGCTACCGATCAACGAGACCTGCTCGCACTCGTCGCTCAGGCGATGGTAGTAATCGAGTTGCGCCTGGCCCAAAGCGTATGCCCCTGCGGCGGTAGTGTAAGTGAGAGGCCCAGGGTCTGCCGAGCGAGTGGGCGAGGCAAAAATAGTGCCAAAGATGACCGCCACGCCGCCGGACAGCCATTCGGGCAAACCTGTCATGCATAGGCCCCCACGCTGAGGTAGGTCGGCGACCTCCTCCCGGCGGCGGGTCTCGAGCGCGCTACGGCGCGCGTCGCGACCCAGGTTGAGCACACTATAGGCAATATCCTCGTGAGCATCTACTATGAGCATAAATCCAATCCTTACCCGGTTCAGGGGGCACAAGTTTACCACCAAGTGGCGCGTTTGACAACTTGGAATAATAATCATATACTGTAGGCTAGAAACAAAAAACACAAGACTGCCGAGGAGGAAAGCAATGAGCAATGATTCCCGACTGGTGATGAACCAAGGCCCCCAGCCTGGTCAAACTTTTATGATAGATAAGGATCTAGTAACACTGGGACGAGATCCGAGCAGTGAACTCGTGATCAACGATCCACAGGCTTCACGTCAACACGCGCGTATCACGCGCCGGGGCAACCTGGAGGTAATCGAAGATTTAGGAAGCACAAACGGCACATTCGTCAACGGAGTGCGCCTGACCGACCCACACACACTGACCAATGGTGACGTGATCGGCCTGGGAGATTCGATCAGGTTGACCTATTACGGATCAGGCGCAAGTATGATGGCCCCGACCGAGGTACTAGGGGAACCCACTGCGCCGCTGCGACCGAGTTACACGCCGCCGCCCCCCCCACCCGCGCCGCCAGCCTATACCCCGCCACCTCCGCCGAGCGCACCGCCGGTTTACGCAAGCCCACCGGTCGAAGAAAAGAAAAAATCCAAGTTATGGATTGGGTGCGGGTGCCTGGTGCTCGTACTGATCTGCGTTGCGCTGGTGATATTCTTGTGGTATGCACCAGAATCATTCTGGCTGACGTTACAGAACTGGGGTATCCCCATCCCCACCATGCCTTTCTGATTCTCCAACCTGGGCCACACTACCGACCTTGCGAGGGTTTTCAACTCTCGCAAGGTCTCTTTATTCCCCCTCAATAGCCTCCAACAATCGAGTGACAAGCGCTTTAGTGTCACACTCGACGTCCCCTGCCGGCCCTACACAGCCGGGGCAGCCGGCGGCGCAAGGGCAGCGAGTCACCACGTCCCGCGCAGCCGCCAGCAGTTCGTCGTGGAGTTCGTAGAGATGCGCGCTCAAACCAGAACCTCCCGGCGCGCGGTCGTAGAGCGTGATGGTGGGCAATCCAGTCTCTGGAGCACGGGCCTGGACCGCCGCTCCCAAGTCGCCGGGGTCGCACATCAGGTACAGCGGAGCCAGGTTCCGCAACAAGTAAGCCAGGCCACTCAACGCCCCCCGCGCTCCTCGCGCCCGCTCAACGCGGCGATGGCAGGCGGCGCAGAGCGTGATCAGATTCTCCAGCCGATTGGCAAGCTCGTAAAAGTCATTGACGCCGGGCACATAGCCAAAGGTGCGGAACGGCGTGATGTGATGTACGTCGTGCTGGCGGCCCTCCCGCTCCGCCGCGCCGCAGTGCCGGCAGATATAGCCATCGCGGGCGCGGGCAGCATCCCGTTGAGCCGACCAGTTAGGGCCATAGTCAATCGGGGGCGGCAGCACGCCGCTCTCCTGCAACCGCGCTGTGAGTTCCTCAGAGAGCGCCAGCCAGTACCCAACGGTGCGTAATTCCTGCTCCGGCAGGTCAATCGGCGCCCAGGCCAGCGCCTCGTGTGTGTACCGCTTGATCTTGCGGTAGCCGGTGGCCCGCGTCGTCACCAGCACCTCGCCATAGCCTCCCCTCACTCCCCTCCGCAAGCGGGGAGAGGAGGAATACTCCTCAAGCACGCGCACCTCCGTCGTGGACGAAGCGCGGGTGTAGTAATCCAGCCCGGCAGCCTGCACGCGAGCCAGCCCCGCCTCCCAATCTAGCGACTCGACGACAAAAGTCGCGCCGCCGTGCAAGTAGACCGCCCCCTCGTGGAGCAGCACAGGCGCGCTGGGGCGATCCATCTGACCAATCACGCGCGGCACGCTGCTCCCCACTTGCTGGATGACGACGTTATCGGGAATGCCAGTGCGCAGCGACAATCTCCCAGCCGGGTAGCCATCGCCGATCCACGTATAGCGACCGGCGGAGCGATGCAGCACCCCCTCCTCGGTCAGCGCATCCAAAAACGGCTCCGTCTCGGCAAAGCTGCCGAAAGACTCGCCAGTCTCGAAAGCGAGTTCAAAAGCCGCGCAGGTCAGGTGATTGGTCAACACTGCCAGATTGTCCGGATCCAACAACGCCCGCTCGACCGGCTGACCGAAGAAATAGCGCGGATGCGCGATCAAGTACTGATCAAGCGGCAGTGCGCTGGCGATCAACACCGCGACCGATGTTCCCACCCGCCGCCCCGCCCGCCCGGCCTGCTGCCACGTACTGGCGATGGTGCCCGGATAGCCAGCCATCACACAGGCGTCGAGTTGCCCAATATCAATCCCCAACTCGAGCGCGTTGGTCGCCACAACGCCGCGCACCTCCCCCGTGCGCAGCCCTCGCTCGATAGCGCGTCGCTCGTTGGGGAGGTAGCCTCCCCGGTAGCCCCGCACAGTTTGGGGATCGCCCCCCTTGGCGGTGACGGAATCACGCAGGTAGCCCAGCAGTACTTCGGTCGTCAGCCGGGCGCGGGCAAAGACGATGGTCTGCACATCGGCCTGGAGGAAGCGGGCCGCAATGTCCTTTGCCGCCAGGACCGCGCTGCGCCGGATGCCGAGCTCCCGATCCACCAATGGGGGGTTGTAGAGAATAAGGTGCTCATCCCCTTGCGGAGCGCCATCGTCGTCCACCAACGTGACCGGGGCCTCGACGAGCCGCTCGGCCAACTCACGCGGGTTGGCGATGGTGGCAGAGGCGCAGATAAAACGAGGAGCAGAGCCATAAAAGCGACTCACCCGTCGCAGCCGGCGCAGCACGTTCGCCACGTGCCCGCCAAAGATGCCCCGGTAAGTGTGAAGCTCGTCCAGCACCACATAGCGCAGGTTGCCAAAGAAGCGCGCCCAACGGGTGTGGTGAGGCAGGATACCAGTGTGGAGCATGTCGGGGTTAGTGACCAGCAATCGGGCCTCGCGGCGGATAGCGGGGCGCTGGGAGGCAGGAGTGTCGCCGTCGTAAGGCCACGCGGCGACTTGGGACTCGAGATTTGCAATTTGGTCGTGGGCCAGCGCTTTGGTGGGGAAGAGATAGAGCGCGCAGGCAGCCGGGTCATTCAACAGGGTATGGAGGATAGGCAAGTTATAGGCCAACGTCTTGCCAGAGGCGGTGGATGTGGACACAACGACGTGCTGCCCCGCCAGCGATGCCTCAATCACCTGGGCCTGGTGGATGTAGGGCTGCTCGATACCACGCTCGCGGGCGGCGGCGATCAGGCGCGGATCGAGCGCTGCCGGCCAGGAAGCGACGCGCGCCGGCCGGGCCGGGATGCGCTCCCAGGCTGTCACGCAGCGCATAAAGGCATGGTCTTGCCGCAAGACATTTAATGCATCAGATAAAGGCATCGGAACTCGCCACGATTATAGGTGAGAGCCGGGAGAGTGCAAGTATGTGCGGGTGTCCGTCATTTTCTTGCGCGCCGTGGAACGCGGTCATTGGAGTCACTCTGACTTGTCGTAGTAGGGGCGAGGCAGTGCCTCGCCCTTACTCGGCAGGGGACGCCGCGCTCCCAGACGCAAAATTTCGACCTGTGCAATAAAGATTTGGGTGCGTTTCATTTCGGTTAGAAGTAGGCGCGCTTTCCATAGCGCGCGCTATGGAAAGCGCGCCTACCCAACTCATTTGAAACACACCCTAAAGATTTGCGCCGCGTACCGCACGGCGCTAAACCGCCGTGCTGATAGCCAAACC
>Ga0164318_10004382_pt1 | contig 13573 bp, 13 predicted proteins | sample GuaBasSedimGuay9_FD_113734 | JGI IMG/M metagenome (GOLD analysis project Ga0164318, IMG submission 113734) | Subseafloor sediment microbial communities from Guaymas Basin, Gulf of California, Mexico - Guay9, Core 4571-4, 0-3 cm | ecosystem: Environmental > Aquatic > Marine > Hydrothermal vents...
GTCAGGATGAAGAACAAAGCGGCGGTTATCCGCCGGTGGGTTGAGCTCATGCTGTGTATATCGGCGGTTGGAGGAATGTTCTGAATGGTTGGGATTTGAAAGATGACCTCTTTCGCGCTGCGGGTGAACTTCCCCCGAAAAGGATAAGGCTTTCTTCGAGAGTTGAGGAGGGAGGCGCCTCAGCCCGATTCAGGGCGCCCTCTTTCCCCCGCCCCTCCCGGCATTTCGGCATTTCCATTGAAATCCTGCCTGAAATCTGGCGTCCCGCCGGCACCCGCCGGGGATTTCCACCTGGCCCTCTTCACCTCCCTCCCTGCCACATGGTTCGCTCAGGATTCTGCCGGGAACCCCCTTCCCCCGCCCTGGAGGGAACTTTGGAGTTTCGGTAGCGATCATATCTGGAGCTGCCGTATTTTCAGGGCCGCTGATTTTCCCGGGGAGGATGCCTTCTCGGCAATCATCCCCTACAGGCCCTGCAGGTTCAGCGCCAGGGTGCTTCCTCAATCACAATATCGATAAGATCGTCAATTCTCGTAACATCTCTGCGTTCCAGCAGCCAGCGGCTTCCGATACGGAGAGCCATGCGTTCGATTTCAGCCCTTTTCTTGTTATCCTCAATACTTGAGATATCCCAGACAGTGACAATGCCCATCATCCGCCGGAGAAACTTGATTCCCCCGTGGCCGGCTACATCCTGAAGTATCTTCAATATGTAATCCCGCCGAAACCCGGCAAAAGCTTTCTCGCCCCCGGGATAATCCCAATAGGCGTCGGGAACCAGGTCTCCCTTATTATTCTCAACCCACAGAGCTTCAAATTTTTCGGCAAACAGACACCATATATCCCGGATCATATCAAGAAGATATTTCTGGTAATCGGCTCGTTCTTTCTTATCGGGGGTATGAGCAAAATGGGAGAGGTAATTGAGAACCAGGTTCTGCAGCAATGCGGCGACATCGTAGGCCATGGGGCCGAAGAAGGAGAACTCAGGGTCGATTACCCGGGTATCCTCTTCGTTGAGCATGATGCTGCCGGTGTGAAGGTCGCTGTGAATCAGGGCCTCGGCATGAGTCATGTAGGCGATTTTCATTTCGATGATGGCCAGCTTTATTTCACTGTTGGATCGGATAGCCTGAACCTCGGCATCAATCAGAGGGTTCCATTTGTTCTCTTCGGACTCCATATAGGGGTTTGTATAAACAAAGTCTTCCTGAATTTCGCAGAGCTGAGGATTGATGAAGGATTTCTGCATTTCCTTCTTTTCCACACCGTTTAAATGCATATCAGAGGTGAAAAAGAGGGTACGGGCCAGGAAGGTGGAGATATGTTCGGGAAAATCAGGAAAACGGCGGCGCTCCACAAGGGGCTTGCGCATCACTTCATGTTCTCCAAGATATTCCATTACAACAACCGACATCTCTTCATCATGATCGTAAACCTCCGGGGCCAGGCCCGGGGCCAGTTCGTTGTGCTTCAGCAGGGCCTGGGTTTCAAAACGCATTCGTTCCCGGGTAAGAGGCCAGGATTCACCTGCCACCTTCAGATAGGTTAATGCCTGTTTAACGATGATGGCCCGGCCGGATTCATTCTCGGCTTCCCTGACGATAAAAACCTGATTCAGATTTCCATCCCCGATTTCATCGGCGTTGAGGTTTCCTTTCCTGTCAATAACGGAATCCAGGGCTTCCCGGCTGCGCACATATTCAAGGACGCTCTCGTTGTTCAGGGCAAAATAAGCCATGATTCAAACTCCTTTTTCGGGGTACAAACCCAGAACGCCCTTTGCAGAAGCATCACAGATTCCCCGCTCGGTAATCAGTCCGGTAACAAGCCGGGCCGGAGTAACATCGAAGGCGTAATTTACCCCCGGGCTGTTATCCGGCGCCAGCTGAACGGTAACAATTTCACCCTTGTAAAGCCCGTTGATCGTCCTTACTTCTGCGGCATCCCGCTGTTCAATGGGAATTTCGGCAACGCCGTCTTTCATTTCCCAGTCAAAGGTGGATGAGGGAAGAGCTACGTAGAACGGAACTCCGTTATCCCTGGCAGCCAGAGCTTTCAGATATGTACCGATTTTATTTCCCACATCGCCTGTATACGTGGTGCGGTCTGTACCGGTAATTACCATATCCACCATTCCATGCTGCATCAGGTGTCCACCCGCATTGTCAGCAATAATTGAATGGGGCACTCCGTGTTCTCCCAGTTCCCATGCTGTTAATCTGGCCCCCTGATTCCGTGGCCGGGTTTCATCAACCCAGACATGAACTTTGATTCCCCTGTTGTAGGCCTCGTATATCGGTGCGGTAGCTGTACCGTAATCCACAAAGGCCAGCCATCCGGCATTGCAGTGTGTAAGGATGTTAACCGTTTCACCCTTTTTACGATTACTTATCTCTTCAATAACCTCACTGCCGTACTCACCGATACGACGGCAGAACTCGGCGTCTTCATCGGCAATAATTACGGCTGTTTTGAAAGCCGTCTGAATACGGGATTCAACATCGCCTCCTGCAGCGGAAACCGTTTCCATCTGACGGTCGACGGCCCAGGCCAGGTTAACAGCTGTCGGGCGAGTGGCTTTCAAAGTTTTACCGGATTCTTCCAGGAACAGCATAAAAGATTCCACAGAGTTTTTCGGGGCATTCATTGCGGCGAGGTATATTCCATATCCGGCGCATGCACCGATCAGCCCGGCACCCCTGGCGTGCATATCTTTGATAGCCGCGGCCATTTCTTCGACGGTACTCAAATCTTCGATAATGAATTTATGGGGTAGATGACGCTGGTCTATTATCTGAACAATCGCAGGGTTATCTTTTTTAACCCAGATTGTCCGGTAGTGTGTACCATGCACATTCATAAAGTGAAATTCTCCTGGATCATTTTTTTGGCTTTACGCTATCTCGAATAATCAGTTCTCCGCCTATCAATACCTTTACCGGTGGCGCATTGGTATCGCCGTGTATCCTGTTATGAATCAGCCGGATAGCAGTCTTGCCGATTTCATGTTTTGATACCTTTATTGTAGTTAATGGCGGATTCATAATCGAAGACAGGGGAAGATTATCGAATCCGATGATAGAAATATCATCAGGAACGCTGATATTGAACTCGTTTAAGGCTTTTATCACGCCGTAGGCCATTATATCGTTGGAAGATACCAGACTGTCAGGAAGGGGTGGATTGGTATTTAAATATTCCTTCATATCTTCGTAGGCACCGTTAAAGGTTGAATCTACAGTGATAATGCTTTCTGAGTCGATTTTAAGATTCAGAAACTTCGTTATACCCTTGAATGCTTCAAACCTTAAACGGAAATTCCCTGTTTTAACATTGGAACGCAGAAAACCGATATTCTTATATCCCTGCTGAACAAAATAGTTTACCATTTTGAAGATACCGTCGATGTTGTTCATGTCAACAAAATCAAATTGAAGGTAATCCTGAAAAGTATCAATAAATACAATGGGAATATCTAATGCTTCAAAGGCCGTGAAGTCTTCTACTGAGAGCTCGGTTCCCAGAACGATAATCCCCTGATATTTAATACCCGAAATGGATTCAATAACCTTTGGAACTGATATGGCTCGAAATGAGTTTATTATCATGTTATACCCAAAAGTTGTGGAACCTTCACTCAGGCCGTCGATGTAGTCGGCAATGAAGACATCATGATCCCTGTTTACCGTATGACCGTGCCGGGCAATTCTCAGGAAGAGTATGGTCCCGTTGCTTGAAGGATTTGTCAGGTTCTGAATCTTGTTCTGTTGGTATTTCAGGTCTTTTGCGATTTGAAGTATTCGGCTTCGATTCTCCTCGCTGACACCTTTTTTTCCGCTCAAAGCCAGAGAAACGGCTGCGGATGACACATTAGCGGCTTTGGCTATGTCAGCAATTTTCGTTGCCATTGGAAAAACTCCTGATGATTTAGAACAGCGCCAGTATATCTGCATGTTGAAGAACTGTCAAATTGATAAAAGAGTTAAGTAAAAACTAAATAATATCACATAATCAACTTAATGTGATTATGTGTTTTAAGCGATTAATAGCTGTTTAGCGGCTAATCAGTCGGATTATGCTGTCCATTATTAAATTAATTTTGTTGACAACGGCATAAGCTTATGATATACCAATTTCTGCAAGTAAAATATTTTAGGAGGCTTTTTAATGAAGAAGTTCTTGCTGCTCGTACTGGTTCTGGCAACAATGCTCGGTACCTTTGCCTTTGCAAACGGTTCAAAAGATGCTGCGTCGAGTGCAGATGAGGGTTACACCATCGCCACAGTCGTAAAGATTGACGGTATCGCATGGTTTGACAGAATGAGAGACGGTGTTAAAAAATTCGGTGCAGATACCGGTAATGATGTCTGGCTGGTTGGCCCTGCAAAAGCGGATGCCGCAGAGCAGGTTGGAATCATTGAAGATCTCATCGCTCAAGGTGTAGATGCAATTTGTGTTGTACCTTTTGATGTTGAAGCTGTTGAGCCTGTATTGAAAAAAGCAATGGATGCCGGAATTGTTGTTATTTGTCATGAAGCTTCTTCCATCAAGAATGCCGATTACGACATTGAAGCTTTTGATAATGTTGCCTACGGTGCCCATCTGATGGACAACCTGGCTGAATTGATGGGCGGAAAAGGTGAATATGCCACTTTCGTTGGTAGTCTGACTTCCCTCTCTCACAATGAGTGGATTGATGGTGGACATGCTCAGCAGCTGGCCAAGTATCCTGACATGAAACTGGTTTCCGAGAAAAATGAAACATACGACGATCAGAATAAAGCCTATGAAAAAATGAAAGAAGTTATTGCCGCATATCCCAACCTGGCCGGTATTCAAACATGCGCCATGGCAACTTCTCCCGGTGCCGGTCTTGCAATTCAGGAAGCTGGTCTTCAGGACAAGATTAACACTGTAGGTACAAGCCTTGCATCCGTTTGTGAGCCCTACCTCAGAGACGGTTCTTTGGACATGATCGGCTACTGGGATCCTGCAGATGCCGGTTACATCATGAACCAGATTGCAATTGAAGTTCTTGAAGGACGAAAGATTGCCGATGGTGCCGATCTTGGTGTGAAAGGATATGATAGTATTATTGTCAGTCCCGACAAACCCAACCTGCTCTACGGTGCTGCATGGGTTGATGTCACTCTGGATAATATTGAAGCAAATCTTTTCTAATTTGATTTAATCTGTTTTTTGTAGATTAATATGTTCAAGGGACAGGAGAACATCTATTGTTTCCTGTCCCTTTGTTATCTTAATTCTAGTGAGTGGGTGAATGGAAGAAGAGCTGATTGTTGTAGAGAATATAGAAAAGAGTTTTCCCGGAGTGCGTGCTTTGAGTGATGTTTCCATTTCTCTGAAAAAAGCGGAAATCCGCTGCCTGGCCGGTGAGAATGGATCTGGTAAATCAACTCTTATTAAAGTTATTTCCGGGATATACAAGCCGGAAAAAGGGTTGATTACGATTGAAGGTGAACAGTACAAGTCTTTACATCCGATTGAGGCAATCAGACATGGGGTTCAGGTTATTTATCAGGATCTTTCACTCTTTCCGAATCTGACAGTTGCAGAGAATCTGGCGCTTAACTCCTATCTTGGTAACAATAAAAAGCTATTAAAATGGAAGGATGTTAAAAAAATTGCATCTTCGGCATTATCAAAAATTAATGTTGAAATAGATCTGAATGGAATTGTAGGCTCTCTGACCGTAGCGGATAAACAGCTTGTTGCGATATCAAGAGCCCTGTTGAACAATGCGAAAATTGTCATAATGGATGAACCAACGACGGCTTTAACCCAGAAAGAGGTTGATTCATTATTTAAAATAATCCTGAACTTGAAAGAAATGGGTATTTCCACCCTTTTTGTCAGTCATAAGCTTCGGGAAGTTATTGAGATAAGTGAAGAGATTACCATTCTCCGAAATGGTAGGAAGGTTGCCGAAGGAAGCATCGATCAGTTTGATGAACCCAAGATTGTTTATCATATGACCGGTAGAGAGGTAGGGACAGAACGCTACAAGTATGTCCCTCGGGGAGATAAGCTTCCGGTTCTTACTGTTCAGCATTATTCCAGTGATACTCATTTTGAAGATGTCAATTTTGATATTCATTCGGGTGAGATTATAGGCATCACAGGTTTACTCGGCTCCGGTCGAACGGAGTTGGCCTTATCACTTTTCGGGATTCATCAGCATGATTCGGGAAAAGTACTGGTTGAAGGTAAAGAGGTTTCCACAAACACTATTAATGATGCGGTTAACAGTGGCATAGCTTACGTTCCTGAAGACCGTCTCAGTGAAGGTTTGTTTCTTCAGCAGTCTATTGCCCGCAACACTTATGTCAGTATTCTCGATAGGCTTCAGAATAAGCTGGGGTTTGTTGATTTCCCGAAGGCGGACATTACAGTAGAAACCTGGATAGATAATTTAAGCATCGCTACACCCTCCAAAGAGAATCCTGTCTCTTCTCTTTCCGGGGGTAACCAGCAGCGTGTTGTTCTTGCCAGGTGGCTGGCAACTGATGCAAAAATCCTCATCCTTAATGGACCGACTGTGGGTGTGGATATCGGCTCCAAAGAAGATATCCATAATAAATTGAGAGAATTAGCCAGAAGCGGCTTGGCTATATTGATAATCTCCGATGATATTCCGGAAATTGTTCAAAACTGCAATCGTATCTTTGTTATGCATAAGGGACAGATTGTTGAAAGACTTGAGGGCTCCCGAACGCATGAGAATGAAATAGTTGCAATTCTCAAGAAGCTGAAATAATGAAAATATCTGCGAGTAAGAATATGTTAAAAAGATTTCGACATGAGTTTATAATACTGGCAATCATTGTGGTATTGAGTATTACTATCGGCTCAATTAACAGTCAGTTCTATTCTGTTGGTAATATTTACAGCCTGCTGAAAAGCACTGTCATAATGGGTTTATTTGCTCTGGGAAGCTTTCTGGTTCTGGTTTCCGGAGATATTGATATCTCCTTTACGGCGATTGGAGTTTTCTGCATGTACGTTACCAGTAAGCTTGTTCTTCTGGTGATGCCTGGTGCCGGCATTGTCCTGATAATGCTTATTGCCGGTTTGATGGGGGTACTTCTGGGGTTTATTAATGCAGTATTTATATCACTTCTAAAAATGCCTGGGTTGATTGTTACCCTCGGTACAGGAAGTATGATCAGAGGCTTTCTTCTCACCTTTATCGGAGTTCGTATTATAAACAAGCTGCCGGATTCAATGATAGCTTTTTCCAAGATAACATTATTGCATAAAGCCCAGGAAAATGGGCATATTGTCGGTTTGAGCATAGGTTTTGTCGTTTTTATAGCCTTTGCCATACTGATATACCTGGCTCTTAAGTACACGGTTACCGGGAGGGCTGTTTATGCCCTTGGTGGAGACCGCGTTGCAACGGCAAGGGTTGGTTTTAATATTACAAAGGTTCAGTTTTTTATCTATGGAACCGTTGGCTTCCTCAGCGGGCTTGCAGGTGTTACCCATTCGTCATTTATGAGAAATGGAAATCCCTTCGATCTTGTAGGAACGGAGCTTTCTGTTATTGCAGCCGTTGTCCTCGGAGGAACGAGTATTACAGGTGGGAAGGGTACTGTTTTTGGTGCTGTCCTGGGGGTATTTCTTCTCGTTCTTATCAATAACAGCCTGATAATGGTGGGGATACCTTCATATTGGCAGAGAGCTGTTGTGGGAATCATCATTCTGTTAAGTACGGGTTCCGTGGCACTTCAAGAGCGCCGAAGTCGGGGAGTGTAATCAAGTGAAGAATTGGTTTAAAAATATAGACTCAAATCTGATCCGTCTTCTGATAATTACAATGATAGTATTTATTATTATGGCGGCACTTGTTCCCAGCAAATTTCTGACCCTAAGAAACATCGAATCCATGTCCTTTCAGTTTCCGGAACTGGGATTGCTTTCCATTGCGATAATGATAACCATGCTTACCGGCGGGATAGACCTTTCGGTTGTGGGTATTGCGAATCTGTCCGGCATTTTTATGGCTCTGATTTTTACAAAAGTCATACCTGAAGGGACTTCCGGGTTTCCCATGTTCCTCTACCTCATTATGGGCATTATAGTCGGTGTTTCCACAGGGGCATTTGCCGGTTATCTGAACGGTCTGCTGATTGCCAAAGTAGGTATTACCCCTATTCTGGCAACCCTGGGAACCATGCAGTTATTTACCGGTATAGCGGTTGTTATAACAAAAGGATTTGCCATTTCAGGATTTCCCGAAGCTTTTCTGATTATCGGAAACAGTAAAATACTCTTTGTATCATTTCCGCTTTTTATCTTTATATTAACAACTGCCGGGATAAGCGTACTGCTGAGTAAAACAAGCCTGGGTATTAATCTGTATCTCATCGGAACCAATGAGAAAGCAGCGGTATTTTCCGGAATTAGAAAAGCCCGGGTTCTGATTAAATCCTACATGCTGAGCGGGATACTCGGTGGAATTACCGGAGTGATAATGATTGCACGGACCAATTCTGCAAAGGCTGATTATGGCTCTTCATACGTATTACAGGCTATTCTTGTGTCTGTACTCGGCGGTGTGAACCCGGCCGGCGGATTCGGGAAGGTGATAGGAGTAGTTATTGCGGTTCTCGCACTTCAATTCCTTTCCAGCGGGTTCAGCATGCTCAGGTTCAGCAATTTTGCCAAGGAGTTCATCTGGGGAGCATTCCTGCTGTTCATCATGGTGCTCAATTTTATTCAAAATAGAAAAGCCGCAAAAAATATTGTTAAGAAGGAAGACTTAAAATGAAAAAATTTTTAAACAAACCCGAACAATTTGTTAATGAGATGCTTGAAGGTATTTACCTGGCACATCCGGATAAGCTCAAATATGTCAATGATGACCTTCGCTGTCTGGTTAGTGCTGACAGTAAGAAAGGTAAGGTGGGTATCTCCACCGGCGGCGGCTCCGGTCATCTACCCCTGTTTCTGGGGTATGTCGGCGACGGTATGATCGACGGATGCTCTGTGGGCGGTGTCTTTCAATCCCCCAGTGCCGATCAGATGTTTGAAGTAACCAAAGCCATCGATCAGGGTGCAGGCGTTCTCTACATTTATGGTAATTACGGTGGAGATATCATGAACTTTGATATGGCTGCTGAAATGGCTGATATGGAAGATATTAAAGTTCTGCAGGTAGTTGCCGGAGAAGATGTGGCATCCTCTCCCAAGGGGGAAGAACATAAACGCCGGGGTGTTGCCGGTATCTTCTTTGTGTATAAAATTGCCGGTGCTGCAGCTGATAAAATGCTTTCCCTGGAAGAAGTGAAAAGACTGGCTGATAAAGCAGCAGCCAATGTCAGAACCATGGGTGTTGCCCTCTCTCCCTGTATCGTTCCGGAAATCGGGAAGCCTTCCTTTACCATTGAAGAAGGGCAAATGGAAATTGGAATGGGGATTCACGGTGAACCGGGTATTGATAAAGGTCCTTTGAAAACAGCCGATGAAACAGCACAGATACTGGTGGATAAAATAGTCAAAGACCTGCCCTTTGAAAAGGGCGATGAGGTAGCAGTTCTGGTGAATGGTCTGGGGGCCACACCAAAAGAAGAGCTCTATGTTATCTATCGGAAAGTCTCTGAAATACTGAAAAGCGCCGGTATTTCAGTGTTTCATGTTTTTGTCGGAGAAATTGCAACATCAATGGAAATGGCAGGCCTTTCACTGTCTCTGTTGAAACTGGACGATGAGCTGAAAGAACTGTTGTCTAAACCGGTTGATACACCTTTTTACAAGCAATTTCAACTTTAGGAGTTACTGTGGAAAAACTGGTAATATCGGATATCAGGATTATTCTGGAAAAACTGAAAGATGTGATGGTAGAAAATCGAGACTACCTTATAGAAATTGACGGTATAATGGGGGACAGCGATCTTGGTTTGACAATGAGTGCGGCTTTTACTGCTGCCTCTGATCTGGCGGTGGATTATTCAGATGATGATATCGGATCTCTGTTGAGTAAAGCCGGAATGGCCATGGCGAAAGCTGCCCCTTCCACCATGGGAACTCTGATGGGGACTGGATTCATGAGAGGCGGGAAGGCTCTCAAAGGGAAATCTGAGATTGGCCTGCAGGACTTATATCTTTTCTGGGATGCTTTTATGACTGGTTTACTGGATCGTGGAAAAGCTAAAATCGGTGATAAAACAATTAATGATTCTCTCTACCCCGCTGTACTTGTTTTGAAAGAGGAATCTGATAGTAATTCAGAATTGTATTCTGCTTTTCAGAACGCACTGAAAGCGGCTGAAGAAGGAGTTGAAAAGGCGACTGCCATGCAGGCCCAATTCGGAAAAGCCGCATATTATGGTGAGAAGTCCCGAGGTAAAATTGATCCCGGGAGTATCGTCGGGAAATTGCTGATTGAAGTATTTACCGATTACTTCAAGAAACAGTAGGGAACCGTTATGGAAACAAAAGCACTTAAATGTGTAACAGCGGATAAAGATAACATAGGGGATTACGGAACCCTGGTGTTTACAGACAATAAAACACCGGGCTACGAATCAAAGGAATTCAGTTTCTGGAACAGATTGGGGGAAATGGCCCTCAGTGAAACCGCCTCGGTCTGCCTTGTTGAGTCTCATAAAACAGATCGTCTCACATCAAGTGTATTTGAGCGGCATCTGAATACCAGTGAGACACTCATACCTACCGATGATATCGTTATCATAATTGCCCTGCCGGGAAAGAACGGAAATAAAGAGCCCGACTGGGACACCGTGAAAGCTTTTCGGATTAAAAAAGGTGATGCGATTATTCTTTCAAAGGAAGTCTGGCATTACGCCCCTATGGCCGTTAACGGCACAGTGAGAACCTTTGTGGTGTTTAACACAAACACTCCGGAAAAAGATAATGTTTCATTGGACTCTCAGGAATTATACAGTTTTATATACGAAGTGGAGTTATAAATGAACAAGACAGCGGCTGTTATCGGCACAGGAATTATGGGAACGGGAATCGGAAAAACTCTGATTCGTGATGGGTGGAAAGTCAATTGTTACAACCGAACCCGGGGGAATGCGGATAGTCTGGTATCTGCAGGTGCACAGTACTGCGCAACCCCTTCGGAAGCTGCCTCAGGGGTGGACTTTGTTGTTCTGATGCCCTGGGATATTAATGCCTTAAAGAGCGTTCTGGAGGGAAATAACGGCCTCTTTGCCAACGCCGCCAAGGGTCAGATATTTATAGATATGAGTACTCAGCTGCCGGAAACGGCCCTCTGGGAAGCCGATGGCTTCTCGGTTAATGGTGCTGAGTTTCTGGATGCACCGGTTCACGGAACCAAGGGTGAGGCCAACGGCGGCGGCTTGTGGATAATGACCGGCGGGAAAAAAGAAGTTTATGATAAAACCGTCCCTCTTCTGGAAGTTCTGGGAGAGACTCATCACTACATGGGCAGCCACGGAAAAGGTTATGCCTCAAAACTCTGTGGAAACCATCTTGTTTCCACCATTGTTGCTGCGCTGGGCGAATCCATGGTACTCGCCGAGAAAGCAGGTATCGACAGAACTGAGATATTAAAGCTGTGGATGGAGTCTGATTTTCGTTCACCTGTAGTGGATGGAGTTGGGAATTCCATCATATCCCGGGACTTTGATGTTTCTTTTCATCTGCGAACAATGGTGAAGGATACCGAACTGATCAGAAACTTCTCCGAATCAATACAGATTCCGGTACTTCTGGCCAATACCGTCCACGAAGTGAACAAAATCGGGCTGAACAAGGGCTGGGGAGAGGAAAATGCCTCTGCCGTTGTAAAAGTATTTGAAGATATGGCAGGACTCGGAAAGTAACAGCAGCTGAGATTTTCCGAATTATCTGCACCATATGGAAAGCCTCTTCCGGCAATGCTAAACTCATTGCCGGAGGCTCAACTATGAAGCGAATAGGTTATTTCCAGTTTAAACCTGTCCTTGGCAATCCCGGGGAAAATCGGAAAGTGATTGCAGAATCACTGAATGGCGTGGAAGCCGATCTCATTGTTCTTCCGGAACTGGCCTTCACAGGCTACTCCATGACAGACCGGAATGCCGTCCTGAAGCTGGCGGAAAACCCGGCCGATTCCCTCTCGATAACAATGCTCACCGGACTCTGTGCTGCAGGAAACTTTCATGTTGTTGCCGGTTTTGCCGAGAAGGCCGGGGATAAACTTTACAACTCTGCGATTCTCGTCGGATCCGATGGACTGGTGGCGGTCTATAGGAAAATTCACCTCTTCGGCTTTGAATCGGAGCTCTTCGATCCCGGTCCCGAGGCCCCGGCAGTGTACGACATCGGGGGACTGAAAGTGGGTATGATGGTGTGTTTTGACTGGTTTTTTCCTGAAACCGCACGCCTTCTGGCCCTGGCCGGGGCGGATGTAATCGCTCATCCCTCCAATCTGGTTCTGGACTGGTGCCAGAAGTCCATGGTAACCCGGTGCCTGGAAAACAACCTTTTTGCCGTTACCGCCAACCGCTACGGTTCTGAAACACGGAATGGTAAGGAGCTTACTTTTACCGGCGGCAGTCAGATAACCGCTCCCCGGGGAATTATTCTCTCATCGGCTCCGGGTAATAGAGATGATATTTCAATTGTTGAAATAGATCCCGGGATATCCCGGGATAAGAATATCACGGCAATAAATCATCTGCTGAATGACCGCCGTGTGGAACTTTATGGAGGGCTGATATAATGTTTTTGCTCACGTTCTTTAAAATATATGCAGTAATTCTTTGGAAAATCTCTCCCTTGGTAAGTTTTCTGGTACTGACGATTGTCTTTCTGGGCTGGCGTTTGTCAAAGCGTGAAGGGTGGTCGTTCAGCCGGGGTCAGTACTGCGCTTTTATTACCGCTACTACAGTCGGTTATGGGGTTATCCACCCTACCAAGCCCAAAAGCAGGTTTCTGAGCATCCTTATCGCTGTAAACGGATTACTCCTGACAGGGATACTTGTCGCCCTGGCTTATCAGTCCCTGCAGATGGCGGCTCAGTATACCGGATTGGTTGATGATCTTCGTGATTATTTCCCCGATCTTACCAGGGCGATGTAATGAAAGGTTTCATACCCCAAGGCTCTGCCGCGATGTAATGAAACCATGCTTTCCCGGCGCTCATTCGGAACAAGGGTCGTACCGCAGGCGAAAGCCGAGGAACGATCCCGACAGAATGAAAAAGTTCACTTCTCGCAAGTTCGCTTTTGTCGCAACGTTCCTCGGCTTTGCCTGTGGTACGCTGCTGATGCGAACCCGCTGTATTCCTCTCATATCGCTTGGGAATCAGGATAGTTCCGCCCCGTCGGGAACCGCTCTCTCCGGTACCGCCATCACCACCGGTCCGTCCTCCCGGTAGAAACCGGTAAGAAGAAACTCGCTCATGAAGGGACCGATCTGCCGGGGGGGGAAGTTCATCACGCCGATAATCTGCCTGCCCATTAAATCTTCGGGTCCATAGAGATTTGTTATTTGAGCACTGGTTTTCTTTATTCCGATGCTGCTGCCGAAATCTACGGTGATTTTCCATGCGGGTTTCCGGGCTTCGGGA
>Ga0164318_10004383_pt1 | contig 13570 bp, 3 predicted proteins | sample GuaBasSedimGuay9_FD_113734 | JGI IMG/M metagenome (GOLD analysis project Ga0164318, IMG submission 113734) | Subseafloor sediment microbial communities from Guaymas Basin, Gulf of California, Mexico - Guay9, Core 4571-4, 0-3 cm | ecosystem: Environmental > Aquatic > Marine > Hydrothermal vents >...
CCATCAATCAGGTTGCGAATGGAAAGTGGAATTAACAGCAGAGTCTGATGTAACAACCCATAAAGAATTCAATTTAACTGTTAATGGAACAAGCAATATCGAAATTATTTCTGGATCCAACCTAACAAATTTTTATGTTGATCGTTATCCAGAAATTTATACAGGAACACAATCAGTTTCTCCGGATACCGATTATTATTATAATAATTTTACGTATTCGGCAAATATAGTTGATGACTGGGAAAATGTTAATGTAACTTTATGGATTAATACAAGCAATCCAGTAGGATGGCAGAATAAAGGTTCGCAGATTGTTTATGGAAGACCGGACGGAGCAAATTCAGTGAGCATAACAACGAATTTCACTTATTTAGATGTTGGAACAGATAACTATTACAAATTTGAGCTGGATGATGGATATTTAAAAATAAATTCATCAATTTTTGGGCCTTTTACAATAAAAAATAAAATAATTGTTTATCTAACACAGAATTATTTTGAGATTTATAGAAATAATTCATTTAGCCCAAATAATGTAACCTTTAATGTAAAAACCCAAGACCCTTCTGGAAATAATCTTTCAGATATAGATGTAGAACTTTACAGAAATTTGAGTTTTATTGGAAATTGTACAACAAATTCAGTAGGGGAATGTAATATAACATATAATCCAGAAGACATAACTTCAGTTGGAAATTATACAATTTTAGTAAATGCTACCGGTGGCGGATATGACTCCGGAAGTACAACAAGTTACATAATAATAAAAGGAAAACTATATCCAACAATTGAATCCCCAGCAGAGAATCAGATTTTATACAGAGGCAAAGAATATTGGTTTAATTCTTCAATAACAGATGATAACTCAACAACAATTCATCCAAATCTAACTTGGAGGATAATAAATACCTCTAATTCAACAGTTGATATTTTTGGAATAAATAATGAGAGTATTTATCATAGAGTAAATTCAAGTTTGCCGGTTGGAATTTATTATGTGAATTTGTCTGTTAGCAAAGAATTCTATGATAATGCAAGTGTAAAGATTCCGGTTAATATAACTTACCGTTGGTTGTATCCAAATATAACAAATCCTTTAAATGGATCAACTTTATATAGAGGAGCAAGTTATAATTTCACCTCAATAACTAAAGATATTAAGGGTATTGTAAGGCATAATTTGACAGTTAGTTGGGATATTATAAATTCAACAGGAGGAGTAGTGCAGCATCTTGGCAATGAGGAGAATTTGACAGATGTTTGGATAAACACAAGTATAGAACCAGGTAATTATATTGTAAAATTATCAGTTGATAAAGAGAACTTCGATCCTGGTAATGATACAATAGAAATTTATATTTTGAAGAGATATTTATTGCCAAATATTACCTCTCCTAATTCTGGGCAGATTTTGTACAGAGGAAAGCAATATTGGTTTAATTCAACAACTGTAAGCATAGATGGTAATTCAGTAAGTCCAAGTAATGTTACTTGGAGAATGATAAATTCAACTGGAGCGATAATATATACCTTTGGAGGAGAGAATAATGAATCTGTCTACTGGAGAGTTCCTTCGGATACAGAGCCTGGGAATTACACGGTAAATGTTACTGTGAGTGAGATAAATTATGATACTAACAGCACTGCAATCCCCGTTAAAATTGAGTATAGGTGGTTGCTTCCTAATATAACAAATCCGGTTGAAGGAGCTAATTTATTGAGAGGAGCAAGTTATAAATTTAACTCAACTACAAAAGCAAAAGATGAGATAATATATGAGGCAACACCTGATAATGCAACCTGGTATTTGCTGAATTCAACAGGAGCAATAGTGCAAAATTTAGGAAATCAGGAAAATTTTGAGCAAAGTTTATTGAGCAATCTTACTTACGGAACACATTATGTAAAATTAGAGGTGAGCAAGCAATACTATGATACAAATTCAACAAATATTTCGGTTACAATAAAGTATAGAAGTGCTGTTAATATAACAAAGGTTTTGCCAAGTACAACAATTTATAGAAATCAGTCTGCAAACATCTATGCAAGGGTTTATGATTTTGATAATCATGACAATTTGTCTTCTTATAATGTAGAGTGGTATATTGATGGAGAATATAAGGATACTATCTCAACATCACCTTTAGGAGAACAAAGTATTTATTCTTGGAATCCTACGGGATATAATTTGGGTAATCACATAGCAGAAGCAAAAATTGGTGAAAAACCAGTTTATTATATTCCTTGGGTTGATCAGAGCAATGTTAGTATCTTATTGAAGGGGATTTTGTATATAAATATAACAAAGCCAGAGAATAATACAATTTTCAACAGAGGAGAGATTTTGAATTTAACATCAAAGGTCTGGGATGATCAAAGCACAGAAGGTACAACAAACTCTTACAATGTGAGTTGGAAGTTGGACGGTAGTGAGATTTTAACTCAGCAAAATGGAACCTGGAATATTCCTTCTAATTATGGAATTGGAGAGCACAATTTAACAGCAATAGCTTATGGAGAGAATTATGATAACGGAACAGATTTGGAGATAATAAGAATATTTGGTTACTCAAAAGTTGAGAATTTGACAACAGGCAAGGATACCTATTTATCTGGAGAATTTATAAATGTTAGTTGCTCCGTTAGAGATTCTAATACATCAGAGTTAATAAATAATTATCCAGTTAAATTCTATTTCAATGGAACTTATAAAGGAACAAACCTTACAAGTAATGGAATAGCGAGTTTTGAAATTAATACAAGTGGAGTAAACACAGGAGTATATAATGTTTCTTGTGAGATAGAGGATAATGAAACTTTATTCTACAATATTTCGGAAAATTATTGGATAGATGAAGAAGTAGAAATTCAGAGAATATTGGTGGTTAATAATTTAACTGCAAGCTTGGGAACAATTTACAGAAAGGATAGTTATTCTCCTTATCAGACAAATATAACAGCAGAAATTTGGGATGGAGCAATAGGACCAATGGAAAATGCAACAGCACATTTCTATTTCCCTAATACTTACAGCAATTGCACAACAGATGAAAATGGAAGATGTTGGGTTTTGTGGAATCCTTCAGATTCAATAACACCTAACAATTATAGTATTTTAGTGAATGCAACGAAAGTAGGGTCAACACCTTCAGAAACAAGAAATATTTCAATTATAGTCAAAGGAGTTCTGAATTTGACAATAATAGAGCCTGTGAATAATCAAATTTTGCACAAAGGTACAGTTGAGAATTTAATAGCAAGTGTTTTAGATGAGAATGGATTAAATATACAGGCAAATGTGAACTGGACAAATAGTTCTAATTCAATAATTGCTCAGGGAAATGAAACAACATGGATGATTCCGGTGGATTATAATTTGGGAATAGAGACAATAACTGCGAATGAAACAAAGGAATTTTATGATTTCTCAAACAAGAGTGTGCAGGTTTATATTTATGGTTGGAGCAATATTACCTATTTGGAGCCAAAAAATTCCGGAGGTTATTATGAGTATGGAGATGGAACAACAATAATTTATTGTAAGGTAAGTGATGTAAATTTAAGCACTGCCAATTTATCCAATTATTCAGTAAGTTTCTATTATAATGGAAGTTATATTGGAACTGAGAATGCAAATTCAACTGGATATGCTTGGATAAATTGGAATATTCCTTCTTTGGGTTTGTGGAATTTAAGTTGTAATATTTCAGATTCATCAAGTTTGTATTATAATGTTACAGTTGAGAGAGATAGTTACTTATTAAATGTTGAGGACCATGTAAAGCCGGTGATTCACGGGTGGAACATATCTTCTGATTTGTTCGAAGTCGGAGAGACAATGTATATTTCTGCAAATGTTTCCGATAATTATAATTTGAGTTCTGTAAAAGCAAGAATAGCTTCTACAGAAATTCCAATGAGTTTGGATACAGATGGGTTGTATAAAGGAAATTATACTTTTTCTGTTGGAGGTAGATATACAATATATATAAATGCAACAGATGAGAGCAACAATTGGATTAATTCTTCTCCTTATTCTGTTGGTGTATTTGTTTTCAAAATAAATACAACAAATATAAGTTTTATACCAGCAAAACTTGGAGTAATTTCATATAGATATGAAAATTTCACAATAAATTCAACAACAAATTTTGAGTTATCTAATATTTCTATAGACTGCATCTCTGGAGTTATTTGCGAAAACTTTACCTTAAATTATTCAGAAAACAACTTTAATTTGAGTAGTTTTGGTATGAAAAATATAAAACTTAATTTGACCGTTCCAGATACTTGGAATATGTCAGGTGATTTTAATGGAACTTTAAAAATAGAATCTAAGAATGAAAATTTAAACACTGTCGAACAGACAAGATATATAAATTTAAGTGTTTATATTTTCAAAGAAGATACAAGTTTGGGACAAGTCCCACAGTCAATGACCGTTGGAAATATAGATGGAGTAATAACGAAAGAGATTAATTTAACAGTAATTAATTCGGGAACTGACAATATCACCGATGTAAATTTAACTTTGAGATTTAATACAACAGGTTGCGAAGATGTCCTTACATGCAAAGATATGATAATTTATCCAGAATATCAGACTTGCAATTATATTGGTTCAGGAGAAAATTGCACAAAAACATTTTATGTGAATATTTCAGCAACAACAACTGCTGCAACTTATTATATAGATGGAAAAGTAAGATCTAAAAATCTGGATAACACTTACAATACAAAAACAAATAGAACAACTTTGACAGTTCAGTATACGTATTCATTTACTAGAGCACCTGATAAAATAGAATATTCTGTTAGCCATAATCAATCAGAAATAGTAGGATATGTAAATATTACAAATACAGGAAATGGATATTTGAGTGTAAATTTGTCTTCTTCTGGCGGAAATTTGCCTGCTGATTGGATATCTTTCTCACCAAAAGTATATTCTCTTGCCCTAGGAACTACGCAACCATCTTCTGTTATGGTTTCTGTTCCAGCAGGACAAGACCCAGGAATATATATAACAAATATTACAATTTCAACACAAGAAGCAGGAAATAAAACAACTCTTTTAAATATAACGGTTCCAACAGACAATTCTTGGGATAGAGATCCAAGTTATATAAAAGATTCTATAGGGATAGGAATTACAAAAACTTTTGATATAACTATTAGCAATTACGGCAATGTTGACACCAATTTCTCAGTAAATTACTTAGGAGGAACTGAAATATTGGTAAATCCTCCTGATTGGATATATGTAAACAAGACAAATAGCAGCATATTGAAAATTAAGTGTTCTGGTTATGAAAGAGGAAACTATATAATTGATGTTACAATAACAAACCAAGAGGATAATTCGCAGAAAATAACAGAGATGAATATAACTGTCACAGAAATTCCTCCTGAAATCTATGAACCACCTTCCTGGCACCAGTATAGAGATATAAATTATGAGGAGCAAATTGTTAGAGTAAATATTTCTGATAATCATCATTTGGGAGATACATGCATTTCAGGAACTCGTGGCTGTTCTTGGTTAAATATAACTGGGGCTGAAACAAAAATAATTAATATGAGTGTTGAAACAACTTTGAGTAGTGTTTCTCCATACAATTATACCTTTAAAGGAAACTTTACCCCAACAGAAGTCGGAACTTATTATTTTGTGATTTACGCAGAAGATGATGCAGGTAAAATTAATAAGAGTGCAACTTATCAATTCCACTCTATAGGAGCAACAGATTTGGAAATAACAACAAATACTTCAAGGAAAATCTTAGGGGTAACAAATTCAAGTGGGAAGTGTTTTAATCAAGAGTTTAATTTAACCAATTTGGGCTTTGGAACAACAGGTTATGGAGGAGCTTATTATACAAATTTAAGTGTAATTAATTTACCTGATGGATGGACAGCTTCTCAAGCTGAGTTTAATTATGGTAAGATTGCTGGTAGTGAAACAAAAACAAATACAACACAAATTTGCGTTCCAGCAGGGACTTACACAGGAAACTATTCCTTCACTTTAAGGGCGGATTGGATGAATCCAAATAATTATACAGATCATACAACAAAAACAATAAATGTTGAAGTTTTGCCATCTCCAAATTTAGAAATAAGTCCGAGTTCAATAACAATAAATAATTTCCAGCAGGGAACAACAAAAGAAGTAAATTGGACTTTGTCAAATACCGGCAATTTGAATGCTACAAATATTCAGATTAAGAGAGAAGATAATGCGAGCATTGAAACAACAATTTCTCCAAGTTCTATTTTTAATTTAGGAATGGGAGAAAGTAAAGTTATTACTGCAAATATCTCGGTACCTTTAGGATTTGATCCAGAGCAATATCAGTTAAAGATAAATCACAGTTGTTCTAATGCAGAGGTTTTGCAAACAGTTTGGATAACTGTTCTAGAAAATAGGTCTTGGAATTCAACTCCGGAAACAATTTCAAAACTTGTCGGCACAAACTCTGCCGGAAAATTTGGAGAAGTAAATTTATCAAATCTCGGAAATGTTCCGCTAGACTTTAATTTAAATATTACCGGGAATATATCAAGTTATTTAAGTTATCCTTCTTCAGTTTCTGTTCAAAAACAAAATTGGAGTTTGGTTCAGATAAATTTCTCTTCTCCTGGAACAAAAGGGGACTATAAAGGAAATCTAACAATTTCCTCCTCTGGAGCAAATCCTGAGAATAGAACAATTAATTTATCAATGGGTGTGAGAAATTTGGAAATTAATTTGCTAAATTACACAAATGAGACAAATTCAAGTCAAGCAGTATGTTTTGAGATAAATTTAACTTATGATAATAATCCTGTAAATAATTCAGAGTTTGAGGTAAGAATTGGAGGGAAAAATTGCTTAAATTTAAATAAAAATTTTGAAAATAATTTGTGGAAATTAAATTGTACTTCTCCAAAATTAAAGGATGGCTATTATTATGATTTAAGTTTGAAATCAATAGCAAATATCTCAAACTCTTTAATTGAAGGAACAAAAATTTACGCAAAAATAATTTATTACGAAGATTTATCTCCTCCAGAAATTAAGTCAATTTCTGCTCCAAATAAAGAAGTGCAGAATGAGACAGAAAAAGTAAACCAGACAATTTCAGTGAATATAACAGATACAACAAAGGTTGAGAGTGCAACAATAGAAGTTAGAAAGGGAACCCAGATAATTCATTCTGGGCCAATGGCAAATACAACAAATAAAACCTGGGAAATTAGTCTAACAAACCTAACTAATGGAGATTATGATTACAATATTACAGCAACGGATGGAAAATATTCTAATTCAACAAGTGATTGGTTTGAAGTATATATTGCGGGAATTTATTTTGTTGGAAGTTCAACTGATCCGGGAGGGGAAGATTATACAACAGAGTTTAAATTTTACAGACCAGGAAAAGAATTTTCAAGTAAATATGAAATTGCAGATTGTAGTTTCTCAGCTTCTGGAAGTTATTCGAAGGAAGTGCATAAAAGAGATTATGATTTAAAAATTTCTGCTTTTGGCCATACAATAAAGTTGAAAAATGTAAGTATTGAGAAGAATATAATAAACCCAATAAAATTAGATAATCTTTCAAAACCTCTGAAAAATGGAGAGCAGCAATCAAGTATTGGACTTAAACACGGGATAATATATTTCAAGAGAGTTCTTGGGGTTAAAAATAATTTAAATTTCTCAACAGGAGAAGTTATTTTGGACACTAAGGGTTATGACCCAAATACTTTATCTGTTTATAAATGCGAGAATTGGAGTTTTGAAAATAGAGAATGTAATGGAGATAATTGGGTTAAAGTAACAGGAGTAACAAGGGGAACATCAACTATCTCTTTCAGTATTACAAGTTTCTCTGCTTATGCTTTGGTTGAGATATCCTGTCCTTCTCCAGATTATGTGTTATGCGGAGGAAAATGTTATTTGTCAACAGAATGTCCTTATTGCTGCAGTGGGGTTTGCTCTTTGACAGAGTGTACACAACAGACGGGAGGAGAAACAGGAGGAGGTGGTGGAGGAGGTGGTGGCGGAGGTTCTGTCCAAGAGAGCCCAGAAATCTCTCCAACCGAAGAAAAATCCACCCTGCCTCCATTCAGCATGGAAACCGATTTGATAGAAGCAAGTTTGAAACCGGGAGAGTCGAGAACCTATTCGTTATGGATATCCAATAATTTAGATGAAAAAGTTGAGGCTAAGCTCAGTGTTATTGGAAGAATATGGGAATTTATACAATTTGAGAAAGAAAAGGTAGAGATAGAACCGAAAGAAGTTGCAACAGTTAAAATCAAAGTTTTCACTTTGCCGACAACTCCGGTAGGAGTATATACAGGAGATATTCAAGTAAGGGTTGGCGATGTGATCAGAACAATACCAGTAACCCTTGCTGTGCTTCCGGAAAGAGAAGCTTTGCTTGATCTAAAAGTTAATGTTTTAACAAAAGTTTTGAGCGCGAATGATACACTTAAATATCATGTATCGCTTTACAATCTTGGAATGAAGAAAAGATTTGATATTTTTTTAACATATAGGATTAAAGATGTAGCAACAGAAAAGATTTTGGGATATAAGGAAGAAACTTTGGCAATAGAAACATCTCTCTCTTTTGTAAAGATGTTTGACCTAAGTGAAGTTAAGAATTTAAAACCAGCAAAATATTTCATAGAAGTTGAGGGAAAATATGAGAACAGAACGGTTAAAGGAGTTGATATTTTTGAGATTACTCAACCTTTCTGGACTTCCGAGAGAATTAGATTGGTAATCATAATAATTCTTGTCGGTGTTGGGATAGCTTCCATTTTCATTATTCGCAAATTTTACAAAAAATGGAAACTTAAGCAGATGCGTTACCTAATGCCTATTGCCGCTCAAGAGTTACCTAAAGGTAAGATATGGCTTGGAAATATCGCAGAAACCAAGCTTAGAGCAGAATTTTCTGTAGATGACCTGCCAACTCACATTATTTGCGCAGGTGCAACCGGTTCGGGAAAAACCATTTCTTCTATGGTGATAGCAGAAGAAGTTTTAAAACAAGGCATACCCGTAGTCGTTTTCGACCCAACTGCTCAATGGACAGGTTTTCTTAAAGCATGCAGAGATAAGAAAATGTTTTCTCATTATAAGGAATTTGGAATTCATGAAGATGAAGCCAGATCTTTTAGAGGAATGATTTATGAAATGACCGATCCAAAAGCAAAGATAGATTTGAAGAAATATTTAAATCCTGGAGAGATAACTGTTTTTGTGCTGAGAAAACTAACTCCAGAGCAATTTGATACGGCTGTTAGAAATATTATCAATTCGATTTTCAAGCAGAGTTGGGAAGAGTCGCCAACCCTTAAACTGTTAATAGTATTTGATGAGGTTCATAGACTATTAGAAAAATTTGGAGGAAAGGGAGGATATGTTGCTCTAGAAAAGGCATGCAGAGAATTCAGAAAGTGGGGTATTGGTTTGCTCATGATCTCTCAGGTGCTGGCAGATTTTAAGGAAAGTGTTAAGGGCAATGTGTTGACAGAAATACAGATGCACACCAAAGGCTTAGAAGATCTTGACAGAATTGAGAAAAAATATGGCAGAGTTTATGCCGAACGTGTTACTATGTTAGAGATCGGTACCGGACTTATGCAAAATCCGAGATATAACAAGGGCAGACCTTGGTTTGTCCGATTTAAACCTTTATTACATGAACCGCATAAACTCTTAGACGAAGAGCTTAAACTATATACCAAATTCTCCAAGAAGATAGAAGTAATCGAAAAGAAGATAGAGGAGATGAAAGCCAAGGGAAAGGAAGTCTCTGATTTAGAGCTTGAGTTGAAGCTTACAAAAGACAAACTAAAAGCAGGTTCATTCAGGATGGCAGAAATTTATTTGGAGTCATTAACTTCCAAGGTGAAATTATGAGAACAATATATATTATATTGCTCATATCGGCAATTGTTATATTTGGATCAAATTTGAGCATTGCTCAAGAAATAGCGAGCGAAAAGAATATAATTGTTTTGCCAAACACCCTCACAGAAACCAAAATACTAATAAGAAATGATTTTAATGAAAGAAAAACATTTGAGATAAAATGCTTCTCAAAACTTAATGTTACCTGCCCGAAAAATATTGAAATAGGCGCTAGAAGTTTCAATAAATTAAACATAACCATTTATTCTGGAGAGATTGGAACTTACGATTTGAAAATTCTGATTGAAAATAAAACAAATGAATTAGAAATTAAAGTTACCAATCTGCAGACTTATCTGAAAACGGCAATCAGTTATTATGAAAATTTGAATGAAGTTTTGAATTATGAAAATTACGAGATTAAGGGAATAGAAAAATTAAATGAAACAAAAGAGTTATTTGGATTGGGGCTTTATTCTGAAGCTGCCAGAAAACTTGACGAGTTTGTAAATTCTTTTAGCATCGTTAAGAAAGAGAAACCACTATCAGAAAAAACAAGAAAACGAAAGATTTTTAATTTATTATTGATTGCATTTTTATTGGTTTTTATTGTTTTTATATTTTCTCTCTTTAAAAATTATCACAAAAAAGTTAGATTTAGATCAACACTTTTAAAAGATTTGGAAAGAATTAAAAGTGAGATAGGCAAAACAGGGGTTAAAATTGAAACGCTCAAGATACCAAAAAATTTGCCGGAAGATAAAAGGAAACTTGTAGAAAAATATTTGAAAGAAAAGAAATATGAACTGGCAAAGCTCTTGCTGAAATGAATATTAAAATCCAAAATAAAATTTAATTCTAAAAATGTAAATAATTATTATTGGTGTGGAGGTTTGATATTCATGAAGAAAAAAACCGTCGGAGAGATCCTAAAGGAGGAGGGAATAATAAAAGAAAATGAAGAGAAACCAGAACCACCGAAAAAAGAAGATGTAAGAGAAGCCGAAATTATTCTTAAAATTGAAAAATTAGCGGGTAAAGTAGAATTGCAGAAAGATATGATTGATAAGTTTAACGATAGATTTTCTTCTATTTCTGAAACTGTTGGCGATTTGAGAAGGATGATTATAGACAAAGAAAAATTTTTTGATAAACTTAGCGCAGATTTTGAAAAACTGAAAAGTGAAGTGGAAGATGTTGAGCCTCAAAAAATCGCGAAGAATTTTAAGAAATTTGCCGTAAATTTTGAAAAGACAAATGCCGAGTTGGAGAAAATAAATTTCAAAATTAAAAATTTATCGAATGCTTTTAAAAAGGCCGAAGAAAAACTTTCCAAAATAAAAGAGCCGGAGGTTATAGCGAAACTTATAGAAAACGCTTCCAAAATAGAGTCTAATGTAAAGGAAAATCGAAATTATGTGGACAGATTGGCCGGAAAGATAGAAGTGCTATTCTCTGAATTCACTTCCAGTTTAAACGAAATAAAGAAGGAAAAAGAAATTATTTATAAAGATGATGAATTAATTAAAGAAGTAGTAAAGGATTTGGATAAAATCAACGTAAAATTGGAAAACGAATACACCAAAAAAAATGAATTTGAAGATTTTGCGGACAGGTTGAAAAGAGAAGTGGATGACTTTTTAAAAGAAAAGTTTGAAATGGTAAAATTTGAGAAGAAAAGTTTAGAAGAACTAGAAAACGAAAAAGATAAGATAAAAGAGCTTCTAAATAACGTAGAGAAGGAATATAATAAAGGTTCTTTGAGCAAAAGGAGTTATGAAGAGTTGGTTAAAACAAATAAAAAGAGATTGTCGCAGATTGAAGCGATCCTGAAAAAATTTACAAGAGATCTTCTTTATGCAGATTTAAAAAATGTGGAGAAAAGAGTAGAAAAAATTTCATTACAACTCAAAAGTTTACCAAAAACCGAAGAAATTGCGGAGATAAGGCGGAAGTTTATGAAATTGGAAAATGGATTTTCAAGTTTGGATGGCATATCTGGTTTGAAAGAAAGACTGGAATATATTGAGATGTTAAAAGACAGTTTGATAGAACAAGAAAAAAGATTAACCAAAATGAGAGAGATGCTGAATGAATTGATGAGCACAAAGGAATTAGTAAAAAGTTTGCGAAGAGAAAGGGAGGATATAGAACAAAAGATAAGAAATGAAAGAAGCAGTTTGAGTGCTGTTAAGAAAGATATGTTAAGAATTGAAAGAACAGTCAGAGAACTGGGAAATAAGATGATTGAAACCGAAGATGAAATTAGAAATATAGTTAAAACGGGCAAACTCACGCTGGAGTTCCGTAATCTCAGAGATAAAGTTAAGAATTTGTCGGAAGAAACAAAGGAAGCAAGAGAGGAGATTTCTGAGATTAGAAAAGAATTTGACGAAGCCCTGACGAGAAATCTGCTCCTGATAAAGAAGTTAATGAGTAAAAAATGAAATGGAGAGAAATTTTGGAGGAAATCGAGGAGAAAATAAACAAAGAGAGAGAACTACCAAAAACCGAAGAAATCGATTTTGCAGATTTTAAAAAATTTTCTGAAGATATTGCCGCGCTTCAGAAGAAAATCTTCGAGCTGGATCAAAAGTCCATAAAACAAGACATTATGTTTGAAAAAATAAAAAAAGAGTTATCTGATTTATCTATGCTCGAAGAAGATATAGAGTACTCTCGGGAAAAGATATCAAAACTAGAAAAAAGAGTAGAAGAAGATTTGTCGGAGAATCTTTTGCATTTGGAGAAGAAGATAAATATCATGCCCGAACTTATAGAGGAAAAAATAAAAGCCATCACCGCAGAAAGATTCAAACTCGTAAAAGAACTTGATAAAAGATTGGATTTTCTTGAGGAGCAGGTTGATAGAGCATTCGCAACAATGGGATTTGTGAAAAAATCTTCATTTCTGCAAGAATTAAAAAGAAAAATTGAAAATATAGAGAAATCTTATTCAACTTTGTCCGAGAAGGTTAATAGGTTACTGAATGAGTCGAAATTGCATAAAAAAAGCAAAGAGAAGAATATAGAAAAAATAGCCAAGAAAATCAGAAAAAGAAAAACTTAAACAGAAGAAATGTGCCAACAACTATTAAGAGAACAAATGCCGTTGAAATTAAATAAATCCAAGTAACTTTGAGAACATTTATTTTTGGAACTTCTATTTTCTTTGAAATACAAAATCTGTAATTAGCTTAGTTATTAAAAAAATATAAATAATCTTTTTCATTAAATTGAGTGTTGTTTCTATTTTCTGCAAACTTATTAGAAAATTTTAACTGTTGCAATTTGTAAAATATCGGATAACTCTTCACAGGCTATCAATAATTTTTCAAACTTTTATTTTCTTCTCCAATTTCAAAAACCTGCCCATCTTTCGCGGCAACAGTTTTAATTCCTGTTTCCTGTTCTATCCATTTTGCTTCTCTCTCTGCAACTCCAAAAAGCATTTTCATTCCAAGATGCTGCAAAATTGCAAGTTTTGGTTTCGCCCTTTCAATCAAAATTTTTGCTTTGTCTGCCGACATATGACCATAGGGCTCAGAATTTCTCGGTCTTAAACAATTTATAATTAAACAATCGCAATCTTTAAAATAATTCTCTTGCCCTTCATAATATTCTCCATCCGCAGTATAACCGATTTTCTTTTCATCC
>Ga0164318_10004384_pt1 | contig 13567 bp, 12 predicted proteins | sample GuaBasSedimGuay9_FD_113734 | JGI IMG/M metagenome (GOLD analysis project Ga0164318, IMG submission 113734) | Subseafloor sediment microbial communities from Guaymas Basin, Gulf of California, Mexico - Guay9, Core 4571-4, 0-3 cm | ecosystem: Environmental > Aquatic > Marine > Hydrothermal vents...
TCAAATTAAATGGTATTTCTATAAGTTGTAATGGTGGCAAACTCCAAAAACTGAATATAACAATTGACTGTGTAAATAGTACATATAAAAAACTCGGAAATCTTAAAGGTTTGGAAGCAAAATTTCATTATTTTAGAATCTATAATGAATCTGGATATAATACCTCTATATATGGCAATTTTTCTTTTGATAATACGACTGGCACATATAAACGGGAAGCTATTAATATTTCTACTTCTAATGTTCCTCCAGATATTACTTTGTTTATATTAATTTTACTAATTATCTTAATTATGGTTCTATTATTTTTAACTCGATTTTGTTCTTAATAAATCATACTTTAATTTCTGAAACAACCCCACAGGACTTCTATGAAGGAAATTATATTCAAATTATTAAACTCCGAAATATTAGAATTAAGAGCACATATAATGGGCTAAGTAATTTAGGAAAAGGAGCAGCTCGAATTCATAATTATTCTATATTTTATAGTAATGGTACATTTACAGGAAAAGCCGGTAAATTGAATTATGATGGATATTCATGGTACTCTGATATCTCTGCTTCGGATTTGCCTGAAGGCGAGTACTATATTAATGCATTTTTTAAAGATAAATACAACGATTCTGGTATAACTTATATTTCAAATAATTTTACAGTAGACCATATTATTGATTGTTCAAATTTTAAAGTCATATATTCTGGTTATATGGATCAAATATTTAATTTATCATTTATTCCGAAAAGTACTTTTACTCCAAAAGATATTATTGATAATACTGAAGAAATTTATGCTAAATATAAAGTGATTGACCTTAATACTTCATTGTCTATTAAAAGTGGTAATTTAACTTGGACTGGTAATCTATGGAACAAAATTATTGATGTCAGTAAATTACTGGAACGTGATTATATCGTATTAATAAATTTCTCGGATTCATATGATTCGGTGATCTGTAATTCATCTGTTTTATCACCATATCATTATATTGAAATATTTGCCCCAATTTTTGAATATAATTTCGCTTCAATGCAAATAAATATCTTGAATTTCGCTGCCAACTGTTCTTATCATGGTGTAATTAATAATTTAACCACTATACCAACTAATATATCATTCAAAATTATTAATGATAAGACTACTCAAATTATCGCAAGTAATTTTGATTATATTTCATCTTATTGGCAAAAATCTAATATTAATCTAAATAGTATACCTTTTTCTAATATTACCATTTACATTTATTTCGAAGTAAATGAGTCGTTTGGTAGTGCAAGATTCTCTTTATTATTAAATAATGGCACAGAAAATATTTTTATATCTAAAAATGATATATCTATTATTATAAAAATATTAAATTCACCAAAATTAATGGAAATTTTATTAATTGAAAATCTGGTACCAATTGATCGCTTTAATTTAATAAACTCCACTGGAAATATCTATCAAATTGATATAAATGACAATAGTATCATTTTTAATGCTAATATTTCCATTAAATATTCTCAAAATGAAATTGACTTAAAAGGACTAGATGAATGGCTATTAACAATATATGCATGTGATAACGGCGTTTGAACTGAAATCAATGATGAATACCTCGATACAGAAAATAATATTGTAACCGTAACTGTTAATCATTTCTCATATTTCGTAATTATGCAAGGTAAATTTGGACTTGATTCTGATAATGACGGATTGACTGATTATTTAGAACATTATAAATATAATACCAACCCACTAATTTGGGATACAGACGGAGATGGCTTTTCCGATGGAGCGGAAATATCAAGTGGAACAGACCCATTGAACCCAAATAGCTATCCACGAGCTCATTCACAAGCAATACCCGGATTTGAATTACACTACATCTTATTGATCATATTGCTATCATTAGGTTTTTCTATATACAAAATAAAAAAAGTAAATAAATACAAACCTGATATTTTTAAAAAGTTGCTTTATTTAACTTAATATTTTAAATTATTTTAATTGCATTTTAAATTATATTCAATAAAAATTTACAAGGTTATCAATTATTCACCAATTTTAATAGAGATATTTCGGGCATTTATAAATTATTATATTTATTTAATAACTCTTCCACACTTATTTATTATAGCATATTTCATTGCTAATAATTTTACAACAATATTAATTGAGTTTTTTAGTGATTTAATATTCAATTCTCTTTACTAAATTTAATTTAAAAAAAGAAGACCTTATCTAAAAAAAAAGCAATTTAATAATAAATCAAATTTTTTTTTAATTTTGAGGATAATATTTTTATTAATAAAGAATTTTTAAGGTTGGAACTTCATTACATCAATTTTAAATAGTTAAATTTGGAATTGTACTCATAATTTAATGGTTAAGGAATTAAAGATGGTTTTATTTTATACAAAAAATAAAAGTGTACATATATATGAGGATAAGAAAAATAAAATTTTAACAGCGAAGGCATCAATGGAGGATTTCTTCTTTAAAGGAGAAGTAGAATTAGATGTAAAAATTTCAGGTATGGAGATTCTAAGAATTAGCGGAAAAATTGAGCGGTCAATTTCAAAAAGTTGTGATATTTTTCTAAAAAAATTGGAAGATATAATTGGAATTAGAATTAGTAGCGGACTTACAAAAAAAATAATGAAATTAGCAAATGGTATTGAGGGTTGTAATTATTTAGCAAGTTTAGTACTTGAATGTTGTGAAGGTTGTATTTTAGCTTTAACTGTTAAGCCATTAGAAAGAGCAGTACCAGAAATTAAAAAAATGAAAAATCTTACACCAAAAATGCTTGTTAATTTTATGCCGAATATGAAAAATAGTTGTTTAGCATTTAAAGTTGATTAAAATGGTTGAAAATTTGGATACTTTAAGTTTTAATAGAAACAAATTCGTTGGATTTGAAAAAAAAGATGACAATACTTATTTAATATTTGGTACTTTAGAAGATAATTTATATGCTCATGAAATAGAATTTGAAGTAAATATTTCTGAAATGATAATTACTAAAATCAATGGAGTTATGCGGCGATATACTACACCGTTGTGTCCACCTGCCGTTGAATTGTTAAAAAAAGCTGAAGGATTAAAAATAGAACAAGGAGTTACCAGTAAAATAAAAAGAGAAATATCGCGACCAGGGTGCCGTCATTTTGGGAATTTGCTAAATGAATGTATTAATTCAATAGTGCCTGCAATTCTTACTTCAGAATGGCGAGAAATGAAGGATAATAATATAGAATTAAGTAGAGAAGAATTTATTAAGAAAGTTATGCAAAAATATCCACAAATTAAAAATTTTTGCTCAATATTAACAGGTTCTCCTATAAATTAATCAGAGATCGAATAATTATGTTAATAGACTTACACATCCATACTTATCCAAAATCCAAATGTAGTAATATGTCTCCAGAAGAATGTATTGAAAAAGCAATAGAAATCGGGTTGGATGGGCTTGTATTTACTGAACATAATATTTGTTGGCAAAAATCAGAATTAGATTCACTTAATAAAAAATATGATATTCTCATATTGGGTGGCATTGAAATTACTACAATTGAGGGAGATATTCTTGTTTATAATCATTTTTTTGATCCTATTACTAAATTACCGAAAACTCAAGAAATTAGGGATATATTAGGCAATTCAAAAGATTCATTCATGGCAATAGCCCATCCATTTCGTGAGTTTCTTGTGGTTGGAATTGGTGATTTAGGACTGGACATAAATGAAATAATGAACAGGCCTATTTTTAATATTTTAGATGGTATTGAAATTTTCAATGGTCTTGTATCACGAAAAGCTAATAGATTAGCCAAAACAATTTGTAATAAGAAAAATTTAATTTGTATAGGTGGCTCTGATGCTCATGAACTTTTTCAAATTGGTAAATATGTTGTAGAATTTGAAAATGAAATTAAAAATGAAAAAGATCTTGTAAATGAATTATTTAAAAGAAATTTTCAAATAAAACATTTTAAAAAATAAGGTGAATATAATGGGAAAATGGAATGAATTAACAAAAAAACTCGAAAGATTATTACGATTAAAAACATTTCCTATTGCTTTTAAATTATTAGAAAATGAAGAAGAATTATATAATAATAAATGGGTTAGAATTCCTAATAAAAAAGAACCAGCTACTTTATGTCAACTTATTACTAGAGTTAGGACATTTGATTGGACTGTTGGCGCAACTGCTGAAAATTTAGCTACACCTGTATGTCCTTATATGCTTGGTATGCTAAATGAAACTCCTGAAATGATAAAAAATGGGACTTATCGAACTATTAAATGGTTTAAGGATATCAAGGAATCCTTAAGATATGAATCAATTTTTCCAAAAATTGAGCTTGGAAAATATAAAGCAGTAATGCTAGCACCTCTTTTATATGATCCATTTGATCCAGATATCGTCTTACTCTATGGGAATCCCGCACAAATGATTGTAATTATAAATGCATTGCAGTTTTTCAAGTATGAACGCTTTACTTTTTATTGTGTGGGTGAAAGCTCATGTGTCGATTATATAGCTCAATGTTATAATACAAAAAAGCCCTCTTTAACAATTCCTTGTTATGGTGAAAGGAGATATGGACATGCCCAAGATGATGAATTAGTAATTGCTCTCCCAGCAGATATGATAGAAGACCCACTAATTAAGGGACTAGAGGAATTATATAAACGAGGGATACGATATCCTATACCATATTATGGGGCCGAAGTAGACCCAAGACCTGGGCTTTTTGATGCATATGCTGGAAGTAGGAAATATAGAAAACAAAAAGTTAAATATAAATAAAAAAATCGAAACAAATATGTTAGAGAAAATCTTTTGACTTTATAATTTAATTTTATCGATAAAATTTCATTTTGAAGTTAAGTATGTTTGTTAAGCCAATCTAATAAATCTTGGAGCACTATTTCTCTTTTTTCTTTAAGTTCGTTGTACACTTCGTGTCTTAAACCATCATATTTTTTAAAGGTTTTATCTTCCATTGTCATTAGTTCCTCAAGTTTGTCTGCACCTAGTATTAAGGTATCTTCAGATCCAAACTGAACTAAAGTTGGAATTTTAATATTTGGAGTTAATTTATTAGCTATTTTATTACCCCTAAACATTTCAGCACCTAACCGAATAGTAATTTCTTTAAGGAGTAAGGGGTCTTCATCATAATTTTTTATAACTTCAGGGTCATGAGATACATCTTCACCTTTAATTTTTGTCGAGATTTTACCTTTTGGAGTAAGTATAGACATTAATTTTGCAAATGCTATTAATAATGCATTTGTAGAACCACCAATTTTTGTTCCAGCACCAGATAAAATTAATCCTTTGAAATTGTCTTGGACCGAACTTATATATGCTTTTGAAATAATAGAACCTAATGAATGTCCAAGTAGAAATAATGATTTATCTCCTATTTTTTCTTTTATCAATTCAGTGAATTTTTCTTGGTCTTTAATAAAGTCTTCAAATTTATTAACATATGCCCTAATACCTTTAGATTTACCATGCCCTCGTAAATCGCTGGCATAGATTAAATATCCATTTGGAACAAGCTTATTTACTACATTAATATATCTAGTAGAATATTCACCCAATCCATGAACAATCTGAATTACAGCTTTAACATCACCATCTGGTCTCCAAATTTGATAATACAGGTCTAAATCATCATAACTCTTAAAAAAATTATCCTCGTGTTTCATCTTTAATTACCTTATTATAAAATTTATTATATTATTTCTAAAATTAAATTAATTTAATCATTTAAATTATTATTGGAAATATGTAATTATAAAAAAATCTAAAAATTAAAAATAAAATAATATGATAATTGAAATATTTTAGGTCGATATAAAATTGAGTGATATAGTTTTAATAGAGAAAAATGAAGAAAAACCTATTACAACGATTAAACTTAACCGATTAAACAAAAAAAATGCGTTAAATTATGAATTATTTATTGGGCTTGATAATGCATTAGACGAGGTAGAGAAGGATGATTCTAGGGTTGTAATTATAACTGGAGGTAAAGACACTTTTAGTGCAGGTATAGATTTAAAAATGCTGACTGGACAAGATGTTGAATCCGATTTTAGAGCTCCATTAAGACCTACCAATTTTAGATATTGGTTAAATACTTGGTTACAACCGATTTTTACAAAAATTGAGATGATGGAAAAACCTGTTATAGCTAAAATTAATGGGTATTGTTATGGCTCAGGTTTTGAATTGGCTTGTGCATGTGATTTTAGATTTGCAATAGAAACTGCAACATTTACTATGCCCGAATCAAAAGTAGGCATAATAACCGATGTAGGTGGTACCATAAGATTAGTAAGATTAGTCGGTTTAACCAATGCCAAGGATATAATACTTACTGGCAGGACTTTTGACGGAAAAGAAGCCTATAGACTTGGAATATTAAATAATGTTGCTAAATCTATTGAAGAATTGGACCAAATGATATCCGATTTCGCTGATGAACTTATTGATAGCGCACCTTTGGCTGTTGGTTTTGGAAAAAGACTAATTAATGCTTGCTATGGAAAAGATACTGCATTTGGAATGGAATTAGAAGGTTTTGTTAATTCACAGTTATTGCAAACTAAAGATTTTTTTACTGGAGCCTTTGCAAGATTACAAAAGAAAAAACCAAAATGGAAAGGAAAATAAAGTGATGTTTTATGAAATTGTTAGAACCAATTAAAGTTAAAGATATTGAGATAAGAAATAGAGTTGCCATGCCACCTATGGATACCCATCTTGGAAATACTGATGGTAGTGTTTCAGATAAAACTATTAAGTATTATAGGTTAAGAGCAAAAGGTGGAATTGGAATAATTTATGTTGAAGGTACAGCAATTCATCAGTTAGCAAAAGCTACTATGAAAATGATGAAAATTGATTCAGATGATAAGATCGAAGGCTTTTCAAAACTTGCAAAAGTTATAAAAGATAATGGCGCTATTGCAATGATACAATTTATGCATGCTGGTTCTCAAACTTCTCAGTTATTTTTAGGCGATAGACCAGTTTCTCCTTCTGGAGTAAAGAATTCATTCTTACCTATGGAAAATCCTAGAGCATTAACTAAAGAAGAGATAAAACAAATTATAAGTTATTATGGTGATGCTGCTATAAGAGCGGAAAAAGCTGGGTTTAATGGTATTGAAATTCACGCAGCTCATGGATATTTAATAAATCAATTCTTATCTCCCAGACACAATAAAAGAACTGATGAATACGGTGGAAGTTTAGAAAATAGAATGCGATTTCTCATTGAAGTTTATGACGAAATTAAATCTCGAATTAGTAATAATATGATAATTGGTATGAGAATTAACGGATCTGATTATGTAGAAGGTGGGTTTGATATTGAAGAAGCAAAAATAGTCGCCAAAACAATGGAAAATAAGGGAATAGATATAATTAATGTATCTGCTTCCACTGATGAAACTCCTAATCATCTAATGATCCCATATATGACTTCTCCAAGGGGGGTACATACTAATTTATCAGCCGAAATTAAAAAAGTAATAAAAAAAGTACCTGTCATTGGTGTAGGACGAATTAATGACCCACAACTTGCTGAACAAATACTCCAAGAAAATAAAGCAGATATCGTTGCTTTAGGTCGTCAAAGTATCTGTGATCCTTATTTTGTAAAAAAGGTAAAGGAAAAAAGAGAGAAAGATATATTGAAATGTATTGCTTGTAATAATTGTATAAATTCTCTGGCACTGCAAAAAGAAATAAATTGTTCAATAAATCCAAATATCTTAGAATCAGATGAGGAAATTGAAAAAACTAAAAATCCAAAAAAGGTTTTAATAGTAGGTGCAGGGCCTGCTGGACTAACTGCAGCCAAATATGCTAAATTAAAAGGGCATGAAGTTGTAATCATAGATAAGAATAATAAAATAGGTGGTACATTAAATCTAGCCAATAAAGCACCCTATAAAAATGAAATTAACAATATAATGAATTATTATAACTATAAAATTAAAGATTTAAACATAGACTTGAGGTTAAATACTGTCCTTACTCCAAAAATTGTCGATGATATTCAACCAGATATTCTAATAATAGCGACAGGTAGTAAACCATTGATTCCAAAAATTAATGGATTAGAATCAATTGATTATAAAATATTTTCAGATGTCCTTGAAGATAAAGTTAAAGTAGGTAATAATGTGGTCGTAATTGGTGGCGGAATGGTCGGAATTGAATTATCTGAATTTCTAGTTTCAAAAAATAAAAAAGTGACAATTATTGAAAAAATGAATAAATTAGGTGCTAATATTGACCAAATGGTTAGTTTTGTTATAATGTACTATTTGCAACAAAATAAAAACATTGAAAAATTAATCAATGCTAATATTGTAAAGATTGATAAAAACAAAATCGTGGTAGAAATTAAAGGTAAATCTATAGATATTTCATATGATGATGTCGTTATATCTACTGGCATGGGGCCAAATTTACCAGACCTTACTGAAATTAAGTCTAAAATTTCAGATATTAAGAAAATAGGTGATTGCAAAAAACCCAAAAAAATTGTTGATGCAGTAAGTGGCGCTTATAAATTAATAATGAAAATGTCTTAGATAATTCAATGATCTATCTTTTTTACTTTTTTATCTAAATTTATTCTATATCAATTAAATATTAAAATGAGAAATGCTTTATAATTCTCTAAAATTAATTTTTTTGTTTATAATAATTTCATGATTAAAAAATATTTTTCAAAAATTTGAGTAGCATTTTTAAATGAATTTGATATAATGGGATTAGTATTTTTTTAAAAAATATGGATTTGATTAAATGAAAGTATTATTGATATATCCTCCATTCCAACTAGGAGCTGGCATGGGTAAAGTAATGTGTAGTCCTCCACTTTCATTACTTTCATTAGCAGGTGCTGCAGAAGACCATGATGTTGAAGTTTTAGACTTAAATACAGATTATTCATATGGAATTGATAAATTAGAACGTAGAATACAAAAATATGATATGATTGGTTTAACTTGTATGTCTAATATGTATAAGATGGCCATTAATATTTGTAAACTGGCTAAACAGAACGATGTTCAAACGATTCTTGGAGGTTTTCATCCAACATTAGACCCTCATATTATTGAAGATTATAATTATTTTGATTATATTGTAAAAGGAGAAGGTGAATTCACTTTTAAAGAATTATTAGATGGAAAACCTAAAAAAGAAATTCTTGGACTATCTTATAGAGATAATGGTAAAGTACACCACAATCCTGAACGTCCCTTCTTACAGAATTTAGATGATTTGCCTTATCCAAAAAAAGATCTTCTGGATTACTCATCATATCATTATTTATGGGTTCCAGCAGATGTAGTTGAAGGATCTAGAGGCTGTCCGTTCAGTTGTAATTTTTGTTGCGTAACTAAATTTTACAATAGATTATATCGAGCAAAATCGCCTATGCGTGTATTAAGAGAATTATATCAGGTACCGCAGTCGCAAGATTTAGTTTTTTTTGTTGACGATAATTTTACATTAAATTATAAACGAGTATTAAAAATTTGTTCATTAATCCAAAAATCTCATCTTAATTCTAAGTTGCGTTTTGTCTGTCAAACCCGTGTAGACGATATCGCAGCTCATCCAGACATGGTTAGAGAAATGAAAAAAGCAGGTTTTATTTGTTTTTTTATGGGATTTGAAAGTTTTAAACAAAGTAGTTTAAATACAATGCAAAAAAGCTATAGTGTAGATAAAATCAAGAGCGCTATCAACATATGTAAAAAAAACAATATAATGGTATTCGGGTCTTTTATAATTGGAAATATTGGCGAGACCTATGATGATGTTCTCTTTAATATAAAAATGATGAGCAAATTAGGTCTTGATTTTATGATGACAAATCCGCTAACCGCTTTTCCAAACACACCGCTTTTTTATGAAGCCAGAGAACACGGATGGATTGATAAAGATTTCAAATGGGAAGAATGGAATTTTGGTCCAATGATGAAAACACCTGATTTATCTATTGATGATATTAAAGAATTATTAGATTTAAGCTATGAATCATTTTACAAGAATCCAAAATGGCTGCTACTCGATAAAATAAAAGGGATCAAAAATTTATTTTCACCTGATGCTGGATGGTTATTTAAACAACTCGGTAGTTTTTTCTCAAATGGTATTAGTAAATTCATTATGAAAATTTAAAAAATTTTTATTATCAAATCTTTTTTTTCAATAATTTTTTTAGAGTTATAAAGCTATTATAGATCTATTTTTAGTAATAGAATGGCACTTTTTAAATTTATTTTGAATAATTTGTGTTAAAATAATGAAATATAAATGGAAAAAATAAAATACTCAATATTATTATGGTTATGGAAAAAGACCTCTCATTTTCATGGCATCAGCAACTCGGGATACTCCTAAAATGTAAGCTGCCATTCTGAGATTTGTATTATATTTTTTTGATATTTCCCAAACATCGTTAAAGCTTTTTTTTAATAGTCTTTTTAATTCACTTTGTACTCTCTCTAAATCCCAGAAAAATGAATGTAAGTCTTGAACCCATTCAAAATATGATACAATAACTCCACCTGCATTTGCAAGTATATCTGGGACTATTACTATGCCTTTTTTATTAAGGATATCATCTGCTGCAGAAACTGTTGGACCATTTGCACCTTCAATTATTACTTTAGCTTTAACATTAGGTGCAATTTTTTCAGTTATTTGACCTTCAATTGCTGCAGGGACAAGAAAATCACAATCTAATGTTAATAACTCCTCATTTGTAATATTTTTAGTTCCTTTGAAATTACTCACTCCTTTATTTCTTTTTGCATATTCAAATAATTCTTTGCAATTGATACCATCTGGATTATAAATGCCACCTTTTAAATCTGAAACTGCAATAACTTTGCCAACTTTTTCTTCGTATAATCTTAATGCAAAAGATGACCCAACATTTCCAAATCCTTGAATTGCTATAGTAGCATTTTTTAAGTCAATATCTAACTTTTTTGCTATCTCTTCAAGTATAAAATATAGTCCAGTCCCAGTTGCAGTTTCTCTCCCAAGACTACCCCCCATTTCTACTGGTTTACCTGTAACTACTCCTAATGTAGTAGCCCCGACATTCATAGAATATGTGTCCATTATCCAGCCCATTTCTCTTTTCGATGTATTTATATCTGGTGCAGGAATATCTTTTTCTGGCCCAATCAAATCTATTATAGCACTAGTATAGCGTCTTGTTAATCGTTCTATTTCATTTACCGATAATTCATTAGGATTGCATGTAATACCTCCTTTTGCTCCACCAAGTGGTAAATTTACCACTGCACATTTCCAAGTCATTAACATTGCAAGAGCTCTAACTTCATCAAGTGTAACATTCGGATGAAATCTTAACCCACCTTTGCCTGGACCTCTTGCAGTATTGTGTTGGACTCTATAACCATCAAAAACCTTTATACTACCATCGTCCATCTTGATTGGTACGCTTACTATTAATGTTTTTGTACATTTTTTCAGTTGCTCATAAATTCCTTGTTCTAACTTAATTATTTCTGCTGATTTTGCTAACATTTTTTTTGCATTTTCATAAAAACTCATTTTATTATGCACCTACTGTATTTGCAATTAATACAATTTTTATTTTTGATAAATATTTTGGGTAATAAAATCTAAAATTAAAATTCATATAATATTTTTAAATATAATTATATTTTTGCATTTATATTTTGGATAATATCTGGTCTATTATTTCCTCTTATCCCAATATATTTATTATTGAAAAATAATTTGAAATTTTTTGGTAAGACAAGGCGGGTAATTTACTATGGACTTGGAACAAATTTGGTCTTTTTTATTTTGACATATACAATAATATTTTTAATAACTGCATATTTTTAATTAAGGTATTGGATATTTTTTATTTGATAATAAATTTATGTTTCCAATACTGACATTTTTCAGTCCATTTTCTTTTGCTATTTTGAGACATCGATTTGCGTGTTCAATACTCGTACAGGGTAAGTCGTTCATTAAATAATGAGGATAAAATCCTAAAAGTCGGTACGGAATATTTGGATCAAGTCTTGAAATAAATTTTGTAATTTTATCTATTTCTTGTTCATCAATATATCCTGGAATTAAAAGAGTACTACCGATAAGTAATGGGACGTCGGGACGTTCATTAATTAATTTGCTTAGAATTTTAAAATTATTTAAAGTACGCTGATTTGAAACTCCACACAAGGCGATATTTAAGGATTCCGTGAAACTTTTTAAATCAATTTTAATATTTCCGCCACTTTTTAAAGCAATCTGTGCCATTTTAATCAGAATTTTTTCGTTTATATTACCGTTTGTTTCCCAGCAAATTCTAAGAATTTTGTTTTTCTTAGTAGCTCTTTTTAGGGCTATTCGAGATGTCAGTATAGAATGAATTATTTGTGAAGAAGGATCCCCACCAAAATAACAAATACAATTTACTTTTTCATGAACTTTTGAAGCCAGTTCTTCTGCCGAAATTAATGGTCCTTCATTACTAAGATAATTTTTGAATTGCGAGTTTTGACAAAATAAGCAATCATAAGTACAAGAACTATAAAATACTGCTAAATTATAATAACCATACTCTAGCCCTTTTTTAACTGAATATTTGGGAAAACCACAATCTGAGCCGCCAAGGCATACCCAATCACCTACGCAATTTGTAGGTAGTGGGTCATAATACCAGTTTAAAAGTCCCTTCTCAACCCCTGCTAAGCGTTTTAATTTTCCACCCCTATTAGAAACTAGCCCACAATAGCTTTTTTGGTTCAAAACAATACATTTATTTTCACACCAATTACACTGAATACCACCTTGCTCGTTTGGCGGTTTATTGGGTAGCCCATATTTAGAACGTATCGAAGTATGAAGATTATTAGCTAAATTCATTGCAAATTCATTACTATTTGCTAAACATTCGTAACAAACGCCGAGATTCTTGGAAATTATGCCTGATTTTTTACATATCTTACATTCCATTTTCTATAACATGAATTATTTTTTCAAATTTATTTTTATTAAATTCGTTTGTTTCCAAAATTATTACTTTTATATATCATGAAAAAATAGACCAATTAAATTTAATATTAAACAATAATTTAAGTTTAAATCATTGGATATTGTTTGTTTGTACATTATTAATAATTATAAGATAAAAATTCTACTTTAGAAATAAAGTCACTGTAATTTTATTCTATTAAAATAATAAATTAGGATAAAAATCATTCGTAAATTAATAATTTCTTTAGATATTTAAATCAAAAATAAATATCATTAACGCCCAATCGATTTCTCAATAAGATGAAAAATTTCGTCTAAAAGAATCGGCTTAAAATGAATAAGATTTAATGTATCGGGAAATTGTATATCACTGTCGATATTAATAAAAAATATCCCGACTTCATTTTCTTTAAGATCTTCTAGAATTTTATTAGAAATATAATTTTGTCTCTCTTGTAAAACTTCTTGGAATATTTTATAATCAATTTCCA
>Ga0164318_10004385_pt1 | contig 13566 bp, 9 predicted proteins | sample GuaBasSedimGuay9_FD_113734 | JGI IMG/M metagenome (GOLD analysis project Ga0164318, IMG submission 113734) | Subseafloor sediment microbial communities from Guaymas Basin, Gulf of California, Mexico - Guay9, Core 4571-4, 0-3 cm | ecosystem: Environmental > Aquatic > Marine > Hydrothermal vents >...
CTCATTGTGATATGGGAGTTCTGGGTATCCTGGTACATTGAATTTAGATGTAGCTTCTGGGAAGTCAATTATTATATATTGGTTTCTATCCCGTAGAACCGGCTCGGATACAGATACTGTTTTTTCAATAGTTATAGATTTTATGTTTCTGTCACTGGATATGCCAGTGACGCTGATCCCGCCTAAAATCAAGACTAATACCACAAATATTGGTAGTAATGTTTTCATATTTCTATCCCCATATATTATTTTTGTAAACAATTATATTTAAATATTTCTATAAAAAATGAAAATTGATTTGAGATATTAATTTTGATATAGTTTTTTGATTAGATCAGAAATCTACCATTTTTGTATATAAGCTCATTATCTGCGTATACCTCACCATCTTTACGTAGATCGCATATCATGTCCCAGTGGAGACCCGACTTATTTTTGCTTCCCGTTTCTGGATATCCACTTCCAACCGCTATGTGGATGGTCCCTCCGATTTTTTCGTCAAACAACGTGTTTTTCGTGTATTTTTTGATACTATAATTTGTGCCAAAGGAGAATTCACCTATTCTTTTCGCCCCTGCATCCATGTTGAGCATAGTTTTTAGGAACTTTTCTCCTTTACTTGCTTTGGCTTTTATGACCTTTCCTTTTCTGAACCATAGCTGTATTTCATCCACTTCTCTGCCACCATGTATAGCGGGGAATGAGTAGCTTATGTGTCCTTCTGCTGAGTTTTCGATTGGACCGGTGAAGATTTCTCCATCTGGGAAATTTTCTTTTCCATGGCTGTTGATCCATTTTCTGCCCTTGACAGAAAGTATTAGGTCTGTGTTTTTTGCGATGACATGCAGTTCGTTTTTTGTTTCTAGTATTTTTTTGATTTTTTCCTGATTTTTGTAGACATTTTTCCAGTACTGAATTGGATCTTTTTTTTCTACATGTGCTGCTTTGAATACAAAGTCTTCGTATTCTTCAAGTGACATGTCAGCATCTTGAGCCGCAGCGTTTGTTGGATATTGTGTGAGGCACCATCTTAGTTCTTTTTTTGCTGCTCTTTCTAGAAATATTTGGTGGAGTTCCTGATGGGCGGCACTGCTTATAGCCTGTTTTCTAGGATCGATATTTGTTAGGTTTTTGGTGTTTTCTGGGCTTATTATGGATAGTCTTGCATCTATGTTTTTTATTTCGAATTTGGCGATTGGTGACACATATTTTAGTTGTTTTTCAGATGCATTTTTGTAGTATATCTCACTGAGCTCGTCAAAATATATCTTTGTGTATGGATGAGCACCTTTTTTTAATGCCTCTTTGTACACCTCTCTGATCAATGGAGCAGATAGATATCCACCGGTTATTAGAAAAAGATCGTTTTTCTTGATTTCTAAAGAATGATTTATTAGTATATATGCTAGTTTTTCTAATCTTTTGTCATTCATATGGGATTTCACCATTTGAAGATAGGTATTTAGATGGTATGATAAAATACTTTTTAGTTTAATGGATTTTGAATTTTTGGGAGAGGAGATAAGTGAAATTTGTTTGAAGTTAATTTTTTTGTTACATGTATGTTTTTTGTGAATTAGATGTATGTGATGCTAATTTTTTTGATTTGTTTTCTTTATATTTCTTCCCATTCTTTTAATATGGATTGCCATTTGTAGTCTTTTATGCCCTCTATTCCTTCTAGTCTACGTATTATTCTTTCATATCCTTTTACAAGTGTTCGTGTTCTGATTTTGACTATGAAGTCGTATTGTCCTGTTGTAACGGCTACGCTTGTGACACCGGGGATATCCCATATCTTCTCTAATGTTTCTTCTATTGGGATACCTGTTTTTGCTGTAATGAATATATATGCCTTTACCAGTGTAAGTGCAAAAGATACAATGCCAAGTACTACAAGTACTATCCCTATAAATTTTAGTAGGATCATTACTGGATCTGTTGAAAATGGTGGTATTATGTTTAGATGCGCTATTAGTAGTGAGAATGGGATTGTGAAAAATACAGTGGATGCACGTACTGCCTGTGTTATACTTGCTTTTCCTATTCCTAGTGCTCGGATGTAAAATACGTATGAGAAAAATGTTAGTCCCATTGTTAGTGATACCCATTTGAAATGATTGATTGAGGCTGCTATCCCCGCAGTGAGATAGGTTGTGTTCATTAAGAAATCATGAAGTAGGACCAATATGGCTGTGAATATGCAGGCAAATACGACATTCCAAAATCTTATATTTATTGCATCGTTTCTTCTTCCATTGATTCTCATAAGTTTTAGTTTTCTCTGATAAATGGAGAATACACACCAGGCAGGGTTTATTATGAGAAAAACAATTGCAAGTGATTCAATGTTTATCTCACCGGTTAATGAGATTGATCCTAGTATGGCTCCAAATGTTACTGTTACTGATGATTGAATCTCGGTGAGTGTTGGCATGTTTTTTTCGGTTATAGACTCTAATGCTAGCAGGTAGAGTATAACAATTTGGGAGAAAGGTAGCACAACGGAGGGATCTCCTAGAATTGAGAGTAGAGATAGGTAGCCAATGGTTAGAACCGCATTTCCCATCCCTGCTAGTAGATGATATTTAATTTCTTCTCTCTTTAATAATCTTAATCTTTTGAATGATGGATCAATTATTTTTGATCCCAGGCTGTATCCTTTTACTGGTATTGATAGTAACAATGATATGGCTAGGGATATGATTATTCCAACTAAAAAACAGGATAGGCTGAATATCCATGGATCGGTGATTACAATGCTTGAGATGGTTGCATCTACTGCTGATACTAATGCAGCTATGATAGAGGATGTGAAGGCTAATATGTAGAATAGATATTTTTTCCTTATTTTCATAATGTTATTTCTTTTTCTATAACTTGGGTGGTTGTTCTTTTGATACCATCTATCATCTGTAGTTTGTTTGTTAATTTCATCAGATTTTCTAGACTTTTAACCTGTACTCTTAGTATAACATCGTATTCCCCAGCAACTATGGAGATACTATCCACATTTTTTATCTTTCTCATCTCATCTACAGCAGAATCTGACTTACCTGGCTGTAACGTTGTTAGTATATATGCTTTTATCATATTGTTTTTCACCCTTAATTCTCAGCCGCAATAGGGAATGGTTTTATAAAGTTATCTACAAAATATACATATACTATAAGATTTAATATGATATTGATGATTTGTATCAATCGGAGATCGAGACATGTTAGGACAATATGCTTAAAAAATATGTTTAATGAATAATTAGATGCAGGGGATTTAATTTTGATCGATTTAAAGAGGGTGATTATAGATTCATGACGCAGATATCTGAGGCAAAACATGGTGCCGTAACAGATCAGATGAAGATGGTTTCTAAAGCTGAAAACATAGATGTGGAGATACTACGACGTCGTGTTGCATCTGGAAAGATTGTCATACCCTTTAATCCAGTTCATTCACCACATCCACTTGGTATAGGCAAGGGATTGCGGGTTAAGGTAAATGCAAATATTGGCACCTCACGAGAACATTGTGATCTTGATGAAGAAATCAGAAAAGCTGAAGCAGCTATAAAAGCTGGCGCCCATGCTGTTATGGATCTCTCTACAGGTGGTGATCTCAACAAAATCCGTGTTTCTCTCCTTAAAACTGTAGGTGTACCATTTGGAACAGTACCTATTTATCAGGCTGGTATTGATGCAATTAAGAAATATGGTGCGATTGTGGACATGACTGAGGATGACATGTTTAATTCATTTGAAACCCAGGCAAAACAGGGAGTTGATTTTGTTGTTGCCCATGCTGGTGTGACACGTGAGAGTGTAAGGCGGCTTAAGAGACAGAAACGTCTGATACCTATGGTTTCACGTGGAGGGGCATTCCACATGGCATGGATCCTACATAATGAAAAGGAAAACCCCCTATACAAAAACTTTGATTATCTACTAGAGATAGCAAAAACATATGATCTAACACTTAGCCTAGGAGATGGCATGAGATCTGGAGCAATATATGACTCCAATGATCGCGCAAAATTCCAGGAATTACTCATAATAGGAGAGCTTGTTGAACGTGCCAGAGAAAAAAGCATTCAGACTATGGTTGAAGGACCCGGACATATGCCATTGAATGACATCCAACCAAATGTAGAGGTAATGAAAACGATTACAAAGGAGGCCCCATATTTTGTGTTAGGGCCCCTTGTCACTGACATAGCACCAGGATACGATCACATCTCCGCAGGGATAGGAGGAGCAATCGCAGGCTATGCCGGTGCTGATTTCCTATGTTATGTCACTCCTGCAGAACATCTCTCTCTACCAGATATAGATGACGTTAGAGAGGGTGTGATCGCTGCTAGAATAGCAGCACATGCCGCAGATCTTGCAAGAGGCATTGACAGAGATGTAGATTTCAGCTTTAGTCTAGCACGTGAGAATCTAGACTGGGAAAAAATGTTCAAACTAAGCATTGACCCATGTAGAGCAAGAGAATATCGAGAAAAAAGGCTACCTCTTGAGAACACACATGCATGTTCAATGTGTGGTAGACTTTGTGCAATCGAAATAGTAAAGAAATATCTAAAAAAATAGAAAAAACAAATTGTTTCTATCATGCAATCTTTTTTAACACTCTATCCTCTCACTAGGTTTAACAAAAAAGTTAAACTAACCATATGATGATACTATCTGCTCTTTTTGCTCAGGTATTTAAACACCAATTTTGATTACACACAACAAAATGGTTTTAGAAAGCCTATCAATTGAAACTGCATTTATAGGATTCATAATAGGTATCTTTGTTCTATATAAAGGCTCAGATTTTCTGGTAGATGGAACAGCGAAAGCAGCGGTAAAACTAGGAGTTTCCCCTCTCATCATATCATTAACAGTTGTGGCATATGGTACCTCTGCCCCAGAATTTGCTATATCATTTGGCTCAGCATTACAATCCTATCAGGACATTGCAGTTGGTAATGTCATAGGATCATGTGTCGCCAATCTTCTTCTGGTATTAGGAATCAGCGCAGTTATCCGACCTATAAAAGTCAGAAAAAGTATTGTAAAACGAGAGATGACAATAATGCTGTGTGCAACACTACTATTTGTAATCTTTTCCTACATAGGATTTCTAGATGCTAATCATTGGATCGGAGCGATGGTTTTCCTCCTTCTATTTATATTATATCTTTTATTCTTTATACAAATCGCGAAGAGGGAGTATGACAACAGGGAGATATTTGAGCCTGATTCATCAAATGGAATACATAAAAACATGTTCTTCATTATTTTTGGTATAATAGGTGTTGTCGCTGGTGCGCATCTATTAATTGAATCAGCAAGGTCAATCGCAGTATTTTTTGGCATATCTAGGATGATGATTGCATTGTCGATGATCGCTATTGGCACGTCTCTACCAGAGCTTGCTGTTTCCATCATGGCAGCCTACAAAAAAGAGTCAGATATTGCAGTTGGAAATATCATTGGATCAAACGTGTTCAACATTTTTCTGATCCTCGGAGCATGTGCTCTCATTATACCCTTAGACACTGCAGGTTCTTTGATACACATGTTTTTTCTACTATTGATCAGCATTATCTTCATACCAATATTTTATATGAAACCAGTGATTTCTAGGAAAGAAGGCATGTTATTCCTTGTGACATATTCGTTTTATATCTGGTATATATTCTTTATCTAAAAAAATAAGATGAGAAAAACATTGCTTAGAGGCATGACCCCCTATGGATAGGAAGAAATCTGTTAGTATCAGGGATATATTCCCAGTTGTGTTGATGGGATGTCTGTTTGTTTTTATAAACTATCTGGCTTTGCTGATCTCTAAACCGTTTGAAGCATCTAACATGGCAGCGTTTGATAATCCTGATGACCCCATGAATCTGATTTTAATACTTTTTATACTGCTGTTTTTCACAATACTTATATTAATGATCACAAAGTTTTGGAGGAAACAGCTTATTCAGATCATCATTTTAGGAGCAGTGGGGTATACTGCCTTTTATGTATTTTTACCCATATTTGCTATTATCTTACCATATCTTTTGTCAGTGTTTTTTTCGATAGCAGTTGCAGCAGTTGCAGTATCTGCCCTTTTTAGATATCCAGAGTGGTATGTAATTGATGTATGTGGTGTTGTGATTGGAGCAGGTGCTATAGCAATATTCGGGATATCACTAAGTATTCCACTAATTATTGTTCTGCTTATTGTGTTGGCATTGTATGATGCATTTTCTGTCTATAAAACAGGTCATATGATAGATATTGCAGATGCTGTTATGGATCTTAAACTGCCAGTTATGCTGGTTGTTCCAAAAATCAGACATTATTCTCTTCTCAAAGAAAAGAAGAGTCTAAGGGAAAAACTTAGAGATGGAGAGGAACGCGATGCATTTTTCATGGGGCTGGGAGATGTAGTTATGCCTGGGATCCTATCTGTAGCGGTATATAATTCTGTGGAGAATGGCTTCATACTTGCTATGTTCACTATAGCTGGTGCTCTCGCTGGTTTTATATTGCTCATGATCTTTGTCGTTAAGGGGAAACCGCAGGCGGGTTTACCATTTCTATGTAGTGGTTCTATTCTAGGATATGTGTTGTCTAGCTTTTTATTGTTTGGAAAAATATGGGGTTTCTCCCTCCTTATTTGAATTAAATATAAGCTAAGTGTAGAGATGTAGAGTAATGTTTTTTTAGTAATCAGTTTTGAAACCGCAGTTTTCACACCAAATTTTTCTGTCAAAAAAATTCAATGGTTTTTTGCATCTTGGGCATCTACTTTTTTCAAGGAAATGATCGATCCAGATATCTCTAACCTGTGGTAATGTTTCGCTTTCTATTCGTTTTAATATCTCTTTCATCTCCTTGTTTTCAGCTAGTTTTTCTAGGTTTGATAATTTGATTTTGCTTGGTCTTTGAAACTGTGTTGGCTCATAATATATGTGGTAGCCGGTAGAAGATCGTTGTATTTTTCTGGTTTTTCCAGCATGGTTTAATAGTATGGCAGCTAGAAGTATTCCACTAATTAGCCCTCCTAGATGAGCTAAATGAGCTGTGTTGTCTCTGATATCCATCCAGACAATCAGTGTTTCTATACCTGCAAAGATTATCGCAGCGTATATCACTTTGATACGTGTGATGAGCATAATGCCTACTGGTATGGGCATAACAACCTCATCTTTGGGATATGAGAATGCAAATGCCCCTAGTATGCCAAATATTGCTCCACTTGCGCCGATGAGTGTTGTTGTTGATTCAAGGTTAAACAGTGAGTGGGTGAGTGCACCACATATTCCTGTTATTAAATATATTGTCAAAAATTTTTTCCATCCTATTCTCTGTTCAAATGCTGTTCCCATAAAAAAGAATATCAGCATATTGCCTAGGATATGTGTAAACCCACCGTGTATAAACATTGAGGTGAATAATGTGTAGATCTGTGGGAAATAGGTGGTTGATAGATATATTGGTCTGAAACCTAGCCCGACGTATCCCGCGGGGCTTCCGATTATTTCATCCTGGAAGAGCAGAGTGAGTATGAAAACAAGTAGATTTGCTATTATTATTGCATGTGTCATCATCATTTTTTTAGTATGCGCGAAAATGAGTGAGCCCACCATTATACAAATCGCTACTATTGATGCTGCATGTATTGGGAATACTATTATCTCCATTCTCTTTTTCTCCAGTCACGTACCACTAACGCTATTGTTATTCCAAATATAAGTGCTATCATGAAGGGTTTTTTATACTCTTCTAGACTTATATGTATCCTCTCATTGTGTTCTCTAGGTTGTAGTTTCCAATCATGAAGAAACACTTCGGCATAATACTTTGCTACATCTCCATTTTCTATAATTATCCCTGCCTCCCGGTTTTTTGTAACAGAGTTTTCATTCCAATTTATGCTGGATATCAGTACAGATCTGTTGTCTACAACCATTCCCTTGTTGTGCATGTTTGTGAAATATGACCAGTTAGTATAGAAAATCTTTACTTCAACACCATTTTTTTCCAGATACTGTCTGGTCTGGTTGTTTTTTTCATTGGACGTCTTGTAATCAGGGTTATAGTTTAAAATCACTTTGACCTCGATGCCGTGTTTTGACTTGTTAACTAGTTTTTCAATAAATGGGTTGATTCTATTATTCCATTCCAGGTATATGTAGAGCTGTTCTACATATATACATTTTTTAGCTGATTGTATGAGTTCTTCGATTGTTTCCTCGCTCGTATCTGGTGATAGAACAGGTGTTGCTGTGAAGGTGCTGTTAAATGTTTTTGGTTTGAAAAGCGGTACATAATTTTTTCCCTCTGAAATGGAGTAGTCTATAAAGTAGTCTTGTGGAGGTGTTAGATCAATGTCATCAATGGAGTAGCTGTCAGCTCTATCTGGATTCCAGTCGTCCATGAACACTTTTAAGAAATAGTCTGCTACTTTTTTGTTTCTAACAATTATACCCCATTCTCTGTTTCCAAAAGATGGGTTTTTTGGAACACCTGTTTTTACCCAGTTGCAGCTTTCGATTATCACTGTTTTATTGTCTATGACAAGATATTTTGCATGATCATAGCTGTATCTAGCAAAAACCTTGTTTTTCTTGTCATTTACTATAAATCTGATTTTCCCTCCATTTTCTGCTATTTTGTTTAACAGGATTTTCTCTCTATCCTCTATGCCGCCTACAGGTGATCCATCTAGAAATAAGTATATAGAAACATTTCTTTTTAATGTCTCAATAAGCTCATTGCATAGAAATGGATCTGTGAATTCATACATGTTGAGGTAAATAGTTTCTGTGGCTTTGTGTAGTTCCTCCACTATAGCTTCAAAGCTGCAGTCTGGTGAAACAAATGTTTTTATTTCACCAGTAAAGTTGATGGTCTGATATGAGAAATCTGATTGCCCAATGCCATATCTTCTAATATTATTCCAGTCGTTACACGTATTAGTATCAATAGGTAGATTGTGATGAAAATTTCTTTTTAGGACAACTCCCATGTCAGAGTCTTTGACCGGTGGTCCATTCCATCCATCATCCTCATAGTTTATGTCCCCATATACAACAATATCAACTGTATGGTTGTATCTATCTTTTAAAGCCACAGCTCCTCCATTGTTGCTGAGGATCAATGTTTTGTGTTTTTCCATCTGTGGCACATCATGGTTTGAATCTACTGCGTATTCAAAATCAGGCTTCCAACCTGTTTCTCTTTGGAAGGCACTGGTGTTTTGTGTTATATATAAACATTTTTTTGGGTTAAGGACGGTGTTGTTTGGAAAAACAATTTTTGTCTGTTCATCTATTCTTCTATGAGGCTGATTTGTGATGTACCATCCTGATATATCTAATCCACTGTTTGTTGGATTATGTATCGATATGTACTCATTGTTAACCCCTGGATGTGTATGATAGTATAGCTCAGTTATCACTATTTTTTTATCAATGCTACTGGTGGAGGTGTTATATATTCTTATTTGGACTGTAGCCTTGTTGTTTGTTTCATTTAGCTCTTTAACATGATCTTTCTCATCCACTATTACAAAAATAGTATGATCTCCCTCTATCAAGTTTTTTGTATCCCATTCCACCATTGGATATTTCTGATATTTTCCAATGGAGCTGTAGTGTTTTTTTCCGATACAATGATTTTTGTCTATATTGTCATAGTAAAATGTTACATTGAATTCTGATGTGTTGATATCTCCAATATTTTTTACATAAGCCTTTATCCTTATGATCTCTCCTTCGCCAAATAAACTGTTTTTCTTGTTGCATATGTTGAGAGTAGCTATTTTTGTAATGGTCAGATCTGATCCTACAATCTCGATTTGAATTGTTATCTCATCATGTTTCCCATTGTCTTTTTCAGATGTTGCAGAAATGTTTATAGTATTCTCTCCATATTTTATCTGAGCTGGTGTTACGTGTAGATAGAGATCATACATTTCACCAGGGTTGAGAGCTACCTTGTTTTTTTCTAACATTGTATACCATTTTTCTGGTGCATAGTCTATGTTTAGGCTGATGATATCATGGAAATCACCTATGTTTTTCACAGTTATTGGAATGTCTATTGTTTCGTTTTTTTGGATCTGATACCAGTTTTTCTGAGAACATATGTCTACTCCATATTTCCCCTGTTCAACATCTATGTTTGTTATGGTATATATTATGCTACCGTTTTTTTCTAAAAATTTTATGGTATATCCCGATCCCACTGGGGAAGCTGTTTTGTAGTATCCAGGTTTCGAGATGAAACCTTCATTTATTGTATTGTCCTCTGTGATGTAAATACCTGTGATAATCCCTATGTTGCTATTTTCAACAATAATTGTTTTGTTTTGAAGAAAAACATTGTTTTTTTCAGCTTTACCTATGATGTATCCTCCAAGTGTTCCGTTTGATGTGGATTTATCCATGTCGAGAAGATAGATTTTTTTTGAAACTACGTAAAAAATTTTGTTTTTTCTTACCTTGATTTTGAGATATGCTTCATGATTGTTTTCAATATTTTTTTTGTATTCTATATAATCCTTTTTGAATCTGAGATAAACCCAGTTTGACCAGTTTCCATGTTCATCTGTTTTTATAGTATGGGTGTAATATCCAGAGTATCTCCATTTGGTTCCATTCCATGTCTGTGTCGCAGCTAATATACTCATGTTTTTTCCAGCTACATATGCCTTTAGTTCATAACTTTCGTTAGATGAAAAGCCAGTGATGTTGATTTTGATGGCAAATGGTATGCTGCGGTCAGCATTGCGTTCTATTTTTGGCACATACATGGAATATAATTCTATGCTTAGATTTGATTCTGGCAGTAAAATGTTTTTATCACCCGGTGTTGGAGCTATTCCCTCATAAAAATCAGTTTTTGAATCATTGGTATCAACCTCATAGTATCTTGCCATAGAGTGTCCTTCAGATACTGTTTCAGCTGGTGAACCCGGGATATCGGTATAGTTTTGTCCCCATTCAACAGCATCCACAATAGACCCCAAACTGTTTTTAAGAATAAGTTTATCCGCATCATTTCCTAGTCCATTCCCTATGCTTAGATCATCTACGTAGATACGGATTGCCTTATCGGGTATTGAGTAGTTTTCATAGATTTTTGTCTCATGATCGGCTATAACTGCATATCCCTTAGGTGGTATAGTCATTGTTCCACTACCATGATCTAGGTCCCCCTCTAGGAAATCCTCCTCATAGTTATCTGTTAGACTCCATCCTGAAAGATTTATGGGTAGATCCATGGGGTTATGTAGTTCCACCCATTCGTTAAAATCATCGTTTTGTTCAGGGTTGTACATTATTTCATTTATGAGAATGATGTTGTTATTTTGAGAACCCTTGTTGGTATCTATCTCTACAGTTCGGGTCAAAAAACATGATAGAGTGGTTATTAGAAGGATCATGGGTATTATGGAATATTTTATTATTCTTTTCATCTACACCCTCCTTCCTTCTGACTTAGAGGGTGCGTTTTTTCCTCCCCACATTTTTTTATGGAGGGCAGGGAGGGATTTGAACCCCCGTATGCGGATCTGCAGTCCGCCACATAACCACTTTGTTACCTGCCCAAACTTGTTTTTTCCAGATTTTTAGCCGTTTCTTTTTTTCTACTAGGGAGATGCTTCTCGGTTGTTTGTCTCTCCGAGAATGTCTTTATCGATAAACTCATTTTTTGGTTTTAACTGTTTTGGTTAAGGTTTTTTTATTCCATTTTTTTTTCAGAAAAAAATGTTTTTTACATATCCCCATTTATTGTTGATGAAAAAAGTCTTATGATAATGGTTATCTGTGTTAGTGTGTATTTTTTGGAAGATGGTTTAGGTAGTCCTGTATTATTATGGGGGGGATTACTGTTTTTATTCTATTTTTTTGGGGGTGTAGGATCGGGCCCTGGTTCTGGATATGGTGGTGGTGGCATTGTTCCATTTCTGAACAAAAAGTCAGCTAGATATAAAATGTCTTTGCAGCTTACATTTTCATCATCGTTTACATCACCAGCATCCAATGGATCAGGAGCAGGCCCATCTTGGCATAAATAGTTTGCTAAATAGGAAAGATCTGCGATGTTTACCTCTCCATCCCCATTAGCATCTCCTCGTATAAAGAACTCCTCGCTTTTTCTACTGAAAACAATTACAAAAAATGTAGATACAAATCCTTTTACTCTCTTGGTTACTGTATTTGCATTTGATGCATTGACTTTTACTGTTATGGTTACTCTGCCTACTCCAAATAGTAATTTCAAGGATCTTTTAGTCTTTATCCTTTTAGATGTATTACTATTAATAGCCTCATTTTTCCCATGAAATGAAACGTTTATTCTGTTCAATACCCCTCCTGTTATTCTGATTTCCCAGCTTACATTGTTTGCAGTTGTTTCCCCAACATTCTTTATATCTGCTTTTATACGAAGTAATCCTCCTCTTATTTTTCCGATTTTTAGACGAGTGTTATTTTGCATGTCATTGTTGGTGATTGTTGGATTCTGTGTCGGAGATTTTTTTGTGATGTCTATATTATTCTTGCTGATTGTTTCTATTTTAGCAGCTGGTACTGTACTGCATGCAACTAGTATTATACATGTGATAATACCTAATAACTGAATTTTTTTCATCCTGTTTTCTCCCCATTTGGATTTTTAAAGACAACAAAATAATATAAATGAACTAATATTTAAATATTCTGTTTCTTTGATTTCTAATGTATCACGTATCAGAAGCTCAGCAATAAAAAATCAAAAAAGTAAGGAAAACTAAAATGATAAAATGGGGAGGGATGGAGTTAGTTTTGGGGTGGTGAGGGGTGTTTAGGTTGCTATTCACTGGAAGTCTGGGCGGTCTGAGGCGTTATTATAAAGAAAATGAAGAGAAATGCTTCAACTGTCTTTGTATCTGAACTACCACTTGGCTCACTGGCGGTTATGTTTATTTCAATAGGACCAAAGCCTAGTAGAGGCTCTGAGGTCACGGTTTCGTTTTCACCTGCCTTTAATACTGATATCGTTCCAGAACTGGTTTTGTTTACTAAACCTAGTATTCCACCCTTTACTGATATACTCCAGTTTACATTGTTTGCATCTGCATCTCCTGTGTTTTCGATTACTGCACTAATACGAAGCAGCCCACCATTTATATCTCCTATTTTGATCTCAGGTTGAGGAGGTGGTGGGGTATATTTAAATGCATAGACAATGCCCTGTTCTCCTGCGTGTACTGCGGATCCAATGTATAATGTGTCATTAACAATGGCGGGTGAGGAATCGATGGAGTTTTCAAGTGCATGGCTCCATATTAGACTCCCATCAGTTGCATCTAGACAGTAGATGTTACCATCAAATGATCCAACGTAGACCTTGTTATCAGCTACAGCAGGTGAAGAACGTATGTAACTAGTAGCTCCATCGAAAGTCCATTGCAGACTTCCATTGTCTGCATCAAAACAATATACTTTTTTATCATCCGATCCTATGTAAACTTTGCCGTAAGCAACTGCAGGTGTAGAGGCTATGCTTCCACCAGTAGTGTAACTCCATA
>Ga0164318_10004386_pt1 | contig 13566 bp, 9 predicted proteins | sample GuaBasSedimGuay9_FD_113734 | JGI IMG/M metagenome (GOLD analysis project Ga0164318, IMG submission 113734) | Subseafloor sediment microbial communities from Guaymas Basin, Gulf of California, Mexico - Guay9, Core 4571-4, 0-3 cm | ecosystem: Environmental > Aquatic > Marine > Hydrothermal vents >...
TATTATCATAGTAGCTATCTTTAAATTGTGTGGTTGATCTGCATCATAGGCAAATTCCCGTCCATTGTTGATAGATGGAAATGTTCTAAAACCTCTTGAATAAGTGTAGGATATCCAGCTAACAAGTTTAGGTGTGTTAACACTGATAAGAAACTCTATTCCATATGCTCTACCCCTTCCCCTTTCAATAAAGATATTTTTGAAAGGCATTTCGGTACTTTTACTCACTATTCTGTATAATCTTTTCATGTTTTTGTAATAGCTGGAAATTGAAAGCTTTGAATGTTCGCTGACCGTGTACTCTATTTCCACAATTTTTTGTTCGCTCGTTATAGGAGGATAGCCTCTCAGGGGAATATAGTATTCAAGAAATTTGACAAATTCTTCGTTGTTTGTATTCAGCGTTGATATTAATTGTCTGTATGTGCCCAGGGCAATTTTCACCTTTATTTTACCCATATTTGTGGTCAAGGAGAGCCTTTCCTCGGGTTTACTTTTATAGTCCTGGGTAGCTGAAAACCTCAGACCGGCATTCAACAAGAGAAGGCCAATGTCTATTTTATTTTGGAAGTAGAAAGCACGGATGTCGAAATTTTCCTTGCGAGTGAAACGCTTATTCTGGTAGCCAATGTATTTATTAATGAACTGATATCTTTTAATATCAAAACCAAGTTTGAAAGTCTGGCGAGTAAAAGCAAACAGGGTTAGCTCTGGTTTTATACTGAGCTCTGAAACTCTATTGTCGTACTCGGAATTTAGATTTATGTATACCTCCTCGACCCTTTGTTTCAGAATGCTTTTGTTGTAAGATCTACACTGAGAGTAATAGCTGTGAACATCCAAAAGAATCCTGGGGGTTATGAGAAAGTGGTATCTGATTCCTGTAGCAAGATTTGCTGTAGAAGTCTTAAATAATTCTTCAAAGTCCTGATCCCACTCTTCAGGAAAGAAGACAAATAGATGTTTTGCATTCCATTTAAGGAAATCTCTCGCATAGAAGGAGGATAATTTGAGCTTACTTCTCTCTGTTCTTTTTGTTATTGTAAAATTGTAATCTGCGAGGATGTTTGGAGAACCCATCAGGAATCGATAGATAAGGTCAGAGTAAACTCTGCCGGAAAACATAGAGGTTATTGTTGGAGAGACTGGAAACTCAACAGCCGTCGAGATTCCATTTACTGAGGGGCTGAATTCTCCGTGTACTTCGCTTTTATGCCCATCCCGTGTCGTTATTGCAAGCACCGAAGAGTTCCTTCCTCCGTATCTTGCAGGGAATCCCCCGACCATAAAAGTTATATCTTTAATAGAGTATGGATTAAATATGGCTTCAGCTGAAAGAAAATGTTGAGGATTATAGATCGTCATTCCGTCAAGGAGTACCAGGTTCTCTCCGGGATCACTTCCCCTTATGTATAGCTGTGGAGAGAGGGGATCGGAAATAGTTACACTTGGTGAGAGTCTAAGAGCTTTGAAGATATCCTGGTTAAGTTGCGGAAGCTCCTGCAAAATTACAGGATTGATCTGATAGGTAGATATGGAAGTTTCCTTAGAGATAATGGCTTCCTTTTTTGCCGTCACAATAACAGCTTTACCTTTTATGATTCTGCTTTCTAGTTCTATTTTCCCGAGATATAAGTCCTCCGAAGAAAGGCTTATCCTCAGCTCTTTTTGGCTGTATGAAATATGGGACAATACCAAGATGTATTTTCCAGGCTTTATGCCTCTTAATACAAAAAAACCATTAAGGTCTGAGCTGGTTCCAGCATGCGTACCTTGAAGGAAGATATTTACTCCGGGAATTGTCTCTCCTGTTTCTTTATCTACAACGTACCCCGAAATGTCCGCAGGTAAGATGCGGGAAAGAATAAGGGAGAAAATTATAAGATAAAATTTAATTTCTTTCATGGTATTATATACCCGATATGGATTCCGGCTCCCGGCTCGAGATTATCAGCCAGGGTTGGAAGGAAATTGACCTGAAGAAATATTCCCATTCCACCGATAATCCCTCTTTGATGGTATCTATTAAACTCGATAGAAGCTCCCACAAGAGCGTTAAACAGTAGGATATTATAATACTTGGTCCGCTTCACCCGGTCGGAATTGATAGAGTTGATCCCTATATTAACATTGGTGCTCAATGTGAGCAGGAATTTCTCATTCAAGCGGTGATACCATCGTTGATTCATTCCGTTTATTGCTATTGACTCAAAGTTCTCTGCTTTTCTGTAATAGATGAGCTTGCTTGCTCTTACGAAATTCTTCTTGTGTCCCTCAGGATAGTAAAGCATTATATGTGGAATTACTGCATATCCCATCGGGAATAGGATGTATTCGACCCATAGCGTAAGATTTCTTTTATAAAGGTATGGATAAATAACTCCGTTATAATTTTTATCTTTGATCGCTTGCATCTGATTTTGCAGAAAGAGATCTGTAAGTTTTGAGTAAACCCTTGTCTTATTTTTCTCTGGTTTTGCAGTTATTTCCCATGTCCAGTTGGATATTGTTTTCCCAGATGTATCTTTGAGTATTGTGTATGCGTTTAGCACGTACCTTTTTGAGATGAAGGGCCCTGTGTCATACCATATATCAAGCTTTTTCACAATGAGAGTTCCTTTTTCGTTTATCCCTAATCTGGTTGCGTATCTTTTTAGATGATTCTCTAATGGACTGTCGAGAACAATATATAAATCCACAGGTAACATAAATTTTTTCGTTTCATGAACACACAAAAGTCTTGGTGAGAGTCCTCTTTCATCAACAAAAAGTAGATTCTGGTTCTGTAGAAAAATTGTATTATCTGCCGGTAGGGTAATCAGTATTGTATCCGCAATGATTTTGTTGAGAATGGTGGCTCTGGGCTTTTCAGAATAGAGCAGGGATATAAAGACAAACACTAAAAGTGAAAATACTCTAAATTTCACAAGTTTTAATTTAGAAATTTTTAATAGTGCTGTGAAATTCTTTTTACTAAATTTAAAATAGTTCCTTAGATATCTGATTCCTGGATACAGGAGGTCGATGTGAAGTTATCACGGGTATTTATGTACATTGTTGTCTTCTTGATTTCCAGCTCCTTGCTGTTTTCCCAGGTTGATTCTGTAAAAATTGCAGTTTGGGGAGATTCCCGGGAAAACGCAGACGGAGCTACTGAACGGATAGCTGATATTTTGCTTCATAAGATTACCGACTGGGATTTTCAGATTCACACTGGGGATTTCACTCACGATGGAAAAAAAGAAGCTTGGGAAAAAACTTTGAGTTATAAAGGCGTTAAAAAACTGTTTTATAGCGGTAAGTTTTTCATGTGTACAAGCAATCATGATGATAATCTTGCAACTTGGGATATGTACACTCGTGGAGTATTCCCAGTAAATTCCATGGACAGCACAACGCACTTTTACTCAGTTGATTTCAAAAATGCACATGTAGTGTTTCTCGATGCCTATTTCTCCCATCCAGATAGTGTCAGTAGCTGGCTGGAAGAGTATTTGAAAAATGTAAAGAAAGAGGAATGGTTGATAGGCGTCTGGCATAATCCGTGTTTTAAGGTTACCTACAAGAAGCCCTATATAGAGAAATGTAAAAAGTGGCTGAAGCTTTTGTACAAACACGGTGGGGATTTTGTATTTCACGGCCATGCTCATGTGTATGTCAGAACGAAGCCTGTCGATCCTGACGGAAAAGTTGATCTGAAAAAAGGCATCGTACACATAGTGAATGGTACTGGTGGAGCAAACTGGAAACCTCCACAGGAATGGACAAAAATAACCGCTTTTACTCCTGCGGAACGTTCGTTTCCTGTTATCACTTTTCTTGTGTTGTATAAGGATCACGCTGTTGTTAGAACGATAGATTGTCGCCCTAATTCGGACTTAAAGATTATTGATGAGACAGTGATTAGTAATAGAAAATGAGGTTGCCACTTTTTTGATTGAGCATAGGAATTTGTAGAGATAGAAGGAGGATGCTATTATGAAGCTGAAATATGATAGGAAACTACTGAAAAGGGCAGCTAATGCCGTTCGTTTTCTTTCAGCTGATGCAGTTCAGAAGGCAGGATCGGGACATCCGGGAATGCCAATGGGAATGGCAGATATGGCGGTTTTGTTGTGGACACACTTTATAACCTTCAATCCTGAAGTACCTGATTGGATTGCAAGGGATAGATTTGTTCTGTCGGCTGGGCATGGCTCCATGTTGTTGTATTCAATGTTACACTTATGTGGGTATGATATTTCCCTTGACGATATAAAGGCTTTCCGCCAATGGGAAAGTAAGACCCCCGGTCATCCCGAATATTGGTGTGTGCCAGGTGTGGAAACAACAACAGGGCCCCTGGGTCAGGGATTTGGAAATGGAGTGGGAATGGCAATTGCAGCGAAAATGCTTGCGGCAAGGTTCAATACGGAAGACTATAAACTCTTTGGGGAACACTTTGTATTCGGTATTGTAAGTGACGGTGATTTGATGGAGGGTGTTGCTTCTGAGGCTGCATCAATCGCTGGACATCTGAAACTCGGAAATATTATATACATTTATGACGATAATAAGATTACTATTGAGGGCTCAACCAGGCTCACATTTTCAGAAGATGTAAGGGGAAGATTTGAGGCTTATGGATGGCAGGTGCTGGAGGCGGAAGCTTATGATTATGAGGGAATTCTGAAAGCTCTATCAGAAGCCACCAAGGAGAAAGAAAAACCTTCCCTTTTGATAGCAAGATCTCATCTCGCCTATGGTTGCCCGAACAAGGTTGATGATCCGTCAGCTCATGGGGCACCTATTGGTGAGGAGGAATTAAAAGCAGCTAAGAAAAATGCTGGCTGGCCTGAGGAAAGGTTTTATATCCCACCTGAGGTAAGAGAACTGTTTGCCCGGAGAGTTGCCGAAGTGAAGGAGGAGTATAAAAAATGGGAAGGAAAATTTGCTGAATGGAAGATAAAGTACCCTGAACTCGCAGAGGAATGGAATAGATTCCAGAGGAAAGAAATCCCTCAAAACCTGGATGATGAGCTTCTGAATGTGGTACAAGGAGAAAGCAACGCTACCAGAAAACTTTCTGGTAAGGTGATTCAGAAACTTGCAGACCTGGTTCCAAACTTTGTTGGAGGCTCAGCGGACCTTGCCCCTTCGAATAATACGTACATGAAAGGGTACGATTCGATTTCTCCTGGGTGTTTTAAAGGACGGAATTTCCACTTTGGCATACGGGAACATGGTATGGGAGCAATTCTGAACGGAATGGCGCTTTATGGTGGGTTTATTCCGTTTGGTGCAACATTCCTTGTGTTTTCAGACTACATGAGACCTTCAATTCGGTTAGCCGCATTAATGGGAATCCAGGTTATTTATGTTTTCACCCACGACAGTATATTTATTGGAGAGGACGGACCTACACATCAGCCAGTGGAACAGCTGACTTCTCTGAGGTTGATCCCCAATCTTGTAGTGTTCAGACCCGCTGACTGGTTTGAGGTAGCTATGAGCTGGGCGTATGCGATAAGAAGAAAAGACGGTCCTACTGCCATAGTTTTGACGCGACAAAGTGTTCCGAATATAGAAAGAGAACGAGAAATTGATCAAGAGGAGTTTTTTAAAGGTGCATATGTGGTATGTGATTCTAAGAAGGATGTCCCTGATCTCGTTATAGTGGGTACGGGTTCTGAATTACCAACAGCAATAGAGGTCAGGAAACTGCTTATAACCAAAGGCTACGATGTCAGAGTAGTTTCGATACCCTCAGTAGACTTATTCAGGGAACAAGCTGAGGCATATAGGAGAAGAATTATCCCTGAATCAGGGAGTAAACTGATTGTAATTGAAGCTGGCGTGACCCATTGCTGGAAGGGGCTTTCGGACCTGCCAACTCTGGTAATAGGGGTGGATACCTTTGGTAAATCTGCCCCATATAAAGTTCTGGTTGAGAAGTTTGGTTTTGAACCTTCACGGATAGCTGAGCGGGTGGAAGCTTTTGTAAAGGGAAAAGACAAGGGAGCATAGAATAAAATTTAGAACTTGACGTAGCGTAAAATGCGGAATCACGAATTAAAAACAAGAGGCTATCATTTGCGGGTAGCTTACTGTGGGCGTGTGACAAAGTAATTGGTAAGTGCAAGGGCAAGTTTACGGAATGGCAGCAGGTAGAGGGTAGTTGCTTCTGTAAATCCTATAAAATGTATTTTGAACACACTGTGGAAATAGTAAAAATATAAGTGTTACTATAGACGAAAAAAGGTAAGCTTTTTACCTCATTTTTACTTTCAAGTTTCTCAAGCGATTCAATGTAGCGGCGAGTTCAAGCGGCCTAAAATAGACATATTCTCCAGAGTATTTACTTCCTATTACGTTTAGTCCTCTTGTAGAAATATCCCGCTGCACCTTATCGATAATTTCTTTCAGAGTATAGGTATTATCAATCAAATTTCTGATATAAAGAAGAGAAGAACTTATTGCCTTTGTTTGCCCCTCGTCGATTAACTGTTCTACGCAGGATAGGTCAATATTCTCTCTTCCTGCCTGTATGTGGTAAAGCCCTCTTGCTTTTAGTTTTATTTTATCGCGTGAGAAAAGCTCATTAAAACTTTCTCTTAAAATAATACGGTCGTTTATCTTCCCGAAGTTTGTATCTCCCTCGAATATTCTGTCGGTTGGGAAGGTCCTGGCTATCTCTTTTGCTTTTTCGGTATAATCGTGAGGCAGGTATTCAATCATGCATATCACACAGTCCGCTACGTCAAGGTAGTCTCCTGAACCGCCTATTACAATAATGGAAGAAACGCCATAATCTTTATAAAGTGGTTTTACTTTGTCTATGAAAGGTGTTATTGGTTCTTTTTCCTTTTCCACAAGCTTTTGCATTCGGAAATCTCTGATCATGAAATTTGTGGCAGACGTGTCTTCATCGATCAGGAGTAATTTGGAGCCAGCTTCCAGTGCCTCGATTATATTTGCCGCCTGTGAGGTACTACCGCTCGCATCTTCTGTGGAAAACAGAGTGGTATCAAGATTAAATGGAAGATGGTTTATAAATGGAGAAATATCCACGTTTTTGATACTTCTGCCGTCTTCTGCTCTTATTTTCATTGCGGTGTCGTCAGTTATGACGAATTCTCTGCCATCCCCGGGTACATGGTTGTAAACTCCCAACTCAATAGCATTAAGGAGAGTTGATTTCCCATGGTAGCCTCCACCTGTAATGAGAGTAACTCCTGAGGGGATACCCATTCCTTTGACTATGCCATGGTGCTTTGTCTGGATTTGAACTTCAAGGCTCTGCGGCGATTTGAATTTTATTGCTTTTGATGGATCAAGAGGCTTCTGGGAGATACCGCTTTCTCGGGGAAGAATGGCACCATTGGCTATAAAACAAACTAAATTGAGTTCTTTAAGTTTTTTCCTTATTAGATCTGCGTCTTCAGAGACATTGATGTGTTTGTAGAGGTTTTCTCTGTTGAGGTTAGTAAAGAACAAAGAATGTTTGACGATTTCGGGTATTTCTTTGAAAAACATTACCTCTGCCTCTCGTGATAGGACTTTCCTTCCTGCAGCAGGAAGTCCGATAAAAAACCTGACCTCGACAAATTTTTCATTTATGATGACAGAAGAACGCTCAAGAATTTCCTGGCCAGGTCTGCTTATAGAGATCAGGCCACTGTTCCCTGTCCCTCTATTTCCACGGGCGAATCTTCTTGATGATAAGTAAAATGATCTTGCTATGAAGTCACGGGTTGCTATTTCCCGAGATTTGTTCTCATACGTATCAGGTGGAAAACCCGCAGTGTTTGTTGGAATTCGCACCCGTACTCTTGACGGTGAAGCAAAAGGGTCTCCCTGGGCATGATCAATTATCAGGGTGAAGCTTTTGAACTGATATTCACCTTCTATGTCTTTGTAGGCTTTGTATCCCCTTCCGTCAATACGACTCAAAATATTTCTGAGGTCCTGGTCAACTTTCATTTTTTTCTCCTGCTATAGATGATCCAGAAAGCTGGCAAGAAAATATTACTATATTTCATTGATAGCAAGAAATAAGTGCATATTGATTACTTAAGCAGTAATCCTTAGCCTTTTACTTCCATGTTAAAGTGGGCCTTTGTCCGGTTGTATTTTTTTAATTTTGAAAAATATTACCACCTTTTTTGTTTAGTTTTTATATTTTGCTGGTGTAATGAGTGGGAGGTAAGAGATGAAAAAAGTTTTTGTTCTTATTACTGGGATTCTTATCCTGTGGTCAAGTCCAATTTTCTCCCAGGTGAATAAGGTTAAGTATGTAAAAAAGTATGAAGATCCAGTTTTGAAAGAGTTAAGAGAAAAGGAGAAGAAGCAAAAAGCTTACGAGGATTCTGTCACTCGTGCAATCAGAAAGGTTCAAGAAGAGAGAAAGAAGAAAGAACGTGAAGAGAAAAAAGTTTTAAGGTTCGATTTTATTGGAGTGAAGAAACCTGCCTCACCGAAAGCTTTTAAGAGTGTCTTTCACTTTCCGCCGGTAGCGCAATACAGGACGGGTACCTGCTGGGCGTTTTCGTCTACAAGTTTTGTGGAGTCGGAAGTGTATCGGATTACAGGTCAGAAAATTAAACTTTCTGAGATGTTTACCGTTTACCACGAATATCTTGACAAAGTAAGAAGGTACGTTCAGGAAAGGGGGGATTCTGAATTTGGGCAAGGGTCCGAGTGTAACGCAATTTTCAGGATTATTAGGAATTACGGAGCTGTTCCTGAGGATGTGTATCCTGGTATCACTTATGGTGATAAACATGACCATACCCGAATGTTCAATGAACTTAGAGCTTTGCTTTCGATGATTAATGAAAAGAACATGTGGGACGAGGATGAAGTCCTGGGGATGGCGAGGGTTATCCTCAATAAATACATGGGAGAACCTCCCCAGGAATTCGAATGGCATGGGAAGACTTACACTCCGAAGAGTTTTGTCTCCGAAGTTCTAAAAATAAATCCTGATGATTATGTTGATTTGATGTCAACTCTTTCCATACCATTTTACACGAAAGGAGAATTTAAAGTGCCTGATAACTGGTGGCACTGCGCCGAGTATTATAATGTTCCTCTGGATGATTGGTACAGCGGTTTAAAAAATGCTATTAAGAAGGGATACAGTGTTGCGATTGGTGGTGATGTGAGCGAACCTGGTTATAATGGATTTGAAGATGCTGCGATTGTACCAGATTTTGATATACCACAGGACTACATTAACCAGGACTCAAGAGAACTCAGGATTTATAATCACACGACAACGGATGATCACGGAGTACATCTCGTGGGCTACTTAAGGATAGGTAAACATGATTGGTACCTGATAAAGGATTCCGCCAGGAGTTCCAGGCATGGTAAGTTTAAAGGCTATTATTTTTACCGGGATGACTACATAAAGTTAAAAATGCTCACTTATACGGTACATAAGGATGCTGTGAAAGGGATTTTGAAAAAGTTTAAAGAAAAGTAAAGATATTTTTATCTCGAGATTTTCTATAAGTCGTTCCATAGAGCACTTTACCCAGTTGGGAACGGGTAAAAAAGGAGAAAATTCTAAACCGGTGTAAAAAATAACATATTTCCATCTTGTTAGCAGGACGTTGCCTATAGTATCTCGATATATCGAGGTATGTTCAGGACTGGAGATGGGCTTCGAGAGAAAGGGAAGAATTTTTGAGAGTGATTTAGGAAAAATACTGGAGACGCAAAGTTAGTTATGCTCCGTCATCAGGAACTGGAAGCCATTATTTCAAAAAGCTCCTTCTGGAAAATTGGTTTTTTCAAGCCATGGGGGCACTATCTTCCCGCTTTATGCAAACCCAGAGTGAAATAAGTCAAAAATCGAGTACACTTCAAAAATTTTTAGTAGAGCCTTCAGGTTTTTGTTGTCCATGGGCTCGTTTATATATAAATTAAACAATAAGAAGGTTGCGGTAAGATGATGGAAAAGCTGGTAATGATTGATAAAAAGTTTCTTTCTATAATAAATCATACTATGTCAAACCCCGTTTTAGACTTTGTAATGCCTATAATATCGAATCCCTTAGCATGGATTCCCCTTTTCATAATAGTACTTACCTATGGATTAATAAAGGGAGGTAAGAAATTCAGGTATGCACTGCTAATCAGTTTCATTTCGGTTTCCCTATCTGATATTATATGCGCCCGCATATTGAAACCTTCTATAAAGAGGGTTAGGCCTTCACATGTGATTGAAAATGTTATTGTACGTGGGAAAAAGGGAGGTAAATACGGATTCCCTTCCAGTCATGCCTCTAATGTAACGGCTTTATCCTATCCGTTTTATCGCTTTTACAGGTGGGCTGGCTTACCTCTGTCTTTTGTTGTTTTTCTTGTTTGCTTCAGCAGAGTTTACTTAGGGGTTCACTATCCGCTGGATGTAGTTGGGGGAATTTTGGTTGGGATGCTTATAGCTATGGGTATTACATATATTGTTGAAAAACGCTTACTTAAAGGCGGTGGGGACGTATGGAAAATGAAAAATCAAAAAAGGTTTTAAAAAAGAGGAGGCGTAAGAAGTTTAGGTTATCTCCAGGTGTGCGGTCAGCGATACTTCTGTTAATCGCGGCGATCTTGTTTTACATTTTGCTCTATTTTGTCTGGGGATGTTAAAGAGCTTCCAGGACCCTCAGAGGATAGTCTACTTTACCGAATGGCATTGATATCTGAACTCCGTTTACAAGATTCCGTAACTCTCTCAGGATGAATTTTGCTTCATCAATCCCTATTTGGAGGGCTTCCTCTTTTGTTCTGGCTTTCCTCATCTTTTCCATAATTCTGTCAGGGATTGATATTCCCGGAATTTCATTGTTCAGAAACTCTGCATTTTTATAGCTCACAAGCGGCCATATTCCCGCTATGATAGGGATTTTGAACCCCTCAACTTTCCTGTAAAAATTATAAAATGTATCAAGATCAAATACCGGCTGGGTAATCGCAAATTCCGCTCCCGCTTTGACTTTCCACTCGAATCTTTTTAACTCATACTCTATGCTCACAGCGCCTGGGTTGACCCCAACTCCAAAGAAGTATTTTGTTTGCGTACCTATCGGGTTACCCCCGATGTCTACTCCTTGATTAAGATTTTTTACAATGTTAACCAACCCTATTGAGTCAACATCAAATACCGCAGTTGCGTCCGGATAATCTCCCATTTTAGGTGGGTCACCTGTAATTATCAAAAGGTTCCTTATCCCGACAGCTTCTATTCCCAGGAGGTCTGACATTATTCCGAGCAGGTTTTTATCCCTGCAGGTGTAATGAAGCACGGGTTCTATCCCAACATTATCCATTAATATTTTGGCCAGATACACCGCCCCCATTCTTGACATAGCCCGGGGCCCATCAGGGATATTTATCGCATCTATTCCATGTTCTTTAAGAATTTTTGCCTTCTTTATTTCTTTTGAAACATCTGTACCATGTGGGGGCACCATCTCTATTGTTACAACAAATTTTCCTTCTTTGATCTTTCTGGCAAAGCTGGATCTCTTCTCCTGAGGAATAGGCTCGAGTCCTTTGTGTTCTTCCGGCTCTACTTTTACATAGAAATGTCTTTTCCGCGGCACAAGGGATTGTATGGCTTTTCTCATTTCTTTTATGTGTTCTGGAGTGGTACCACAACATCCGCCTATTACTTTGGCCCCGACCATGACATATCTTTTTGCGTATTCCGCCATGTATTCTGGAGAGACAAGATAGATATTCCTCCCATCAACATTCCTTGGAATACCAGCATTTGGTTGAACTGATACAGGCTTGTTGGTAACTTTTACCATTTTTTCAATTGCATCAAGCATAGGTTGAGGACCAACACTGCAATTTACACCTATGATATCGGCACCAAGTTCGTCAAGCTTTTTAGTAAAGTATTCAGCTCCTGTGCCAAAGAGTGTTTTCCCCTCCTCATCTATTGTCATTTGAGCTACTACAGGGAGGCTGGCAACTTCCTTAGCGGCGAGTAAAGCCTGCTCTATCTCATGTAGGTCATAGAACGTTTCCAGAATTATTATGTCAACACCTCCGTCAACCAGAGCTTTGATTTGTTCGGTGAACGCCTCTCTTGCCTCCTGTATACTTACTGGACCGATCGGTTCTATTTTGACTCCTAAAGGGCCAACTGATCCTGCTACCCAAACTTCGCTACCAGCTATTTCCCTGGCTATCTCAGCTCCCTTTCTATTAATCTCGTACAGGCTGTCAACCAGTCCGAATTTACCAAGTTTGAATCTATTCGCTCCAAAGGTATTTGTCTCAATGACATCTGCTCCGGCCTGAACGTATTCGAGATGTATTTGTTTAACCAGATTGGGTTTTTTTAAATTCACCTCATCGAAGCACTGATTTATGAAAATGCCTCTTGAGTAAAGCATTGTTCCCATCGCCCCGTCAAAGAGAACTATATTGTCTTTCAGATATTCCAGAAAACTAATTTTTCTCATCTCAACAAGCCCTCCTAAAAAGTTGTGCAAAGTTATAAAAAATTTGATTAGAGAGAAATGAATATGTAAGAGGTAAAGAGAAGAAAAAAAGATTATTTAGATCACTTTTTTTATGAAGTTTTGATATAACTTCGCCCAAAATAATTAACTTTCAAGTCTCTAATATCTGAGATAATTCAAGATATTTTCACTGCATTCAATCTTAACAGCAAATTCTCCCCTTGAATACCTTCCACTATAAACATAACGGATAGTCTGGAGGAGGCAAATTACCAATTGAAGGCTTTTGCGCTTTGATAACTTTCGCAATATGCTTGCCAAAGGCAAAGCTACCATCACCCTGTTAGTTAAACCGAAAACCAAAATACGAAGCACCCCAGAGAATGCCTGGCCTCACATTCTCCATCTTGGTCTCAAAGTGAATAAAGTAGCAGGGAGCCCTACCCTACTCTTCCCCTTTCTCCGAAAACCAACCTTCTTTTTTCATTACTTCCATCGAAATTCTATTACTCGGGCCGTCTCCTCTGGCTACAAAAACTCCGACGTTCTCACCAACTGCTTCTCGTATCTCTGCGACATCTCTGTGTGTAAATCCCGGACAGAGAAGGATTGAGTGAATACCCTCCTCTTTGACTAATTTTTTGCATACCTCAATTGCTTGCTCCTGATCTTTGACTACTACCACAAAGAGCTTGTACCTGGACGTTTCAATAATACATCTATGCTTCTCTGCCTCCGCATCAGGAGCATGTGCAAGGAACAATGTTTTAAATGCCATACTCATCACCTCCTATTGCTACTTTTTATGAAAGGGCTTGTGCATTTCAATCAGTGATTTGTGGATATCTGGAATTTATACAAAACCCAGCAAAGCTAGATCTCTGCCTGCTATATGACGCTGGCTCAATTATGTCCTCCACCAAATGTTTCTTCAATCCATTTTTTGATTTCATCTCTCACCTTTCTGAATCCAGTTAATATCTCATTTTCATGCCCTTTAATCCCAGAGGGATCGTTGAATTCTTTATGAAGATGTATCCTACCACCAGAAAAAAACGGGCAAGTCTCTTTGGCACTATCACATACCGTAACCACGTAATCAAAA
>Ga0164318_10004388_pt1 | contig 13565 bp, 6 predicted proteins | sample GuaBasSedimGuay9_FD_113734 | JGI IMG/M metagenome (GOLD analysis project Ga0164318, IMG submission 113734) | Subseafloor sediment microbial communities from Guaymas Basin, Gulf of California, Mexico - Guay9, Core 4571-4, 0-3 cm | ecosystem: Environmental > Aquatic > Marine > Hydrothermal vents >...
ATTTTGCAGAAATCCTGTCCAAGCATCAAGAGGCAAATTATCATACTCTTCTAAAGCATAAATAGCATCGAAATTCCATTTTCCTTTTCCATTTTCAATATCAAAGCTTAAATTCCCTTCGCCATAACCAAGCGCTACTGGGTTATTATGACAACTTTTACAATCTCTCCCTTTTGCAGAACTGGTATGAGGAGCCGAAGGAGCGAATAAACGTAGAAATATCAGCGAATCGTGTTTGTTTTTTGTATAAGAAGCTTTATCAATAGATAATACCATACCAGGAACAACAGGAATTACTTCAGAATTTTGCTTATCCCCTCTTCTTCCAAGTGCCGGAAGCTTGGCATTAAATTCACCAACATATTCTACCCAGCTTCCTTCTTTTTCACGTCTCTTTACCATATCGTAACCCGCTTCATTTTCATCATAGCTATTATGACATCCTATGCAGCTTGGAGCCCAGGCGCTATGACAAGAAGAACAGCTTAAATCTTTATGCGCTTTATTTCCTGTACATACGGGATTAGGAGATTTTAAATGAAATCGTTTTTTCCCATTTTTAGTGATTAAAAAAGCAGAATCGTTCGCATAAAAAGTATTTACAAGTGCATGCTCGTATTTATTTGTTTTCAGGAATTCGGTTTCCGAAATATCACCTAATCTCAAAGAAGCAATTAGTGCAGATTCATTGTCCAAATTATTTGTTGCTACTAATTTTGGCTCAGCATCAAAATGACAGTCTACGCATTGAACATCTTCTTGATCTTCTTCATGTGCATATCGTTTGCCATCGCCCATAAGTTCATAGGAATGATGACAATCTATACATTCCATCCCTGATTTATGGTGAATATCTTCTTCAATAAATCTAAAAACTCGACTTCCTTCTACCAATCTATATTGGGAACTGTCAGGCATTTCTTCGGGTTCAAGGACTGTTTCGTGCCAGCCTTCATAATTTGTTGAAATGCGTCCTGATCTGCTGTGACAACCAAAACAATGATCGTCAGTCACTTGAATACTTAACGAGGCATGGTGATTTAAATACAATGTATCATTAGCATCCTGTTGATGTTTCTCCCAAGCCTGTTCAGCTTTTGAATCGTAATTTACGTGACAGGCAATACATCCTCCTCCTCTACTGCTTTCATTTACAGGTCCAGTTTCCTCTTTTGGATTACCTAAATGACATAATACACAGAGATTTTTTAAATGTTCATCAGCAGCAGAATTGCTCAACTGATCAATATCAGTAAGTAAATCAGGATTGTCTTGTTCCATAAAAACAAATCGATCTACACTTATCATTCCACTCAAATTGGTCATTAAACTTGATGGTAGCCTCTGACTGATATCGGGGTGACACTGAGTTGTTCCACAACTTTGTTTTGAATCCTTCAAATTGCCTGGAATACGAATCATAGACTTATGAGATTCGGCTTTATCGGTGGCAAAAGGGTTTCCTCCGTGACAAGAAAAACATCCAATTGCCTCTGGCTTATGGGCATCAGAAAATCCTTGTACATTGGTGTGGCATACCAGACAACTTTCTTTTCTTCCAAATACTAATGGAGCCTCTTTTGAGTCTTCTACTGAAAATTCGGGTCGGAAATTTACTCTTTCTGTTTTAAAACTATGCAAAACACTTTGCTCATAATTAGTTTGACCGGGCAGTATCAATTCCCAATTCTCGCCTCTAAAAAAGAGGCCAAATAGTGTTAGGAGTAAATAAAAACCCGTAAATATCAATAAGCTTCTTTTGGTAAAGAATACTAATCTACCCTCGCTTATATTGACAATATAGAGAAAGATTATAAGAATAAGAACCAATACTATAGACCAGACTGGATAACTTAGCCAATGGAGAATCTCCTGAAATCCAACAAAATACCAAGGCCCTTTAACACTGGGATTTAAATTATCGTGCAAAGGAGCAGTAAAAAAATAACTTAGAACTATAAGCACAAAGAAAGCCAGAATAAAATCCTTATTGTGGGGCCATATTCTTTTACTATGCTCAAGAATAATAATGGCGATAAAAATACTAAATGTCGCTATGTGATGAACATAAATTAATTGATAATCATTTCCATTGCCTAAAAAAGAAGTGGATAATGTTTCTCCAATAAAAGGAATGCCAAGACTCAGACTTTTTATTATTTGACGCGCTTGCATTACATCAGCATCTCCCTTAAGTAAAAATCCACTGAGCATCGCTAAGAAGATGATAAACACTCCAATACTTAGTCTAAATGCAATTCCTTTTTTTAAGCCTATCTTATTTTTATGATGAAAATGGTCGTAAATATGTATAAGACTCAAAATAAAAAATAACTGAGAGCTCCAAAAATGTAGGTTCCTAATAAAAGATGCCCAAGGGTTCATTACAAGGATTTCGCTAATGCTGATATATGGAGATACAACATCAAAAGGAATAGCCAACAAAATACCACTGAATAAAACGTAGGTGAAAAATGCTATTGCTAGCATACCATAAGTAGTTTTATTAAAGTGTTTTAGTAACTTTTTCACTTTATCAAGTAGTTATTTGAATCGTTTTCTGGTCGGAAGAAATTTTAGCAGAAATACGCTCAAGAGGTTTGTATGCTGGCCCTTTTATTGGATTTCCATCAAGATTAAACTGAGAACCGTGACAAGGACAAACCAAGACATTATTTTCAACTTTATTTATCGTACACCCTAAGTGTGTACAATGCGCTTTAAATACCTGAGTTTCATTATTTTTATTGATAACAATAAAATCATTAAGAAAAGAGACCTCTTTGTTTTTATTGAATGGTAATTTCTGAAAATCTTGATGTGAAAAAAAGGTGTTTATGCTTGTAAGCTTTTTCCAAACAAAAACAAACGCAATAATAACCCCCATCACTCCAAGCTGAAAAAATTTTCTTCTGTTCATATAAATTGCTGATTTGAATTCCAGAATAGAAGTTCTAGTTACTTGATTTTCGAAGTATTAAATTAGCCTTCACAACTTTTGTTTGTGGAGGCTGATCTTTATTAATGTTTTCCATTAAAAGCTTGCAAGCCTCCTCTCCCATTTCAATACCTCTTTGATCTACTGTACTCAGACTGGGAGCGCAAACGGCAGAACTAATTTCGTTGGTAAAACCAATAACCTTAATATCTTCGGGAACTCTTTTGCCTACTTGGCGAACAGCTTTAGTAGCACCAATACCGGTTAAATCGTTAACAGCAAAAACACCATCAATATCTTGATAATCGGAAATCAATTTCTTTGTTATAGAAACAGCTCCATCAAATGTATCACACTTTACAACCAAATCAGGATTAAACGAAATACCGTGCTCGTTAAGTGCAGCCTTATATCCTGCAATTCTTAACCTCCCAATATCTAAATGTTCCGAAGCACTCAAATGAGCAATTTTCTTACATCCTTTTTCTATCAGATGACTCACAGCATCAAAAGCTCCCTGAAAATCATCAAAAACAACTTTATTTACAGGCAAATCAGGAACACGATCGAAAAAAACAACAGGAATACCATACTGATCGAATTTATCAAAATGGCTAAAATCCGTTGTTTCTTTGCTCATTGATAAAATTAAACCATCTAAACGAAAACTAAGAATAGAACTTGAGAGCAGAACTTCACGTTCATAACTTTCGCCTGAATTGTAAATCATTACCTGATAACCATTATCATACGCAATATTTTCTACTCCCTGAATAACTGAGCTAAAAAAATGATGTACTAATTTCGGTATAATAATACCAATAATCTTAGATCTACGATTTTTTAAGCTTAAAGCTATCTCATTAGGTCTATAATGCAGTTCTTTGGCTAATTCTTGAACGGCTTTCTTTGTTTTCACACTAATATCAGGATGATCTTTTAAGGCTCTCGAAACTGTAGAAACAGATACTCCAAGAATCTTAGCAAGATCTTTAATTGTTACTGGATGCTTTGTCATATTAAATGCAAAAATACAAATATATGATTTATTTACTCTTAATAAAATCATTACACAAAGAAGCCGATTAATCTCATCAAAAAAATCACTTCTTTGTTTACAAATACTGCAATGGAAATATTTACAAATTCAAACAATCATTATAGGGAGAAATAGACATATCAAATCTTGTAAAAATATTTTAAAGTCTGTACTAGCCTATGCTTTATCTTATAGTTTTAAATTTATTTAAACAACAATCGTTTGCGCAATCGTTTGCGTAGATTTTAAGACCTATTTATATGATAAAACAACATTTAGACTAGTTTTTTTTAGTAAATTGCCTCTTTAAAAAACAAACATCAAATTAATTATTATTTAACTAATAAATATTATAAAATGTTATAAAAATGGGACAAATTTATTCTAAACTGAAAGTTGTTATTCTTCTACTGATTTTTGTAGGAATCTCAACAGTTACGTTTGCACAGTTAGTGAATGTTACCGGAACGGTTGTTGATGCAACAGATGGCAGCCCGCTTCCTGGAGAAACCGTACTTCAAAAAGGTACCGGTAATGGTACAACCACCGATATGGATGGTCATTATTCACTAAATGTGGATAAAGGACAAACTTTGGTGTTTTCTTTCGTTGGATATGCAAATCAAGAAAGATTGGTAGAAGGCGCTGTAATAGATGTACAGTTAGCTGAACAATCAGAATTGCTATCCGAATATGTAGTTATTGGATACGGTGTACAGAAAAAAAGTGACGCTACCGGATCTGTTACTGCTGTCAGTACCAAAGATTTCAATAAAGGAGCCATTACCTCTGCTCAGGATTTGCTAGTAGGTAAAGCAGCCGGTGTTGTAATAACATCTGCCGGTGGTGCTCCTGGAAGTGGTTCAACAATTCGAATTCGTGGTGGATCTTCCTTAAATGCATCTAACGATCCTTTAATTATTATTGATGGTATTCCTATTGATAATAATGACGTTTCTGGAAGTAGCAACTTCCTTTCATTTGTTAATCCAAACGATATTGAATCTTTTAACATTCTAAAAGATGCGTCTGCAACTGCAATATACGGTTCAAGAGCATCTAACGGTGTAATTATCATTACAACCAAAAAGGGAAAAGAAGGAGCCCCTATGGTAATTAATTTTGATACAAAAACATCAATTGCTACTGCTGTTGAATTCGTTGATGTATATTCTGGTGATGAAATAAGAAAAATTGCTTATGACAATCCTAACTTATACAGTGTTGACAGTTATAGTGCTCTTTGGGGCGAAAACACAAACTGGCAAGAAGAGCTCTTTCAAACATCTATCTCAACAGATAATAATATAAGTTTTACAGGAGCATACAAAGCATTACCTTATAGGGTTTCTATGGGTTATACCGATCAAACCGGTATTATGAAGAATACAGATATGCAACGTTTAACAGGATCTGTAAGTTTAAACCCTACATTCTTAGATGGCGATTTAAAAGTGAATGTAAATGCCAAAGGAATGCTTACCGATAATAACTTTGGTGACTCAGGAGCATTAGGATCTGCAATTGCAATGGATCCAACAAAACCAATTTATGACGACAGTTTCGATAATTCTGCCGGTTATTTTCAATGGGGTAATTATGGAGCTAACCTAGGAACTCCCAATCCTGTTGAACAACTTATGGCTGCTGACAATAAATCACAAGTAAGCAAAATTATAGGAAATGTACAACTTGATTACAAAGTTCCTTTTATCTCCGGCTTAAATGCTAATTTAAATTTAGCTACAGACATTTCAAAAGGCGAAGGTCATAATAACCGCCCTATTACTTCTCCTTCTACACTTACTAGCCCTTATTTTGGTAGAGTAAATGAATATTCTGCAACAAATCAAAATGATTTAATTGAGTTCTATTTTAGCTATAAAAAAGAGCTTGAGAATATTAACAGTAGAATTAATGCTACAGCTGGTTATTCTTGGCAGCACTTTCAACGCGAAGGCGAAAGCTTTACTCGTGGATTTGGAAGTACTACCAGTAATATCCAATATACTGAATCATCCTATATTACAGAAAATTACTTGGTATCATTCTTTGGTCGTGTAAATTATACCCTTGCTGATAAATACCTAGTAACATTTACATTACGTAATGACGGATCTTCAAGATTTAGCGAAGACAATAGATGGGGTCTTTTCCCTTCTGCAGCTTTTGCTTGGAAAATAAAAGAAGAATCTTTCTTAAGAGATGTTGATGCGGTTTCAAGTATGAAATTAAGGTTAGGATGGGGTATTACTGGACAGCAAGATATTGGAAACGATTATCCTGCTCAAGCCACATACATAGCCTCATCACCCGGTTCTTATTATATGATTGATGGTCAATATATACCTACATTACGTCCAAATGCTTACGATCCGGATATTAAATGGGAAGAAACAACTACTCAGAATATTGGTATCGACTTTGGATTCCTAAAAGATCGTATCACAGGTTCTATTGATATTTACAAACGTGTTACCGAAGATTTATTAAATACTGTTACCATTCCTACCGGAAGTAACTTCTCTAACACACTTCTAACAAATGTTGGCAGTTTGGAAAATAAAGGAATAGAATTGTTTTTAAACATGGTTCCTATTTCAAAGAAAGACATGTCGTTAAACATTGGCTTTAATATGAGTTATAACCAAAATGAGATTACCAAGCTCCTACTAAACGATGATCCAGATTATATTGGAATTCTATACGGAAGTGCTTTCACAGGAACCAATCAAGTAACAAGAGTTGGTTATCCGGCATACTCATTTTTCTTAAACCAACAAGTTTATGATGCTAATGGCAATCCAATAGAAGGTTTATATGTTGATCTTTCAGGAGATGGTGGAGTTGTAAGTGGAGACAATAGTGATAAATACATTTATCATAGTCCTGTTGCAGATGTTTTATTCGGATTATCTGCACACTTTAATTACAAAGACTTCGATTTCTCTGCATCATCACGTACAAGCATTGGAAACTATGTTTATAACGCTATTGCTGCTGGAGCATCCTACGATCAAATGAATCAAATTGGTTACTGGAGAAATATGCCAACTTACTTAAGTGAAACCCAATTTATAAAACGTCAGTTTACAAGCGATTACTTTGTAAGTAATGCTTCATTCTTCAAATTAGACAATGTAAGCATTGGCTATACGCCTTCTAATTTTAAAGGCAAAATGAAGCCACGCATTAGCTTTAGCGTTCAAAATGTGTTTACTATCACAAATTACGAAGGTATTGACCCAGAAGTTCCCGGAGGAATAGATAATAACTTCTATCCACGTCCTCGAACATTTATGGTTGGTATAGGCTTTACTTATTAACAGTTTAAAATAATTTAACATGTATAAAAATAAAATATTAATAGCAGTATTTCTTTCAGCCCTGATGATTACATCATGCGTGAAAGATTTGGATGTTAAGCCAATAGATCCTGATACCATTTTAGCTGGTAATCTAAACGACGATCCGGCTTACATGAAACAAGTACTCGGAAAAATTTATGCCAGTTTCATTATTGCCGGTCAAGGCGCAAATGGTGGAGCTGATATTAGTGCATCCGATGAAAACTTTTTTACAACAGTAAGAGCGCTTTGGAATCTTCAAGAATTACCAACCGACGAAGCAATTTGTGCTTGGGGCGATGTTGGTATTGCAGATTTAAATACACAAACTTGGAGTCCAAGTAATCCTTTCCTTACAGCACTTTATCAACGATTAGGATTAAGTATTACTTATGCTAACGACTTTATTCGATTAACAAAGGATAATCCTGACTTGGTTCAATATAATGCTGAAGCACGTTTTCTTAGAGCTTTAGCTTACACATATTTTATCGATTTATTTGGAAATCCTCCTTTCACAACAGAAGATGACGGAGTCGGCAAATTCTATCCTGAACAAATTCAACGTGCTGATTTATTCACTTATATCGAATCTGAATTAAAGGATATTGAAAATCTATTGGGCGAACCAAAATTCTCCTATCCTCAAGCCGATAAAGCTGCGGCTCAAATGCTGCTTGCAAGACTTTATCTAAACGCAGAAGTGTATACAGGAACTCCTCAATGGGAAAACTGTAAAATTTATACCGATAAGGTTATAAATAGCGGAGCTTACTCATTAGCAACTGATTATAGACAAAACTTTAGTGCCGATAATGATGGTTATCACAACCCTGAAATGATCTTTGCTTGGGCACAAGATGGTGTTAATACACAAGGTTATGTTGGAACAACATTTATTATTGAATCCAGCAGCGATGCAACATATATTCGCGCCGAAGATTATCACGGTTTAACATCTAACACTAACTGGAATGGAAACAGAGCCAGAATAGAATTTATGAATATCTTGGTAGATACATTAACTACTTACGGCGGTGCTCCAATACCTACAGGAGACGTAGAATTTTCACAAGCTAAAGATCAACGTGTATTTCTAAAAATGAAGAAAAGCATGAATATCCCAAGTGCCTCATCAAGTGGAGATTATGGTATAGGAGTATATAAATTTACTGCAAATAATACCGATGGTAGCCAAGCAGAAAATTATAATCCTGCATTTGCTTCTACAGACTTTCCGGTCTTTCGTCTTGCTGATGCTTACCTTATGAGAGCAGAAGCATTATTTAATATGGGAGATATAAGTGGAGCTGTTGCTGATATTAATGTGATTAGAGAACGTGCCTATGGAAATACTGACGGAAATATTACTGCTGCAGACCTGACTTCACAATTTATATTAGATGAACGCGCCAGAGAATTCTATTATGAAGCTCAAAGACGTACAGATTTAATCAGATTCGGACAGTTTACTGACGGAACTTATAAATGGCAATGGAAAGGTGGAACTTACAATGGAACACAAACAAGTAATCATTTAAACCTCTATCCCATTCCTGGTGATGAAGTTTCTGCAAATCAGAATATTCAACAAAACGCTGGTTATTAACCCTTAAAACACAAAAAAGATGAAAAATAAAATATACATATTATTCATTGGCTTACTTGGGCTGCTAGTCTCCTGCGAAAAAGACGGAGAACAAATAGTAATGCTCGACAATCCGATTGCACCAACAATTGCTGCGATGCCAAATTTAACATTGGAGCGAAACAATGGTACAGATGTTCTTGAATTTGTTGGAACAAATGTTGATCCGGGCTTTACTGCCTCTGCAAAATATTTCTTAGAAGCTAATGTAGCAGGAACTGATTTTGATGATCCTATTATTATACTTTCTGATGTCCAAGCAAATTCTTTTAAAATTACAGTTAGTGACCTAAACGGAATCTTACTTAAAAAATTCCCTGCCGATGCAGTCTCCTCTGTCGATTTTCGAATTAGAGCAGAGCTTGTTACCGATGGAGGAACAGGTGCTGAAACATTTGAATATACTTCAGCAACTACAACTGCAAATGTTACCTTATACGGATTACCAAGACTAAATTTATTAAACTCAGGTATCGATCAGAAAATTGAATCTGCATTAGGTAATGGAGATTATACCGGTTTTGTAAAACTTGATGCTACCATGCCTTTTACACTTGTAGACCCTGATGCCAATATCGAATATGGTGATAATGCAGGTGCTCTTGCAGTTGATGGTAGTGGTATTTCAGTTGCTGAAAGCGGTTGGTACAATTTATCAGCAAATACAGTTGATTTAACATACTCTGTTAATGCCTATATGATTGGTCTTATTGGTTCTGCAACACCTAATGGATGGAATACACCTGACCAAAAAATGGATTATGATGCTAAAACCGGAACATGGTCAATAACTATTGACTTAGTAGATGGGGAGATCAAATTCAGGAAAAACGACGGTTGGGCTTGGAATCTTGGTGGAACACCCGACAATCTAATAGGAGACGGTCCCAATTTGGCTGTAAGTGCCGGTAATTATACTATAACATTAACAATTACCGATGATACTGCTAAAACAGGAACTTGTACAATAGTTAAAAACTAATTGCTATGAAACAATTAAAAAATATAAAAATGAAAAAGATAAACATATATAAGTTTATGGCTTTCCTTTTTGCTGCATCAATCATTTTTGTTTCATGCACTAAGGAAACAGCGGATGTTAGATTAGCACCAACACTATCTACTTCTCAAACATTAAATTTATCCTCTGAATCTGCAACAGTTGTTGGTTTTGTTATTGCAGAAGGAGACGGTTTTACTGAAAAAGGTGTTTGCTATAGCACTTCAGCTTCTCCTACAACAGCTGATGATAAAGTTGCTTATACCGGAGAAGAAACCACCGCTACTTTTAATGTAGTATTGAGTGGACTAGATTATGCAACTACATATTATGCTCGTGCATATGCAATCAGCAAAGCAGGAACCACCTATGGCGAAGAAGTTACATTTACTACTTTACCAGTAGTTCCATTCCTATCTACTACTGCAATTACAGATATTACGGGTAATACAGCAACTGGTGGAGGAAATATTACAGGCTCAGGTGGAGCAGATGTTACTGCTCGCGGAATCTGTTTTGGAGTTAATGAAAATCCAACTGTAGACGACAGCAAAACTACTGATGGCGAAGGATTAGGAGAATTTGTTAGTGCTCTCACTGATTTAGCCGGAAACACAACATACTATGTTCGTGCTTACGCTGTTAACAGTGCAGGTACAGGCTATGGTCCGGAAATTAGCTTTACAACTTTAGTGGATTTACCAACGGTTACAACAACTGCTGTTACTGAAATTACAAAAACAACTGCAAAATCAGGAGGAGAAATTACTGCTGATGGCGGTGCTGAAATAACAGCCAAAGGTTTAGTATGGAGTACAGATGCTGATCCAACTATCCTCAATACTATAATTGACGGAGGAACTGGCAAAGATGCATTTGTAAGCGAACTAACGGGATTAGAAAAATATACAACTTACCATGTTCGTGCTTTTGCAACCAATAGTGCAGGTACTTCTTATGGATCTGATATTGAGTTTACTACTTTAGCAGATATTCAAACTTGGAATATTCCTGGTGATTACGTAGAAGCTAGTTATCCTGGTTCAGGATTAGCAAATTGGTCACCAGATAAATCACCTCAAATAATTAGCACCATTGCTTCTCCAGATAATTTAGAAGGCTATGTTTATATGGCAAATGCTTCTAATCAGTGGAAATTTGCTAGTCAAATGAATTGGGATGGACCTAATTACGGAACTGATGGAGCTGGTAACTTAGATCCTAATGGTGGAAATATCGTTGCAGATGCAGGTTATTATAAAATAAATGCCAATACAGATGCAATGACATTTACTGCCGTTGCAACCGTCTGGGGAGTAATTGGTGATGCTACAGCTGGTGGTTGGGGTGATGAAACACCTTTAACCTATAATCCTACATCAAAAACTTGGAGAGGTGTTCAAACATTAACGGCTGCTCAATTCAAATTCAGAGCAAACCATAATTGGGACTATAACTACGGTAGCGATGCCGCAGATGGAAACTTAAGTGTTGGGGGTGCAAATATTGTTGTTGATGTTGAAGCTGATTATTCTATAACTTTAGATCTCAGCCATCCAAATGAATATACTTATTCATTTAATCGCTGGGGTTTAATCGGTGATGCCACTCCTGGTGGATGGAGTGATGATACCGATATGACTTGGGATGCTGCAAATAATGTATTTACAGTTACTCTAGACTTAGTTTCTTCCGGATCCTTCAAAATTAGAGCCAACGACGATTGGGCTATTAATTATGGTGGAGACTTAAATGCTCTTGAAGCAGGTGGTGCCAATATTAATATTGACTCTGACGGAAATTATACCATTACTTTCGATCCTTGGGGATTGACAGCAACAGTTACTAAAAACTAATTATTAAAATTTCCCGAAAGCCCATCCGTCAAAAGACAGATGGGCTTTTTTTTAGTATTTTTATATCCTGAACCTTAATAATCAAATCATGCGAATCAAACACCTTCTTTTTACTGCAGTGCTATTCCTAGCAAGCACAATTAGTTTTGGCCAAAACTATAACATCAAGCATTTAGAACCTGCATTTTGGTGGACAGGCATGGAGTACAAACAAATACAAATACTTGTTCACGGAGATCAAATTAGCAAACTTTCTCCTAGCTTCTCCTACCCTAACATAAAACTAGATTCTGTTATTCGTACAGATAATTCAAACTATTTATTCCTATACCTCAGCCTCAATGAAGAAACCGAAGCTGGAAAATTTGACCTCATTTTTAAGAAAGGAAAGAAAGAAAAACTTCGCTATACTTTTGAATTAAAAGAGAGAAGGAAAAATTCTGCACAACGTATTGGTTTTAACAATAGCGATGCTATATATTTGATTACGCCTGATCGTTTCGCTAATGCTATCCCAGAAAATGATGAAGTGAATAAGCTGCTTGAAGGTAAAAATCGCAATGAAGCCTATGGCCGACACGGCGGTGATTTACAAGGCATTATAGACCACTTAGACTATATTCAAAAAATGGGATTTACTGCTATATGGCTAAATCCGGTCTTAGAAAACAATGTTAAACGCTCAAGTTATCACGGATATTCTACTACTGACTATTACAAAGTTGATGCTCGATTTGGAAGTAATGCCGATTACGTAAGATTGAGTGAAGAGGCATCCAAACGTGGCATTAAACTTATAATGGATCAAATTATGAACCATTGTGGACTAGAGCATTGGTGGACTAAAGATATGCCTACAAAAGACTGGTATCATTATCCTTCTGATATTAAAATTACTAATCACCGAAGGACTACCCTCAGCGATCCTTATGCCTCAAAGAGTGACAAAGAACTTTTTGAAAATGGATGGTTTGTACAATCTATGCCCGACTTAAATCAATCCAATCATCTATTAGCCGATTATCTTATTCAAAACAGTATTTGGTGGGTAGAATATGCTAATCTTGGCGGAATCAGACACGACACTCATCCCTATTCAGGAAAAGAATTTATGGCTGAATATGCTTGTAGAATAATGCAAGAATATCCCAATTTTAATATTGTGGGCGAAGAATGGAGTCCAAATCCTGCGGTTCTTGCAAAATGGCAAAATGGTAAGAATAATCCTGATGGTTTTAAAAGTTGTCTTCCTTCATTAATGGATTTCCCATTACATATTGCTTTATTAAATGCTTTACGCGATGAGGAAAGTTGGAACAAAGGGTTTATAAATCTTTACGAAATGCTAAGTAATGATTTTATGTATCCTAATCCCGAGAATTTGGTAATTTTCCCCGACAATCATGATATGCAACGTTTTTACACACAGATTAATGAAGATTTCAATCTCTTTAAAACTGCCTTGATATATGTTGCAAGCATCAAAAGGATTCCTCAAATATTTTATGGTACAGAATATTTGGCTACAAGCCCTGAAGAAAGAAACGACGGTCTTATCAGAAGTGATTTTCCCGGAGGTTGGAAAGCTGATAAAATAAACGCTTTTACCGGAATAAATTTATCTAAGCAGCAGTTAGAAGCTCAAAACTTTGTACGTAGACTATTCAATTGGAGAAAAGAAAATTCAGTTATTCATAATGGCAAGCTGAAACACTTTGCACCTGAAAATGGGACTTA
>Ga0164318_10004389_pt1 | contig 13561 bp, 12 predicted proteins | sample GuaBasSedimGuay9_FD_113734 | JGI IMG/M metagenome (GOLD analysis project Ga0164318, IMG submission 113734) | Subseafloor sediment microbial communities from Guaymas Basin, Gulf of California, Mexico - Guay9, Core 4571-4, 0-3 cm | ecosystem: Environmental > Aquatic > Marine > Hydrothermal vents...
AAAAAAGGGACAATTCTGAGGGGAAAACCCTTGATTTTTTGCCGTCAAGTCCCTATATTATGATAAAACAGTTACCCCTCAGTCCATTTGTCTCCAACTTTTAAGGAGAGCAGGTGAGAGGCACCTTTGTGAAGTCTTCTATTCGTACGATCGTTTTCCGGGGGAGTTGTGGCATCTTATGAATTTTTCCTGGCCAAAAGATACCTGAAGGCAAAATGTAGGACAGGGTTTATCTCCACTACCACTTATATCTCCATTGGAGGTGTTGCCTTAGGGGTAACTGCCTTAATCATTGTGCTCTCCTTAATGAACGGCTTTTCCACGGAGGTGCGCAACAAACTGCTGGGGATGGACGCTCACCTGCGGGTGTTAAAGTTCCATGGGGAGTGGATAGAAGACTACGAAAAGGTTGCCAAGCAGATCGAACGGTTGCCGCACGTAGTAGCTGCTTCTCCTTTCATCTACTGGGAGGGGATGGTAGCGTCGGCTCATTCAGCCGCCGGGGTGAAGATAAAAGGGATTGACCCCACCAGTGCCAGTAAGGTGACAGACATAGGCCAGAGATTTCTCTACGGGGCTCTTCGGCTGGGGCCAGTGCAAGAGAAGAACTGCTGGGGAATCGCCATCGGAAGTACCTTGGCCGATCGGCTTCAAGTAAATCTGGGCGATGAGGTATACCTGCTGAGTCCTAAAGGCACGACCGTGACCTCACTGTGGGGCACTCCCAAAATGAGGAGGTTTGTGGTCACAGGTATCTTTCAGGTTGGACTTTACGACTTTGATGCATCCCTAGTCTGTATCTCCCTCCGGTCGGCCCAACTTCTCCTCGGCTCAGGTGATGAGGTCACGGGTATCGAGGCTAAGTTAGATGACTTATATAAAGTTGGAACCGCAACGAAACAGATCAACAGGGCTCTGGGCTACCCCTACTATACCCTCACCTGGGCTCAGATGTACAGGCACCTGTTCAACTGGATGAAGTTGGAAAAATGGGGCAGTTTTATCGTCCTGAGTCTGATTATCCTGGTGGCCGCCTTCAGCATCATCAGCACCTTAGTTATGATGGTGATGGAGAAGACCAGGGAGATCGGCATACTGAAGGCTATGGGGGCCACTTCTAAAAGCATAAGAAAGATTTTTATGTTACAAGGCCTGGTCACCGGAGTTTTGGGAACAGCATCAGGGTGCGTTGTTGGATATTTGCTGTGCTGGATCCAAGAGAATTTTAAAGTAATCTCTCTTCCAGCCGACATTTACATAATCAGTGCTGTGCCTGTTAACATGCGGCCGCTGGACTTCATCTGTATTTCGGCAGGAAGTCTGGCAATATGTTTTCTGGCCTCCCTCTACCCTGCCAACAAGGCATCTTCTCTACAGCCTGTCGAGGCAATCAGGTATGAATGAGAACGTCCTGGAGGCGCACGGCATATACAAGAGTTATCCTACAGCCGACGGACAGATAGATGTATTGTTGGGAATTGACCTGGAGATCAAAAGAGGGGAGATTGTCGCTGTGGTAGGACCCTCTGGTGTGGGGAAAAGCACTCTTCTCCATATTCTGGGAATTCTGGATCGACCCACCCGGGGACAGTTGTGGATGGATTCTACAGACGTTTTCTCTCTCTCCGACGACCAGTTAGCCAAGCTGAGGAACAGGACCGTAGGATTTGTATTTCAGTTCCACTACCTGTTGCCGGAGCTCTCAGCGCTAGAGAATGTGATGGTGCCAGGGATGATCGCCGGCAGGAGAGCAGAAGAGTTGATCAAGCCGGCGAGAGAACTGCTGAGTAGAGTGGGGCTGGCAGAAAGGGAGTCACATAGACCTAATCAGCTTTCAGCCGGAGAGCAGCAACGAGTGGCTGTGGTCCGGGCCCTGATTAATAACCCAGAGTTGGTTCTGGCGGACGAGCCCTCCGGCAACTTGGATTTCGCCAGCAGTCGGACCCTACATACATTGCTTTGGGAACTCTCCAGGAGCTTAGAGAAGACCTTTGTTATTGCCACCCACAACCTGGAGCTTGCCAGTAAGGCCGACAGAGTGTTACAGTTAAGCAATGGGAAAATTGTAAGCCAGGGATGAACTCCGTCGGTTCGCGCGTTAAGTACCATGAAAAACAAAAAGGGTGATGATAGACGGTGGTATGTCAGAAGTGTGGAAAAAAACCTGCGGTGGTTATTCTCACTCAGATAGCGAATAACAAGAAGTCGGTTCTCTATCTGTGCGAGGAGTGCGCCAAGAAGATGGGCATCTCCGTGGCTTCCTCAGAGGAACATACCGCAGAGGAGGACGGAGCAAAGGCAAAGAGCGCTGCAGAGGATAAGAATCTCAGGTGTCCCACCTGTGGTCTTTCCTATGCAGACTTCAAGCAAAATGGCCGCCTGGGCTGTGGTGACTGTTACAGCGCATTCTCCGAGCCGTTAGAGAAGGTTCTGACCAAACTCCACGGCAGCACCGTACACCGGGGGAAAGTGCCGATTCAGGGAGAACAACGGGTCAGGATCAGACGGGATATCAGTAAGTTACGTAAAGAATTGAAGGCAGCCATAGAGAAAGAGCGGTTTGAAGAGGCGGCCAGACTGCGGGATAAGCTTGCCGAGATGGAGAGGATAGCCCAGAATGACAATTGATCAACTGGTACACCACTTCGCCGGATGGCTTGACAGCTCAGGTGAGTATTCAGAGATCGTCATCAGCAGCCGAGCCCGTCTGGCAAGGAATTTGGACTCTGTGCCATTTGCCAGTCGAGCCAGCGAGGCTCAGCTCTCTCAGGTACTCAATAATGTGTTGGCCGCCAGAGAACGGAGTAGCTATCTGAAGGATATCTTTTTTATTGACATAAGCCAGTTGTCAAAGATCGATCGGCAGATCTTAGTAGAACGGCACCTGATCAGCCCTGGCCTGGCAGAAGGGAAAGATCAACACCAGGGCATTCTGCTTGACGAACAAGAGCTGGTCAGCGTAATGGTCAATGAGGAAGATCACCTCAGACTTCAAGCTATGCAGTCAGGATTGCAATTGCAGGAGGTGTGGGCGCTGGTGGACAAGTTCGACGATGAGTTCTCCCGGCTGCTGGAGTACTCCTTCTCGGAAAAATTAGGTTATCTAACTGCTTGCCCTTCCAACGTTGGCACTGGCCTGCGGATCTCTGTTTTGATACACTTGCCCGCCCTGGTTCTGACCCGGGAGATAGAAAAGGTCCTGCGGGCAATAACCCAGGTGGGGATGACCGTCAGGGGTTTCTATGGGGAAGGCACAGAAGTACTGGGCAACTTTTTTCAAATATCTAACCAGGTCACCCTGGGCAAAAGCGAAGAACAGATTATCGGATCATTAAAAAAGATTGTTACCGAGGTCATTGAATCCGAGCTGAAGAGTCGACAAACCTTAATAAATGATGCCCGATATCAGCTTGAGGACAAGATATGGCGGGCGCTGGGAATCCTGGAAAATGCCAGGTTGCTCACCACTGAGGAGTTTATGAACCTCTGCTCTGCGGTGAGACTGGGGCGAAGTATGGAGTTGATACCTTATCCAGACTTCAAAACCCTCAATCAACTTATAGTAATGGTGCAACCCTCTCATTTACAGAAATTGGCTGGTAGATACTTGGAATCCTCAGAACGGGATATCTTTAGAGCAAATATAGTGCGGGAAAGGCTACAGGGAGCAAAAACAAGTCAAGATCGATAAATCCGTGCCTTTGACACTCTTACGTGACTTCTTGAGGGAGGACAATAAATGAACAGTATGTTCACCGACAGGGTAAGAAGGGTTGTACAGTTAGCCCACCAGGAGGCAAAGCGGTTAGGCCACAACTATGTGGGCACAGAACACCTGCTTTTAGGCCTGATTAAGGAAGGAGATGGGATCGCGGTGACTGTCCTGCTCAATCTCAACTTGGAGTTAGAGCAGATCATTCGGATGGTGGAGGATGCTGTACCGCCTTCTGGTGGTGCTATGGTTATGGGGGATAATCCTTTTACTCCTAAGGCCAGGCGTATCTTAGAGATGGCTGCCGGGGAAGCACAACAGATGGGTGTAAAATATGTGGGCACAGAACATCTACTGTTGGCTCTGGCGAAGGACAGCGAGTGCATCGCTTCGCAGATATTGGCCGCCTTCGATGTCGACTATCAGACTATTAAGGAGGAAGTGGTAGCTGTGTTCACCGGAAAATCGCTCTCCAAAAAGTCGAAGAAAAAGAGTAAAACTCCCTTTCTCGACCACTTTGGCAGGGACTTGACCCAGTTGGCAAGAGAGAATAAGCTTGATCCAGTAATAGGCAGGGAGAAGGAGATAGAACGAGTCTCGCAGATTCTATGCAGACGGAAGAAGAACAATCCTGTTCTGATTGGCGAACCTGGGGTTGGCAAAACCGCCATCATCGAAGGTCTTGCCCAGAGGATTGTGGCCCGCGAGGTACCGCAGATTCTTGATAATAAGCGTATAATTAGTTTGGACCTGGGCGGGATAGTGGCCGGGACCAAATACCGGGGACAATTTGAGGAACGTATAAAGGCAATAATGAAAGAACTGACACAATCCAAAGATGTTATCCTCTTCATTGATGAGGTTCACACCGTGGTGGGTGCTGGCAGCGCTGAGGGAAGCTTAGACGCTTCCAATATGTTCAAGCCTGCACTGTCCCGAGGTGAACTCCAGTGTATCGGTGCGACAACACTCAACGAGTATAGAAAGTACATCGAGAAAGACGGGGCCCTGGAGAGAAGATTCCAACCCATAATAGTGGACCCACCGTCGGTGGAAGAAACCATCCAAATTCTGAAGGGGCTGAGACCCAAGTACGAAGAATATCATAAAGTTAAGATAACCGATGAGGCCATCGAGTCGGCTGCCAGGCAGTCTGATAGATATATCTCGGGGCGCTATCTTCCAGATAAGGCTATAGATATGATTGACGAAGCCTGCTCTAAGATACGTCTCTCAATGATCGCAGTGCCCCAGGAGATCAAACAGCTGGAATTGAAGATTGATGAACTAGACAAACAGAAGAAGTCAGCTATTGAGCACCAGGATTTTGAACAAGCGGCCGCCCTGAGGGACAGAGAGAAGAAGCTTCAGCGAAAATTGGAACTACGAAAAAAGAAGTGGGAACAAGAGCTAATGGATAAACCTGTGGAGGTCACCCATGAGGATGTGGCCCAGGTGATCTCGATGGCGACGGGTATCCCGCTGTTCCGTTTAGAAAAGAGCGAATCCGAACGCCTCCTGGCTATGGAGGAGGAGTTGAGCAAACGGGTAGTAGGACAGGAAGAGGCGATTAGAGCCGTAGCCAGAGCGCTCAGAAGAAATCGGGCCGGACTGAAAAACCCAAACCGACCCATAGGCTCTTTCATCTTCTTAGGTCCCACTGGAGTGGGTAAAACAGAGCTGGCTCGAGTCTTAGCTGCCTACCTCTTTGAAGATGTGGATGCGCTGATAAGGATCGATATGTCCGAATACATGGAGAGGTTTGCTGTCTCACGACTAATAGGCGCCCCGCCGGGGTATGTGGGCTATGAAGAAGGGGGACAACTCACCGAAAAAGTCCGGCGCAAACCCTATTCAGTAGTGCTGTTGGACGAAATAGAAAAGGCGCATCCAGATGTGTTCAACATCCTGCTTCAAGTTCTCGACGACGGACAACTAACCGACAGCTTTGGCAGAAAAGTGGACTTCAAGAACACCATCCTGATAATGACCTCCAATCTTGGCACCAGAGAGGTAGGGAAAACCAGCTCAGTAGGCTTCCAGCAGGCTGCGGGAGCTAAGACTGACTATCTGCAGATGAAGGAGAGAATCCTCAAAGAGATGAAAAGGCTGTTCAATCCCGAGTTCTTGAACAGAATTGATGAAGTGATCGTATTCCGTCCTTTGGGCAAACAGGAGATACTCAAGATTATCGATATTATGCTTAGGGAAGTGGCAGAGCAGGTTGCTGGACGTGAGATTGAGATAAGTTTGACTGAAGAGGCGAAAGACCTCATTGCTGAGAAGGGCTATGACCCGGTTTTCGGGGCCAGACCCCTGAGACGAGCAATCCAGCGCTTGCTGGAAGACCCACTGGCAGAGGAGATCCTGGGGGGGAGGCTCCGCCAGGGTGCCGATGTCCGAGTCGAAAGGGAAGGAGAGCGATTGGTCTTCACAAACGCTTAGGCAGCTAGTATGAGAGGAAAATCCAGGAGATGCGCTTCAAGGTGGGCTTTCTTCTGACAACGTGGCATGGTCAACCAAATCCGAATTCAAATATGTGAGCGAAACGACAGTAAATAAAGGCGGATAGCATGAAAAGTAGAACTGCAGTAACAATTGTAGTTTTGGTAGCTCTTTCATTTATTGTTCCTACATCAGTCTACAGTAACCAGGAGGCAATAAAGGGGGGCGGTGGAGGCGGTTTTATGCTTGGGCTCAACAGGTTTGATTTAGCGGAACTGAGCACGAAGTTGCAAGCCAAAGGGTTTGATGCCGTAAAGGAGAACAATGTTTCTTTCGGTGGGGGTGGCTATGGGATAATCGGGGAGAAGGTTCTGCTCGGTGGTGAAGGGCATGGCTGTCAACAAGATGTTCTTAGCGACACCTTGAAAGCTTCGGTTAGTGGCGGCTATGGATTTTTCAATGTAGGCTACGTAGTATTATCGGAGAGGGGTTTCAGGCTCTTTCCGATGCTGGGTTTAGGAGGCGGTGGCATTAGTTTGAGAATTGTAAAAAGGGCTGTCACACCCACCTTTGATGAGATATTGGACAGTCCTGACAGGGAGATAAACATCTCCACCGGGGGTATCTTACTTCAGTTTGGAGTAGGTGTCGATTATCTTCTTAAACTCGGCAAAGATGATGAAGGAGAAGGTGGATTGCTCTTTGGTATTCGGGCAGGATACACCTATACTCCCACCAAGGCTGACTGGAAAATGGAAGATATGGATGTTTTAGGAGGTCCCGATGTGACAGTTACAGGACCTTATGTCCACTTTATTATTGGCGGTGGAGGTTTTGGGAAGTAGACAATGCCCTTTTCGCCTATCAGCGGATAAGAGGCCTCCGTATTCGGCACGTCCGCTCAAATTGCCTTGGCCAACTTCTCTTATCCTCGATACCACAGTCGAAGTTTCACAACAATATTGCAATCAGAGTCATAAGGGGCCAAGTTCTCCGTCTTAGTGATCTATCCGTCATTTTTCTTTACAAGGCAGGTCTAGCCAGATGCGGGTCAGTAATGCCCTGGCGGACTCTAAGTTAACTCAAGGGAAGGGGTTGCTGGCCAGCTTGAGTTTCCGAGCTCGAGGCAGGCTTTCCGGTTCTCTACTGGCTGTCAGGCTCTCTGGGGTAGAACTCTTCGATGCCCGGTTGCGCCTGAACTCCCTCTCTGGGAGAATTTGATGAAACAGATTTAGCCTCTGCCAGCAGAGACCCGGCTTGTCCAGAACTGTCCCAACCCCTTTAACGCAGCCACTTGTACCAGCTATCAGTTGGCACAACCGGCATTTGTGACGCTAAAGCTTTACAACCTCTCTGGACAGTTAGTCAAAACGCTGGTAAGAGGAGAGAAACCAGCCGGCTGGCATTCTGTGGGATGGGATGGCCGGGACAGCTCTGGCAGAGCGGGGGCCAGCGGAATATACCTCTGTCACTTCACCGCTGGTGAGTTCTCTAAGGTCCACAAGATGTTGCCTTTGAAGTAGATCTCTAACCTGAGACAAGGTGGGTATCTGTTCTCTGTTTAAGGGATAACCAAGCAGGGCGCTGTCGATCTTGACCTTCGGCAGCGTCTTTTCTTTTCCACAGTCAAAGCTGATCGAGTCGTAAAAGGCAGCATTGCCTCTCCCCTGTGGGGAGGGGGACGTCATCCTTACCATCTCCCTTTCAGGGAGAGGGAGCATTTAGGACTTTTCACAGATGAAACAGAACTCTCTTTCATCAGCCAGTTAAATCTTCGTCAACTGCGCTCAGTTCTTGAACGAGTGGAAAAAATGGGGGAAGATTCGACTACCTTTTGCCGTTGACAAAGTTAATGCTACGTATTATATTTCTTTTATCGATTCTATCATCTGGATTCTGGAGGAGGGCTAGAACCTTCCAGATTTAGCTCTTATGGCTGCCTGGTGGAACTGGCAGACACGCTGGCCTTAGGAGCCAGTGCCCTTGGGGCGTCCGAGTTCAAATCTCGGGGCAGCCACCAGTATAACTATACCATACTCACTTGGGATCCGGGAGAAGGAGAGAACCTACCTTGTTAGCGGCTGTCCTTCGGAGGACGTGAAACGAAAATGCGAAAATGTCTGGGACGTTGCTACCTGATCACGTTTCACGCATCACGTTTCACGCCGAACCGGGCAATCACTAAAGTATGGCAGAGATGCGTTCTCGCCGTTCTCACGTGTGTTTGGCATGACGAATAAGGAGGGGCCTTGAAAGTCTCTGTAACAGATTTGGAAGAGGGGAAGAAGCAGCTTCAGGTTGAGGTGTCACCCGAAATGCTCCAAAAAGAGATGGAGCCTTTTTACAAAAAGTATCAGCGCTCTGTCCAACTGCCGGGTTTCAGAAAGGGGAAAGTCCCGCTGGAGATTCTGAAAAAATCTTACTACGGACGCCTAATCAGAGAAGAGGCCTTAGGGGAGATACTGCCAAAACTTTACCAGAAGGCCACGAAGATGGGGAGAGTCAAACCCATATCCCCGGCAGATATCGAACAGATGGAATACGAAGAAGGCAAACCCCTCCGATTTGCTGCCTCAGTGGAGGTTGAACCTGAGATTGAAGTCAAAGATTACAAGGGATTGGAGGTTGTCAAACAAGTACGCCAGATAACCGATGAGGATATAGAGGCCAGAATTCAGAAACTCAGGGAGGAGAGTGGCGTCGAAAGAGTGGTTGAGCGCCCGGCCAAAGAGGGTGACCTGGTGCTAGTTGATCTGCAGAAGCTGGACAAAAGCGGAGTGCCTGTTGTGGGGAGTAAAATAGAGAATCAACTTGTGAAGCTGACCCCAGAGTCTCTGCCAGAGCTGTTCGATGCTACTAAGGGCGAGGAACGAAAAGTGGTTCTAACCTATCCTGAGGACCATCCGGATGCCAATCTTGCCGGCACTCAGGAACGCTATCTGGCTAAAGTTAAGGAGGTTAGGGAAAGAGAGCTGCCGGCTTTAGACGACGAATTTGCCAAGGATGTGAGCGACTGTAATACTATGGAAGAATTAAGAGAAAAGATCAGAAGCGAGCTGGTTGAGGAGACTGAGCAGCAAGCTATGAAGGAGGTACGGAGAAATATTATCGAACAGTTGCTCAGGAAATACAGCTTTGATGTGCCGGAGAGGATGGTTGAGAATTCCCTTAGTGGCTTAATAGAAAGGATGAAAAGGGTCTCCCCAGGGGAGGTTGATGAAGAGCTAATCAGAGAGAGGGCCCGGGGAGAGGCCATAAGGCAGATAAGATCTCGTCTGATACTGGATGCAATTGCTGAGGCAGAGAACATCCAGGTCTCAGATAAAGATGTAGAAGAGAAGATCGCCGAGATCGCACAGTCTAAGAAGACAGATCCAGTGAAACTGAAGGAGTCAATTGCTTCGGAGGATAGATTAGAGGACTTACGAGAGGAGTTGTTGCGGGAGAGGACCCTGGAGTTTCTGGTAAGAAACGCAAAGATCACAATCTCGAAGGTACACTGAGAAGATTTCGTCGAAGATAGGGTTACCGGTAATACTTTGGGTTCAGCCTACACATCAGTTTTCTGTAGAAGCAACCTGCAGAGCCCTCTCCTATGGGCGTCTGGGGACGCGTCCCGCAGATCTTCTCCAGGAAGGAGCGGGGAATGTTTCCCCGTAAAATTGGCTTTTTTGCTAGAATGTGAGGATCTCCCGCTTTGACATTTGACAGTTCGGTTAGATTCTTGCTCTCAATTTGACAAAGATCTGTTCGAAAAAGCTGCATTTTGTCTTCCCTGGGGAGGAAAGAGAAGACCTTTAAAATATCGACATTTCTACTCTCATCCTTACCCTCTCCCTCAAGGGAGAGGGAATACTCTGGGCTTTTTATGAGAGGATCAGCAAATTCAACTTGAAAACAGGAGGTAAGGGGCAAATGCCTTTGGTACCGATGGTCATTGAGGAAACGGGTCGGGGAGAGAGGGCTTATGACATATTCTCCCGCTTGCTGAAGGAGAGGATTATCTTTCTCAGTTCAACCATTGATGACAATATAGCGAATTTAGTTGTGGCCCAGATGCTGTTTCTGGAAACTGAAGATCCGGAGAAGGATATCTGGATGTACATCAATAGTATGGGTGGTGGAGTGTGTGCTGGACTTGCCATCTACGACACTATGCAGTATATCAAACCGGATGTGGCCACTGTCTGTGTGGGACAATCGGCGAGTATGGGGGCAGTGCTTCTTGCCGCTGGGGCTGAGGGCAAACGATACTCCCTGCCCAATTCTCGCATAATGATCCACCAAGGCTGGGCAGGAGTCCAGGGTTCTATTGCTGATGTAGAGAGACACACCAGGGAGTTCCTCACCCTCAGGCGAAAATTGAACGAAATACTGGCTCGCCACACCGGACAAAGCTTAGAGAGGATTGAAAAAGACACTGACAGGGATTTCTATATGTCGCCCGAGGAAGCTAAAGAGTACGGCCTCATAGACGAAATCATCAGTAGCAAAAAACTGGCAGAGGGAAAATGAAGAGAAAAGCTGAGAGGACTGATTTGGTCTGCTCATTCTGTGGGCGCAATGCCTCCCAGGTGAGAAGATTAATAACCGGCTCCGGTGCCTGTATCTGCGATGAATGTGTGCAAGTCTGCAATAGCATCTTAAGGGAAGAGACTCAGCAAAAGTCTGTTTTGCCCAAGCCAGAGAGATTACCTACCCCTAAGCAGATAAAGGAGAAGTTAGATGAATATATCATCGGGCAAGAGGGGGCTAAGAAAGCCGTTTCTGTGGCTGTTTACAACCATTACAAGCGGATTCAGTCAAGCCCGGCGGCCGATGACGTGGAGTTGGAGAAGAGCAACATTCTATTGATTGGGCCCACAGGAACAGGTAAGACCCTGCTGGCTCAGACCCTGGCAAGATTCCTTCGGGTTCCGTTCTCCATTGCCGATGCCACTACCCTCACCGAAGCCGGCTATGTGGGGGAAGATGTGGAAAATATAATAGTGCATCTGCTTCAGGCGGCAGACTACGATGTGGCCAGAGCAGAGAAAGGCATTATCTACATAGATGAAATTGACAAGATAGCCCGTAAAGAAGGTGCCAGTCCCTCCATCACCAGGGATGTCTCTGGCGAAGGGGTACAACAGGCCTTGCTGAAGATACTGGAGGGCACGGTAGCCAATGTTCCCCCTCGGGGCGGTCGCAAACACCCAGAACAGCCTTTAATCCCCATCAATACTAAAAACATTCTCTTCATTGCCGGAGGTGTCTTTCAGGGGCTGGAGAAAATCATAATGCAGCGCATAGGGAAAAGAGCTATGGGTTTCGGCGCCGAAGTGGGAACCAAAGGAGAATACAACATCGGCCAGATACTATCTGAGGTTGAGCCAGAAGACCTCCTGAAGTTCGGCCTTATCCCCGAGCTGGTTGGACGCCTCCCTCTGGTCTGTGCCTTCGATGAGTTGGACGAGGACGCCCTGATGAGGATACTGGTGGAGCCTAAGGACGCCCTCACTAAGCAGTACCAGAAGTTTTTTCAGATGGAGGGGGTGAAACTCACGTTTGAGGAACAGGCTTTGCGAAAGGTGGTGCAGATAACCCAAAGAAGGGGCACCGGTGCCAGAGGGTTGAGGTCAGTTCTGGAGGGCGCCATGCTCGACATTATGTATCAGCTTCCCTCTAAGACTGATGTTCGAGAGTGTGTGATAACCAAGGAAGTGATTGAAACAAAAGCAGAGCCGAGGTATGTGGTCAAAAGATACAGAGCCAGAAAGACAGCATAGGAGAATATATTACTAAAAGGAACTTACTGCCTTAGCAAGAAGGAGAAGACGGTGAAAAAGCGTCTGTTCACACCTGGTCCAACCACTGTGCCGGAGAGCGTGCTGTTGAAGATGGCCGAGCCTATCATTCATCACCGCTCTGCCGAATACAGCGAACTCTTCGCTCAGATCAACAAAGGTCTCAAGTATCTGTTTCAGACGGAGAACGACGTGCTCACGTTCACCTCCTCTGGAACCGGAGCAATGGAGGCGGCAGTGGTAAATCTGTTATCCCCGGGAGATAGAGCGCTGGTGGTGCGAGGGGGAAAATTTGGTGAAAGATGGGCCGAGATCTGCCTCGCCTATGGGGTTCAGGTCGAGCCGGTCGACGTGGAGTGGGGATACGCAGTGGAGCCACAACAGATAGCTGCAAAACTTCAGTCTATTCCAGAAATTAAAGCGGTTTTCACAACTCACAGCGAGACTTCCACAGGGGTTATAAATGATATTGAGACCATCGGTCAGATAGTGAAGCAGCACCCTGCCCTTCTGGTGGTAGATGTGATCACCAGCATTGGCACTCACCGGCTTCTACCTGACCAGTGGCACATTGATGTGGCAGTCGCCGGCTCCCAGAAAGGACTGATGCTTCCCCCGGGATTGGCTTTTGCCTCGGTGAGCCAGAAGGCCTGGGAGGCCGCTGAATCTTCAAAACTGCCTAAGTATTACTGGAGTTTCTCGGCGGCAAAAAAATCCCTGGCCAAGAATCAGAATCCATACACTCCGGCAGTATCGCTTTTGGTCGGGCTGAAAAAGTCGCTGGAGATAATCCAAGAGGAGGGATTGGAGAAGGTCTGGGCTCGACACCAGAGACACGCCCGGGCAACCAGAGCGGCGGTTCGGGCGATGGGATTGGAATTATTCGCTAAGAATCCTTCGAATATCCTCACTATTGTTAAGATACCGGAAGGAATTGACGGGAAGCTTCTGTTGAAGACCATTGGCACCAAGTATGGAGTCACGATGGCGGGTGGACAAGCAGCACTTGCCGGCAAGGTAGTGAGAATCTCTCATATGGGCTACACAGATGATTTTGACATCTTGACAGCGGTTGCTGCCCTGGAGAGAGGGCTTAAGGACTTGGGCTGGCACTTTGAACTCGGCTCCGGGGTGGCTGCGGCACAACGGGTGTTGACTGAGGAAAATGGGAGGGAACTATAAGAAAAAGAGGCCATTGATTTGAGCCCAAAATTGGCAGCCCCGAAGCTAAACGCGATTATTCACAGAACCTCAGCTTTATGATTTTCTTAAAGTTCCAAACCTTGGATGTTCACCTTTTCCCCTCAGATAGGAGGTGACAGTTGAAGGTTTTGATAAGCGACCCAGTCGACCAGCAATGCGTAAGGCATCTAGAAAAAGAAGGGCTTGAGGTAGATGTTCGGACTCATCTATCGCCAGAGGAGCTAAAACAGGTCATCGGCCAGTATTCCGCCCTGATTGTCAGAAGTGGCACCAAGGTTACGGCGGACCTGATTCAGGCGGCCCAAAATATGAAGGTGATCGGCAGGGCTGGCAGCGGAGTGGATAACATCGATGTCGCTGCCGCCACCAAACAGGGAATAGTTGTGATGAACACCCCTGGGGGCAACACCATCTC
>Ga0164318_10004390_pt1 | contig 13558 bp, 13 predicted proteins | sample GuaBasSedimGuay9_FD_113734 | JGI IMG/M metagenome (GOLD analysis project Ga0164318, IMG submission 113734) | Subseafloor sediment microbial communities from Guaymas Basin, Gulf of California, Mexico - Guay9, Core 4571-4, 0-3 cm | ecosystem: Environmental > Aquatic > Marine > Hydrothermal vents...
CCAAAGCTGCTTCATACGTCCTCCCCTGGTCGGTCATCTCACCACCCCGACCTTGGTGGCCATCCTCCTGCCGCCGACCTCGACGACGCAAAGGTACACCCCGTTTGCCACGGGCCTTCCTTCCGCATTTTTGCCCTCCCACCTGACCGTGGCCTCCTCCCCTCGTAACTCCCTGCTCCAGACGAGCTCCCCGGACGGAGAGAAGAGCTTGAGGGTGGCTTTCCTTTTTCCATAGAGGGGGAAGGAGAACACAGCCCCGTCCTCCCCTACGGGGTTGGGGGAGCATACGAGGCAAGGTGGTGGTGAGCACCTCCTTCCGAGGCCGAGCAAGATCTCGTCCCATTCCGGGAGGGAGATGTAGGTAGTGTAGGGTACGTAGAACGGGCACCATACATCGAGCTTGTACCTTCCCCTGGGTATTTCCCTGAACAGGAACCATCCCTGGGGGCTCGTGGTGGTCTCCATAGTTTCTTCCCCCACCTTCAACCTCAAAACCGCCCCCTGAACCGGCCTTCCCTGGTCGTCCACCACACGGCCGTACAGCGTACCTTCGGCTTTTAAGGCCGAAGGCCCGTACGGGACCCCCCAGCCCACGTCGCAGTCCGGGGATAGTGCCCTGTGTGCTGACCTTATGAGGGCCTCCCTCACCTGGGTCGGGCTCCAGTGGGGATGTGCCTGGAGGATCAGGGCCGAAAGGCCTGCGATGAGGGGGGTCGCCATGGAGGTTCCGGAGACCCTCCTGTAGGTCGGTCCGGCTGGATCCGTCCAAGCGGCCAACACTTCCACTCCTAAAGCCGCAAGGTCGGGCTTGATCCTGCCGTCGGAGGTGGGGCCCCGGGAGCTGAAAGGGGCGACCTCCAGGTCCTCGTCCACCGCTCCCACGGTTATGACGCTGTCCCCGTCCCCAGGACAGATGAGCGTCCCCTCGTTCCCTGCGGCGGTCACCACCAAGATTCCCCTCCTTGCGGCCTCGTCCGCTGCCCGTGTTATCCTGGGGGTGTCGCCGTCCAGGTCGTCCGGGCTATATCCTGTGCCGTCGTCCCATCTGGAGTACCCCAAGGAACTCGAGATGATGTCCGCCCCCAAGGAATCTGCCCATTCGGCCGCCGCTATCCATGCGTCCTCCTCCAATGGCCATTCCCATGAGGTGTTCTCCGTCCTGGCCAATATAAATTCCGCGCCGTACGCCGGTCCTATGAGCTTCCCCTCTTCGTGCCCTCCGAGCACGGAGAGGGCCGCAAGCCCGTGGTCGTTCCCCCGAAAGGTTGGCGATGCGTCCAAGGTGTCGTCGGCAAGCTCTCTTACGAAGTCCCTGAAGGCTATAATCTTTAACCCCCGAACCGCAGGATGTGAGGTATCGAACCCTGCGTCGAAGACCGCTATCCTGACCCCAAGTCCCGTAAGGCCCATATCGTGAAGTTCCGGTACGCCCAACATATCGAGCTGAAGGAACGAGGGACCGTAGAGGGCCCGTCCCGGAGGGAACTTTGGGAGGGGGGGAGGCCTCGAGGGCATAGGCTCCGTCCTCCTGAACCTCGCCACGGGGCTTAATTCCAGCACGAACGGGAGGGATGCTATCTCCTCGAGCTGCTCCCTGGTGGCCCTCACGCTCACGGAGTGCAGCCACTCGGAGCGAACCCTCACCCTCGCCCCGGTTTTGGCTATCTCCTCCACCCAAGCGTCCGGCACCTTTCCCTCGCCCGTAAGATCGACCCATGCGAGGACCCTGCCTTCGGGGGGCAACTCGGACAGTATCCCCTCGAGCCGGGGAGATATCTCCCCGGCCCGGGGCGAAAGCGAAACCAGGACGAACATAAGGAGGTTCATCACGGGTACATCACCTGATCATGGCCACCTTCCCCGTCTCAAGCTCCAGGAGCGCCCCCTTCCACTCGAGCCCCGCTCCGAACCCGATCAACTTTCCCCCTGCCCCCACCACCCTGTGGCAAGGCACGACCAGTGGGAACGGGTTCCTTGCGAGGGCGGCACCTACGGCCCTTGCGGCCTTCGGAGCACCTATCGTCCTCGCCACCTGCCCGTACGTCGTTACATTTCCGTAAGGGATGTTCCTTGCCGCCCTCCAGACCCTCCTCCTGAACTCTGTGTGTCCCTCGTCCGCTATGGGAAGCTCCGTGAGGTCCACCCCCTCCCCCCGGAAGTACCCCAGGAAAAGCTCGGCGTAGGGAAATCCGTGGTCCTCCTCCAGACGGACCCCGTCCCCCGAGGCGAAGGGGCCGAGCTTAACTTCAAGTATCCTCTCCCCCTCCCAGAGGACCTCCACACGGCCGAAGGGCGTACGTAGGACGAACCTGCACTCAGCTCGCATCCTCCCCCCTCAGGTGCTCCAGGACCTTGCGGGCGAGCTTCGGGCCTATCCCCGGGACCTCCTGGAGCTCCTCCGGGGAGGCCTCCCTTATACTCCTCACGGAGCCGAAACGCTTGAGGAGGGCCTCCTTCTTGACCTTCCCGAGGCCGGGTATGCCGTCGAGCTCGGAAGTGAGTACCCGCTTGGCCCTCAGCTTCCTGTGGAACTCCACAGCGAACCTGTGCGCCTCGTCCCTTATCTGCTGGAGGAGCCTGAGGGAGGCCGAGCCCTTGGGGATGTTTTGGGGATCGGGGATTCCGGGGAGGTACACCTCCTCCAACCTCTTGGCCAGGCCCACCACCGGTTGGTCCTCTATGCCTAACTCCCTCAGAGCCTCCAAGGCGCTCGAAAGCTGCCCTTTACCTCCGTCCACAAGCAGCAGGTCGGGAAGCTCCCTTCCCTCCTCCAAGAGCCTCCTGAACCTCCTCGAGACCACCTCCTTCATCATTGCGAAGTCGTCCTGGCCTTCCACCGTCTTTATCCTGTACCTCCGATACTCCGACTTCCTCGGCCTTCCGTCCACGAAGCACACCAGGGAACCCACGGCGTCCGAGCCCTGGGTTGTGGATATGTCCACGGCCTCTATGCGCCTGGGGGGCCTTTCTAAGTGCAGGTCCCTCTGGAGTGCCCTGACGCTGTAGGGGGCCTCCTCCCTGAGCCTCTCCCTCTTGAACCTCCTCTCTACGAGGAGCCATTCCGCGTTCTTGGCCGCCATCTCCACCAGCCTCACCTTGTCCCCCCTCTGGGGGACCTTGAGGACGACCCTCCCTCCCCTCTTCTCGGAGAGCCATTCTGTAAGCTCCTCCTCGTCCTCGGGGGGGCAGGGGAGGTGGACCTCGGGCGGGACCTCCAGGGCGTCCAAGTAGAACTGCCTAAGGAACGCCGACATTACCTCCTCCGGGGGCTTCCCCATGACGCCGCCTATGAAGTAATGCTTCCTGTCCAGCACCTTCCCCTCCCTGACCTCCAGGACCACGCCGCAAGCTTCCTCGTCGTCCCGGAAGACCCCCACAGCGTCCCAGTCGGCAGGCGTGGGGGAGGCCACCTTCTGGCGGGAGAGGGTCCTCCTGAGGTCTTCGAGCCTGTCCCTGAGCTCGGCCGCCCTTTCGTAGTCCAGGTTCCTCGCCGCCTCCCACATCCAATCTTCCAAGATCCTTTCCACCTGGCTACCCCTCCCCTTGAGGAAGAGCTCTACCTGCCTTACCACCTTGTCGTAATCCTCCGGATCTACGTCGCCTCTGCAGGGTCCGAGGCACCTTTTTATCTGGTAGTTGAGGCAGGGACGTTCCGGAGGCCTCTCGGGAAGCCTGTGGTTGCAGTTCCTGAGGGGGAAGAGCCTGCGCACGAGCTCCAAGGTCCTCTTCATGGCCTTGACGTCGGTGTAGGGCCCGAAGTACCTCGCTCCGTCCTTCTCGAGCCTCCTGGTCACCAGTAGCCTCGGGAACGGCTCCCGGGTAAGTTTGAGGTAGGGGTACTTCTTGTCGTCCTTCAGTGTTATGTTATATTTAGGCTTGAGCTCCTTTATGAGGTGGGCCTCGAGTACGAGGGCCTCCCTCTCGGAGTCGGTGATTATGTAGTCGAAGTCCCTTATCTGGCGCACGAGGGCCTCGAACTGGGGCCTGCCGTCCCCAGAGCCCACGAAGTAGGAGCGGACCCTGTTGTGCAGGTCCTTGGCCTTCCCCACATATATCACCCTGCCCTCCCCGTCCTTCATCCTGTATACTCCTGGCCTGTGGGGAAGGGCTTGGAGCTTTGCGATGAGTTCTTCCCGTCCCTTCGTGGACTTACCTCGGACCATCGCTTTGCACTTACATGTGGGACTTGGCCGAACGCCCCACAAGCTTCCTCACCATCCGAGCACGCCCCTTGCCCGTTCCGCCCTCCTGAGCCCATGCCCTATGATACTCTTCAGGGTCATTTTTGTCAAGTCATAGATCCTCTCTCTTGACAATCTCGGTCTGAAGTTTTATCTTTTGAACGGACCGGGTGCCGAAGTGGCGGAACTGGTAGACGCGCTGGCCTCAGGAGTCAGTGGAGCTCGTCTCCGTGGGGGTTCGAGTCCCCCCTTCGGCACCAATTTCTTTTACCCAAAATGGCCCGGCTTTCATGCCGGGCTTCCTCGGCCGCTCGGACCTTCCAAGGGAGGCTCCTCGCCGAGGAGAGGCTAAGGGAGCTTCCGGGACAGTGACCTGGCCACCTCGACGGGAACCTTCCCCTCCCCCAGGACCCTCACGAAGAACCTCCCCTTCCTGAACGAGGCCCATCCCTCCGCCCAGCTCCCTTCTTCCCCAAGCTCCAACCTTCTCCCGCCAGAACCGTACGTCCCGAATATGCACTTTGCCCCCTCCGGACCTCCCATGTCGTACACCTCGACCGAGACGGTCCCCCTGGGCCCCTCGTACTCCCGGACCTCGAGCCTCCTGAACCCACACCTCAGGAAGACCTCCGCACCTCCGTCTATGTAGGAGAAAAGTTCCTTCCCCGAGAAGCTTTCCGACCGGACCACGTGCCATCCCCTCCCGGGGCTCCATCCCCCGAGGAGGCGAGGTCCGGAGCATCCGAGCACGAGCAGGAATAGGATGGAGCGGAACATCAAACCCTGCCGAGTATGAAGTCCATCGCCTTTGAGGTGTTGTATATCAAAGCCTCGGGGTGATGGCCGTAGGGCGGGAGCATCTCGGCGGTTAAGTATCCGTCGTATCCGACCTCCCTGAGGGCTGCCACGACCTCTGGCCAGTTCACATCCCCCTCCAGGAGGTCCACGAACCCGCTCAGGTCGCCCACCGACCTCCTGAAGTCCTTTATGTGCACCCTCTTTATCCTCTTCCCAAGTATCCTTATCCAGTGCTCCGGGTACCCCGTCAGGAGCACGTTCCCGACGTCGAAGTACGATGCCACGTACGGGCTTCCGACCTTATCTATGAAGTCCCTCATCTCCAACGGACTCAGGAGGAACTTGTTCCACACGTTCTCCACGCATACCGTAACCCCGAGCCTCTCCCCCTCCCTCCCGAGCTCCCTTATCGCCTCTAAGGCCCTATCGTAGGCCAGGTCGTAGGGTACCACCTCGAAGTCCGGGATGAAGTCCACGCCCACGGCTCCCGGGACCACAAGTATAGCGTCCACCCCGAGCCAGCTTGCGGCCTGAAGCATCCTCTTGCCCACTTCCATCCCCTTCCTCCTCACCTCCGGGTCCCCGCTCGTGAGGGAGTACTTCCAGAAGAGGCCCGTGGCCAGGCTCGATATCTCTATCCCCACCTCGTCGGCGGTCCTGCGGACCTCCCTCACCTGCTCCTCGGTCGAGGAAGGGGTTATCTCCCCCTCCTCGTCCATGGCCACCTCTATAGCCTGGAACCCGGCGTCCTTCGCAAGCTCCATCTTTTCCCTGAGCAACCCCCCCGCAAAGGACCAGACGCTTATGCTCTTCTTCATCCTTCCTCCTTTTTGGACGGTCCGGAACCCGTGTCACCTCCGGCATATAGAGCAGGTCCAGGAGAAAGCCGCCTCTTCAGGGCCCTCCTCTCCTGCATGAGCTTTATCAACTTCTCGTTGAACTCCTCCACCGGGTGTATCCCGTGGACCTTGAGGAGGTAGTTCAAAGCTATGACCTCCGCTATGACCGTGATGTTCTTGCCCGGATATATGGGGACCGTAACCGACGGTATCTCAACGTCCAATATCGTGGTATAGTTCTCGCTGAGGCCTATGCGCTCGTAGTCGTCCACCTCGTTCCATTCCACGAGCCTCACCTCGACTTCTACCCTCTTCTGGTCCCTCACCGCCTGTATGCCGAACATCCTCTGGACGTCGACTATCCCCACCCCCCTTATCTCCATGTAATGCCGCACCGCCTCCTTCCCCATCCCGACCAATATTCCTCTAGCCCTGCGGACTATCCTAACCACATCGTCCGCCACGAGCCTGTGCCCTCTCTCTATCAGATCTAAGGCCACCTCGCTCTTACCTATCCCGCTCTTCCCGACGAACAGTAACCCGACCCCGTACACGTCCACCAAGGAACCGTGGACTGTGGTCCAGGGGGAGAAATGATCCTCTAAGTAGTAGCTGAAGAGGTGGACGAACTTCGTCGTTGCGAAGCGGGTGACCAGGAGGGGGATATCGTTAGAATTCGAGAGTTCCACCATTTCGGGGAAGGGGTCGGCGTTGTTCGTGAGCACGACGCAGGGGAGGTCGAACTGATATATCGTCTCCAGTGCTATGCGCCTCTTCTTCTTAGATAAACGACCGAGGTAGAACATCTCGGTGTTCCCCAGCACCTGGACCCTGTCGAAGGTATAAAGGTCCACGAACCCTGCCAGGGCGAGGCCGGGGCGGTGAACCTCGCCGTTGTGGAGCATCCTTCCCAGGCCCTCCGCCCCCGCCTTAAGCTCCAAGGCCAACTTCTCCCCGTATTCCTCTAAGAGCTGAGCTACCGTGATCCCTTCGCCGTAGTTCATCATCTCCCCTTCAGGCGACCTTCCAGACGCTTCAGCTGGGCCTCCACCTTCTCGAACGCCCCGTCCAAGGAGAGGTACATGTCGTGGGACTCGTGGGCGGCCTTCAGGATGTGGCCGTTAACGTTGAGGAGTACCTCAGCTGTCTTGCGGTGTTTCTCCACATCCATCACGACCTGACACTCTATGATCCTATCGTCGAACCGCTCGAGCTTACGTGCCCACTTATCCGCCAGCCTCCTAAGGGGTTCGGAAAGCTGGAAGTGCCTCGCCGTGAGTTCTAAGCGCATATCCTCCTCCCTTAAAATGTTTTCCCCAGAACGTGTCCGAGCAGGACCGCACCGCAGTAGCGTGGGACGATGCCTACGGCCACGGCCAGGAGGAACCTACCCAAGGGCATGCGGAAGGTTCCAGCCAGCCAAGAGGTCTCCCTCAGGGGCACGGGGGAGATGGCGGCCAGGGCTACTCCCAACGTCCCGTACTTGCGGAAGAGGTCCTCGGCCCTTTCGACGTACCTCTCCTTCAGCCTGAAGATGCGCAATATCTTCCTTCCGAGGTACATCCCCAGGGCGTATCCTCCCGCCGAACCCGCCAGCGTCCCCGCTACCGCCACCGGCAGGGCGACGTACGGGTCCATGCCCAGAGGAGGGCCTGCGGCCAAGAACAGGTCCGGCGCCATGGGCTGGTAGACAGCCACGCTGAGCCCCAAGCCCAGGATGCCCCAATATCCGTACCTCTCGACGCCGAGCTGGGCGAGGTCACGCAGGGCTTCCAAGGAGATCATAACACATCCCCTCTGCCGAGCCTCAGCACCTCCTCCCCGTACAGGGCGTCCATTCGAGGGCCGTAAGCGTCCTCTTGCGACCTTTCGTTTGCGCCTCCCTTTCGGAATATATACAATATCGGAACCGTCCGCAACCTGATTTTTTTCCTTGACAAAAGGGGCCAAATATCATACCATTACCTCGAAGGAGGGACCAACGTACGGAGCTACCAGGGTCAATGGAGGTGCGGAGATGGTGGATCGGGAGCAGGTCCTGGGGAGATCTCTTAAGTAGGAGGGCCTATGGGCGTCAAGTTCAGGTTGGACGTAGGGGGCTCCAGGAAGGGCGCGCATATAAAGGTCGTGGGGGTGGGGGGCGCCGGAGGGAACGCCATAAACAGGATGATTGAGGAGGGCCTGGAGAAGGTCGAGTTCATAGCCGTCAACACCGACCTCCAGGCCCTGGAGGTGTGCAGGGCCCCCATCAAGGTCCAGATAGGGGCCAACGTCACCAGGGGACTCGGGGCCGGGGCCATACCCGAACTCGGCAGGAAGGCCATGGAGGAGGACAGGTCCCAGGTCTCGGAATACTTGGCCGGTGCGGATATGGTCTTCATAACCGCTGGCATGGGAGGGGGGACAGGTACGGGGGCCTCACCGATCATAGCCGAGATAGCCAAGGAGGCAGGGGCCCTGACGGTGGGCGTCGTCACGAAGCCCTTCCTCTTCGAGGGAAGGAAGAGGATGCAGAACGCAGAGGAGGGTATAAGGGAGCTCAGGGGCAAGGTGGATACCCTTATAGTCATCCCAAACCAGAGGCTCCTATCCATAGTCTCGGAGAAGACGACCCTCAAAGAAGCCTTCAGGATGGCGGACGAGGTGCTCTTCCAGGCCACGAGGGGTATCTCCGACCTCATCATGGTCCCCGGCCTTATAAATTTGGACTTCAACGACGTGCGGACGGTCATGGAGAACGGGGGTGACGCCCTGATAGGCATGGGCTCCGCCCAGGGTGAGGGGAGGGCGGTGGAGGCTGCCCGGGCCGCCATATCCTGCCCGCTTCTAGAGGACATGAGCATATTCGGGGCCAAGGGAGTGCTCGTGAACATCTCGGGAGGTGAGGACCTCACCCTCACCGAGGCGAGCGAGGCCATGGAGCTCATCTACCAGGAGGCTGGGGAGGACGCTAACGTGATATTCGGGGTGGTGTTGGACGACGAGAGGTTCGGCGATACTGTCTCTGTCACGGTGATAGCCACGGGCTTCGACCACTCCGCCGGGAGGAGGAAGGTGGAACTTCCCAAGGACCAGGAGGAGGCCGAAGTTCCGGCCTACATGAGGAGGGAGAAGTCGAAGGATACCAAGGTCCCTGAGGAGGACCTGGAGTTCCCTACGTTCCTAAGGAGGAGGTTCAGGAGGGCATGAGGGGAAGGCTCCTGCTCCGGGAGGAGGGTGGCAGAGGCGTAGCTCTGGGAACTTCGAGGCCCTCCGTGGCTTTGGTATATCCCAACACGTACGAGGTGGGGATGGCCAACTTCGGGTTCCAGCAGGTATTCCGCCTCCTCAACGAGCTTGGACTCAGGACCGAAAGGGCCTTCTACGAAGGAGGCCCTGTGACCTCCCTTGAGTCGGGCCTCCCCGTGGCGTCGTTCGACATGGTCGCCTTCTCCCTTCCCTTCGAGGGCGACCTGCCCAACCTCGTCTCAGCCCTCAGGGAAAGCGGGATAGAACCGCTATCGTCCCTCAGGGACCGTCCCTTGGTGATGGTCGGAGGCATGTGCGCCCTCATGAACCCCTGCCCAATCTCCCCCTTCGCCGACATAGTGGTCGTGGGCGAGGCCGAGGCCGTCCTTCCCGCCCTCGTCCCAGTCCTCAGGGAGATGTGGTGGAGGCCGAAGGAGAAGCTGCTCGAGGCAGCTTCCCATGTGAGGGGGGTATACGTCCCTGGGATGTCCTCCGGGGTGGAGAGGGTTTGGGCGAACCTCGACGACTTTGAACCCGTCTCCCCGATAGTCCCGCAGGACGGTGCCTTCGGAAGGATGGTGCTGGCCGAGGTCGGGAGGGGATGCGGGAGGGGGTGCAGGTTCTGCGCTGCCGGGTTCGTCTACAGGCCCGTCAGGACGAGGTCCGCAGGGGAGATCTTGGACGCCCTGGACGGGTATCCCACCCCTACGAAGAGGGTGGGGCTTGTGGGGGCGGCTGTGTCGGACCATCCAGAGCTCGAGGAGATCTGCCGAAAGCTCGTGGAGAGGGGATGGAAGCTCGCCACATCGTCCTTCAGGGCGGACATGGCGTCGTCCGGCCTGGTGGAGGCTTTGGTGCGGGGAGGGGTCAGGACCCTCACCCTGGCCCCCGAGGCCGGGACGGAGAGGCTGAGGAGGGTCATAAGGAAGGGCCTCTCCGAGGAGGACCTCCTGAGGGCCTCGCGCACGGCGGGGAGGAAGGGGATAAAGAGGCTGAAGCTTTACGCTATGATAGGGCTTCCTTCCGAAGGGGAGGAAGATGTCAGGGCCCTCGCCGAACTCGTGAGGGAGATGGCCCTGGAGTTCAGGTCGGAGGGTGGGAGGGAGGTCGGCCTCACGGTCCAACCCTTCGTGCCCAAACCAGCCACCCCCTTCCAGTGGGCCCCCATGGCCGACGAGAGGACGCTGAAGGGGAGGGTGCGGATTTTAAAGGAGCATCTAAGCGGGGTGTCCATCGGCAGGGTTGAGGTCAGGGGGGCGTTGCTTCAGGGCCTCGTATCCCTCGGCGACAGGAGGGTCGGCATGGCGGTCTATCACCACGTCGTGGAAGGGTTGAGCTGGAGGGAGGCGTGGAGGAAGGTCGGATGGGACCCGGCTTCGCTCCACAGGGAGAGGGAGGACCCGCTGCCCTGGGACTTCATAAGGCATACCACCGACGGGGACTTCCTGAGGAAGGAATGGGAGGAAAGCCTTATAGGAGGAAGAGATGATGGCTGACACGGCGATAAGGGTCAACCTGGGGGGCGGGGAGTACAGGGACTCCGAGGGGAACGTATGGCATGCGGATAAGGCGTACACCCCCGGCTCCTGGGGATGTACGAACCTCCCAGGGACCGATGTCCTGACCACCGCCGACCCCATCCTGGGCACCCGTGACCCCGAGCTCTTCCGGAGCGTCAGGATGGGGGAGGAGATGGTATATCGCTTCGACCTGCCGGACGGAGAGTACGAGGTTAGGATCCTCTTCGCCGAGATATACTGGGAGACGGGCTCCGCTGAGCAGCAGGACGTGTACATCCAGGGGAAGCGGGTGCTCAGGGCCTTCAACATCTTCGACGAAGCAGGACACGATACAGCCTTAGTGAAGACCTTCAGGACGAAGGTGGCGGACGGGAAGCTCGAGATAAGGTTCGTGGGCCGTTCGCTTCCGATGCATTCCGGAGCACGGGCCTGTGCCATCGAGATACTGCCGATAAGCTGAACGAAAGGGGGAAGCCGTGGGAAGGGCTCGAGCTACCAACGTGCTCCTTATCTCGTTCGACACCCTGAGGCAGGACCACCTCAGCTGCTACGGCCATCCGAAGCCCTTATCTCCGAACTTGGACGAGCTCGCAGCGGGCGGTGTGCTGTTCGAAGATGCCGTGGTCAACTGCGGCTGGACGCTGCCGCAGCACATTACTATGATAACGGGGACTCATCCCCTCAAGCACGGGCTCATCTACCTCAAAAGGCCCCGCACCCTGAGGAAGTCCATAAGGACCCTTGCGGAGCTTTTCAGGGATAGGGGATACCTCTGCTTCGGCTTCGCCAACGCGAACGGATACGGCGGCGGATGGGAATACGGATTCTGGAGGGGGATGCATCACTACACCACCGTCTTCCCCTACAACAACATGATGGAACTACTTCCTGAGGCCATCTCCTGGGCCTTCCGTATGGCCGGTTCCAAGCCGTTCTTCATGTACATCCACACCAACGACACCCACGAACCCTTCGCGGCAAGCGAACCCTTCGGCTCCAAATGGGGTAAGGAGTACATCAACCGATACGAGGGGGAGGTGAGCTATGTAGACCATTACTTCGGGATGGTCCTGAAGGAGCTTGAGAGGAGGGGACTGTGGGAGGATACCCTCGTGGTGGCCACCTCGGACCACGGCAGCGAGTTTCTGGAGCACGGCTTCCACGAGAAGAAGCTGAACCTCTACGAGGAGATCTCCAGAGTTCCTCTCATCTTCCGCCTTCCGGGGGTATTGCCCGAAGGGAAGAGGATCGTAGGGCTGTGCGAGACCATGGACATCGCCCCGACGATCTTGGATATTTGCTCCATCCCCGTTCCGGAGTGGATGGACGGCAGGAGCCTCCTTCCCAGGATGCTCGGGGATGAACCCGCAAGGCCGTCGGAGTATATTGTAGCCCACACTTTGCACGAGACGATATATCTTTACGAACATTTCTCCATAAGGGACGAGCGTTACAAGCTCATAAGGACGGTGCCTCTTTCCAAGCGTCCCGAGAGGTTGCCCGGGGAGATAGGAAGGAGGTTCGCAAGGCTGGCCTCGGTCGCCGAGCTTCGGGACGGGGCGTGGTGGGAGCTCTACGACCTCGAGGAGGACCCCAAGGAGACGAGGAACGTAGTGAGCTCCAGGCCAGACGTGGCCTCCAGGCTCGAACGAGCGCTGTACAGGTACATAGAAACCTTCGGATATACGCCCCGGTAAGGAGGGATGGAACCCCGCCCGTGGACTAGTGGAGAGGGCTTTGAAGCCGGACCTTCCTTAAGGGCGGGGAACTTTACGGGCCTAAACATACGGGAGGAAAGATGAGGGAGAAGGTCAAGGTGCTCCTTTCCCATTGGACCGAACATAACGCAGAACATGCGAGAGAATTCCTCAAATGGGCGGAGAGGGTCCCCGAGATAGCCGAGGAGCTAAAGAGGGCCGCACAGCATATGGAGGAAGCCAGCAGGACGCTGGAGGTGGCGCTGAGGAAGTTGACGCAGGAGGAGATATGAGGGAAAGGTTGGAGGAAGCGTTAAGGAAAGGTAAGGCGGATTACGTTGAGATCAGGATCGAAGAGGTCGAGGCCACGGCGGTGGCCTTCAAGGGGAAGGAGATAGATACCCTGTCGGCTTCGAAGGTCAGGGGCGGCATAGCGAGGGCCGTGGTCAGGGGTGGATGGGGTATGGCGGTCTTCAACGACCTTAAGGAGCTCTCCGACGCTGTGAGGCGAGCCTGCGAGCTGGCCGGGCTCGTCGGAAGGGAGGAGACCAGGCTCGCCGAAGTGGAACCCGTCCAGGAGGTGGCGGGGGCCGAGCTTAGAGGCAGGGACTTCAGGGGGGTGCTTTTGGACGAGAAGGTCAGGACCACCAAGGAGTACAACGACATAATGCTCAGGCACCACCCCAAGATCGAGTCCACCGAGACCAGGTACCGGGACTCATTCAGGAGGGTCTGGTACGTAAATTCTGAGGGGACCTACATAGAGGACGAGAGGCCCGATATAAGCATGTACATGACGGCGATAGCGAGGGACGGGGACAACGTTCAGAAGGTGACAGAAAGGGCCATCTCCCACGGCGGGTTCGAGACCGTGGAGGGGCTTCAGGAAAGGGCGGAGAGGGCCGCAAGGAGGGCGGTGGAACTTCTTTCGGCCCCTCCGGTCCGCGGTGGCGTGTACACCGTCGTCCTGGACCCACGCCTCGCCGGTGTATTCGCACACGAGGCCTTCGGACACCTGAGCGAGGCTGACTTCGTGTACGAGAACCCGAGGCTCAAGGAGCTGTTGGTCTTAGGGAGGAGGTTCGGGGTCGAGGATGTGACGATAGTCGACGACGGGACCATACCAGGGCTCTACGGGACCATAAAGTACGACGACGAGGGGGTCCCGGCTAAGAAGACCTACCTCCTCAAGGAGGGGGTCCTGGTGGGTAGGCTCCACAACAGGGAGACGTCCGCAAAGATGGGGGAGCCCCTCACGGGGAACGCAAGGGCTCAAGGGTATTCCAGCGAGCCCA